>ERZ824522.833-NODE-833-length-25542-cov-3.261545_pt1 | contig 25542 bp, 26 predicted proteins | sample MGYA00519935_ERZ824522 | MGnify/ENA primary metagenome ERZ824522 (study PRJEB31778, sample SAMEA3449160) | human gut metagenome | biome: human gut; feature: human-associated habitat; material: faeces | place: United Kingdom | collected 2010/2012 ...
GAAGGCCTCCTTTCTATCCTTCTATTATAGCATACGCTCCTTGTAAAAACGCCTCTACCATGTTAACTGTTTCAAACAAAAAGAATGAGATAGAACAACACCTTAAACATTGTCCTTATCCCATTCTTTTAAGTCCTCATTATTATTTTACAAACACATCATTGTTTCTTATTGCCAATATGATGGGCGTTGTTTTTCATAGGCAGCAATCAAATCTTCATATTGAAGAGTGATTCCAATATCGTCAAGCCCTTCAACCAATTTACGTTTCCACTCATGATCGATATCAAATGGAAACTCTCCTGCTGAAGATTTAATCACTTGATTTGGAAGGTCAATCGTAATTTCCTCACCTGCAGGAAGAGCAGCCAATTTTTGACGGACTTCCAAGGGTTGAACGATTGGCAACATACCATTCTTCAATTCATTGTTATAGTGAATATCTGAAAATGATCCAGCAATAACACAACGGAAACCGTAGTCTTCCAATGCCCATGCAGCGTGTTCACGAGATGACCCCGAACCAAAGTTATCACCAGTAACCAAAATGGTCGCATCGCGATACTCAGGTTTATTGAAGACGAAATCAGGATTTTCATCGTAATCATCATTAAGGTAACGCCATTCAAACATCAAATTCTTACCGAAACCTTTTTTATCAACAGCTTTCAAGAATTGTTTGGGAATGAGTTGGTCCGTATCGATGTTATCATTCATCAAAGGTACTGATTTCCCTGTATAGACGGTAAATTTTTCCATTATCTTCTCCCTTATGCTTGAACTTCTGGCATATCGCGGACATCTACAAATTTACCAGCGATTGCTGCGGCTGCTGCCATTGCTGGACTACAAAGGTGAGTACGAGCACCATATCCTTGACGTCCCTCGAAGTTACGGTTACTTGTAGATGCACAGTGCACACCTTCTGGAACATGGTCTGGGTTCATACCAAGACACATTGAACAACCTGGATCGCGCCATTCAAATCCCGCATCCATGAAAATTTTATCCAAACCAAGACGTTCAGCTTCTTTCTTAACTGGACGCGAACCTGGAACAACAATAGCTGTCAATGTCGGTGAGATATGTTTTCCTTTAACGAATTTAGCAGCTAACTCAAGGTCGCTAAGACGTGCGTTAGTACAAGAACCAATGAAGACATAGCCAAGATCAATATCTTTAGCATATTCACCAGGCTTAACGTCCATATACTCGTAGGCACGTTCATCATTAAAGTCCTTGATTTCTGGGAATGGTTGATCAAACTCAACACCCATTTCAGGGTTAGTTCCCCATGTAACCATAGGTGCCAATTCTGAAACATCAATAGTAATCACTTTATCATATTCAGCATCTGGATCTGAAACCAAAGTTTTCCAGTCGGCTACTGCTTCTTCGAATTTCTCACCCTTAGGTGCGCATGGACGCCCCTCAACATAATCATAAGTTTTTTGGTCTGGATTCATAAGACCCATCTTAGCACCAAATTCAATAGACATGTTACAGATGGTCATGCGTTCATCCATTGAAAGAGCATCGATAGCTTCACCACAATATTCAACTGCGTATCCTACACCAGCATCAACGCCATAGCGTGCAATCAGTGCAAGAATAAAGTCTTTTGAATAAACACCTGGCTGTGGTTTACCAACAAATTCAACCTTCATTTTCTTCGGTTTCACTTGCCACAAACATTGTGTCGCAAAGACATGTTCTACCTCAGATGTACCAATACCAAAGGCAATAGCACCAAAGGCACCATGAGTAGCCGTATGACTATCTCCACAAACGACAAATTTTCCTGGTTGACTACGACCTGTTTCAGGACCAACCATGTGGACAATCCCCTGACGAGCAGTACCGTGGGTAGCCGCATCAATACCAAATTCCTCAACGTTTGGTTTTTAGAAATAAGGTCACGAATGTTAAAAATATCAACCGTAGGAACGTTGTGGTCTGTCGTACCAAAAGTTAAATCTGGGCGACGAACTTTACGTCCAGCATCACGAAGTCCCTGAAAGGCCTGTGGACTTGTAACCTCGTGAATATAATGCTGATCCACATACATCAATTGTGGTTCGCCCTCATTTCCAGTAACGACGTGGCGTTCCCAAAGTTTATCAAAAATTGATTTTCCGCTCATAAAATACTCCAATTATAATCTAAGGATTAGCTAATCCGAAAGTCTTGTTAGAATAAGGTATAAAAGAAAGACATCTATAACAATACCTATAAGCCAACATAGCTTAAAATACCATTTGTTAATTTTATGTCTAAAAAGTCTCCCACCTAGAAAGGCACCAATACCACCAAAGATCAGTGTCTGTAATAATAATGCCTTCTCAGAAATCCGTCTCTTATGTCGGATAGCCTTATGTTTATCAAGGCCATAAACGGATAAGACGACTAAATTCCACACCAACAAAACACTTAGTAACACTAATTTCAGTGTCATGAGTTTAGAGATTGCCAATAATAGCTGCTGTCATTTCAGCAGTCGAAGCCTGACCACCCAAATCACGTGTCAAGATGCCTTGATTCAAGGTCTTATCAACAGCATTTTCAATCAATTCTGCCCCTTCAGTCTCATTGAAACTTTCACGTAACATCATAGCTACTGACAAAATCATTGAAATTGGGTTGGCGATACCTTGACCAGCAATGTCTGGTGCCGAACCGTGGATTGGTTCATAAAGACTTGGACCATTTTCAGAATGACTGGCAGATGGCATAACACCTAAAGTTCCTGGAAGGACACTTGATTCATCAGACAAGATATCACCAAAAAGGTTTTCTGTCACAACTACATCAAAACGAGCTGGGTTGGTAATCATAATCATTGCGGCACTATCAACGAGCTGATGTTCAAGGGTTACATCTGGAAACTCCAAAGCAACTTCATCAGCAACCTTACGCCACAATTTAGAAGTTGCCAAAACATTTTGTTTATCAATGCTAGTGACCTTTTTGCCACGACCTTGAGCAATCTTGAAGGCACGACGCATGATACGACGAATCTCATCTGATGAATAATCATTGATATCGCGAGCCTTATCTTCTTCCAAAATGTGCTCACCAAAGTAAATACCACCTGTGAGCTCACGAACAACGACGAAGTCTACGCCCTCAATACGCTCAGGTTTAAGAGGTGACAAGTGTTTCAAAGCATCAAAGATGCGGACAGGACGGATATTAGCAAAGAGATTCAACTCCTTACGAATGGCCAAAAGTCCTTGTTCAGGACGAACTGGCGCATTGTCATATTTAGGTCCACCAATTGCAGCCAAGAGGATAGCATCTGCTGATTTAGCAGCATCCAAAGTTGACTTAGGAAGTGGATGACCCTCGGCATCAATGCCAGCACCACCAAATGGTTTAGCATCGATGTCGTAATCAAATCCAATTTTTGAAGCTACTTTTTCAAGAACTTCAAGACCTGCTGCCATAATCTCAGGTCCAATTCCATCACCTGAAAGTGTTACAATTTTCTTTGTCATGTTTAACTCCTCTTCGGCTTATGGAAGATCACGATAAGAAACCTTACGTGCCATCTCACCAGCATTTTCTTTTTGAACCAATGTATTAGCATTGATATAGGCAATTGCTGATGCTTTCAAGACATCAAAGTCCAAACCAGATGCATTGAAAATAGTATCTGTATCTACATTTTCTACAGTTACAAGTACACGCGCTTGCGCATCAATACCATCAGTTACTGCGTCAATATTATAAGAAGTCAAGCGAACTGTTTGGTTGAAGAATTTGTCAATAGCATTGAAGATAGCTTCAACTGACCCTTGGCCATTTGCCAAAAATTCAACAGATTCACCGTCTTCATTAGCCAAACTTACTGTAGCAGTGATTGTTTCATCAGCATTAGTAGTCAAACGAAGATCTTCGAAGTGGAAACCTTCTGGATTATCTACACTTGTACCAGCAACAAGTGCACGAATATCTGCATCAGTAATATCATGTTTTTTCCCAGCCAAGACTTTAAATTTGGCAAAGAGTGGTTTGATATCTTCTTCCACAAAGTCAAGCTCAAGTTCTTTCAATTTTTCAACAAAGGCATGACGTCCTGACAATTTACCAAGAGGAAGACTGTTACTCTTCACACCTACCAATTCTGGTGTGAAAATTTCATAAGTTTGTGGGTTCTTAAGAACACCATCTTGGTGGATACCTGATTCATGAGAGAAGGCATTTCCACCAACAACAGCTTTATTTTTAGGAACAGGAATACCTGAGAAGCGAGAAACAAGCTCTGATGTATTCATAGTTTCATTCAAAACAATATCACAACTTGCTTGGAAGAAGTCTTCACGAATTTTCAAAGCAACAGCTACTTCTTCAAGAGCAACATTACCCGCACGCTCACCAATACCATTAACAGTTCCCTGTACACGTCCAGCACCATGTTTAATTGCTGTCAAAGTATTTGCAGTTGCCATACCAAGGTCATCGTGACAGTGAACACCAAAGACAACTTTATGATCTGATTTAATATTTTCAGTCAAGTGATCAAAAATACGTGCAAACTCTTCTGGAGTCGTAAAGCCAACTGTATCAGGAATATTAATATATGAGGCACCAGCATCAACTGCTGTTTGAACAACTTCAGTCAAGAAATCAAGCTCAGTACGAGTAGCATCTTCAGGAGAAAACTCAACAACTTCAAATTTTGAACGTGCATATGACACATGTTCTTTTACAGCTTCAAGAATTTCTTCTTTTGATTTCTTCAATTTAAACTCACGGTGAATCGGACTTGTTGCGATAAAGACATGAATTTGTGGATACTTAGCATCCTTCAAGGCTTCATAACAAGCATCAATATCTGATTTGACAGAACGAGCTAGGCCAGTTACGGCTGTCTTGGTCAAGACCTTTGCAATTTCCTGTACAGCTGTGAAGGAATCCGGACTAGCCGCTGGAAAACCTGCTTCAATAGCAGAAATACCCCATTTTTCCAATTGTTTGGCAATAGCAATCTTTTCTTTGATAGAGAAATTAACTCCCGGAGTCTGTTCACCATCCCGAAGGCTGGTATCTAAAAATTCAACTTTACGCATAGGGTCTCCTCATTTCTATGTAGTGGATATAAAGAAAAACATCTCACTCGGTTAACCAAGCGAGATGTTTTTGCCCGCTTGGTAAGCCAAACAGGACTAATGCTTCTGCACTAGCCCTTATACCTCAACAACAAAGCAAATTGAATAAACTTAGCTGTTTTCATGTTTGACTTTCTCCTTTGTTCAATGTCTTGTTTAGTATTTTAGCATAGGGAAAAAGCAATGTCAAGAATTTTCTACAATATTCTGAATTTTTTGAATAGAACAAAATAATTCTTTCTGTTCTACATAGACTATAGACAGCCTGTTTTTACATAAGAAAACCTAGGTGTTATTAAAAAATTATAATGATATTAACAATTAGGATCATTCAAATACATCATGTAATGAAACTTTCCGCTGTGAGAAAAGTGCTAGAAACACGATTGTTTCTAGCACTCGGAATTATTGAGCCTAAGGAAAGTTTTTAAGATGACTTTGACTTCAATTTGAATAGCCTCTTCCGCCCTACTTCTTCTGATACAAATCGAAAACGATCTTGTCATTATAGAGGTCAATGGTATTGGCCTTGACATAGATTCCAAAGTCATTGTCGATTTCTGGTAATACAATGGTGATGGTAGACTGCTTGGGTGAGATCTGAACAAATTTTGGGATATTTTTATTTTTACTCAAGAGCTGCAAGACCATCCTTTGTGGAATTTGAAAGGTTCCGACTGAAAAATCCTTCACCGTCAAGAGAATATTCCCATTTTCCAATTTGGATGGTTGAAAGTAAATATATAAGGGATAATCCTTCCCTAAGAGACTCAACTGTCCTTCTAAGAGGATTTGCTGATTGTCCGCATAGACCTTGTAGTCGAACAGCTTATATTTTTTCAGAAGCGATTTGATGGTATCATTGAGTTGATCACGAGTCGTCGTCATAGTTCCAACTTTGACATCTTTGGTGCCAACTGTTTGATGAAGCTGACTAACATCTTCTCTTGGCGTCGCTAAGCGTCCTTGCACGACTAAAGCGAAGGCTAAGAGAAGGCTGACTAAACCTAAAAATAACCATTTCCAAATATTTATTTTTTGAAGGAAGGGGACCTTCTCTTTGATGGGATTATTTTTGACTCCAAGTTTTCTTCGTGGCATTGATTTTCTCCAATATTGCTTGTTTCATCTTTTCATAGCCCGTATTGTTAGGGTGAAAGCTATCCTCTTCATACAGGGCATCATTGATAACGGTAGTCTTCCCGTCACTGACTTCTGATACACCCATTTTGCCATCAATTCCTTTATAAAGCAGATCATTGATCGGGACGAAATAGACCTGATCAAATTGCGCGATGGTTTCTTCCGTCGTCTCATTCCAACGATCTACAGCCGTCTGGATACTAGTTAATTCAGGAAAATTCAGGTAAAGAGGATTGTAGATCCCCACTACATAAATGGGAAGATGGGGATTGTCCTTTCTGGCCTTAGTGATAATTTCTTTGAGGTTCGCTGTATAATTCTTGAGCGGTTTTTGGATATCTGATAGAGAAAAATCACTCAGATGATCGACAACGACTTTGCGCAAATCATTTCCCCCAACCGTTAAGGTCATGACACGCGCCTTTTTGAGATCCTTCTGAAGGTCAGTTTGCTTCGTGAGCCGATCTATAATTTGAGCACTGGTGTTTCCAGCGACGCCATAGTTGACAGCCTTGTACTGACCGTCATTTTCATTGGATAGGCTTTGGGCAAGAATGGGCACAAAGCCTCCTTGCTTGGTGCTATCCCCTACTCCTTCGGTCAGTGAATCTCCTAGAGCTACATAAGTATAGGTGATTTCTTTCGCAGCCATTTTGGGCTTGGTCATGCGAGGTGACGCAGTTGGTAGCAGAGCACGAAATAGAAAGACAAAGACAAGAAGGCTGGTTAAAAAGAAAACCAAGCCTTGCATCATTTTTTTAAGATTCATATGAATACGATCGCTTATCCTTGAAAAATCACTTGTCCATCACAGATTGTATAAGCAACTTTCCCTTTTAATGTTTCACCCACAAATGGTGAATTGCCCGCTTTTGAAGCGAAATGATCCGATACCAGACGATCTGCTTCTGGATCAAAGATGGTCAAATCTGCCGGTCCATCCACTGCGATATAGCCAGCATCAAAATCATAGAGACGTGCTGGATTATAGGACATCTTTTCAAGCAATTGCATCAGGCTTAAATGGCCTGCATGCACCAAGTAGGTCAAACCAAGAGAAAGTGAGGTTTCAAGCCCAGTCATTCCAGATGGTGCTTTGGTAATATCAGGAACATTCTTCTCATCCGCATGGTGAGGCGCGTGGTCCGTCGCAATCACTGAGATAACGCCTGATTTTAAGCCTTCAATCACTGCTAGACGGTCAGATTCCAAACGAAGAGGTGGGTTCATCTTGGCATTGCTTCCTTTAGTCAAGAGCAGACTTTCTGTTTTCGAAAAGTGTTGAGGTGCCACTTCTGCCGTCACATGAGCTCCTAATCCTTGGGCAAATTCCACCACTTTGACACTTTCTTCCTTGGAAAGGTGTTGGATATGGAGGTGAGCACCTGTCGCATGGGCAATCATGGCATCACGCGCAGCCATTGAATATTCGGCTACACCCGTCGCCCCACAGACATGGAAGTGTTCCTTGGCAATGTTTTCATTCAAACCAAGAATGCCATTCAACTCAGGGTCTTCTTCATGCAGACTAATAAAGGTCCCTAGACGCTTAGCTTCTTCCAAGGCTTCACGGACAACCTTGGTGCTTTGAAGGGGAATCCCATCATCTGAAAATCCCACTGCACCGGCCTTAAGCAGTCCTTCAAAATCTGTCAGGTGTTGACCGTCAAAGTTCTCGGTCACCGTCGCAACCGTATGAATGTGAAGATTTTCCTTGGCTGCAGAAGCTAAGACTTCCTCTAAGGTAGCAATATCTGAAATGGTCGGATTGGTATTGGCCATCATGACCACTCGAGTAAAACCACCAGCAGCTGCGGCTAAGGCACCTGTATGGATGTCTTCTTTATGAGTTTGACCAGGCTCACGGAAATGCACGTGTACATCGATCAAACCAGGAGCTACCACCAGACCAGTAGCGTCAAGGACTTCTTGTCCATCCGTTGGGAGGTTTTCAGCGATCTCTACAATTTTCTTTCCTTCAATGAGAAGATCACAGACTTGATCCAAGCCAGTCTTGGGATCCATTACGCGACCATTTTTAATGACAACCATTGCATTCTCCTTTATTCATAAAAATCAACATGCGACTCTAACAAACGGTCGCCGTCATAGCGAAACATTGCTGAAAAGAAGGGTTTATCCTCCAACAACCACTCGACAAAAGTGTGGTCCCCTTCCCAGGTTGGTTTTGAGAGGACTTGATCATAAGGTACCCACTCCAAGGTCCCTTCGTTACACTCGATCAGTTCTCCCTCAAAATCTGTTACCTTGAAGACATAGGTGTACCAGTCCAAATCTGGAGTAAACTCCGGAAAGGTAATGATCCCTTTTAAGACTGGCTTGGCTCTAAGGCCCGTCTCCTCAAAAATCTCACGCGCAGCACACTCCTGTGGGGTTTCCCCGCGTTCTAATTTTCCTCCAACTCCGATCCATTTACCTTCATGGACATCATTGGGCTTTTTATTGCGATGCAACATGAGAAATTCTTTCCCATTGTCAATGTAACAAATCGTTGCTAATTGTGGCATTTCTTTCTCCTATCTTAACCAATCAATCGGCTCGCGTCCCGCATCTTTCAAAAATTGATTGGTTTTTGAAAAGGGTTGGGAACCAAAGAATCCTCGGTAGACCGATAAAGGACTTGGGTGAGCTGATTCAAGAACCAAATGTCGATCGTGGGTAATCAGAGGCTTTTTCTTACGGGCATAAGATCCCCAGAGGATAAAGACAACAGGCACCTCCAACTCATTGACCACCTTGATCACAGCATCTGTGAAAGGCTCCCAAATTTGTCCTGCATGGCCATTGGCCTGACCAGCAGGCACCGTCAAGCAGGCATTGAGCAAGAGCACGCCTTGCTCTGCCCAAGAGGTCAGATCATGCGACCTCTTCTCTCCAATATCTGAGCGTAATTCTTTAAGAATATTTTGCAAAGAAGGCGGCGCTGGTACATGATCTGGAACAGAAAAACTTAAGCCCTGCGCTTGATCCGGTCCATGGTAGGGATCTTGGCCTAAGATCAAGACCTTGACATGATCCATCTCTGTCGTCTGCAAGGCCTTAAAGACCTTGTCACGCGGTGGATAAACCACTCCTTTGCTATAGACTTCATTCATAAAGTCATTGATCTGGTGAAAATACCCTTCTGGAAGATGGGATTTGATGGCTTCATGCCAGGGTGAATGCTGCATGGAAACTCTCCGCTATCCAATAAATTCTTACCTTCCATTATACCACATTTGGCGCAGATCTACTGGATAAAAAAGAGGCTGGACATTTTTGTCCAACCTCTATTGCTGCCTGTCAAACAAGCCAGAGCTTTTATGTATTTTCTTTCTTGGTAAATCCTGCTAGACCGATCGAAGCGACTAGTAAAATTTGCGGTAAGAATTGGATGAGGTAACGGGTCTTCCCACCTTCAAAGATGGTTAAGAAGAGCAAACCACCAAAGACCGCTAAGGAAAGGAAGTTAAAGTCATCTGTATTTCGACGTTTGAGATAAGCTCCAACCAAACCAGCCGATAGGACAATCCAGATCACCTGCTTGACAAATTCATAATACTTGTACTGCGGGCGATCAATGCTAAGGAAATAGGTCCGCACCCATTTTGCAAGACCATTATTTTTAGTCAGGGGTGCATAGAGAGGATTGATAAAAGGCGTCTTCTCATACTCTACATCTCGGTAGAGCCAGCCCAGGGTTCCTTCTGCTACCGTCAAGGATTGCTTGTAGTAGATATGCCCTATCAAACCGAACGGTCCGTACTCCTTGAGACGGCGCTTGATTTCTTTGATCACATTTTCTTTTTTAAAGAGGCCATTGTTGTAATCCGATCGCTTATCCTCATCAATATAGGCTAGCAAGCCTTCTTTCATATCTTCTTGGTTGTGCCCCATATCTGTCAAGCCCAGATTGATAAACAAGAGTGGTCCTTTAGCCAGCCCTTCTTGTTTCAAGATCGGCACAACTCTTTGATGATTAACCGCTGTATTCAATCCTGCAAAGACAAATCCCGTCATAATCACGGTCACCGTAGCAATCTTGCCAAAGGCCTTCCAATTTCCTCTGAAGAAGAGTACAGCCCAAAAGGCAATCATGACAATAATGGTCGTTGGACGGATCAACATGGATAGGCCAGATAAGATGCCCAAGCCAACTATCTTCTTCCAAGAGATGCTTGCTTGGTCTTCCTTCAAGAGATCCAAGGCCCACCATAACTGAAGAGCGATCAAAGGAAGCGGCGGAATGTCCGTGTACATGGAATAGAAATACGGCGAGTAACAGATCAAGCTCACATAGAAGAGATAGACTAGATCAGCCGTTTTTTGATTGAAATGCTTCTGGGACAGCTTGTACAAGAGGACTGCACCCAGATTGACATAGAGGATATTGAGAGCCTGCATGACCCACAGACCGCTAGAGCCAAATAAGACATAGAAAAACTTCTCGTAAAGAAAGAGCGGAATGTTATTGGGATTGCGACTGAGGTAGTTGGTGATAGAGGATTGCTTAAGAAGATCAAAAGCCCCTTTGAAAACAACCGCAGCATCCCGACGGATAAAGAGCTCCGCACAGACCATAACAATCAACTGAAAGACAACTGCTCCATACAAGAAGCCTTTTTTATGCCGGGTCAACCAAGCAAAGGCACTCTTTAGCCCATCGCGTTTCAGCCAGGCTAGCAGAAATAGCAATCCAGCACCTAAAATGGCTAGCCATGAAATCTCTCTCAGATAGGTCACACTGATCAAGAACCAGTGGACCATCACTAGCAACATGACAACATGAAGCATCCCAAATAGAATACGTTTACTTTTCGATAACATAGGTTCATTATATCAAAAAAACAGCATTTCTGCTGTTATGGGGTGGTACGAAATCATTCAGTTCAGGGAAATATCATTGTTATTTTCGATCATCCTTAAAATCAAACTCTATTTCCCGAGGCTCTGTGAATTCAAGGCCCCTATAAAAGAGAACGACCAACAAATATAAAATCAATCCCAAAAACAAGCGCATTTGAACAAAATATGCTAAAAACAGGACTATCATGCTTAAACAAATCAGGGCAAACAATTGACGTTTTCTCATTTTTCGCATTCACCACACCTCGGTTCCATTTGCTGTTTTTTGAAGATACTCTGTAGGCTTTATCTGACCAACTAATGCTAGTTCTGCTCCATTTTTTCAACAAACCATTTCAACTGCACATATCTGGCAATAGTGACCAACCATAAAGTGATCATAACTGCAAAGAGAAACAAAAGGACATTTATCGCTCCTTCTCTAACATTCAAATCTAGATTTGCTTTCCCAAAGAAAAGATCCATGGGAAGGATCTTTCTATATGTCCTTGCTAATAATAAACCTAATGGAACACCAATCAAAGAAGAAACATTTGCTGGTGCTTTCTTTGAAAAAATTTGATCTTTAAACGAATAACTGGTCTGGTACACTTTTCGGTATCTGTCGAAAGGGATTTTACTATTGCGTTTGATAATAAATTCTTCCCCTTGATCTGTTACCAACAAAAAGTAGCCCCAGAGAGGCCTTTTCCCATTCAAACTGATATTAAAACATGTTCCTTTTGTGAGCATTGAAAATCCTCTCATTCAACCAAATATATATGAATGTGCTTTTTATTTAAGATGGGTCCGAACAATTCAACCTAACAAAGCTAGAATGCATACTAACCCAAGATAAATTCCAACCGTTAGAGTCATTCCGATTTTATAGAAACCGACTAAGCCGGCATACCGTTCGACAAAACCAATCTGTGGGTCGACTGGATTATAAAAGACTGTCATAGGAAACCCAATTGGGAATATCATCCGCAAATCCAGATTTTTACCTGCCCCAAGAACATAGGTTCTATCGAAAACATTGGTTTGTCTTGACTTAGAAGAAGTCTCTCTGAAATAAGCGTAGGTAAAGGTCTTTTGGTATCTTTCACCCTCGACTTGATACTCCACCACAGGCAGAGAAATAAGCAGTTGATTTTTGGAATCAAAAGCAACTACTTCTCCCAGAACTTTTGCGGTTGATTCTGTTTTCACTTTTATTTCACGGCGATACAAGGTGTAAAAGATAAGCAGCATGATCAAGAAAACAAGGGTCAAGATTCCCAAACTAAGCCAGAATGTTGTTACTGTCATTTGTTTTTTACCCTTTCACATAAACTAGTTGAATTCAAACCACTTGAAAAGTCATCTTACTCTCCTCTTTTCAACCAATTCTGTTGCTGTGCTTTTTCTGCAAGATCTTTTGCTTTATTAAGATCCAGTGAATTTGAATCTGATGGGGCATTGGATTCGATTTCTTCTTTCAATTCTTGCAAGGTTTGAACGTCTTTCGGAGTTAAATTAGAGACTGTGCTAGATCTTTTTTTTGTTGAATTTTCTGGCACAGACTGGATCTCGCGATAGGTTTTGATCACTTCAGTTCCTGCGTCTGTTGTCGGAAGAGGACGATAGAACATGAAGAAACCAATAATTACAATGATGAAAGATAGAATCGATATCCCATTTCGTTTTTGAATTTCTTCCTGAGGAATTTCTACTCCTTTTGTTGATAAATTCTTCCATTCTGGATGTTCCTTCTCAGCTGCTTTTTTCTCATAAAAGACAGGTGCAATCAATGACTGATTGATGAAGGTGAGAGTTCCAAGACAGGTTATAAAAAAGGGCACTTCACGAGAGTGGCTAAGCAATATCTGAATATAAAATACACTAGCAATTATACCTAGGACGATAATAATTGTAAATCTAATTTTAAATTCCTTCTTCGTTTGCAAATAATCTTCTTTTGACATCTTATTCTCCCTTAAAAATAGTTTTTCCTTCATCCATAAAAACAATTACTACTATCATACCGGATTTTACTTTGAGAATCAAGTTAATCACCAACTAGTGAAAAGAGTATAAAAAAAAGCGTTAAAAACGCTTCAGTTGTTTTATTTATTTTGCCAAGTTTCTTGGTTTTCCTTAAAACGGTGCAACAACTCTAAACCTTCAGAAGTGATGTAACCTTGTTCTTCTGCCAAATGAATCAATTCTGTATAGTTAGACAAGGTTTCAAGTTGAACGCCAGCTTCCGCAAATTTCTTATCAGCTTTCTCCAATTGGTAGGTGAAGATAGCTACCACACCAAGAACGTCCGCTCCTTCACGCTTGGCAGCTGCGACAGCATCCAAGACAGATCCACCAGTAGAAATCAAATCTTCCACTACGACCATCTTTTGACCTTGAGGTACACGGCCTTCGATTTGGTTTCCAGCACCATGGTCTTTTGGTTTGCTACGGATGTAGGCAAATGGCAAATTCATCTTGTCCGCAATAATGGCTCCGTGAGGAATCCCTGCAGTTGCTGTCCCTGCAATTACTTCTACTTCAGGGAAAGCTTCCTTGATTTTATCTACAAATCCATTTTCGATCAAGGTACGAGTTTCAGGATAAGCGAGGGTTACACGGTTATCTGTATAAATAGGGGACTTGATCCCAGATGCCCAAGTAAAAGGTTCTTCTGGTTTCAAATAAACCGCTTCGATTTTTAAAAGATGGCTAGCAATATCTTTAGCTAATGACATGACGACTCCTTTTTACGATTTTAATAATATACGAATTAAATCATTTTTAGATTTAAACAACAACATTAAAGGTTAGTTAACGCGTTAGGGAAGATCCCATCCGACTTCCCGTAGAACTACAAAAGTTCCACTTTTACTGGCGATTATTATTCCGACGATCACAGAAGAGAAACGATCATTTTCTCTTCTGTAATCTAGTGAATGTGTTAGGGAAGGTCCCATAGGACTTCCCGTAGAGCTACAAAAGTTTCACTTTTAGTAGCGATTAGTGTTCCGACGATTTAGAGGATAAAACGATTATTTTTATCCTCTAAATCTAGTGAATAGTTTAGGGAAGGCCCTATCGGGCTTCCCGTAGAACGTCTTGAAGCACAGCTTCTTAGACGTTCTTAACTATTCCACTGTCTCTTAATTTCATGGTAAGCATCCCATGGGTTTTCTGCTTGAATAATTGGACGTCCAACAACAATATAGTCAGATCCAATTTTATGAGCTTCTTGTGGCGTCATAACCCGTTTTTGGTCACCAATTTCAGCTCCTGCTGGTCGAATCCCTGGTGTGACACAGACAAAGTCTGATGAAGTGGCATCCTTGATCAAAGCTACTTCATGGGCTGAACAAACAACGCCATCCAAGCCTGCTTCTTGCGCCTTGCGAGCGTAATTAACTACAGATTCTTGGACCGTTGTTTGGATGTTTTGGCAATCACGCATGTCTTCCTCACTGGTAGAAGTCAACTGGGTCACGGCTACCAATTTAGCTCCTTCACCAAGAGCTGCCTTGGCTTCGCGCATCATCTCTACACCACCGGCTGCGTGGACCGTCACCATATCTACTCCGAAAGTCCCCAGTACGGACATGGCTGATTTGACTGTATTTGGGATATCATGCAATTTTAAATCAAGGAAAATACTGTGTCCAAGCCCTTTGAGGTAATGTACAATTTCAGGACCAACTGCATAGAAAAATTCCATTCCGATTTTTACAAATAATTTTTCGTCTTCTGGAAAATGCTCTAAAAAGTTTTTGACATCATCGAAAGCTGGGAAGTCAAGGGCGATAATAGGACGTTCTTCACGCATGGATTACTCCTTTTTTTGATTGATCATTTTATCTACAAAAAAACCTTGCCCGAGGCAAGGTTACACGAAAATTAGGTAGGAACAACTACCGTGATTCACCGTCTAGACCTTAGGAGCCTCTCTGGACTACTTTAAAGGTTTTTATTTATTGTAGTACGATATTTGGGAAAAGTCAAGGATTTACAGTAGATTTTCCCGTACATGTTTTCGGAAGTTCTCAAGTGTGTCAATACCATAGCGATCCATGACCTGTGGCAGATCTTCGATGATGGTTGGACAAGCATAAGGATCGGTAAAATTAGCGGTTCCAACTCCAATCGCAGAGGCCCCTGCAATCATCATTTCAATGGCTGCTTCGGCTGAATCGACACCTCCCATTCCGATAATCGGAAGTTTAGTGGATTGGGCAACCTGGCGGATAAGTTTCAAAGCAACTGGGAAAACGGCTGGACCCGACATACCTCCGGTTCCATTAGCAATGATGGGCTTACCAGTCTTGAGGTCAAAGCGCATGCCGACCAAGGTATTGATCATGGTTAAACCAGTCGCCCCTGCATCCTCTGCTGCTTTTGCGACCTGCGTGATGTCTGCTACACTAGGCGTTAACTTGACATAGACAGGGACGGAGGACGCTTCTACCGCTGCTTTCACAGCCGCATAGGCCAACTCAGGAACCTGCCCAATCAAGAGACCGTTGTTGCCATGGTCTACGTTTGGACAAGAGATATTAAGCTCGATGGCCTTGACATTTGGCGCTTGCGAGATCTTCCGCGATACCGTTGCATACTCTTCATTAGAGAAGCCAGCTACATTGGCGATAATCGGTAGATCTGGATAATGCTGGGCCAACCAAGGGAGTTTCTCTGCTAGGACCACGTCTACCCCTGGATTTTGGAGACCAATGGCATTGAGCATGCCTGCAGGCGTCTCAGCAACACGGGGCGTTGGATTACCAAAACGAGCCTCAGCGGTTGTCGCCTTGATCATGATGGATCCAAGCAGGTCTAAATCATAGTATTTGGCATATTCCTGACCAAAGCCAAAGCAGCCGGAAGCCGGAATAATGGGATTTTTCAAGTCTAATCCTGGTAAGGATACAGCTAATCGATTACTTGTCATACTTTCCTCCCTACATCACAATCGTACCGGTTTCAAAGACTGGACCGTCTTCACACACGCGCTTATTGGCTGCTTGGCTTTCATTTTCTAGATGCACCACACAGGCGTAGCAAGCACCCATCCCACAAGCCATACGCGATTCCATAGAAATGTAGGCGCGGGGATGGTCATGGAATTTGGTATTGACATATTTGAGCATGCCAGGTGCCCCACAAGAATAGATAGCGTCAAACTCCTGGTCCATCTGATCAATGACCGTAGAAACATAGCCCTTAGTGCCATAAGTCCCATCGTCTGTCGTTACAGTGACATGAGCCACCTGAGAAAGCTCTTCTTCCAAAATGACGGCTTCTTTGGTCGCAAAGCCGACAACCACTTCAACTTCTACCCCTTGCTCATGGAGTTGTTTGGCCACTTGGACCAAGGGAGGAACACCGATCCCGCCACCAATGATCAAGGCTTTCTGACCTTGGCCGAGATTGGTGAGATCAAAGCCATTTCCCTGAGGCCCCATCACGCTTAGTTTGCTACCGATTGGCAATTGGGAAAAGATTGCTGTCCCCCCACCTTCGATGCGGTAGATCAAGCGACACGTCTGTGTCTTACGGTCAATCTCAGAAATTGAAATCGGACGGCGAAGGAGCTTAGACCCATCAAGGACGCGGATATGAAGGAATTGACCTGGCAGCATCTGCGCCACCATTTCCCCCTTCAAGACCATAGAATAGATGCGGGGAGCGATCTCTTCTTGGGCGACGAGCTCCATCTCCTCCATCATGATTTTGCCAAAGCGTTTTTTACAACTGTCACTGACCATTGGTATCCTCTTCTTTCTTTCAGCAAAAAAGACCTCGCAAAAGCAAGGCCCTACAAATGATCAGCTAGACACAGTCTGCTGATCTTTATTCCGTCTTTCCTTGCAGGCCTCTCTGGACCTCTTAAAGGTTAAATTTGTCTCATTATATCGCGCTCCTTCTCGCTTGTCAAGTAAAATCAGTAACTCAGGAAACTTTATGGGGGTCAAAATCTTCTGGGATCGGTTTAATGTATTGCATGGCGATTCGGTTTTCGGGTTTGCGGTCGACTAGATAAAGAACCAGTAAAAAGAGCCATTCCAAAGGTTTCATCAGGTAATAGATCATGTCCATAGCCCATTTTTTCTTGATATGTTTGGCAAAGGGATAGCCATAGCGGTCATAATTGCGACGCAAGAAGCGATGGAAACGTGGCGTCTTTTCTTCTAACACCTGTTCAAAGGCATTGGCAATACAGAGCTGACGATTGACAACAACCGGATGTCCGTGGCGGACGCCCATCCGCTGGGGCTTGACAACATTTTCATGGCCACCAGCCGCAACCGTACAGAGATAGTGCTCATCAATGATAAGATTCTGAGGAGGGATCTTCTGTGAGAAGGCCCAGTCAGCTGTATTGGTCCATGCCTTGATCATGGAATCCGGCTGCTGCCCAAAGAGCATGAGAACGAGGACAACAAGGGCTAGGGTCGGAAGGGCAACCAGAACTGCTAGCCATGGCCAGTTACGCGACTTGTTTAAGAGCTGATGGAGCCATTGAAACAGACGATTCTCATAGCTTATCTCTGTTCGATCTTCCTGCCACTCCCTGATGCGAACCCATAAAAGATGGATGGAATAGATCAGTAAGAAAAAGGTGTGAAAACTTGCTACCTGCAGTTGATTATCAAAAACTAAGAGAAGAACCACTCCTCCTAGAATGCCACTGATGCAGAAGACATTTGCTAACGGCGAGAGTGAATTCGCATCCCGGTAGGAATAGATAATCAAGGCTATTAAAGTAAGAGCTGCCAGTGTGAAGAAGGTCGGATAGGCGCCAGACCAGATCAGGGCATGCTTCTGCGAATTGATCAAACTTTCACTCCAATCGTAAAAAGTCATCTCCTTGACGATGTAAATGAAAATCGCTTCGAGAAAGCAACCAAAGAGACCAAACCAAAGAACAATTGTAGGCTGTTGCTTTTTCTTTTTGACAGGCTTAGGACTAGGTGATTCCTGCTTTTCCTTCATAAGGAATGCGTCATCTTCTCTTGCCTCTTCTCCTTCCTTTGGCCCTCTCTCTTCAAACAGATCTGGATCTTTGAGAGCTTCTTCCTCTGCTTCTTTGTACTGGAGGCTAGACCACCGACCGATCCCATAAATGATAACAAAAATATTGGGGACAAAGAGGGCTATGGTTAGACCGTAGGGTAAGATCTCCATCGTGAAGGCAATGATCTCCCAAACACTAAATTGGACGAATGGATCCTTTATTGCATAGATCGACTCACTAACAACAAAATAGATGTAAAAGGCTAATAGAATCAGTGCATTGGTCACAAAATTGATCTGCAACAGACCGGATGTGAAATGGGTTTCCAATTCCTTATCCTTTTTCTTATACCAGGACACTAGTTTTTTCATAAGATCTCCTCAATCAATTTTTTACCATTCTATCAATCAGATCTTATCTTAAGCAAGGCAAAACTGTATTTTTCCATCAAAATCAGTCCCCAGATGGAGATTTTGTTTCCAATCTTCTATTTTTTAAATATTTGATCTAGCCTACTTCCTATTACCTCCCTCAGCCTGCATTATAGTCTGATACAGTCCTTGAAAGACCACATTTTACGGGAAAATCGCGCTTTTTTATGTTAAAATAAAAGCATGAGAATACAACAATTACAATACATTATCAAAATCGTCGAAACCGGCTCTATGAATGAGGCCGCAAAACAACTCTTCATCACGCAACCTAGCCTTTCCAATGCCGTTAAGGACTTGGAAAATGAGATGGGGATTGAAATCTTTATCCGGAATCCTAAAGGGATCACTTTGACCCGCGATGGGATGGAGTTCCTCTCTTATGCCCGCCAGGTGGTGGAGCAGATTGACCTCTTGTTCGAGCGCTATAAAAATCCCGTGGGTTCTCGTGAACTTTTCAGCGTCTCTTCACAGCACTACGCCTTCGTGGTTGAGGCATTCGTTTCACTATTGAAGAAAAGCGACATGGAAAAATACGAGCTCTTCCTACGGGAGACGCGGACTTGGGAGATCATCGATGACGTCAAGAATTTCCGAAGCGAAGTTGGCGTACTCTTTTTGAATAGCTACAACCGAGATGTCCTCTCTAAGATGCTGGATGATAATCACCTGATTGCCACCCACCTCTTTACTGCGCAACCTCATATCTTTGTCAGCAAGACCAATCCTCTTGCCAAGAAGGAAATCGTTCACCTTTCAGATCTGGAAGATTTCCCATACCTTAGCTATGACCAAGGAACCCACAACTCCTTCTACTTCTCAGAAGAAATCCTCTCTCAAGAGCATCATAAGAAATCCATCGTCGTCAGTGACCGTGCGACCCTCTTTAATCTCTTGATTGGTCTAGATGGCTACACCATTGCGACCGGGATCCTCAACAGCAATCTCAACGGAAATAACATCGTCTCCATTCCCCTTGATATCGAAGACCCGATCGAGCTGGTCTACATCAAACATGAAAAAACAGCCCTCTCAAAAATGGGAGAAAAATTCATCGAGTACTTGCTTGAGGAAGTGAAGTTTGAAAAATAAAAAATATCTGAGTGTTCATCTTCACTCAGATATTTTTTATGGTCATCTCTATATTTAGAAATCAATATGGGTCAACAACTTGTATTCACAAAATCATTCCAACATCCATAATTTCTGAAATTAGTTAACATTTTTACTAAGTATTTCAGTTGTGTATTCATTTTTATCTGTGTATGTTTTCGATTGTGATAAAACTCTAAAACCTTTAATGTTCTTGCTTCGGTCTTTCATGATATATGTATCTGTTATAGTAGTTTTAAATGAATTTCCTGTCATACGAATTCCAACCGGTTGATTAGTAAATCGATCAGAATAAAATAAATAAACAGAAAATTTTTCTTGACCAATATTTAAACTATTTCCACCATGATCAAACCGTGTATCCCAATAATTGTGTGATTTTGACTGATCATAAGCATCAAAAAACCTTTGATTCCTTTCTGCTGTATTCATAACAGATTGCCGAAAGAATACTGGGCGGAAAAAAGTAAATTCTGGTTCCGTACCATATTGGTAGTAAGTTTGTAGTTTTCCACTCTTTGGATTTCTAACTTGAAATCTAATCTCATATGGATATTCTGGTATTTGAACCAAAGTATCCCCTTGGTAGAGCATTAAAACTAAATCAGTTCTATAAATATACCTGTGTTCTACCTTTTTTAGATTTGGAAAACGGTTAGATAGTTTCGTAAGAAGTTCATTATCTAAAATTCTCTCGCTAAATGCAGGACCAATTGATCCTACATCAAAAGAATGTCCGCTTTACTTTTATCAGTAAAGGTCACATGTAATATTCTGTGACTACCATATTCATCTATGTCTGTTCGGATAGATTCTTTCCATTGTCCATTAGATGGTTTCATTTCTATGTCATCATGAATAAATTCGAAATTGATGTCTTTGATAATCTTTTTCTGTGGCTTAATTTTACTGGTTTTGTAATTGTACACATCATAATAAATCGCTCCTGGCTCAAATAACTCAGGTTTTAAATAATAACGTAGGGCAATATAACCGATGAATACACCAAATAAAGCCAGGTAGATATGTTTCTTCTTAATTTCCAACTTCTTCACCTCCTAAAGATGGACTCTAGTAACAAGATTGAAACCTCTTGTTTCTTACTTACGAAATATTTTTTTTCTTGCTCTTTCACTATCATCATAATAATTTCTCAGTTCGTTGAGGACTTCTTTTTCATACTCCTCTTTATTGTTTTCTGTATAGATCTTTTGTGTAGTCCGTACTTTCATCCGATCATTTTGATCACGCTTTATCAGTTGTGTACGGGTAACTGTTAATTTAAATTTCGATCCTGTAGGATTTATATTAATGGGAAGGTTAGATAAAGAATCTGAATAATACCAAGTATCGTAATAAAATTTATATTGATAGGTATTTGACAATTCTTTAGAAATGGTATCGGCTCCCCTGTCCCAGTAACCCTTCCAACTGTTATGGTAATCATCATAAAAAGATTGCATGTCTGCTTGATTCACATCTTTTTTAGTTTTTAAAAACACAGGTGTATTGGTTTTCTCCGGCAAATTTCCATATTCATAATAAGTTTGTAACTTTCCATTTTTTGGATTCTTTAGGTCAAAACGCGTAACAGCTTCTATTTCTGGAACTTGATAGAGAGTATCCCCTACATACATCATTCCAGCTAAAAAGGCAATTTTGAAACCACTATTTTTCTCTGTGATCACATTTGGAAATCTTCGGAGCATTTCTTGTTCTAATTTTTTATCATATAGTAATTTACGACTGAAGGTTGGACCCATTCGAATCGTCTTTTCTAGGGGAATTCTAATTTTTGAACCATCTTCTAACGTGGCATGTAAAATGACATCCCCACCATTAAAAAGGCCAAGATCAGACCGAGTTTCTTCCGACCAAGTTAACCCTTGAGGAACCACTGATTTTTCATAATAAATAAATTCAAGATTGATCTCTTTTACTTTTGCTTTTTTGGGCTCGATCTTCTCTGCTTTGTAGTTATAAACTCTGGTATATTGATAGTCCTTATCAAATAAACCAGGATCAACATAATTTTTCAAATATTGATAAAGTCCAAAGAAGAATAATCCTAAAGCTACTAAAACAAGTGGCAATTTCTTTTTTAACTTCTTCATGCACGCCTCCTAGGAAAATTTAATACATTATAATATAAGGAAGAAACCCGAACAATCTAACCTATTGTCCTAATATAAATATAATCCATAAAAATGTTGAAGTGTTTCACTCTAGAATTGAAATAAACTAAACTCCAGCTTGTATTATTCTACTATGATTTTTGGTTTTTTTCTGTCAAGAATTTCATACGTGTATTCAGTTTGATCAGTGTAAGTTTTCGATTTTGAAGTAACTTTTTCACCCTCGCTATCCTGATCTTCATTTGGTAAAATATAGGTATCTGTAATCGTTGTTTTAAATGTATGTCCCGTAGGGCTAATTCCAACCGGCTGATTGCTTAATCGATCGGAATAAAATAAACGATAGTAACGATACCCTTGCGAAATTGATAAATTAGCATGTCTAAATTCGAAATCTCTATCCCAATAATTTTTTTTACTAGATTGGTTATAAGCATTAAAAAATTCTGGTTTTTCATTATATAAGTGTGCTTTGTTTTGTAAAAAGAATACTGGTCGAAAATAATTAAATTTAGGTTCTGAACCATATTGATAGTAAGTTTGGAGCTTACCATTATTTGGATTTTTCACCTGGAATTGAATCACTGTTTGTTTCTCTGGAATTTGAAATAAGGTATCTCCCTGATAGAGCATTAGAACAGATTCTAAAGAATGATATTGAACAACATCAATGGGTTCTACTAACGGGAAACGAGACGATAATTTTTTATATAATTCATCATCCAAATTTTTCCAACTAAATGACGGACCAATTGAATCTGTTTTTAAGGGAATATCCGCCTTACTGTTATCAGTAAAAGTCACATGTAATATTGGGTCATTACGATATCTATCAATATCTGTTCGTATGGTCTCTTTCCATTTTCCATCTGTAGGCCTTTGCTCATTTTTATCATGGATAATTTCGATGTTAATATCTTTGATAATCTTTTTCTGTGGTTTTATTTTACTAACTTTGTATTGATAGACCTTATGATAAGTATACTCTGAATCAAACCAATCTGGCTTAATATAATACCGAAGACCGATGTAGCCAATAAACAGACTCACTAAAGCAAGAAATACAAATTTTCTCTTCATCCTCAACTTCTTCATACTCACCTCCTTAAGAAAATCTATTTCATTATATCATAATCAGATACATTCTTATAGCGCTAGTCAAAAGGGAGACATAAAAACACCTGAAACAAGTGGATTTCCACTTCTCTCAGGTGTTCTTTTATTGTCTTAATTGTGAAAATACTTGGCCAATTTTTCCTTCGATAACTAGATCTGCTTGCTTGTCTTGTGGGATACTGGTTTTATTGATGACAACCAGCTTCTTCCCTTGGAAATACTGGATCAAGCTAGCTGCTGGGTAGACCACGAGAGAGGTACCGCCGATAATCAGGAGATCAGCCTCTTGGATGGCTTGAGCTGCTTGACTAAAGACCTCCATATCGAGAGGTTCCTCGTAAAGAGTCACATCAGGTTTGACCACCTTGCCACAGTCCAGACAGTGTGGAACCGGGCCTTCTAAAGCTAGAAAGGACTCCAAATCATAAAATCGCTGGCAACCCGTACAGTAATTGCGGTCGGCACTGCCATGAAGCTTCAAAACTTTTTTAGAACCAGCCATTTCATGGAGACTATCAATATTTTGTGTCACCACCGCCTTGAGTTTACCGGTCTCTTCAAGCCAAGCCAGATAGCGATGGGCAGCATTGGGCTTGGCATCTGGGTAGAGCAAGTACTTCTTGTAAAAGTCGAAAAAGTCCTCTGGATAGCGCTCAAACATGGTATGGGAGACCAATTGCTCAGCTGTCAAATGCCGACCCACCTGAACACTATAGACACCGTCTGAGCTTCGAAAATCTGGAATATTTGACTCCGTAGAAACTCCTGCCCCACCGAAAAACACGATCCGATGACTCTGATCAATCATCTCCTGTAGTTGAGCAATCTTATCCATCTACTTCTCCTTTAGTAGCTCTTCCATCACAGCATTGGCCTGATCAAAATAAAAGTTAGCTTGATCATAATGAATTCCTGTGTAGCTTGCAAGGTCAATCAAATTCTTCATAAAATCCTGAGAAGAAAAACCCGTCGTCCGATGGAGCTCTTCTTCATCAAAGGGCTTGATCAAGTGGGCCAGGGGGTTGCGAACTGATTTTTCTAACTCCCGCAATTGTTGGGCCGCAACTTTGACGCTATCTGGCAAATCCAACTGCACAATCAACTCCGTCAAACTGGACGAATTGACCACACTTTCGCTGTGGAATTGCTGCAGGATAGGATTGTCGGACGCATGCAGGCTCTCAAACTTCCAACGGTCATAACTCGATTCTTTGGAGTTATGGATATAATTGGTAATATCAGGAATTTTCAACTGAATCAATCGCATAAAGGTCCGATAGATAGCTGGGCTAACGGCACGAACAAAGTCAATAATCTGCTCATTTCGCAATTTCGCTTCGAGATCATAGAGGTAGTTGGCCAACTGTTCATCTTCTGGATCTTCATGCCAAAAAAGCTGAAAACCAGTCGCCTCTAGCAACTCGGTTCTCAACTTTTGATTCATGACGGGTTGGATATTGAGCTCTCGACGCTCCGCCATTAACTGCAGTAAGCTCACCAACAAATCCGGTACTTCTTCCTGCTGTTTGATAGAGCGCAGAGCCCGGCTGTAGTGATAATTTTGGAGATCGTAGAGCCATTCATCATGAAAGAATTTTGCCATTAGTCTGCAATCAAGGTCTCAAGACCAACTTTCATCATGTCTGTGAAAGTATTTTGACGTTCTTCAGCGGTTGTGTCCTCATCAGGATTAACCAAACTGTCTGAAATAGTCATGATGGCAAGCGCATCGACATGGTGTTGAGCAGCAAGATAGTAAAGGGCTGCTGCTTCCATTTCTACAGCTTTGACACCCCATTTACCAAGCTCGATGTTCTTTTCACCATAGTTTGAATAGAAGACATCTGATGACAAGACATTGCCGACGTGGGTCGTCATACCAAGTTCTTTGGCAATGTGGTAAGCCTTGTCTAAAAGATCAAAGCTAGCGATTTGAGGAAAATCGTATTGAGGCCAGTCGTTGCGGATGATGTTTGAGTTGGTTGCGGCAGCTTGTGCCAAGACCAATTCACGAACATGCACATCCTCGTTCAAAGAACCAGCCGTTCCCACACGGATCAATTTCTTCACGCCATAGTCCACGATCAACTCACGCGCATAGATAGAGATGGATGGCATCCCCATTCCAGTCCCCATGACAGATACACGGTGACCCTTGTAGGTACCGGTGTAACCAAACATGTTACGGACTTCGTTGAAGCAGACAGCGTCTTCAAGGAAATTCTCAGCAATAAATTTCGCACGAAGAGGATCCCCAGGAAGAAGAATTTTATCAGCAATTTCACCCTGCTTAGCAGCAATATGGATAGACATAATTTATGATACAAAGAGCGACCAGAAAGCGACTGAAAATTAGGAATCTGACGAGAAATCCTGATTTCTCAGTCAGATTATCTATTTTCCGAGCTTTCCGCTCGTGTTCAAATCAGAACACATGCTCTACCTTTCTTTTTTATTTTTTAGAATAGGCGTTAAAGAGGCAAAATAAAAATAGGAAATCCGACAAAGATGCCTCGCATCTAGGAGGATTTATCTTTTTTACACAGCCTCTAGCCCGGGTTCAATTCAAACCCGAACTGCCCTTCCCTTCATTTTTTGTTTAGAAAAGCTTTCCGCTCGGGTTCAAATTAGAACACATG
>ERZ824522.855-NODE-855-length-24990-cov-2.931702_pt1 | contig 24990 bp, 23 predicted proteins | sample MGYA00519935_ERZ824522 | MGnify/ENA primary metagenome ERZ824522 (study PRJEB31778, sample SAMEA3449160) | human gut metagenome | biome: human gut; feature: human-associated habitat; material: faeces | place: United Kingdom | collected 2010/2012 ...
CCACCGGCACCTCGCCCTCCTCCGCCGCCTGCCGCGCCAGCTCCAGCGCCAGACGCATGTAGGTTTCGTCCGCCAAGACCATGTGCCCCTTTCCGTGCGGTTTCTCTTTACGCCGCAGCCTGTACCACGCTCAGCGCGGTGTTCAGCAGAATGAGGAGAATAAACGCGATGATCGCAATCGTAAAGGCCGGCGCCGCCACCAGCCCGCTCAAATGCCGGGTCGTGGGCCCCCCGCCGCCGTTCCGGTTCACCGGCGCCGCCAGCCGGCTGCCCCGCACCTTGAGAAGGATCAGCGCCAGCAGCCCCACCAGCGCCAGCACGCAGAATACCAGCGTGGTCATTCGGTTCTGATCCTCCGCGCTCATGCCGATCTGCAGGTACTGCAGCACCGTGGACATGGCGTTGTTGCCGAAGTGAATGACCACCGCCAGCCAGATATTGTCCGTCTGCACCGCCACATACCCCAGCACCAGCCCCACGATAAACGCGAAAGGCACCTGCAGTACGTTCCCGTGCATCAGGGCGAACAGCAGGGAGGAAACCAGAATGGCTGTCCGGTCGCCGTAGGGCCGCAGCGTGCGCAGCACATAGCCCCGGAACACCATTTCCTCCAGCAGCGCGGGCAGCACCGCGAAAATCAACAGGTTGAGCCCGAGGCTCAGCGGCGTGCGCGTCAGGGTATCGGGCATGGGCGGCTGGGGAATGCCCAGCAGCATCAGGAAATTCATGATGTAACTGGCGATGATGTTGGCCACCACGCACATGGCCATGCCGCCCAGCACCCCGCCGGCGAACGCCAGCGGGTGCACCCTTTTGGCCGGGCCGAAGGGCTGAATCCGCCGCCGCTGGATCAAGGCCGCCACCGGCAGCGGCGCCCCCATCATCACGATGTATACGCCCATATACAGCAGCAAATACGACGTGTTGCCCAGCCCCAGATCGTTGAGCCCCACATACGCATAGGGGATCACATGAAAGAACACCAGCCCCAGCACCACGATGGTGTAAAGAAACTGGGACAGGGCGACCAAGAACAGCATGCCGGTTCCAATAAAGTTGCCGTCCGCCCGCAGAGCCCGGCGCTGCATCTCCTCCGGGGACGGAACATACGCGTTATATTCCACAGCCATCCTTTACCCTTTCCGCCATCTTATTTTCTAAACTCATCGTATATAATACGATAAATATACAATACAACCTCTATCCGCTGCCCTTAGTATACCGCATTCCGGCCGTTCACGCAACGATCCGGCGGCAAGTTCCGTCTGCATTTTTTCGACAGCGGCGCGGGGAAAAATACCGGTTGACAAAACAAACTATTGTGTATATACTATATATACAATAAGCACGTTTGGAGGATCGCCCCTTGAACATTGTGATTCGCAACACCGGCGACATGCCCATTTATGAGCAGATCGTGGTGCAAATCAAACAGGCAATTGTAGCCGGAGAGCTGACGGAGGGGGAAGCGCTGCCCTCCATGCGGCTGCTGGCCAAGGAGCTGCGCATCAGCCTCATCACCACCAAACGCGCTTATGAGGAACTGGAGCGGGAAGGCTTTATCGTCACCATGACGGGACGGGGCAGCTTTGTCGCGGCGAAAAACCTGGACATCCTGCGGGAGGAACAGCGGCGGCGGCTGGAGGCCCATCTGGCCGACGCCGTGGACGCGGCCCGCGCCGCCGGGGTGGACGCCGACGAGCTGTGCGCCCTCATCCGGATCCTGTACCAGGATCCATTCTAACGCATAAGGGAGTAGAAGAAACCATGGACAACATTCTGGAGATACAAGGGCTGACCCGGCGGTTCGACGGGTTTTGCCTGGACAACGTGAACCTCTCGGTGGCGCCCGGCACCATCACCGGCCTGGTAGGGGCCAACGGCGCGGGCAAGAGCACCACCATCAAGCTCATTCTCAACCTGATCCGCCGCGACGCGGGATCCATCCGCCTCTTCGGACTGGACAACATCGAGCAGGAGACCGCCGTGAAAAAGCGCATTGGCGTGGTGTTCGACGAGCCCTGCTTTCACGATGTGCTGGCTCCCCGTCAGATCGGCCGGTACATGAAGGGCCTGTACGCCGACTGGGACGACCAAGCCTTCGCCGGCTACCTGCGGGACTTCAGCCTGCCGGAAAACAAAATCGTCAAGGAGTTTTCCCGCGGCATGAAAATGAAGCTGGCCATTGCCGCCGCCCTGAGCCATCATCCCGACCTGCTCATTCTGGACGAACCCACCAGCGGTCTGGATCCCCTCGTGCGGGATGAAATCCTGGATATTTTTCTGGATTTTCTGCAGGACGAAACCCGCGCCGTCATCCTTTCCTCCCATATCACCAGCGATCTGGATAAGGTGGCGGACACCATCGCCCTTCTCCATGAGGGAAAGCTGCTGTTCCACGAGGAAAAGGACGTGCTGCGGGAGGACTACGCCGTTGTCAAGGGCGGGGCGGATCAGCGGCGCGTCCTGAACGACGCCGATTTTATCGGCGTGCATGAGAACGCCTTCGGCTTTGAGGCCCTCTGCCGCCGGGACGTGGCCCGCCGGTATCCCGCCCTGACAGCCGAGCGCCCCACCATCGAGGAAATCATGCTGTTCTATACCAGAAAAAAGAAAGGCGGCCGGTCATGAAAGGCTTGATATATAAGGATCTGTCCCTCATCGGCAGACAAGGAAAATTTTTTATCGTGTATATTGTGCTGATGGTCGCCATCTTTTCCGGCATCGGGGACGGGGCGGCCAGCATGAGCTCCTTCATGGCTGTCGTCTGCTTCATGCTGTCCATCAACTGCTTCGCCTACGATGAACAGAACGGCTTCGATAAGCTGGTGGCCGCCTCGCCGCTGCCCCCCATGCAGGTGGTTCTCTCCCGGTACGCCTCCAGCCTGCTGTTGGGGCTGCTCGGCTGCCTGCTGACCGCCGGCGTCAGCTCGGTGGTGCAGCTGGTCAAAGGGAACGCCGCTTTCAACGACATGCTGTTCGGCCTCATCGGCGCCTTGGTGGCCGCCCTGGTTCTCATGGCGATCCTCTTCCCGATCTTCTATAAGTTCGGGGTCAATAAAAGCCGGATCATCATGCTGTTGGTGGTCTTCTTCCCCGTTATGGCGATCGTCCTGGTCAGCAAGCTTTTCCCCGACGCGTTTTCCATGCTTTCGCAAATCCCCGCCGGGGTGGTGACAGCCCTGCCCTTTATCGGCGCGGCCGTTCTGGCGGCCGCCCTGGCCGCCTCCCTGCTTCTCTCCGCCCGCATCCTGCGGCGCAAGCAATATTGAGCCTCCGTTCAACAAGCAGAGCCCGCTGAAGCCATGGCTTCAGCGGGCTCTGCTTATTCAGTACCACCGGGTTTTTCCGTTATATGGCATGGGACCCGGCCATCGGTCGAGGATTTCCGTGTAGCGCTTGTAGGCCCGCTCCACCGCCGTCTCCCAGGAGAGGTAAAGGTGCTCGCCCGCGTGCTTGCCCACCTCCGCAATATGCCCCCGATCCTCGCAGGCCTTAAACAGCACCTGCCCGCAGGACTCGGCGGTTTCCTCCGCCAGAAAGCCGGTGAAATCGTGGGCGACCCCCTCGGCCGCGCAGCTTCCCTCCACCAGCAGGGCGGGGCAGTCGCAGGCCGCCGCCTCCTTGACCACGATGCCGGAGGTGTCGTAGGTGGAGGGGAACAGGAACATATCCGCCAGGGAGTAATACGCCCGCAGCGCCTCCCGGTCGTAAATCGCCCCCGTAAAGGTGACCGGCCCTTCCAGCCCGATCCCCTTGGCGTAGGCCTGTATATCCGGCGCGTCGAACCCGTCCCCCACCAGGAAGGCCCGGAAGGGCACCCCCTGCCCGTACAGATATTTCAGCGCGTCCAGAATGAGACGCACGTTCTTGTACCACATCATACGCCCCACGAACAGGAAAACGAACTCATCCTCCCGCACGCCGTACTGTTCCCGCAGCGCGTCGATTTCCCCCTGCGGCGCCCGGCCGTAGGCAAAATCGGTGCCATTTTCCATCACGTGGTAGCTGCCCCGGTACCCCACGTCCCGCAGGGCGCGGCCGCAGCCCTCTGTCACCACCCAGACCTCGTCCACCGCGTTGATGTTGTCGAGCAGGAACTTCATGGCGATTTTCCGCATACCGTCCAGAGGCACCCGCTTGGCGATGTCCACGTCGAATTTGGTGTGGTAGGTGAGCACCACCGGCACCTTGGGCCGGTGGTTGATGTTGCTGACCAGCACCGACGAGGCGAAGGGGGAGTGAATATGCATCAGATCAAACCGCTTGGTGCGCAGCTTGATCAGGGTTTTGGGGTCAAAAGGATTGCCCACCCGGTAGCCGATCCGCTTGTCGGCGCGCAGCGAACGGTACCGGAACACCTCGAAGGGGTAATCGTCCTGTACATCCTTATAATCCGGCGTCACCACCGTCACATCGCAGTGCTTGTCGTGCAGCACGGCCGCGTAATTTTTCACAGCCTGGGCCACCCCGTCGATGGTGGGGGGAAACGAATCGTTAAACAGCCCGATTTTCAAACGGCTCATGCGGAGAGTCCCTTCCTTCCCTTTGCCGGCATACCGGCCCGATGTCTTCTATTTTACTATACCCGCCCGCGCGGATTCAAGTGGAAACAGGCGATATCTTCTTAATTTGAGTGGAAAAACTCTGAAAAAGCCCTTTAAAGTTTTTTCCGAATACGGTATAATACTCAATATATATGCGAACCCAGCCTGAATAAACGAAAAGGCGTGATGCCCGATGGCGAAAACCTTTACCGTCCCCCTGGCCGGTATCATCAAGGAAACCATGCTGGAAACCATCTATATGCCCGCCCCGCCGGAGGAAATCCTGGTGTATTCCAGCGACGTCAACCGCCCCGGCCTGGCCCTGAGCGGCTATTTCGATTATTTCGACAACGACCGGGTGCAGGTCATGGGCAAAAGCGAATTCGGCTTTTTGGAGGATCTGGCCCCCGAAACGCGGGCCCTCCGCCTGGACGAGCTGGCGTCCCATAAGCCCCCCGCCATGGTGGTCTCCCGCGGCCTGGAGATTTTCCCCGAGCTAAAGGCCAGCTGCGAGAAATACCAGGTGCCCCTCCTGCGCACGGCGGACACCACCTCCGGCTTCATGGCCAGCCTCATCGCCTATCTCAACGTGCAGTTGGCCCCCCGCATCACCCGCCACGGCGTGTTTGTGGAGGTGTACGGCGAGGGCATCCTCCTCATGGGGGACAGCGGCGTGGGCAAAAGCGAAACAGCTATCGAGCTGGTCAAGCGCGGCCACCGGCTAATCGCGGACGACGCGGTGGAGATCCGTCGGGTGTCGTCCAAGACCCTGGTGGGCTCCGCGCCGGACAATATCCGCCACTTTATCGAGCTGCGGGGCATCGGCATCGTCAACGCCCGCCGCATCTTCGGCATGGGCTCTGTCAAGGTGACTGAGAAAATCGACATGGTCATCCTGCTGGAACCCTGGGACAGCGAAAAGGTCTACGACCGCATGGGCCTGGACAACGAATACACCGACATTCTGGGCATCACCGTGCCCCAGCTGACCATCCCGGTCAAGCCCGGCCGGAACCTGGCCATCATCATCGAGGTGGCCTCGATGAACAACCGGCAGAAAAAAATGGGCTATAACGCGGCCCAGGAGCTCATGCACAACCTGGGGATGCTGGACGAGACCGAGGCCCCGCCCCAGGTGCAGGTGGAATGGAATAAATTCTGAGTCCCGCGTGTATATTAAACTGGCGTACCCTTTACCGAAGCCCTGCGGCTTCTACATAATCGTATAAAATCGGAGGAACACCCATGTACAGAATCGGCATCGACCTCGGCGGCACCAATATCGTGGCGGGCGTCGTGGACGACGAGTTCCGCATCGTCGCCACCGCCAAATGCAAAACCCGCATTCCCCGCCCGGCGGAAGAAATCGTGGTGGACATGGCTCGCATGGCCAAGGAGGCCGTGCAGAACGCCGGCTTGACTATGGCGGACATCGCCTATGTAGGCGTGGGCAGCCCCGGCACCTGCAACGCCGACACCGGCATCGTGGAATATTCCAACAACCTGCAATTCGAAAAGCTGCCCCTGCGGGATATGCTGGGCGGCATGCTGGACAAAGCGGTCTACATTGAGAACGACGCCAACGCGGCGGCCCTGGGCGAGGCCCTGGCCGGCGCCGCCAAGGGCGCGCAGAGCTGCGTGTGCATCACCCTGGGCACCGGCGTGGGCGGCGGCATCATCATCGACGGCAAGATTTACGGCGGCTTCAACTTCGCGGGCGCGGAGCTGGGTCATACCGTCATCATGGTGGACGGGGAGCTGTGCACCTGCGGCCGGTTCGGCTGCTGGGAAGCCTACGCCTCTGCCACCGCCCTTATCAACCAGACCCGCCGCGCCATGGTCAACCATCCGGACAGCGCCATGTGGAGCATCGCGGAGGATCTGGATAAGGTCAACGGCCGCACCGCTTTCGACGGCATGCGCGCCGGGGACGCCGTGGCCGCGCAGGTGGTGGATACCTATATCAAATACATCGCCACCGGTCTCATCAACGTCATCAACATCTTCCAGCCCGAGGTGCTGTGTATCGGCGGCGGCATCTGCAAGGAGGGGGATACCCTCCTCAAGCCCCTGGCCGCCCACATCGAGCGGGAACGGTACAGCAAGTACAGCAGCCATCAGACCCGCCTGTGCGTCGCCACCCTGGGCAACGACGCGGGCATCATCGGCGCTGCCTTCCTGGGGGAGCGGTAACGCACATCCCCGGATAGCCCGGATTACTCATACGGAGGAGGAGAGCCATGCGGCTTTCTGCGCTGGCCGCGTATGCGCGCACCCTGGGGTGCACGGCGGAAGAACAGGTGTCCATGATCGATTACACGTCGTTTAAAATCGGCGGCCCCGCGGACGTGTATATCACCGCCCCCACCGAGGCGGCGGCCGCCGCGGCGCTGAGCCGCTGCCGGGAGGAGGATATTCCCGTTTACCTGCTGGGCAACGGCACCAATCTGCTGGTGGGGGACAAAGGCCTTCGCGGCGCGGTGATCCGTCTGGACGGCCGGCAGGCCGCCCCCACCCTTCAGCCCGACGGCCGCACCGTCCAGTGCTCCGCCGGCGTGTCTCTTAAACGCCTGTGCCAGTATGCCCGGGACAAGGCGCTCACCGGCCTGGAATTCGCCTTCGGCATCCCCGGCGCGGTGGGCGGCGCGGTATACATGAACGCCGGCGCCTACGGCGGGCAGATGGATCAGGTGCTGGTGTCCGCCACCGGCCTGAGCCGGACGGGCAAGCGGCATACCTTTGCCGCCGATCGGCTGAATCTGGGGTACCGGCACAGCGTCTTCATGGACGAGGGGGACATGGTGGTGTCTGCCACCCTCCGCCTCACCCCCGGCGATCCGGCGGAGATTGCCGCCCGTATGGAGGAGCTGCTGCGCCGCCGCCGGGAAAAGCAGCCGCTGGAATACCCCAGCGCGGGCAGCTTTTTCAAGCGTCCCCCCGGCCACTTCGCCGGGGCCCTCATCGAGGGCTGCGGCCTCAAGGGCTTCGCCGTCGGCGGCGCCCAGGTCAGTGAAAAACACGCGGGCTTCGTCATCAACCGGGGCGGCGCCACCGCGCAGGATGTGCTGCGTCTGTGCGACGCGGTGCAGGAACGGGTGTTCCGCGAGCAGGGCGTGCAGCTGGAGCCGGAAGTTCGGTTCATCGGAGAATTTTAATAAGCAATGGGTCCATCCAGTGGTTAATCTCCACCAAACCGCCAGACGTGTTGGATTCGTCGCTTACCTTAAGCGTGCGGCATAGAAAGAGGAGGCGCCTGTGGAATTTGTTATAGTGACCGGCCTGTCTGGCGCGGGGAAATCCCGCGCTGTGGACGCGCTGGAGGATATCGGGTTTTATTGCGTGGACAACATGCCTCCCAAACTGCTTCCCAAATTTGCCGAGCTGTGCCTGCAGTCCAAGGAAACCCTGTCCCGGGTGGCCATCGTCATCGACGCCCGCGGCGGCGAGCTGTTCGACGACCTGACCGAAAGCCTGGACGAGCTCAAGCGCCAGGGAGGGGATTATACCCTGCTGTTTCTGGAATGCGACGACCAGGTGCTGGCCCGGCGGTATAAGGAAACCCGCCGCAAGCATCCCCTGGCGGCGGCCAACGGCGGCTCGGTGATCAAGGCTATCGAAATGGAGCGCGCCCTGCTGAAATCCGCCCGCTCCCGCACCGATTACCTCATCGATACCTCCCACCTCTCCTCCGCCCAGCTCAAGGAGCGGATCACCACCCTGTTTATGGGCGACACCTCCAAGGCCATGCTCATCCAGTGCATGTCCTTCGGCTTCAAATACGGCTTCCCGGCGGAAGCGGACCTGATGCTGGACGTCCGCTGCCTGCCCAACCCCTTCTATGTGGACGAGCTCAAGCGCAAAACCGGCCTGGACGCCGACGTGCGGGACTACGTGCTGGAAAAGTCCGAAACCAAAGGCTTCCAGGAGCGGATGTACGCCATGATCGATTACCTCCTCCCCCTGTATATCAACGAGGGCAAAAGCCAGCTGGTCATCGCCATTGGCTGCACCGGCGGCAAGCACCGGTCGGTCACCCTGGCGGAAGAGCTGGCCAAACATATCGCGGCCATGGGCCACCGGGTCATGGTCAACCACCGGGACATCGAAAAAGCCTGAACGGGAAAACGCCCGGCTGCCTGATGAAAACTGCTTGCGGGCGATGCTGCGCCCCGCAGGCAGTTTTTTGCAACTGCCGCCGGCCGCCGCCCCGAACGCGAAAGGAATGTGATGGGCCATGTCCTTTTCCTCCGAAGTCAAACAGGAGCTGGCGGAGCTGACCGCCGACAAGCCCTGCTGCCGCGCCGCGCTGGCCTACGGCCTGCTGGAGTTCGGCCACGCCTTTACCGGCTCCCGCATGTCCCTGCAGACCGAGCACGCCGCCGTGGCCCACCTATACAGCGCGCTGGCCGCCGACGTGTGCGGCATCGCCCCGCCCGCCGTGCAGACCCTGCCCCGCCGGGGCGGCTTCTGCATCGTGTCGGTGGAGGGGGACGCCCCCCGCGCCCGGGTGCTGGAGCGCTTCGGCCACAGCCCCGCCGATCTCGCCGTCCGCCTCAATCGGGCCAACCTGGAATGCGACGGCTGCGCGCCCGCCCTGCTGCGGGGCGCCTTCCTCGCCTGCGGCGCGGTCATCGACCCCGCCAGCGGCTACCATATGGAATTCAGCGTCCCCTACTACAACCTCTGCCGCGATCTCCTGGCCCTGCTGCGGGAGCTGGGCTTTCACGCCAAGCAGGTCTGCCGCAAGGGCGCCCAGGTTGTCTATCTCAAGGAAAGCGAGCAGATTGAGGACTGCCTGACCCTCATGGGCGCGACCAACGCCTCCCTGGAGCTGATGGGGATCAAAATGGTCAAGGACATCCGCAACAACGCCAACCGGGTCACCAACTGCGAGAGCGCCAACATCGACAAAACCGTGGCCGCCGCCGCCGTCCACCTGGACGCGGTGCGGAAAATCGAGGCCCACGGCGGCCTCGCACTGCTGCCCGAGGAACTGCGCGAGGTGGCGCGCCTGCGGCTGGAAAATCCCGATATGTCCCTCAGAGAGCTGGGAGAGACCATGGATCCGCCGCTGAGCCGATCCGGCATCAACCACCGGCTGCGCCGCATTGTGGAACACGCGGACAAGCTGCCCTGACCGAAAGGAATGTGATGGATTATGTCCGGCTTCGCCCATCTCCATGTTCACAGTGAATACAGCCTCCTGGACGGCGCCTGCCGCATCGAGGGGCTGGTGGAGCGCGCCCGGGAGCTGGGCCAGACCGCGGTGGCCATCACCGATCACGGCGTCATGTACGGCGTGGTGGACTTTTATAAGGCCGCCGAAAAGGCGGGTGTTCACCCCATTCTCGGCTGCGAGGTCTATGTGGCCGCCCGCACCCGGCACGACAAGGTGCACGGCGTGGACAGCGAGCACAGCCACCTGGTGCTGCTGTGCGAGAACGAAACCGGCTACCGCAACCTGGTCAAGCTGGTTTCCGCCGCCTGGACGGAAGGGTTTTACAGCCGCCCCCGGGTGGACAGGGAGCTGCTCACCCAGTACCACGAGGGCCTCATCGCCCTGTCCGCCTGCCTGGCCGGGGAAATTCCCCGCGCTCTGCGCCGGGGCGACTTCGACGGCGCAAAGGCCATCGCCCTGTGGTACCGGGATCTGTTCGGCCCGGACAACTATTTTCTCGAACTGCAGGATCACGGCCTGCCCGAGCAGAAGGCTGTCAATCCGCAAATTCTCCGCCTCTCTGCTCAGACCGGGATCCCCCTGGTCTGCACCAACGACGCCCACTATCTGCGCCGGGAGGATGCCCAGATGCAGAAGGTGCTGGTCTGCATCCAGACCGGCACCACCGTGGACGACCCCAGCCCCATGGCCTTCGCCACCGAGGAATTCTACCTCAAATCGGAGGAGGAGATGCGCGCCCTGTTCCCCGCCGTTCCCGAGGCCTTCGACAACACCGTGCGCATCGCGGAGCGCTGCCGGGTAGAGCTGGAATTCGGCAAGCTGAAGCTCCCCACCTTCGACGCCCCCGGCGGGGACAGCACCGCTTACTTCGAGCAGCTCTGCACCGAGGGGATGCACCGGCTGTATGGGGAAACCCCGTCCCCTGAAGTGACCGAACGCCTGCGCTATGAGCTGGACACCATCGAGCAGATGGGCTATGTGGACTACTATCTCATTGTCCACGACTATGTGCATTACGCCAAAACCCACGACATTCCGGTGGGCCCGGGCCGCGGTTCCGGCGCCGGCAGCCTGTGCGCCTACTGCATCGGCATCACCGCCATCGACCCGCTGAAATACAACCTGCTTTTCGAGCGGTTTCTCAATCCCGAGCGGGTGAGCATGCCCGACTTCGATATTGATTTCTGCACCGAGAAACGCCAGCAGGTCATCGACTACGTAATTCGGAAATACGGGGCCGACCGGGTGGCGCAGATCATCACCTTCGGCACTATGGCGGCCCGCGCCGCCATCCGGGACGTGGCCCGCGCCCTGGCCATGCCCTACTCCCTGGCCGACAAGGTGGCCAAGCTGGTCCCCTGGGAGCTGAATATGACCCTGGACAAGGCGCTTGAGCAGTCCAAGGCCTTCCGGGAGTGTGTGGAGACGGATCCCCAGGTGCGCCGCTTGGTGGATATGGCCAAGAAAGTGGAGGGGATGCCCCGCAATGCCTCCACCCACGCCGCCGGGGTGGTCATCGCCCCCCGCCCGGTCAGCGATTTCGTCCCTCTGTGCGTCAACAGCGAGGCTGTCGCCACCCAGTACCCCATGAAGAATCTGGAAGAGCTGGGCCTGCTGAAAATGGATTTTCTCGGCCTGCGCAACCTGACCGTCATTGCCGACGCCGAAAAGCTGATCCGCCGCCGGGAGCCCGGCTTTGCGGTGGAGGGCCTGCCCCTGGACGCCAAGGAGGTCTACGACATGCTCTCCGCCGGCAACAGCGACGGCGTGTTTCAGATGGAATCCTCCGGCCTCAAGCGGGTACTCATGAGCCTGAAGCCCGACCGCTTCGAGGATCTCATCGCCGTGATCTCCCTCTACCGCCCCGGCCCCATGGATTCCATCCCCAAATATATCCACAACCGCCACCATCCGGAGCAGGTGCGGTATCTTCATCCCCGCCTCGAGCCTATCCTCAGCGTCACCTACGGCTGCATCGTCTATCAGGAGCAGGTCATGCAGGTGTTCCGCGAGCTGGCGGGCTACTCCCTGGGCCGGGCAGATGTGGTGCGCCGCGCCATGTCCAAGAAGAAGCACGACGTCATGGCCCGGGAACGGGAGATCTTTCTCCACGGCCTGACCGATGAAACCGGAGCCGTGGTGGTGGAGGGCTGCGACCGTCGCGGCGTTCCAGAAAAAATAGCGGATGTTATTTTTAACGACATGTCCGCATTCGCATCCTACGCCTTCAACAAGCCCCACGCCGCCGCCTACGCGATGGTGGTCTACCAAACGGCCTATCTGAAATGCTTCTATCCCCGGGAATACATGGCCGCCCTGCTGACCAGCGTCCTGGGCAGCGGCAAGGTGGCCGGCTACATCGGGGAATGCGAGCGGCTGGGCATCCAGGTGCTCCCCCCCTCGGTCAACGAGAGCACCGCCGGCTTCACCGTCTCGGGGGACCATATCCGCTTCGGCCTGCTGGCGGTGAAAAACCTGGGCGGCGGCTTCATCGCGGAGCTGACGCGGGAGCGGGAGGAAAACGGCCCCTACCGCAGCTTTTACACCTTCTGCAAGCGCCTCTCCCCCTGCCGGGAATTCAATCGCCGCGGCCTGGACAGCCTCATACGCTGCGGCGCGCTGGACGGCCTGGGGGCCAACCGGCGGCAGATGCTGGAAATCGCTGATCGGGTGATCGATCAGCTCGACGATCAGAACCGGCGCAATCTGGACGGTCAGATGGGGTTCTTCGACACCCCCGGCCTGGAGGGGAACGACGAGATCCCCCTGCCCGACGTGCCCGAGCTGCCCTATGCCGAGCTGCTGGCCATGGAAAAGGAGGTGGCGGGTCTCTATCTCTCCGGCCACCCTCTGGCTCCCTATGCCCCGCTGTATAAGACCTTGCGGGCCGCCCGGATAGACCGCATCCTCACCTCCTTGGAGGAGGGCGGCGGCTATGCCGACGGCGCCCAGGTGCAGCTGCTCGGCATGATCGGCGCCGTGCGCACCCAGACGACCAAAAGCGGCGGGGTCATGGCCTATGTCCAGTTCGAGGATCTCTACGGGGCCATGGAGCTGCTGGTGTTTCCCCAAACCCTGTCCCGCTACGGCCCGCTGGTGCAGGCGGGGACCGTGGTGCTGGTGCAGGGCCGGCTGAGCGTCCGGGAAGAGGAGGAGCCCAAGCTCCTGGCCGACCGGTTTTCCGAGGCTCCCGATCCGGCGGCTCCCCCTCCCGCCCGGCCGGAGAACCCCCGGGCCGCCGCCGCGCCTCCTCCCTCCGCCCCCAAGCCCCGTTCCAGCCGGCACGGCCTATATCTGCGCCTGCCCTCCAAGGACTGCCCGGCCTATAAGCGGGCGGAAAACCTGCTGGCCATCTTCGAAGGGGAGGAGCCGGTGTATATCCGCTTCACCGATACCGGCAAGCTGGTGCGGGCCCCCCGCAGCCTCTGGATCTGGCCCAACGCCCCCCTGCTCGAAGAACTGTGCCGGGTGCTGGGGGAGGAGAACGTGGCCCTGGTCGATTAACACGTGTTATTTCGCGCGAACCCGCCGTCAACATGTCGAATATACATCAAAAAACGGGCGGTTTCTTAGATAAATACAGGATTGATATCTTCTTGACAATCTGGTAGAATAAGTTCGTATACCGTTCAGCGCCGGACCGTTCCGGCGGGGCGCTGTTTGCAGGACATTTGTAATTTCTACCCCGGCCAGTTCCGGGGATGGATAGGAGAGAAATTCGTTATGGCCATCAAAAAAATTGCCGTACTGACCAGCGGCGGCGACGCTCCCGGCATGAACGCCGCGGTACGCGCCGTCGTGCGTACCGCTCTGAGCCGGGGCGTGCAGGTTCTCGGCGTCTACCGGGGGTACAACGGCCTGATCCACGGGGATCTGGTGGAGATGAATCTGCGCAGCGTCTCGGATATCATCCACCGCGGCGGCACCATGCTGTACACCGCCCGCAGCCCCGAATTCTGCACCGAGGAGGGCATTCAGAAGGCAGTGCAGACCTGCCGGGACAACGGCGTCGAAGGCGTGGTGGTCATCGGCGGCGACGGTTCCTTCCGCGGCGCGCAGGATCTGACCCGCCACGGCATGCCCTGCATCGGCATCCCCGGCACCATCGATAACGACATCTCCTGCTGTGAACACACCATTGGCTACGATACCGCCCTGAACACATGCATGGAAATGATCGACAAGCTGCGGGACACCGCCCAGTCGCATGACCGGTGCAGCGTGGTGGAGGTCATGGGCCGCCGCGCGGGGTATCTCGCGCTGAACGTGGGCATCGCCTGCGGCGCCACCAGCATCATCGTGCCCGAAATCCCCTTTGATTTCGAGAAGGATATCATCGAGCGGATGTTTGCCACCTCCGCCACCGGCAAGAAGCATTTCATCATCATCGTCGCCGAAGGGGTGGGCCACGTCATCGAGATGTCGGAGAAGATCCAGGCCCGCACCGGCATTGAGACCCGCGCCACCATCCTCGGCCACGTGCAGCGGGGCGGTTCCCCCTCCCTGCGGGATCGGGTGCTGGCCAGCGAGATGGGCTATCACGCCGTCCTCCTCCTGCTCGACGGCAAGAGCAACCGGGTGGTCACCATCCAGAACGATCACATTCTGGACTACGACATCGAGGAAGCGCTGCAAATGAAAAAGCCCTTCGATTTCGAGCTCTACCGCATGGCCCACGAAATTTCCATTTAATTCCGAAAGCCGGCGGCCCGCAAGGCCGCCGGCTTTTTTGTGACCGCCGCGCCGGTTGACAAACCTGTCCCCCGCCCGTATAATCAATGTATTCTGTTGAACCATGGAAAGGAAGGAGCCAGCCGTATGCCGAAGCAGGCGTTTCTCGAGGCCGGGCAAATCGTGGGCACCCATGGGGTGCGGGGTGAAGTGCGGGTGCAGCCCTGGTGCGATTCCCCCGCCCTGTTCGCCACCCTGACCACGCTGTACTGGGATAAGGCGGGCGCGTCCCCCGTCCGGGTCAAGTCCCGCCCTCATAAAAACATCGCCCTGGCCAAGCTGGACGGGGTGGACACCGTGCAGGACGCCTCCGCCCTGCGGGGGAGGCTGCTCTATCTCGCCCGCGCGGATCTGAAGCTGCCGGCGGGGCGGTATTTTATTAAGGATTTGATCGGCATGGCCATTGTGGACGCGGACAGCGGCCATCCCTACGGCACCCTGACCGCCGTCAGCGAAACCGGGGCCAACCCCGTCTATCACATGGCGATGGAGGATGGGCGTGAAATTCTCATTCCCGCTATCCCGTCGGTGATCGTGGAGGTAAACTTGGATGCCGACGTCATCCGGCTGCGCCCCCTGGAAGGACTGTTTGACGCATGAGAATCGATTTGCTCACCCTGTTCCCGGATATGTGCCGCGCCGTGCTGGACGAAAGCATCATCGGCCGCGCTCAGGCCAAGGGCCTGCTGGATATCCGCTGTCACCAGATCCGGGACTATACCCTCAATAAGCAAAAGCAGGTGGACGATTATCCCTACGGCGGCGGCCTGGGCATGGTGATGAACGCTCAGCCCATTGCCGACTGCTTCCGCGCCGTCTGCGCCGATGGCGGTGTGAGGCCCCACCTCATCTATATGTCCCCCCAAGGCGCGGTGCTAACCCAGCAGCGGGCCAAGGAACTGGCGCAGCTTCCCCGCTTCTGCGTTCTCTGCGGCCACTACGAGGGGGTGGACGAGCGGGTGCTTGATGCCTTGGTGGACGAGCAGATTTCCATGGGCGACTATGTGCTCACCGGCGGTGAGCTGCCCGCCCTGGCTCTGGTGGACTGCGTGTCCCGCCTGGTGCCCGGCGTGCTCTCGGAGGAGGGCTGCTTCACCGAGGAGAGCCATTACGCCGGCCTGCTGGAATACCCGCAGTATACCCGTCCCGCGGTCTGGGAGGGCCGGCCGGTCCCCGACGTGCTCCTCACCGGCCACCATCTCAACATCGCCCGGTGGCGCCGCCAGCAGTCCCTGCTGCGCACCCGCCGCCATCGGCCAGACATGCTGGAAAAGGCGGAACTTACCCCGGAAGATCGGGCGTTTTTACAACAAACCCCTGACGAGTGAGCCGGCCGACGGCGGAGGCTTCCCTGTCATTTTTGTGTCCATTTCCAGTAAATGTGGTGTATTTAAGGCGAGACTTCGATTTTCTCTACAAAAGTTATTAACGGTTTCCGTGATTAGTGACAAACCACGCACCGGCGCTTCCCGGAAAATAGGGCAGAGAACCAAAATTGCGGTTTTTCCCGATTTCTGTGGACAAAAGCGATTGACGGGGCATACATTTGTGGTATAATAAGACAGCAAGGCGGGGAAACCGTCTTTTTCCCATTGCCTACTGGCCGGATAAGCGCCCTTTGCGGCGATAGATGCTTTACGATATTGAGAGGGAGATTAATCGATATGTATGTAAAAGATGTGCTGGTTCAGAATCAAGTGGGGCTGCATGCCCGTCCCGCGACTTTCTTTATCCAGAAAGCCAATGAATTCAAATCCTCCATCTGGGTGGAAAAGGAAGAGCGCCGCGTCAACGCGAAGAGCCTGCTGGGCGTTCTGTCCTTGGGGATTGTCGGCGGCACCAACATCCGCATCATCGCCGACGGCGCCGACGAAGAAAGCGCAGTGGACGGCCTGGTCACCCTGGTGGAATCCGGCTTCGCCGAATAAGCCATTCCCCCGTATCCATCCGAAAGCCTGCCCCTCCGGGCGGGCTTTTGTCGATCCCCGCCTGAAAACAAAAAAGCGAAGAGGATGCTGCAAAATTAGCAGCATCCTCTTCGCTTTTTCGAGTCACGGTGTTCCCACGGTGTTTTTCATCCCCTAGGCGACGGTTTCCCCATTGTCCTCTGTCTGAACCAGCGCCCGCCGGTTCCCTAAATCTTCCACGCGATCCGGACCGCCTGCCGTCCGCCGCCGTCCCGCGTCCCGACCTCTATTCGCTCCACGAACGCCGCCAGCAGCTGGGCCGGCATCGCCTCCCTGTCCACGAAATCCTCCAGCGCCCGCCCGGCAGGCTCCGGCTGTGCCTGCCGGGCCATCGTCTCCTCCAGCCGGGCCAGCCGCTCGCTCATGGCCGCCTTCTCCCGGGCATAGTCGCCGCTCATCTCCCGGAACTGCTCGGTCGTCAGCAGCCCGGAGGCCTTGTCGAGATACAGCTCCTTCAGCGCCCGATCCCGCCGGCCGATCTCCCCCTTGAGCAGCGCCGCCTCCCGGCTCACCGCCGCCTCCAGCTCCTCGTCCGGCCGGTAGGGCGGCACCTCCTCCGGCGAAAACCACCGGGCAAGCAGCTCCCACAGCCGCCTCGTCACCAGATTCTCCAGATAGTCCAGCCGCACCGCGTGGGAGGCGCATTGCCCCCGGTCGGCGGCGTATCGCCCGCACCGCAGATAGCTGTGCGTCTCCCCCTTGTACCGGCTGGATACCTTCACCATGGCCGCCCCGCAGTCCCGGCAGAACACCAGCCCCGCCAGCCGGTGCCGCTCTCCCTGCCCCGACGAGCGGGTGTGCGCCTCAAGCAGCCGCCCCGCCTCTTCGAAATCCGCCGCGTCCACCAGCGGCGCGCAGGCCCCCGGCACCGCCACCCAGTCCTCTCGCGGCACGCTGAGCAGCACCTTGGATTTGTAGCTGGGCTTGCGCCGTTTCCCCTGCGCCACCACCCCCGTGTACAGCGGGTTGCGAAGGATCCGGGAGACCGTGGTGCGGCTCCACAGCGGCGTCGCCGCCGCCTGCCCCGCGTTGCGGTAACGCTGCCCCTCCTCCTGCTTGTAGGCCGTGGGGCTGGGCACCCCCGCCGCGTTGAGTCCGGCCGCGATCCGCGCCGTCCCCTCTCCCGCCAGATACCGCCGGAATATCTCCCGCACCACCTGCGCCGCCTGCGGGTCGGGGACCAGCCGGTTGTGATCCGCCTCGTCCTTCCGGTATCCGTAAGGCGCAAAGCTTCCGATGAACCGTCCCTCCCGCCTCTTGAAATCCAGCACCGCCCGGATATTGTCGGATAAATCCTCCAGATACCATTCGTTGATAAGCCCGTTTATCTGCCGGGCCTTTTTGCCCCCCTGCACTCCGGTGTCCACCCGATCCACCAGCGCGATGAATCGGATCCCCCACAGCAGAAAATCCCGGTGGAGATACCGCTCCACCAGCTCCATGTCCCGGGTGAACCGGGATTGGGTCTTGACCAGCAGGATGTCGAACCGCCGCGCCTCGGCGTCGGCCAGCAGCCGGCGGAACCCCGGCCGATCCCGATCCGCCCCCGAATAATCCTCGTCGCTGTACACCCCGGCGATTTCCCAGCCCTTGTCCTGCGCGTAAGCGGCCAGCAGCGCCTTCTGGTTCTGGATGCTCTCTGACTCCCCGCCCGGCCCCGCCGTCTCGTCCTCTTTGCTCAGCCGGCAGTACAGCGCCGCGCGGCTCATCTCTCCGCCCTCCGCAGCGCCTCGATGTACCGGAGCAGCTCCCGCTGCACAAACGCCCGCCGTTCCTCCTCGTCCGGTCGGCGGAACGCCTCGGTGACCACAAATACAGGCGGCTTCATGGCTTCGCCCCCTTCCAGTCCACTGTATGCCGGAGGGGTTGTACACTATGATTCCGCCTTCATGGGGTCTTAAGTAATGCTTACTGAATAATATCGTTCGCATTGCTTGCCGTCTGTATTTGGTTTCGACCGGGAGACGGCCGAAACCAAAGCGCAAGGTTTTTGACACGATACTGTCAAAAGCCTTGCGCCTGAACAATGAAAAATGCCTTTAAAGCCGCTTCGCGGCTGCATTTTTTATTGTTCAGCAGACATTAAGTAAGGTGCTCTCACATACGGTTCTCATTTTCAAAAGTGCTTTTTATAGCGGATCGCAGAGGCTCACCGCCGTCTCATACAAAAAGCGATGCGCAGGCAGCTGCAGATCGGCGGGCATATGTTCGGAAAATTTCGCTTCCAAATTCAGCGTATGCGTATACCCAATCTCCGCCAGCGCTCTCATAAACGCCGGCCAGTCTATGGTGCCCAGATACGGACAGCGATGCTGATCACCGCTTGCATCATTGTCATGCACATGCAGGGCTTGCAGGTGCTTTCCCAAATCACGGACCACGTCCGCCACCGTTCTTCCAGCCGGCATGCTTAGATGCGCGTGCCCTGTGTCCAGGCAAACGGCCATACAAGGGGAATTCACCGTACGAAGCAATTCCAAAAGATCCTTGCTGTCACAATAGGGAACCCCTCTTCCCGGCATGTTTTCAACGGCCAGCTTTACCTGATACCGCTCGGCCAGGGCCGCATATTCCACAAACAGGCGGTTATTGATTTCAAAGGTATGCGCCGGATTTTCCTGCCAGTCGGGGAAAATAATCGGATGGATCACCGCGCAAGGACTGTTCAGCAAATGGCACGCCCAGATGGCGCGTTTCACGGCCTTGATGAAAAATGCCAGCTCTTCCTCTGTCACCCTGTCCGGCGGCGAATTGAAAGGCGCATGAATCTGCCCGATTTGAATACCGGCCTCATCAGACCGCTTTCTATCCCGCTCAAAAAAGCTTTTGAATTCATCGTCGGCTAAGGTGTACAGTCCCGCGAAGGCGTGGTACTGGCTCATTGTTGGAGAATAATCGGCATAGTGAAACCCGGCCTGTGCCAACAGTCTCATAGAGCCTTCTCCGCATTTTTGGTCGGCAACGTGCGTCGTCGTACTGATTTTCAACTATAAATCCTCCTCATGAATAAAAATGAATCGTCTATGCGTCAGCTTTTCCGGCTCTTCCAGACCGTGTATAGTATATCCTTCAGCACCAGCATCGCATCCTGTTCGCTATACGAATACTCCTGCCGCAATTCATCCAGCATGGCCGCCAGCCGCCGGGCATAGCCGGGAACATTGACCTCCTTTTGATAGCGGACCAGAATCGGGTACTTTTTTCCCCATGCCTTTGTCCAGTCGATTTTTTCTTCCGCTTCCTCGCTGGTTTTATCGATAATCTCCTGGATCTCCTTTACGTCAACGTCGAAAGCAATCAGGTCATCGAGCGGCAGGTTGTACAGCACGGCCATTTTTTTCGCCTGACGGATATCCGGAACGGTCTCGTCCGTTTCCCATTTTGAAACGGTCTGCCGGCTGACCCCCAGCTTCTCCGCCACCTCCTCCTGCGAAAGGCCGCGTTTTTTCCTTGCATGAAATAAACTGTTTCCTAAATTCATGGGGTTTTCCTCCTTATCCGATATAGTCGTATTATATCGTTTGATAAGGACAAACGCCACCCATTTTGTTTTCCATATCCGCCCGTTTTCCTAACATGCGCGCCCTTCTCCGCTTTTCAGGAACAAAAAGAGACAGCCGGACACGTCCGTCTGTCTCTTTTGTTATTTCGCCACGTATTCGATAAGCGCCGCCTTGCCGTCCTCCATGGTGAAATCCAGCGTCGCGTCCTTGCCCAGGGGATAGCTGCGGATGACCCCGCTTTCGGTGTAGCCGGTGCCGTACAGCGCCTCGATCTCCCCGGCGGTCATGCCCACCTTCGCCCCCTCCCGGGTGGCGGCTGTGTCGTCCTTCAGCTCGATGAGATAAATGATGCTCTTATCCTCCGCGCGGTAGGTATACAGCGCAAAGCCCGCGAAGGTGTAGATGGTGTCCATCCCGTCGTAATGGCAGCTGGGCGCCTCCACCACGTCGGTGGCGCCGCCCAGGCTGTTCCCCAGCGCCTCGGTATATTCCTGCCCCAGCGCCACGCTCACGCCCCCGGCCTGGAAATCCCCAATCGCCCGGCTGCCCGAAGAGCTGTCCGCCCCCTTGTCCTGGCATGCCGTCAGCCCCAGAAGGAGCAGCATCCCCGCCGCCCATACGCTCAACCACTTTTTCATTGTAAGCATCCTGCCTTTCCTAGTCAGTCGCCCGTCGCTTCATGCGCGGGCTGGATGGTTCCCAGGACCGTGACGGTCCCGTCTTGTTCGGCCAGCAGCTCGATCGGCCCGTCCGCCGCCTCGGGGGGCAGGTAGGCCGAAAAGCCCGCGCCCTCTCCCTCGCCCAGCAGCGCCTCCTCCCGGAAAGCGGGATCGGCAAACGTGCGGGGCCGGACGGCGCAGACGGCATCCCCCTCCCCCTCCGCCCGCTGCACGGGCAGGCAGGCGGCGGTCAGCTCCCGGCCGATTTGATCGAGCACATCGGCAACGCGGCTGCCCGCCCGGTCGATTTTATTGATCACCAGCAGGACGGGGAGATCCATGCGGCGCAAGGCTTCCCACAGCAGGAGGGTGTGGGCCTGCACCCCCTCCACGGCGGAGAGCACCAGAACCGCGCCGTCCAGCGCGGCCAGGCTGCGCTCCACCTCCCCCGCGAAGTCCACGTGGCCGGGCGTGTCGATGAGCTGGACGACGCCTCCGCCGTATTCCAGCCGGGCGCAGGCGGTTTTCACCGAAATGCCTCGCCGCTTTTCCACCTCCAGCCAGTCGGTCTGTGCGGTGCCCTCGTCCACGTTGCCCGGCTGCCGCACGGCGCCGCACAGATACAGCAACTGTTCGGTCAGGGTGGTTTTGCCCGCGTCCACGTGGGCGAGAATCCCGATATTGCGGATATCCGGCACGGCGCGTCCCTCCCCCGGGCGGTTATTTCGGGCTGATGATGCCGACGCGGTAGGCGCGCAGCAGCATTTTCAGGCGGTCGATTTTCTCCTGAATTTCCGCACCTTTATCCATGTCCTTGACCATCAGTCGGTGGCGGGTGGTCTCGAAAATGGTGGTGGTGGTCAGGATGTCCTTGTTCTCCTGAATGGCCGACTGGATGCCGCCGAAGGATTCGTGGGCGATCAGCCGCAGGCCGTGGGAGGAATAGATCAGGGTGTAGCCGGCGATGCCGGTGGTGGCGTGATAGGCCTTGCAGAAGCCGCCGTCGATGACGATGAGGCGGCCGTCCGCCTTGATGGGGCTTTCCCCCTGGATGGCCTTGACCGGCACGTGGCCGTTGATGATATGGGAAGACGAGGGCTCAAGACCGAATTCCCGCAGGATTTTGTCGCACAGGTCGGCGTGCTGGATATGGCGGTAGTAGGGATCCTTTTCTTCTTTCCACAGGGCGGGCTCGGCCACAAAGTACCGTTCGAAGGTGCTGATTTTATCCCGGCCGAACAGCGGGGAATTCCGGCCGCACCACAGATACCACAGGAAATCCACATACTCCTGCTTGAGCGGGTTCTCGGCCGTGGCGTAGTAGGCGCGCCGGGCCGTCTTGTCGGCATAGTCCATATAGGCCCGGCCGCTGTAGGAGCGGCCGTCCGCCGCCGTGAAAACGCGGAAATTGCCGTCCTCATCCATGGGGATGCAGCCGTGGAACAGCAGGTTTTGGTTGATTTTCAGATACATGCTTCCATGGCTGTACAGGAAGCCCACGTGCTTTTGGAGCCGTTCGCTGCCCAAGAACGCCCGGCGCAGGGTGGCCATCAGCTCCCGCTCCGCCACCGACAGGGCATAGGGATCCGCCGCGTCGAGGGTGGGGAAATGGCAGTCGTTGAGCGGGTAGGCGATCCCGCCGATGGTCACCGTCCGTTTGTCGCAGTCCACGTTCCCTAGCAGCAGGCGGTCGTCCATGCCGTATTCCGGGTGGCGGCGGATGATCTGCCCCTCCAGCTTGAACTGCATGATGGCGATGGCCTTGTGCACCTTGGACAGGGTGTCCATGCTGGTGGGCAGATAGTCCTTGTCGTCCGGGTTACGGGGCATGAACCAGGTGCAGTCCTTATAGGTCTCCTGCGCGAAGCTGATCATGTCCCGCAGGCTGATGCCGTAGCCGTTTTCCACGATATCCAAGGTATTATACTGTAGGGCCAGGTTGAGCACGCAGGCGATGCACGCCTCGTTCCCTGCCGCGGCGCCCATCCAGAGGATGTCGTGGTTGCCCCACTGGATGTCCACGCAGTGATGCTCCATGAGCAAATCGAGGATGTTGTCCGCCCGCTCGCCCCGGTCGTAGATATCCCCCACGATGTGCAGGCAGTCCACGGCCAGCCGCTTGATGAGGGAGCAGAGGCACTCGATGACCTCCTCCGCCCGGTTGATATCGATAATGGTGGAGATGATGTGCTGGTAATAGGACTGCTTGTTCTCCTCGTCGTAGTTGGTATGGAGCAGCTCGTCCAGAATATAGCCGAATGCCTCGGGCATAGCCTTGCGCACCTTGGAACGGGTGTATTTGGAGGCCACCAGCTTGCAAACCTCCACCAGCCGGTAGAGGGTGATGCTGTACCAATCGTCCATATTGACGGTGTCCCGCTTGATTTCCTCCATCTTTTCCCGCGGGTAGTAGATGAGGGTGGCGAACCAGGCCCGCTCCTTTTCCGGCATGGAATGAGCGAAAACCATGTCCACCTTTTCCCGGATGACGCCGGATCCGTTGTTGAGAATATGGCGGAAGGCCTCATCCTCGCCATGGAGGTCGCTCATGAAATGCTCGGTGCCCTTGGGCAGGTTGCGTATGGCGTTCAGGTTAATGATCTCGGTGCAGACGGACGAGATGTCCGGGTACTGCTGGGCCAGCAGCTTAAGATAATCCTCCTGGCGGCGCAGCTCCTCATTCTCCAGGCTCACGGCGGGCCTCCTTTCCGGCAATTACAGGCCCAGACGGGCCCGCAGGGCGGCGGTTTTGTCCGTTTTTTCCCACGACACGCCCAAATCCTCCCGGCCGATGTGGCCGTAGGCGGCCAGCTGCCGGTAAATGGGACGGCGCAGGCCCAGCTGCCCGATGATGGCGGCGGGGCGGAAATCGAAGACGGCCCGCACGGCCTCGGCCAGCCGGTCGTCAGACACCACGCCGGTGCCCTCGGTATCCACCAGCACCGACACGGGATGCGCCACGCCGATGGCATAGGCCAGCTGCACCTCGCAGCGCTTGGCCAGGCCGGCGGCCACCACGTTCTTGGCCGCGTAGCGGGCCATATAGGAGGCGGAGCGGTCGACCTTGGTCGGATCCTTGCCCGAGAAGGCGCCTCCGCCGTGGCGGGCGTAGCCGCCGTAGGTATCCACGATGATTTTCCGGCCGGTCAGGCCGCTGTCCCCCTGCGGGCCGCCGATGACGAAACGGCCGGTGGGGTTAACGTAAATCTTGGTCTGGTCGTCCATCAGCCCGGCGGGGATCTCCGGGCGGATGACCCGGTCAATGAGATCGGCGCGGATGGTCTGAAGCGACACGTCGGCGCTGTGCTGGGTGGAGACCACCACCGCGTCCACCCGCACGGGGGTGTTCCCCTCGTATTCCACCGTCACCTGGGTTTTTCCGTCCGGCCGCAGATAGGGCAGCGTCCCGTCCTTGCGCAGGGCGGCCAGCCGTTTGGCCAGCCGGTGGGCCAGGGAAATGGGCAGGGGCATCAGCTCGGGGGTTTCGTCGCAGGCGTAGCCGAACATCAGGCCCTGATCCCCCGCGCCGGTTTTATCGAAATCCTCGGCCTGGGCTTCCCGCCCCCGGGCCTCCAGGGCGTCGTTGACGCCCATGGCGATATCGGGCGACTGCTCGTCAATGACGGTGAGCACCGAGCAGGTATTGCCGTCAAAGCCCTGGTTCGCGTCGTCATAGCCGATGTCCCGCACCACCTGCCGGGCGATAGCGGGAATGTCCACGTAGCAGTCGGTGGAAATCTCGCCCATGACCAGCACCATGCCGGTGGTGGCGATGGTCTCGCAGGCCACGTGGGCCGTCTCGTCCTGCGCCAGAATCGCGTCGAGCACCGCGTCGGAAATCTGATCGCAGACCTTATCGGGATGCCCCTCGGTCACCGATTCGGATGTGAAAAAATGCCGTGTGTTTTCCATACTGTACCTCTTTTCTTTTCCATGCCAATCAAAAACGCCGCCCGGCAGAAACCGGGCAGCGTCGTATTCCACCTCATCTTCCGGTTTCCACCGCAGGATTTAGCACCTTGCCACTCGGCAGGTTGCTGGACATCATCGGGCCTGTTCCCTCCGTCGCTCTTGATAAGGGCCTATTCGGTTGTCACGGTCTTATTTTAGCACGCCTCGCGGAAAAGGACAAGACCGGGCGGAATTTTTCCCGAAGATGCCCAAAACGCAAAGGGGCGGCGTTACTTTCCCTGTGTAAGGTAGCGATTTTTCTGCAGGAAGGGGGCGAGGGCCTTAAACAGCAGGCCCGCCAGGATGCAGTTGGTCACCGCGATGATGAGGTTCATGGGGATGATGCCCGGCAGCATCAGGGACATCACCACATCGTGGGGAACGCCGAAGGCGTGGACGGTCAAAATGAGGTTGAGCGGAATCATCACCAGGGTCCTGGCCAGGGAGCCCAAC
>ERZ824522.872-NODE-872-length-24536-cov-8.027654_pt1 | contig 24536 bp, 20 predicted proteins | sample MGYA00519935_ERZ824522 | MGnify/ENA primary metagenome ERZ824522 (study PRJEB31778, sample SAMEA3449160) | human gut metagenome | biome: human gut; feature: human-associated habitat; material: faeces | place: United Kingdom | collected 2010/2012 ...
GCCGTGTGGAGGTCCGAGGTCGTCGCGCCGCCGATGATGACCGGAATGCGCAGCCCTCGCCGTTCCAGCTCCTCGCAGACGCGGGCCATTTCGTCGAGCGACGGGGTGATCAGCCCGCTCAGGCAGATGCACTGCGCGCCCCACGCCACCGCCTCCTCGACGATGCGTTCCGGCTCGACCATCACGCCCAGGTCCCGGATTTCGTAACCGTTGCAGGCCATCACGACCGCCACGATGTTCTTGCCGATGTCGTGCACGTCGCCTTTCACGGTGGCGATCAGCACTTTCCCCGAATTATGCGCATTCGCGGCCGACCCCTGTTCGATATAGGGCGTCAGCGCCGCCACCGCGCGTTTCATCACGCGGGCGGTCTTCACCACTTGCGGCAGGAACATCTTGCCCTCGCCGAACAGCGTGCCGACCTGCTCCATGGCAGGCATCAGCAGCGTGTCGATCACGGCCATCGGGCTTCCCAGCGCCTCGTAACCCTCCAGCGCATCCTGCTCCACGTAGTCGGCCACGCCCTTGAGCATCGCATGGGCGATACGCTCTTCGAGCGTCCCCGCACGCCATGCGTCGGGGGCCTGCGGCTGCGCCTGGGCCGTCTGCTGCACCCCGTGGGCATACTCCGCGAGCCGCTCCGCGGCGTCGGCCCGGCGGCAGAGGATCACGTCCTCGACGCGGCAGAGCAGTTCGGGTTCGATCTGGCTGTACACTTTGAGCATCTGCGGGTTGACGATCCCCATGTCCATTCCGGCCCGGATGGCGTGGTAGAGGAACGCCGAGTGCATCGCCTCGCGCACCGTGTTGTTGCCGCGGAAGGCGAACGAAAGGTTCGACACGCCGCCCGAGACCTTCGCATGGGGAAGGTGCTCCTTGATCCAGCGCGTCGCGTCGATGAACGCCTTGGCGTAGCCGTCGTGCTCCGCAATGCCCGTTGCGACGGCCAGCACGTTGGGGTCGAAAATGATGTCTTCGGGTGGAAATCCGTTGTTCGTCAATAGCTTGTAGGCTCTCTCCGCAACCTCTGCTTTACGTTCGAAGGTGTCGGCCTGGCCCCGCTCGTCGAAGAGCATCACCACGGCCGAAGCGCCGAAGCGGTGGATCTCCGCGGCCCGGCGCAGGAATTCCGCTTCGCCCTCCTTGAGCGAGATGGAGTTGACCACCGACTTACCCTGCGTCACTTCAAGTCCCGCTTGAAGTACCTCCCATTTCGACGAGTCGATCATCACCGGCACGCGGGCGATCTCCGGCTCCGAGGCCATCAGGTTGAGGAACGTGCGCATCGCCGCCGGACCGTCGATCAGCCCGTCGTCCATGCAGACGTCGACGATCTGCGCCCCGGCGTCGACCTGTGCGCGGGCCACCGAGAGCGCCTCTTCGTAGTTGGCTTCGCGGATCAGCCTTGCGAAACGGGCCGATCCGGCGACGTTCGTGCGTTCGCCGACGTTGATGAAGTTGGCTTCGGGGACGATCCGCAGCGGCTCCAGACCGCTCAAGGTCGTGATGTGCTTCGGCGCGGGAACGGGCCGCGGGGCGTAGTCTCCGGATATTTTCGACAATTCGAATATGTGGGCGGGCGTCGTGCCGCAGCAGCCGCCCACGATGTTCACCAGTCCGCGCCGCATATACTCGCCGACATCCCCGGCGAACATTTCGGGCGTCTCGTCGTAACCGCCCATCACGTTGGGAAGCCCTGCGTTCGGGTGCGCCGAGATGCGCGTTCCGGCCACTGCCGCCAGCCGTTCGAGGTAGGGCAGCAGCTGCTTGGCCCCGTAGGCGCAATTCAGCCCGACCGACAGCAGGTTCGCGTGCGACACCGAGACGGCGAAGGCCTCGACGGTCTGCCCCGAGAGGGTGCGGCCGCTGGCGTCGGCGAGCGTTCCGGAGACCATCACGGGGATCGCGCGGCCCAGCCGCTCGCAGAGCGTGTCGATGGCCCAGAGGGCCGCCTTGGCGTTGAGCGTGTCGAAAACGGTCTCCACCAGCAGGATGTTCGCCCCGCCGTCCACCAGTCCCCGCACCTGATCCGTATATGCTGCGACCAGTTGTGCGAAGGTCACCTCGCGGGCCGCGGGATTCTGTACGTCGGCCGACATCGAGGCCGTGCGGTTCGTGGGACCCACCGATCCCGCCACGAAACGCGGCTTCTGCGGGTTGCGGGCCGTGAACTCGTCGGCCGCGCTGCGTGCGATTCCGGCTGCGGCCTTCGAAATCTCGTAAGCGCACTCTTCGAGCCGGTAGTCGGCCAGCGACACGGCGTTGGCGTTGAACGAGTCGGTTTCGATGATGTCGGCTCCCGCCCGCAGGTATTTTTCGTGAATCTCGCGCACCATGTCCGGGCGGGTCAGCGCGAGCAGGTCGTTGCAGCCCTTGAGCTGCACCGGCCAGCCGGCGAACCGCCGGCCGCGGTAGTCCTCCTCCTGCAGTCCGTAGCCCTGCACCATCGTGCCGAAGCCTCCGTCGAGCAGCAGGATGCGGCGCTCCAGTTGGTCGTATAGCGTTGTCGTCATTTATTTTTCGGTAATTTCTATTTCGTAGAGTTTCGGCCAGTTTTTGCCTGTCACGAAGATGCGGTCCCCCTCGGCGTCATAGGCGATGCCGTTCAGCACGTCGGTCGTCGCGGTCATTTCCGTTTCGGGCAGCAGCCCCGCGAGGTCGACGACGCCCTCGACGACGCCCGTCGCGGGGTCGATGACGACGATCTGGTCGGTGGTGTAGACGTTGGCCCATATTTTGCCGCCGATCCACTCCAGTTCGTTGAGGCATTCGACCGGCGCGCCCTTGTAGGTCACCGTCACGCGCTTTTCGCGGCGGAACGTCGCGGGATCGACCGTGTGGATCGTGGCCGTGCCGTCCGACATGTAGAGCTTCTCGCCGTCGGTCGTGAGGCCCCAGCCTTCGCCCGGATAGCGGAAGTCGCGGATCTTTTGCAGTTTCCCGTTCTCCAGCGAATATACGTGCGCGGTGTTGGACTGCCAGGTCAGCTGGTAGAGCTTCCCGCCGAGCAGGGTGATTCCTTCGCCGAACTCCGAACGGGGCAGGCGCGCCATGACCTCGGTTTTCCCCGTCGCGAGGTCGGTCTTCCGAACGACCGATTCGCCGTGCTGGCCCGTGCCTTCCCACATCGTCCCGTCGACGTATTGCAGCCCCTGGGTGTAGGCGTCGGTCGAGTGGGGGTAGGTCGCCGCGATGCGGTAGGTGTACGTTTTCGGCTCGGCCTGCACGGCCGCCGCGGCCTGTGCCTTTGCGCCGGGGCGTTTGGCGCGCGCCGCCGGACCGCCGCATGCGCCCAGCAGCAGGATGGAAAACAGGAATATCGGGGTCGTTTTCATTGTTTCGGAACAAAATAGCTCACAAAGATACGAAAAAGTCGGATGGGATCAAAACGGAATTGCGTGCGGTTCGGTAAAACCTTATCGGCTGGCAAAAGGGGCGTTGCGACTCCAAAGGCTGCGGAAAAGCCGGATGGGATCAAAACGGAATTGCGCACGGCTCGGTAGAACCTTCCCCGGCAAGCGGGGGGCGTTGCGGCCCCAAAGGTACGAAAAACAAACCGTATATCATAATTTGACCGTATTATTACGGGTAATGTCTTGCCGGAAATGGAATAATTTCGTATCTTTGCCTCCCGATTCTGAACGGAAATACGAAGAATAACAAATGTAATTCATTTATTATGAACATTGTAAGAGAACAACGCGGCGAGAATAACTCGCTGATCCGCGTGACTGTCGGCGAGGCGGATTACGGGCAGGAGGTCGAAAAGTCCCTGCGCGAGTACAAGCGCAAGGCCAACATTCCCGGATTCCGTCCGGGCATGGTCCCCATGGGCATCGTCAAGAAGATGTACGGCAAGGGCGTCCTGGCCGAGCAGTCCTACCGTCAGGCTTCGAACGCCGTTTTCGAATATCTCCAGAAGGAGGGCATCGACTATCTGGGTGACGTGATTCCCGCGGAGGAGCAGGGCGACTTCGATTTCGACAACGCCACCGAGTTCGAATTCGTGTTCGAGATCGGCGAGGCTCCCGAGATCAAGCTGGAGCTTTCCGACAAGGATAAGCTGACCTACAACAAGATCAAGGTCGACAAGAAGATGCACGACGACTACCGTTCGAACTACCTGCGCCGCTTCGGCCGCCTGGTGGACGCCGAGAAGGTGACTTCGGACGAGGCGCTGTCGGTGACGCTCGACAACGGCGAGATGAACGTTGCGGACGCTTACGTGGGTCTGATCTCGATGGACGAGGCCGACCGCAAGCCTTTCATCGGCAAGAAGGTCGGCGACAAGATGAAGGTGAATATCAACGAACTCTATAAAAATCCCGCCCAGCGCGCCGCCTGCCTGCAGGTCAAGGAGAACGAACTGGAGGGCGTCAACCCCGAATTCGAACTGGAGATCACCAAAATCCGCAAGTTCGCCGAGCCGGAGCTGAACGAGGAGTTCTTCAAGATGGCTTTCCCGCAGGGCGGCGTCACGGACGAAGCCGGGCTGGACAAGTTCATCGACGCGCAGATCGAGGCCGAACTGCGCCGCGAGAGCGACTACCTCTTCACGTTGCAGGTGCGCGACTATCTCGTGAAGAAGGCCGACCTGAAGATGCCCGCGGCGTTCCTCAAGCGTTGGCTCTACACGATCAACGAGGGCAAGTTCTCGATGGAGGACATCGAGAAGGATTTCGACCAGTTCCTGAAGATGTTCACCTGGAACTACCTCCAGAAGCACTTCATCAAGACCGACGGCATCTCCGTTTCGAAGGAGGAGGCGCTCTCCGAAGCCAAGGCGCTGGCCGCCTCGCAGTTTGCACAGTACGGCATGCCCTCGGCGCCGGACGACATGCTGGAGGGTTACGCCGAGAAGATTCTCGCCGACAAGGATCAGGGCCAGAAGATTTACGAGAAGCTCTATGAGGTGAAGGTCGTCGAGGATGTCAAATCGAAGGTCAAGGTAACTGAAAAAGCCGTATCTGCGGACGATTTCGCTAAATTGGCGAAGGAACTTTAAGTTTCGCGGAATTTTATCTATCTTTGGACTTTGCAGGCGTGATGTTTGCAAAGTCCTTTGTGCTTTAAGAACGCGCTTTTAGGGGCGGCTGTGGGTTTTCACGCTTTCCATCCGGTTCTGCGCTCCCGTCCGCCCGCCTGGGAGGCGGCTTTCGGGAGCGACGGGGGCCGGATCGCTTGCGGCGGTTTTCGCGCCCGCTTTAAGAAGCGGGTTTCGGGGGCGATGGGGAATCCGGAATGCTTCCGGCGGCTTGTGCGCTCCTGACCGGCAGAAGGCAGAATATGAAGAGTAAATAAATACGACTATGTCAGAATTTGAAAAATACGCACGGAACCACTGCGGGATCAGTTCGCTGAAACTGCACGATTTCCAGTCGGTAAGCGCGGCCTACGTGTCGCCTACGATCATCGAGGAGCGTCAGTTGAACATCGCCACGATGGACGTTTTCTCGCGCCTGATGATGGACCGCATCATCTTCCTCGGCGCGCCGATCTACGACGACGCGGCCAATATCATCCAGGCCCAGCTGCTGTTCCTCGAATCGGTCGATCCCGAGAAGGACATTCAGATCTACATCAACTCGCCCGGCGGGTCGGTTTCGGCCGGACTGGGCATTTACGACACCATGCAGTTGGTGAACTCCGACGTGGCGACCATCTGCACGGGGCTTGCCGCCTCGATGGGCGCCGTGCTGCTCACGGCGGGCGCCAAGGGCAAGCGTTCGGCGCTCCCGCATTCGCGGGTGATGATCCACCAGCCGCTGGGCGGCGCGCAGGGTCAGGCCTCGGACATCGAGATCACGGCGCGCGAGATTCTGAAAACCAAGCGCGAGCTGTACGAAATCCTCTCGGTCCACTCGGGCGTCCCGGTCAAGAAGATCGAGAAGGACGCCGACCGCGACTACTGGCTGTCGGCCCGCGAGGCGAAGGATTACGGACTGATCGACGAGGTGCTTTCCAAACGAGACCAGTAAACCGCATGGCACAGAATAAGAACAACAACAAGAACGGCGGCGACTGCTGCTCGTTCTGCGGCGCCAAGCGCACGGACGTGGAGATCATGTTCCAGGGTTCGGACGGCGCGAATATCTGTAACAAATGTATCGAGAACGGCTATAAGATCATCGTCGACAACGACATCGCCTCCGAACGGGGACGGCGTCCGGCGGCGGCTCCGCTCAAGATGGAGGAACTGCTCAAGCCGGCGCAGATCAAGGAGTTCCTCGACCAGTATGTCATCGGGCAGGACGCCGCCAAGCGGTATATGTCCGTGGCGGTCTACAACCACTACAAGCGGCTGCTGTACGCCCCGAAGGAGGACGAGGTCGAGATCGACAAGTCGAACATCGTGCTGGTCGGTCCGACGGGCACGGGCAAGACGCTGATGGCCCGCACGATTGCCAAGCTGCTGAAAGTGCCGTTCACGATCGTCGACGCGACCGTTCTGACCGAGGCGGGATATGTGGGCGAGGATGTCGAGAGCATTCTCTCGCGGCTGTTGCAGGTCGCCGACTACAACGTCGAGCAGGCCGAGCGCGGCATCGTCTTCATCGACGAGATCGACAAGATCGCGCGCAAGGGCGACAACCCCTCCATCACGCGCGACGTTTCGGGCGAGGGCGTGCAGCAGGCCCTGCTGAAAATCCTCGAAGGAACGGTGGTCAACGTGCCTCCCCAGGGCGGCCGCAAGCACCCCGAGCAGAAATTCATCCAGGTCGACACGCGCAACATCCTCTTCATCTGCGGCGGTGCGTTCGACGGCATCGAGAAGAAGATCGCCCAGCGGCTGAACACCCGCGCGATGGGTTACGGGCGGCTGAACGCAGATCCCATCGACCGCTCGAACCTGATGCAGTACGTCATGCCGCAGGACCTCAAGTCGTTCGGACTGATTCCCGAACTGGTGGGACGTCTCCCGGTGCTGACCTACATGCAGCCGCTGGAGCGCGCGGCCCTGCGTTCGATCCTCACCGAGCCGAAGAACGCCATCGTCAAGCAGTACAAGCGTCTGTTCGAACTCGACGGCGTGAAACTCGCCTTCGACGACGACGCGCTGGACTACATCGTCGACAAGGCCGTCGAGTTCAAGCTCGGCGCGCGCGGCCTGCGCTCGATCTGCGAGGCGATTATGATGGACACGATGTTCGACATCCCCTCGACCGATGCCCGAAAGTTCACCGTCACTTTGCCTTATGCAAAGAAAAAGATAGAAAAGGCAAATATTTTGGAACTTAAACAAGTCGGCTAATTCCTTTTTGGCTATCTTTGCCGGAAATAAACAGCTAAAACGCATAAAATACTAACTCCATGTCTACAACGAATTCAAAACTTACGCGCGTTGCCGATAATATCCGCATCCTTTCGGCCGCGATGGTCGAGAAGGCCAAGTCGGGGCATCCCGGCGGCGCTATGGGCGGCGCGGATTTCATCACGGTGCTCTTCACCGAGTTCCTGCGTTACGACCCCGATAATATGGCGTATCCCTACCGCGACCGTTTCTTCCTCGATCCGGGCCACATGTCGCCGATGCTCTATTCGACGCTCGCGCTGGCCGGGCACTATTCGACCGAAGATCTGCAATCGCTGCGCCAGTGGGGCAGCGTGACGCCGGGGCACCCGGAGGTGGACGTGATGCGCGGCGTGGAGAATACGTCGGGACCGTTGGGACAGGGCCACGCCATGGCGCTGGGAGCCGCCATTGCGGAACGCTTCATGGCCGCCCGTTTCGGCGAGTGGATGGCGCACAAGACCTATGCCTATATTTCGGACGGCGCCGTCGAGGAGGAGATTTCGCAGGGCGTGGGCCGCATCGCCGGCCATCTGGGCCTGTCGAACTTCGTGATGTACTACGACTCGAACAACATTCAGCTCTCGACGAAGGTCGACGAGGTGATGACCGAGAACGTGGCCATGAAGTACGAGGCGTGGGGCTGGAACGTGCTGTCGATCGACGGGCACAACATCAATGAGATCCGCGAGGCGCTGGTCGCCGCCGAGAGCGAGACCGAGCGTCCGACGCTCATCATCGGCCATACCGTCATGGGCAAGGGCGCCAAAGGCCCCGCCGGAGAGAGCTTCGAAAACAAAGTCTCGACCCACGGCCAGCCGCTGACGGCCGCCGGGGCCGATTTCGCCGCTACGGTGAAGAACCTGGGCGGCGATGCGGAGAATCCGTTCGCCGTCTTCGAGGAGAGCCGCGAGGTCTTCGCCGAGCGTCGCGAGGCGTTGAAGGAGTGGGCCGCGAAGCAGGCCGCCGTCGAGAAGTCGTGGCGCGCGGAGCATAAGGAGCTGGCGCGCAAACTCGACGATTTCCTTTCGGGCAAACTTCCCGAAATCGACTACAAGTCCATCGAGATGAAGGCCGACGTGGCTACGCGCGCCGCATCGGCGACGGTGCTGGGCGTCTTCGCCGAGAAGATCGACAACATGATCGTGGCTTCGGCCGACCTGTCGAATTCGGACAAGACCGACGGTTACCTGAAGAAGACCAAGGCGTTCACGAAGGGCGATTTCAGCGGGAAATTCTTCCAGGCGGGCGTCTCGGAGCTGACGATGGCCTGCGTTGCGAACGGCATGGCGCTGCACGGCGGCGTGATCCCCGTCTGCGGCACGTTCTTCGTCTTCTCCGATTATATGAAGCCCGCCGTGCGCCTCTCGGCGCTGATGCGCCTGCATGTGGTCTACGTCTGGACGCACGACTCGTTCCGCGTGGGCGAGGACGGCCCGACGCACCAGCCCGTGGAGCACGAGGCGCAGATCCGCCTGATGGAGCACCTGCGCAACCACCACGACGAGCGTTCGATGCTCGTGCTGCGTCCGGCCGACGGCGATGAGACCGTCATGGCGTGGAAACTGGCCGTCGAGGAGCACCGCCCCGTGGCGCTCGTGCTGTCGCGCCAGAACATCAAGACCCTGCCGACGCTGGGCGCCATCCGCCGCGAGGAGGCTGCGCAGGTCGCCAAGGGCGGTTATGTGGTGATGGATGCCGCCAAACCCGCCGCGGTGCTGATCGCCACGGGTTCGGAGGTCGCAACGCTGGTCGAAGGCGCCGAACTGCTGGCCGCCGAGGGCATTCCGGTCCGCGTGGTGAACGTCCCGAGTGAGGGGCTGTTCCGCGACCAGCCCCGTTCGTACCAGGAGAGCGTGCTGCCTGCGGGCGTTGCGCGCTACGGCATGACTTCGGGTCTTCCGGTCAATCTCCGGGGACTGGTGGGCGAGAACGGCGTGATCCACGGTCTCGACCATTTCGGCTGGTCGGCCCCCTACAAGGTGCTCGACGAGAAGTTCGGCTACAACGGGGCAACCGTCGCCGCCGAAGTGAAAAAGATGCTCGGGAAATAGCGGAGACCGTCCGGGTTCGGCGGCAACGATTTTCGAGTTGCCGCCGAAGTGAAGAAGATGCTCGGGAAATAGTACCTATATATAAAATGTGCAGGAGCCACCGCCCGACGCGGTGGCTTTTGTTTTGCAGATTCCGAAATTATGCCTATCTTTGCAGTCCCGTCTGTCAAGCGGGGAAATGTGGAAAGATTTGACTGATTGCAAACCACAATAAAAAATCGCTAAAACAGCACATTTTTTATTTTCAACAGCCAATTTTTCCCATTTTATACGTTTAACCATTAAAAATGTATGAAAATGGGCTTTTTATTTACATCGGAATCGGTGTCCGAAGGACATCCCGACAAGGTTTCGGATCAGATTTCCGACGCAATCCTCGACGAATTCCTGCGCCGCGACGCCAACTCGAAAGTCGCCTGCGAAACCCTTTGCACCACGGGACTCGTGGTCGTGGCGGGTGAAGTGCGCTCGGAGGCGTATGTCGACGTGCAGGGCGTGGCGCGCCGCGTGATCAACCGCATCGGCTACACCCGGAGCGACTATCAGTTCGACGGCAACTCGTGCGGCATTCTGTCGGCCATTCACGAACAGTCGTCGGACATCAACCAGGGCGTCGTCCGCGAAGCCGAGGAGGAGCAGGGCGCCGGCGACCAGGGCATCATGTTCGGCTACGCCTGCAACGAGACCCGCGAGATGATGCCCGCGACACTGATCCTGTCGCACGTGATCCTCAAGGAGCTGGCCGTCATCCGCCGCGAAGGCGAGGTGATGACCTATCTGCGTCCCGACTCGAAGTCGCAGGTCACGATCGAGTACGACGAGACGACGAACAAGCCGCTGCGCGTGCATACGATCGTCGTCTCGACGCAGCACGACGAGTTCATCCTCCCGGGCGAGGGCCGCAGCGAGAAGGAGGCGGAAAAACAGATGCAGGACAAAATCCGCGAGGACGTGCGCACGATTCTCATTCCGCGGGTCAAGGCGCGTCTGGAGCGCGCCGGCGACCAGCTGGCCGCACTGATCGGCGACGACTACATCCTGCACGTGAACCCCACGGGCAAGTTCGTGATCGGAGGGCCTCACGGAGACACGGGACTTACGGGCCGCAAGATCATCGTCGACACCTACGGCGGCCGCGGCGCGCACGGCGGCGGCGCCTTTTCGGGCAAGGACTCGTCCAAAGTGGACCGTTCGGCGGCCTATGCCGCGCGCCACATCGCCAAGAACCTCGTGGCGGCGGGCGTCGCCGACCAGATTCTGGTCGAGTTGAGCTACGCCATCGGCATCGCGCAGCCGCTGTCGATCTACGTCGATACCTACAATTCACCCCGTCCCGCGGCGCTGGCCGGCATGACCGACGGCGAGATCGCCCGCCGCATCGGGAAGCTCTTCGACCTGCGTCCCGCGGCCATCGTGAAGCGTTTCGGCCTGAAAAACCCGATCTTCGAGGCGACGGCTTCCTACGGGCATTTCGGCAATCGTCCTTATACGAAGGTGGAGAAGGTCTGGGAGAACGGCGTCGAGACCGAGCGCGAAATCGAGTTCTTCGGCTGGGAGAAACTCGATGCCGTGGAGCAGATCAAGCGGGAGTTCGGCCTTTAGCGTCCGGATACGCTGAAAAATCGGGGCGTCCGCGCAGGATGTCCCGATTTTTGTGCGAAAAGGACATACTAACCGGACGTTATTGTGCGTTTGTCCTTCGAAATTGAAATCTAAACGTACAGCTTATGTAATGAAGTTGCCTCTGATTAATAGAACCAAAACATTTAATTCATTATGAAAAAGGCATTTTTGATTTTAGGACTCGTAGCCGTGTCAGCCGCAGCCGGCGGACTTACGGCTTGGACGGTTTCCGCGGACCGCGGAGGTTCCGTCGCATACATCGAGCGCGAGGTGGAACGTACGCCCGCGCTGGGAACCCAGTTTACGTCTTACCAGGCCGAGCAGTATCCCGACCTCACCTACGCCGCCGAGAATGCGGTGAAGGCCGTCGTGAACATCGAGGCCATCCAGCAGGTCGAGATGCCCCAGCGCCGGGGCTACGATCCGTTTCTGGAGTTCTTCGGAATCCCGCAGGATTACGGCCGCGGCGACGGAGGTCCGCAGTACCGCGAGCAGCGGGCCGGCGGTTCGGGCGTGATTATTTCGGAGGACGGCTATATCGTGACGAACAACCACGTCGTGGACGGGGCTTCGAAACTCAAGGTGAAGCTCAACGACGGGCGTTCGTTCGACGCCAAACTCATCGGCAAGGATTCGGCGACGGACCTCGCGCTGCTGAAGGTCGAGGCCAAGGGGCTGCCTACGCTGGCTTTCGGATCGTCCGATGCGCTGCGTCTGGGCGAATGGGTGCTGGCGATCGGTTCGCCGTTCGACTTGCAGTCGACCATCACGGCCGGCATCGTGAGCGCCAAGGCGCGGCAGCTGGGAGCCATTCCCAACGATTTCAGGATCGAGTCGTTCATCCAGACCGACGCGGCGGTGAACCCCGGCAACTCGGGCGGCGCGCTGGTCAACACCCACGGCGAGCTGGTGGGCATCAACACGCTGATCAAGTCGCAGACGGGAAGCTACGTGGGCTATTCGTTCGCCATACCCGAGTCGATCGTCCGCAAGGTGGTGGTCGATCTGAAGGAGTTCGGCGTCGTGCAGCGCGCCCTGCTGGGCGTACAGTTCCGCGTCGTGGATCAGGATTTCCTCGATACGGAGGGTAAAGAGTTGGGCATCAAGGATCTGGGCGGTGCCTACGTGGCCGCAGTTGTCGAGGGCGGAGCCGCTTCGGAGGCCGGAATCCGCAAGGGAGACGTGATTCTGGACATTGATGGCGTGAAAATTGTTGAACCTTCGACGCTTCAGGAGCAGATCGCCAAACGCCGACCCAACGATACGGTTAAATTATCCGTAAAAAGAGACGGAAAGGTGAAACAATTTGACGTTACTTTGCGTAATAAAGCAGGTAAAACGGAATTGGTTACCAAGGAGGACGTCGACGTTGTCGATGCGCTCGGAGGTAAGTTCGCCGATGCGGGCGCCAAACTGTGCCGCGAACTTGACATCAAGGGCGGCGTGCAGGTGGTCGGCATCAAGGCCGACGGAATTCTGGCCCGCGCCCGTGTTAAACAGGGATTTGTGATCACTCACATCAACGACCGCCCGGTCTATTCGCTCGGCGACATGCAGCGGATGACGGAGAAGGTCCGTTCGATCGACGGCGTTTATCCCAACGGCCGTTCGGCAAGCTACACGCTGGTGGAGTAAATCGCAGCCCGGGCGGGTTTATGGATTGCAGTATTATTAGGATAGTTAGAAAAAAATATGCGTCAATTAAAGATTACAAAGTCCATCACCAACCGCGAAAGCGCCTCGCTGGACAAGTACTTGCAGGAAATCGGCAAGGAGGAGCTTATCACGGTCGAGGAGGAGGTGGAACTCGCCCAGCGAATTAAAAAAGGAGACCAGGAAGCGCTTGAGAAGCTCACCAAAGCCAACCTGCGTTTCGTGGTGTCCGTCGCCAAACAATACCAGAATCAGGGATTGAGCCTCCCGGACCTGATCAACGAGGGCAACCTCGGGCTGATCAAGGCCGCCGAGAAGTTCGACGAGACCCGCGGTTTCAAGTTCATCTCCTATGCCGTGTGGTGGATTCGTCAGTCGATTCTCCAGGCTTTGGCCGAGCAGTCGCGCATCGTGCGTCTGCCGCTCAACCAGGTGGGTTCGCTGAACAAGATCAACAAGGCGTTCGCACGCTTCGAGCAGGAGCACGAGCGCACGCCGTCGCCCGAAGAGCTGGCTACGGAACTGGAACTCCCGAAGGAGAAGGTCACCGACACGCTGCGTGTCGCCGGCCGCCACGTATCGGTCGACGCTCCGTTCGCCGACGGCGAGGACAACTCGCTGCTGGATGTGCTGGTGAATCCCGATTCGCCCAACGCCGACCGCGGGCTGATCAACGAGTCGCTGTCGACCGAGGTGGACCGTGCGCTGGAGACTCTCACGGAGCGTGAGCGCGACATCATCAAGTACTTCTTCGGCATCGGAACCTCGGAGATGACTCTCGAGGAGATCGGCGAGAAGTTCGACCTGACGCGCGAGCGCGTGCGTCAGATCAAGGAGAAGGCGATTCGCCGCCTCCGGCATTCGTCGCGGTCGAAACTCCTGAAATCCTATCTGGGATAAAGTTTATGGGATTAGAAAACCGGTCGTGTTGTATACACGACCGGTTTTTTGGTGTCTAATCTTCGTTGATCGGTTGTGGCTTGCCGTTGCGCAGGAAACTTTTCAGGTCGGGTAGTGTGACGTAGCCGTACGACGTTCCCGAAATGTAGAGCGTATCGCCGCAAATGCGTAGGGGCGTGGTCTCTGGATCGAATGGGCTCCAGAAACCGAGCGTTTGCGAACTTTTTCGTCCCCGACTGGCTTGGATGTAATTGTCGCCTTCGACCGAGAGAACGTGGATCGAAGTCTTTTCCAGTTGTGTAATGAGCGCTTTGCCCGATGCTTCGGCCCGTTTGTACTCCTTCAGGATTGCCGCGCTGTTGCCGGCGGTAAAGAGCAGGTAGGCAGCAAATGCCGTTGAGAGGATTTTATTGCTTGTTTTCATGACTTTTCCGTTTTAAATAGTTGTTGTGGAGAGTCTGCAGGTCGTTCATGTCAATGCCCAGTTCGTCCATGCGGGCGAACATGGTGTGCAGTTCGACCCGAATGAATTCGTGTCGCTGGGCTTCGAGTGTCCGAGCCTGCGAGCCTTCGGCGACGAAGAATCCCATGCCGCGGCGGATAAGGATCAGTCCGTCGCTTCCGAGTTTATCGTACGCCCGCATCACCGTGTTGGGGTTGACTTGTAGTGTCACGGCGAGTTCGCGTATCGAGGGGATGCGCTCCCGCTCGGGCCAACGGCCGGAGACGATGGCGCGGCAGGCGTGGTCGTAGATCTGGAGCCAGATCGGCTGGTTGTCGTTGAATTGCATGGCCGGATTATTTGAGGGTTTTTTCCCGGAGCTTGAAATATCCGGTCACCCAGCTTACGAGAGTCCAGTATCCGAAGATCATCGTGTAGGCGCCGTATTCCGGGAGTTGCTTCCGGAGCGGAAAAGAGAGCCTTGCGGTGTCGGAGTGTATGTTGACAGTGAATTCGGAAAAGGGAATGCGGACGAATAATCCGTCTGATGGCATCAGTGCCCGGTAGTAGATGATGAAGAATAGGATGAAAGCGCCGGCGAGCAGCAGGAATATTTTCATCGGGTATTCCTTGCCCCAGCAACAAGCCAGCAGCAGCCCGGCCTGCACCGTGAAGATCGTCAGCCATGTAGGATAGATCATGATTCGGATGATGTTGCCGTCGGGGATGTCTGCCGCGGCTGTGACAGGCCACAAGACGAGGCTGAAAAGCAGGGTGGCGATAACCGTTGTGTTGAACCAGATGAAGAGGTATTTCTCCGCCGCCGTGACAGGCAGCGTGTAGGAGCGTACCATCGGCAGCCGCTTGTAGAGGTTACGGCAGCTCAAGCGGGTGACGTAATACATGAATCCCAGCATCGTGAAGCAGGCGGTTACGCGGAATTTCCCCGGATCACTGCGCCATGATCCGTAAAACCACGCGAAGACAGAGAGCAGAATCAGAATTGCCAGCAGGCCGTAGCCGTAGTAGCGGGCATTTTCAACGTAATGTTTGCGTGCATATAATACAGTGCGCCGAAAAGAGATGGAGTTATTCATGATTGGTGGGATTTGTGTGAAGAATCGAGGGAATGGTCGTGCGGTCGTGGGTGGTGGCTGCGAAGATCAGTTCGAGGTCCGGACGGCTTTCCCGGCCGGTCGTATTGAGGGCGATGCCCTCTTCGCCCGAGAACGAGGGGGTGCTGTAAATCGCTTTCGCGTCTGCGGGCAACGGCCCAAACGTGAGGCGGTGCGACAATTCTTCCGTGGTTGCGGCAAGCACAAGGCCCTGTTCGTCGAGGATGACGATTTTGTCGATCAGGTTCTCGACTTCGCGGACTTGATGGGTCGAGATCACGATGGTGCGTTTCTCGTCGGCGTAGGCCGCCAACAGGCTGCGTAGGATTGTTTTCGACGGGATGTCCAGACCGTTGGTCGGTTCGTCGAGTAGCAGGAACTGTGGATTGCAGGCGAGTGCGAAGGCGATGTAGCCTTTTTTGCGCTGGCCCATGGACATGTCGTGGGGATTTTGTGACGGATCGATTTCGAGTGCTTCGCAATGACTTTCGAACATTTCTGCTGAATAACCGGGGTAGAAGACACCTGTGTGTGAGGCAAAACGGCGGAGTGGAATATTCGGCAGGCTCAGTTCTTCCGGGATCAGCATCAGTCTGGACAGAAGATCCACGCTCCGCTGCCGCGGGGTGAATCCATCGACGGCAATGTGCCCTGTATCGGGTTCGAGCAGTCCGCAGATAAGTTGCAGCAGCGTGCTTTTGCCAGTGCCGTTGCGTCCCAGCAGGCCGTGGATGTGCCCTTCGCCGAACGTCAGCGAGAGATCTGCGAAAACCTTCCGGCGACGGTTGTAACCGAAAGAAACGTTTTGAAAAGCAATCATGGCTGTTATTGTTTTTGTGTGTTAGTGTAGTAGTACACTACAAATATAGGGCGATAATTTTATATTCCAAATTTTTTCGGAATTTTAAAAAAAGGAAATGGCTACGCGTCTTAATGGATCGTGGCGTTTTTGTAACCGTGTGTTCGGTGGGTCTGGGGAGCAGGCTCCAACAGCATGACTGTGATCAGAAGTGCGAGTTGTCTAATTGGGTGATTCTGTTAAATGTTGTTACCACACGATCGGCTCCTTGCCCACGGAGCGGAGGTATTCGTTGGCGCGCGAGAAGTGGCGGCAGCCGAAGAATCCCCGGTAGACCGACAGCGGCGAAGGGTGCACGGCTTTGAGGATCAGGTTGCGCTGCGGGTCGGCGATGGCGCCTTTCTTCTGGGCGTAGCTGCCCCAGAGCATGTAGACGATGCCCTCTTTGCGCTGGGCGATGGCGCGCACCACGGCGTCGGTGAAGGTCTCCCAGCCGCGGCCGGCGTGCGACGCGGCTTCGTGGGCGCGGACCGTGAGCACGGCGTTGAGCAGCAGCACTCCCTGTTCGGCCCAGCGGTCGAGGTTGCCCGTAGACGGTATGGGCGTGCCGGTGTCGTCGGAGACCTCCTTGAAGATGTTTTGCAGCGAGGGCGGGAAGGGAACTCCGTCCGCGACCGAGAAACAAAGCCCGTTGGCCTGTCCGGGACCGTGATAGGGGTCCTGGCCGATGACGACCACTTTCAGGCGGTCGAACGGGCATTTGTCGAAGGCGCGGAAGATGTTGCTGCCGCGCGGGAAAATGCGCCGCGAGGCGTATTCCTGCCGTACGAACTCCGTGAGCTGCGCGAAATAGGGTTTTTCGAACTCCGGGGCGAGGAGTTCCTTCCAGTCGGGGGCTATCTTTACATCCATGTTACGAGCGGTTAAAGTCGTGTAAATGTAGTAAAAAGTTCCCGGAATGCCGTGTTTTTGCGGCGGATTTCGGCGGGCAGGGCAAAAAACGGGCGGCATCCGCTGAACTTGGGGTGGACGCCGCCCGTCGCTGATGGTAAGAAGGGGGTTATTTTTGGGTTGCGCCATAGCCCACGACGAGGATTCCGTCGAGACTGCCTTGGGGTTTTTCAGGCCGTTCGGAGAGCTTGTCCCCGCTGCCTTGGAGGTAAAAATCGACGGGCAGCGTATATTTCACGCGCACCTTCTCACCGCGCTGTTCGCCGGGCGTCCATGCTTCGGCGGGCGAGGAGGCGATCACGCGGCGGGCCTCGTCGGCAAGCAGTTTGTCGGGCGATTGCAATACCAGGATATTGCTTACCGAACCGTCCTTTTCGACGATGAACGAGACGATGACACGTCCCTGGATATTGTTTTTCATCGCTTCGGCCGGGTATTGGATGTGCATCTGTATCCAGTTGCGGAAGTCTTTGATCTCGCCGCTCCGGAACGAAGGCATCTTCTCGGTGACCAGGAATGGTTCGTTACCGTCGGGAGCGCCCTGCACGGTTGCGCTTTCGGTCTGGGGCAGGCGGAAATCAACGGGCAGCGTATATTTCACGCGCACCTTCTCTCCGCGCTGCTCGCCGGGCGTCCATGCTCCGGCGGGCGAGGAGGCGATCACGCGGCGGGCCTCGTCGGCAAGCAGTTTGTCGGGCGATTGCAATACCAGGATGTTGCTTGCCGAACCGTCCTTTTCGATGGTGAACGTCACGACCACGCGGCCCTGAATGTTCCGTTCCACGGCCTCGGCGGGGTATTGGAGGTGCTCCTGCACCCACGCGCGGAAGTCGTTGAGGTCGCCGCCGCGGAACGAAGGCATCTTTTCGACGATCAGAAACGGCATGTCTTCCGTGGACGCGGAGGCGATTTTGACCGATCCGGGTTTCTCGTTGAAAACGGCTTCGTCAGCCGCCGGTTTGGCTGCGCCTTTGGTGGTGATCACGATCACGCCGTTTTTACCCCGCGAACCGTACACTGCGGTGGAGGACTGATTTTTGAGGACGCTGATCCGTTCGATCGTATTGGGGGCGATGTCGTCGATGCTCGTCCGCTCGACGCCGTCGACGATATAGAGCGGTTTGGCTTTCCGCTCCTTTTCGGCTCCTGCGGCGCTTTGGGGCGCGGGCGTTTTTTGGTCGCCGGGGGTTACGCTGACGGGGTCGAGCTTGTTGCTCTCGGTCTCCAAGGTGATTTCAAAACTCTCTGCGCCGGATTTGTCGGAGACGCGGACTTTCCGGGTCTGGCAGCCGACGTAGGAGATGACAAGTTCATTGCCGGGAGCCGCTGAAATCTGCGCCGTGCCCTCCTTGCCGGTCACGGTTCCGACGTTCGATCCGCTGATCAGTACGATTGCGCCCGGAAGCGGCTGACCGTTCTGGAAGACGGTTACGGAGACTTTTTTCTTCGTTGCGTCCTGGGACGCCGTTTCGTCGGCCGGGGCCTTTTCGGTCTCTGCAATCCGGACCTCGGCGGCGCGCGTGGTCAGCGAGAAAGCGCACAGGAGTCCTATCACGGCGGGAAGCGTTCCCGCCAGCCGCAGCAGGGAGTGCCTGCCGGAAGTTTTCGTTGTCATCATTTTAAAGCGTTTTTTGGTTAAGGAATCCCGCAGCCCGTTGGCTATTTCCGGACTATAACCGAATAGCTGCCTGAATATGGTTTTCATGTAATGTTCGATGTCGTACCCTTCGGCCAGCACGTCGCTGTCGGCTTCGAACTCCTCGGCTTCGGTAAGCCGCCGTGCGGCGAGCCATACGAAAGGGTTCCACCACAGCGCGGCCTTCATGCATTCCATCGCCACGCGTTCGGCGGAGTGGCGGTGGGCGACGTGGCTCGCCTCATGGGCTACGATGGCCTGCAACTCTCCGGCCGGGATCTGGTCCCAGAGGTAGATCGAGCGGAAGAACGAGAACGACGCGATCCGCTGCGGGGTGCGCACGAGCGTGAAACGCTCCATGCGGGTGATCGCCGCGCCGCGCCGCAGCCTGCGGATGCGCACGACCTGCCACAGCATGACGCCCGCGACCAGCCCGACCCCGATCAGGTATACCGCCAAGCATACCGCCTCGGGCGTGACGGCCGGAGCCGCCTCTTCAACCACCTCGGCGGTCCATTCGGCCTCGGGCAGGGCGACCGTCGGGATGACCTCGACCGCTCCGCCCGGCCAGACGGGGATGCGCAGCAGCGGAATGACCGCCGCCAGGAGGGTCGATGCGAGCAGGTAGGCCCTGCACCAGCCGAACCGCACGTGCCGTTCGAGCAGGATGGCGTAGGCCGCCAGCAGCACGCCGCTGCAAGCCAGCACTTCGAGGGCGTAGATGGCGAGGGTTTTCACGGCGGTTATTTTTTGGCGTTGCGCATGATTTCGAGAATTTCATCCATCTCCCGGGCGGGGATGTTTTCATGGCGCGAGAAGAACGACACCAGTTGGGCCAGCGAGCCGTCGAAATAGCTGGAAAGCATCGACGACATGACGCCGCGGGCATACTCCTCGCGGCCGATCAGCGGAAAATAGCGGTGGCTCTTGCCCTCGGCCGTATGGCTGACGAAGCCCTTGTTCTCCAGAATCTTGAGAAACGTGGCGACGGTGGTGTACTTGGGGTGGGGTTCGTCGGTCCGGGCGATGATGTCGTTGACCACCGCGTCGCCCAGACGCCAGAGAATCTGCATGATCTCCTCCTCGCCGCGAGTCAGTTCTGTAATCTTGGTATTCATAGGTCGTGTTGTTTCGGGTTTACGACACAATATTACTACTAAGTTTTTAGTAAAACAAATTTTTGATCTAAAAATTTAGTAGATAAGACCGAAATAATTGATACCTATATTTATAGGAGAAGTGGAGAGGCCTGGTCGGAGTGGTCGGAACTGGGAGCGAGGCTATCGTAGCTGCCGTTCGGCCTCGTTGTCTTTCTCCTCCTTGTCGTCCTCCTCCCAGTCGAACCACGGGAATTCGTGCCGGCCGCCCAGTGCGAAGCGCGTGTAGGTGATCGGAAGTCCCATTTCGAGAAAGCGGGTTTCATAAGCCGTCTTGACCGAAAGCACCTCGTCGGCGAACCCCGAACCGTAGATGTCGGGTTCGGAGACCTCGCAAGTCAGCCCGTAATGGCGGATGACCTCGCCCGTGTAGGCGTAGAGGTGCTTGGAGTCGGTCTTGAGGTTGATCCACCCGTCGGGCCGGAGCAGGCGGGCGTAACAAGCCAGGTAGAGTGGCGAGGTGAGACGTTTCTTGGCCCGCCGGGTCTTGAGCTGCGGATCGGGGAAGGTGATCCAGATTTCGGACACTTCGTTATCGGCGAACAGCGCGTCGATGAACTCGATGCGTGTGCGCAGGAAGCCTACGTTGTGCATCCTGCGGTCCGTGGCGGTCTTCGCGCCGCGCCACATGCGTGCGCCCTTGATGTCGATGCCGATGTAGTTGCGCTGCGGGTCGCGCTGAGCCAGCGCGACGGTGTATTCGCCCTTGCCGCAGCCCAGTTCCAGTACGATGGGATTGTCGTTGCGGAAGAAATCACGGTTCCAGTTCCCTTTCAGCGGGTGGTCGCGGTGGAACACCTCGTCGAATTCGGGTTGCACGAAACATTCGAAAGTCAGGTTCTCGCGGAACCTGCGGAGCTTGTCTTTGCCCATAGTGGTCTGTTGTTCCGCCGGACTGCGGGGCCGGCAGGACGGTAATGTGTTTTCGGTTATCTGCTTTGCTGCAGGTCGACGCCGACGGCTTCGACCCCGCGGACGGGGCGGACCGGCGTGACCGAGCAGCGGTAGTCGCCGTGCTGCGTGAGGCGGATTCGGCGGCGGTAGGGGATCGCTGCCTCGTGCATCAGGGCCGCGGGACCCTTCGGGTGCGGGATGACGAGCAGGAACCACTCCCCGAAGCGGAGCGAATCGGGGGTTACGGTGGCGATGCGGACTGTCAGCGTGTCCTCCGCGAAGCGGTCGTTGCAGCGCAGGAAGATCACGGCGTCGCGCAGCGACACGGTGTCTGCGTTCGGCAGGCGGATTTCGGCCCGCGAGTCCCATCGGGCGGGGTTGACGTCGGTGACCGCCGACTGGTGGGGCGAGACGCAGCTTCCGGCCAGAAGCGCGGCCGCCACGGCCGCGATATGCCCTGCCGAGCGTTTCACCGCGCTATTGGTTTTGATGCGTTCCGCCGTTATTGCCGCCTTCGCTGCCGCCTCCGTTGCCGTTATTGCCGGCCGGGGCGTTTCCGCCGTTGTTTCCGTTTCCGTTTCCGTTTCCGCGGCGGCGGTTGCGGTTGTTGCGGCTGCGGTTTCCGCCTTCGCGGCCGCCTCCGTTGTTTTCACGGGGTTCGCGGCCGTTGTTTTCGCCTCGGTTATTGTCGCCGCGGCCGTTGCCGTTGTGCGGACGCTCGCCGTTGCCGCCGTTGCCGCCGTTCTGACGCTCCCCTCCGTTGCCTCCGTTGCGCGGACGGTCGTTGCGGCGCGGCTGCCTGTCGGGACGGCCGGGCTGTCCTTCACGCGGCTGGCGGGTCTCCCCGCCGGACTCCTGCGGCGTCTGTCCGTTCTGCCCTGCGGGGCGTCCCTGCTCGCCGCGGCCCTTGTTGTTGCGGCCGCCGCGCTTGCGGCGTTTGGCCTGGTCGAAGCGGGTGATGCTATCCTCCTCCGAACGGTAGGTCGGCTCCTCGATCTCCGGGCGGATGTCGTCGGCGTCCTGCAACCGTTCGACCTTCTTGCCCTGGCGGTTCAGCGCCATGATCTCCCGCACGCGCGAAACGGGCAACGTGGTGACGTTGGCCATCGCCTCCTTCGACGAAGAGAAGGTCATCGTTCCGGCCAGCACGTCGCTCTTGACGCAGAACCATTCGCCTTCGGCAGCCTGGAGCGGTTCGCGCAGGCGCGGGAACTCCTTGCGGGCGTCGACATAGGTGTCGTATTCGTACATCATGCAGCACTTGAGCTTCGAGCACTGCCCGGCCAGCTTCTGGGGGTTGAGCGAAATGTCCTGCACGCGCGCGGCTCCGGTCGTGACGCTCGAAAAGCTCGACATCCACGACGCGCAGCACAGTTCGCGGCCGCAGGCGCCCAGTCCGCCGATGCGTCCGGCCTCCTGGCGGGCGCCGATCTGCTTCATCTCGATGCGGATGTGGAACCGTTCGGCGAAGACCTTGATCAGTTCGCGGAAGTCCACGCGCTCGTCGGCGATGTAGTAGAAGATAGCCTTGATCTTGTCGCCCTGATACTCCACGTCGCCGATTTTCATGTTCAGGCCCATGTCGGCGGCGATCTGCCGCGAGGCGATCATCGTCTCGTGCTCCAGCGCGATGGCCTCCTGCCACTTTTCGATGTCGTAGGGTTTGGCCTTGCGGTAGATCTTCTTGTATTCGCCGTTGTAGGGGTTGAATCCCGTGCGGCGCATCTGGCGCGCCACCAGGTCGCCCGTGAGCGACACGACGCCGATGTCGTGGCCCGGCGACGCTTCGACGGCCACGATGTCGCCCCGTTTGAGGTCGAGGTTGTTGACGTTCTGGTAGAACGAACGGCGGGTGTTCTTGAAACGCACCTCGACGATGTCGCTCGGCATGTTGACCGGGTACTCGTCGAGCCAGGCCGTTTCGTGGAGCTTGAAGCACCCGTCGCAGAGTTTGGCTTCCGGCTCCGAGCCGCAGTTGCAAAAGGCGCACCCGCGGCCCACTTCGGGTTTGCAGGCGCCCGTATGTCGTTTTTCGGTATCCATGATTGGGTATAATTTGCGTAAAGATACAAAATAATTCACAATTCAGAATTCAGAATTCACAATTTTGGCTTATTCGGGAACTATGCCTGCAAACTGAATTTATGAATTGCGAATTGTGGATTGTGAATTCCCGTTTGCATGCAAACGGCTGATGCTGCGGTGGATGCGCACGATCATCATCACGGCTGCGGCCGACAGTCCGAACGAGAAGCCCAGGAAAAGCCCCGAAGGACCCATGCCCATCGTGAAACCGAACAGGTAGCCCGCCGGGAGGTTCAGCAGCCAGTAGGAGACGAAGGCGATCGGCATGATGATCTTCACGTCCTGAATGCCCCGCAGGATACCCACCGAGACGTTCTGGATGCCGTCCGACAGTTGGTAGAGCGCAGCGAAGACCATCAGGTTCGAGGCGATGGCGATCACCTCGGCGTTGGTGGTGAAGAAGGTCGGGATCACGTTGCGCATCGTGATGAAAACCAGCGCTGCGAGGGCGTTCCACGCCAGCACGAGGTGGTACGACGCCTTGGCCGCGAGCGACAGCTGGCCGATGTCGCGCGCGCCGTAGCAGTGCGACACGCGGATGGTGGTGGCCGCGCCGATCGACATGACGATCATAAAGGCGCAGTTGCCGATGGTCGTGGCGATCTGGTTGGCGCTCATCGTCTCCTTGTTGAACCACCCCATCATAATTCCCGTGCCGACGAAGGCCGAGGCTTCGAGGAACATCTGCATCGAGATCGGCAGGCCCATGTGCAGCAGTTGTCTGACCGACGCCCACGAGTAGTTGCGCGGCGAAAAGCCTTCGAGATAGACGCGGTATTTGCTGCGGCTGTAAAAGTAGCCGATCATCAGCATCGGGGCGATGATGCGCGACATCAGCGTGCCCAGGCCCGCGCCCTCGGCGCCCATCTCGGGAAATCCGTAGCGGCCGTAGATGAACACCCAGTTGAAGCCGATGTTCGCGAGGTTGGCCGCGATCGTGACGAACATCTCGACCTTCGTGTTGCCCACGCCTTCGAGGAACTGCTTGAAGGTGAAGAACAGCATGATGAACGGCATGCTCCACACCAGCATCCTGTAATAGGGGATGGCCATGTCGACCACTTCGGCGGGCTGGCCGAGGTGGTACATCAGCGGGATGACGGCGTACTGCACGGCGGCCATCGCCACGCCCAGCAGTCCGTAGAAGAGAATGCCGTTCTGGAGCAGTCCCGACGATTTCTCGCGGTCGCCCTGCGCGTAGAGTTCGCCCACGAGAGGCGTCATGCCCAGTGCGATGCCGATGGCGGCGATGAAGAGGATGAAGAAGACGGCGCCGCCGAACGACACGGCGGCCAGCGGCGTGGGGTCGCTGCCTCCGTAGCGGCCGACCATCAGGTTGTCGGCGACCTGCGTGAGGATCTGCCCCAGCTGTGTCAGCACCACGGGCAGCGCCAGCCGCAGGTTGGCTTTGTATTGCTCTTTGTATGTTGCGAAACTGTACATTCGATTCGGGTATTGAGGTGCAAAGATAGCCATTTCCGCCGGGATTGCAATTCACAAACCCCTCCCGGGGCGGAAAAAGCGCCGGAAGGGGCTGCGAAAGTGCCCGCGGTGCGGATCAGTAGGGCAGTTCGATGCGGATGCAGCAGCCCCCGCTGTATTCGGGGCAGACGCGGATGTCGCCCCCGAGGCGGGTGACGATCAGGCGGCAGAGGTAAAGCCCGATGCCCGAACCGGGTTTGAAGGGGTCGACCTTGGTGAAGCGTTCGAACACCCACTCCTGCTTTTCGGGCGGGATGCCGATGCCCGTGTCGCTGACGCTGATTTGCAACGTGCGCCGGGGCTCGTCGTTGCGGCAACGGAGCGTGATGCGTCCTGCGGCGGTGAACTTGGCGGCGTTATGCAGCAGGTTGTCGACGACGCGCGTCAGGTAGAAGGCATTGGTGGACTTTCTTTATATATTTATCTAAATCATTGAAATACAGATACTAAAATA
>ERZ824522.883-NODE-883-length-24354-cov-2.820157_pt1 | contig 24354 bp, 19 predicted proteins | sample MGYA00519935_ERZ824522 | MGnify/ENA primary metagenome ERZ824522 (study PRJEB31778, sample SAMEA3449160) | human gut metagenome | biome: human gut; feature: human-associated habitat; material: faeces | place: United Kingdom | collected 2010/2012 ...
CCCAATCCGGCCCCGGACGGTAATCCGCCGCCTGCCAGCCATCCCGTGCGGAGGCGTGATACCGGAAGGAAAAGGAGAGCTGACCGGAGAAGCGCTCCACCTCGCCGCTTTCGTATTCCCGCGACAAGCGGCAGAGCGTCCCCCCGCCGCTGGCGGCGACGACGGCCCCATCCGCCTCCACGGCGAAGATCACACCCGGCGTCCCCAGGCGGTATACCGAGCTGTCCTCTCCCTGGCAGTAGCCCAGGACGGCCAGCACATTTTCTCCGGGGTGAACCAGGGCGGTGATATCCATCGTGTCGTATGCCTTATACGCCGGATAATCGGCAAACTGGGAAGCGAGCAGCTCCCCGCCGTTGATAAACGCCGCGTAGCGGGAATCGGCGCTGATATGCAGGCGGACGCTCCCGACCGTTTCGGGAAGCGTGAACGCCTGCCGGAAATCGCCGTACTGATTGATTTGCTCCGGGAGAGGCAGCCAAATCCACCGCGCCCGATCCAAGCCATTACCCATACCGCACCTCACGTCCAAAATCCCGGCGTCAGCCGCCGGATAACTATGCGCCCCGGTTCCGGGCACTTATCCATAAACACCAGTTCCATGGCCGTCATGTCGGACACATCCGCCGGCTCCTTGCGCTCCGGCGCGAGATAGCAGCCGAAGAAGGCCCGCAGATCCACCCGGTATACCGCGCCTCGTGCGCCGGCCGCCAGGGGGGCGAACAGACGGCGTTCCTCCCCCTGCGCCACCGGCAGATAATAGCGCCGCCCCCGCAGCGTTTGTATCAGGATGCCGGCAAAGGCCTTGTCCCGCTCATCCGGATTGTCCACCGTCACATCCAGATAATCAACCGTATCCAAGCCGTGATACCGGCCGGCCAGCGCGATTTCCGGCGAAGCGCCGGTCAGAAATCCGGTTTCCCAGCCGGTGCGGTAGTCGAGACGCACGCCGTCCTCCACCGCCACCACGGCTTCCGCCGTGCCGCAAAGGCCACCCGGTCTCCACAGCGGCTTATAGCCCGCGCCGCCGAGGGCGCATTCAAAGCAGCTTTCAAAGGCGTCCACCCTGTCCGCGTCCAGCCATTCGCGGGGCTCGGTATACACAGGCGGCACCGTATCCCGGCGGCAGGGGACGGCGGGCACGCCGCCGCTGCCGTACAGGTTGGCGCACTGGTTATACAGAGCGAAGGCATAGGTAAAACCGGCGGCCCGGCCAACGGCGGGATGGGTCACCTCCACCGTGTCGGGTGAGACGATGCGCGCCCCGGCTTCCAGGTGGACGCCGTTTTCGCCGCATAGGGTAAAGCCGCGCAGCGTCCCGTCCGGGCAGCGCAGCCCGGCGCCCACATCCCGGAAGCGGACAAGAGCCCGTCCGCCATCAAACGTCACGGCGGTCATGCGGGGCGCGAGGGCCCCGTCCTCCAGGCCGTAGACGGCGGTGCAGGCCACCGCCGCCGCCCGGGTTCCCACCGGGTATTTTTCAGAGGGGTGGATGGGATGGCCGTCCGCCGTCCCGTCGATCCGCCAGGTGAGGGGCAGATCGTACACCGGCACCTCCCATACGGCGTCCAGCGTCTCCACGGCGGCGGCGATGCCCTCGTTGAGATGGGGGACGGCCAGGGGCTCGAACTGATAGTTTTCCGCGGCGATGTCCACCACGATGCAGGGAAGCGGGGCGCCGAACAGCACCCGCCAGGTCGTCACCAGCGCCGTCAGGGCGCGGGTGTAGAACGCGGCCTCTTCCTCGCTGCCCGCGCTGCTTTCCCCCTGCAGCCAGACCAGGCCGCGCAGGGATACGCCGCGCAGAGGCGCGATGCGCTCGTTATACAAACCGCTCAGCTGCGTGTAATTCCGGCCGCCCATGGTGTTGAACTGAGATTCCGACACATAGCGTTCGGCGCGGCGCAGGTGGTCGGCCAAAAGCGGATCCGCCTCCACCGTGTCCCGGGACAGCCAGGCTTCGATGGTCGTCCCTCCCGCCGCGGTGCAAATCATCCCCACCGGCACGCCGAGACGGGCGAGGAGGGCGGCCGCCATAAAGAAGGCCACGCCGGACATGTTCCCGGCGTTTTCCATCGAATCCGCCGCCCGCCAGCCGGCGGCAGACAGCTCCTCCAGCGGATAGACGGCGCGCGCCACCTCCCCGCCGTCGGCGGCGTCCGCCGGCTTGGCGCAGTTCAGGTACCGGATATAGGGGGGATACAGAGCATCCGCCCTGTCCCTATCCGCGCAGCTGCGCAACACAAACTCCATATTGGACTGGCCGGAGGCCAGCCACACCTCGCCAAACAGCAGGCCGTGACAGGAAGCCGTCTCCCCCTCCCCCTCGCACAGCAGCGCGTAGGAGGCGTAGGATCCGGGGCGGCCTTGCAGCGCGGCGGAAAAGCGCCCATCCGCCGCCGTGCAGACGACCCGTTCCAGCTCCTCCCCGTCCTCCTCGCGCATCAGGCGCACGGTGATCGTCCGTGCCGTTTGTACCCTTCCCGTTACCGTAAAGGGGGCGCCCTGCTGAATCACCGCGCCGTCTTGCCAATAGCCGTGCAGCTGCATATCCATCTCCTCTTTCATTCCGCCGCGAACGGCTTATTCGCCGCTTTGCAGCACGATTTGATCGAAGGCGTGTTCGAGCGCGTCTCCGATGGCCCCATACAGCGTGGACTCGTCGCCCAGCTTGGACCATATCAGGCGGGGCGGGAACGTAGGCTGTACCCGGCTTAAAAAATCCCGCACGATATCCAAATAATAATCGCCGAATTTACGGGCGAGGCCGCCGAGGATGACCACCTCGACATCCAGAAAATCGATGAGGTTCTTGAGGGCGCAGGCAAACTTGACCGCCGCCTCCTCGACCACCTCCATGCAGAGCTTGTCGCGCAGGCGGAAAGCGTCGAGAATGCGCTCAAGCGTGACGTCCTCGTCCTTTTTCGCCCAGTTGAGCAGAATGCTGTGCTGGCCGGCGGCCAGCCGGTGCCGCACGTTCTGCCGAATGGCGAAACAGCTGACGATGCTGTCCAGCCCCAGCTGATCGGGCAGCGTATTCTGGCGGTACCGCTCGTAGGCCTCCTGAGGGTCCATCAGCCAGAGGCCGATTTCCCCCGAAAAGCCGCGAGCGCCCTCAAACAGCCGCCCGTCCAGAATCATGCCGGAGCCGATGCCGTAATCCAGCGCGATATAAAGCATATTGCGGCAGCCGCCGCCCGCGCCGAACAGGTTTTCCCCCATGGTGGCCAGATTCACGTCGTTTTTGACCAGGACGTCGACCCCGAACGCCTCCTGGAAAATGGTGTGCAGATTCAGCTTTGTGCAGTCCTCAAAGCGCGGGGCGTACAGGAAATACCCGGTCTGGCGATCGATGTCGCCGGGGGTGCCGATGCTGATGGCCAGCAGCCGCTCGCGCATCTGGTGCCGCTCGAGCATCTCCCCCAGCAGGGCGATCGTCTGCTCGAGGTGGCTCATATTCAGGCGGCTTTCCCCCGGCACGGTGCCGTAATCGATCATATCCGCCTTCATATTGGAAATGGCGATCCGGATATCCGTGCTGCTGAAATCCACGGCGGCCACGCAGCCGTATTGGCGGTTAATGCCCACCAGGCTCGGGCGGCGGCCCACGTTGGTGGCCACCGTGCCGGTTTCGATCAGCACGTTCCGGCCGATGAGGTCGTCCACATTTTTGGAAATACTGGGAGCGCTGAGCGACAGCATGCGTGCCAGCTCGCTGCGCGAGAGCAAATCATGCTGCCTGAGCTGCGTCAGGATCAGACGATGATTGGCGTTTTTCACATCGCGCTGTTTGCTGCCCACTGCTTTCACCATGGTTCCCCTCACATTCTGTACATGTATCATAACAATTCCCGTTGCAAAACCGCGGAATGGCAGTTTTGCGTTTATTATAGCACAAGGCGACGCGGAGCGACGCCCTCCTTGATCCGGAACGGCTCTGACCGTTCCGGAGTGGTTCAATGTTCTCTCAGCCGTCGGAAATCTTTGATTTCCGCCTACGGCGTGAGGTCATTATAGCACAAGCGCTTCGGAAAGGAAATGCTTTCCTGAAACTCTCGAAATTTGCGGACAGCCGGGGAAACGGCAGGCGTAGCGCCTCGTCTCCCCGGCCATGCGGTTTTCTTATGCTTTCTTAAAGAGCCGGCCTTTTTTCCAGAGAATGAGAACCGTGACGCCGCCGCCGAGGACGAGAACGGCCGCCACAATGCCCACAATCAGACCCACGGGCGCGCCGGCTTTACCGTCCGCGGGGACGGCGGAACTCTCGTCCGCGCCGCCGCCGGCGTTCAGGCTGATGGTATAGGTTTTCACGGTTTCCCCACCCTTAGTGACCAGCAGCTTCATGGCGTCGGTCACAGCGGTGTCTTCATCCTCCACGGCGGCGCCGTCGGCGTCGACGACCTGCAGGGCGTAGCCGTCGCTGAGTTTGAAGCTGACAAGAAGATCCTTGACCTTCAGATTCTTGGTCAGGGTCACGGCGCCGAAGGTGTTATCGACGGTGACATCCTTATAAATGGATTTGATAAAGCCGCCGTCCTCGCTGCCGCTGGCGGTGGTCTGCGTATCGGGCTCGGACACATCGCTCTGCGCGGGCTCGGTGCTGCCGCCGGGGGTGGTCGCGGCGGTCGCGCCGCCGGGCTTAGTGGTGCCGCCGGGCTTGGTCGTGTTTCCGGAGGCGGTCGGCTTATCGGGCGCCTTGGTGGGTGCCTGGGTTTTTCCGGTGGTGGGGGTGGCGCCGGCCTCGTATTCGGTGATCACTACATCGTCCACCGCCCCGTCAAACAGGCAGGCGTTGATGCTCAGCGCGCCGGCGTTGGCGTTCTTTTTATATTCCCAGTCACCGATGAGCTCGTTGTTGACGTAGCTTTTAAAGGAGGAGCCGCTGACCTCCAGGCGCCAGGTCACAAAGCCGGACACATCGCCGCGATAGGCGGCGTCCGTCTTGTTGCTCAGCGTGGCGGGCGGCGATCCGGTATAGCCGCGGTAAGCCTGGGACGCGATGCTCTTGTCGGGCTGGAATCGCAGGGTCACCATGTTGTTGTTGCAGCCGTTGTACCGGTCGTTGACGTCCTTGCGAAACGACACGCCCAGCCAGCCGTCCTTGAACTGGTTGGCTTTGACCTTGAGCGTGATGGTGAAATCCAGCATGTTGACGCCTTTGGCGCCGATGTAGAAGAACGATCCGGTCTTGGAGATGTTTTCGATGGCCATAGCGCCGCCTTTGATTTGTGCAACCCCTTCGCATTCGGTATCCTTACGGTCGGGATCGTTGTCGATGGCGGGATTGGTCCATTTGTCAAATTTCCCGGAGGAAAAATCGTCGCTGAACACGGTTTTGGCCGCCGCGCCGGCCGTCATGGCGGCGCAGGAGGCGCCAATCAGCAGCGCACTGACACAGGAGACTAGTTTTTTCAGCATAATCGGTTCACCCGTTTCCCTTCTTCACTTAACTTATGAAAGCGTGACCAGAGCGCCCTCGCCGGCCTTCAGCGTCAGGCTCAGCGAGCTGCCGGAAAAAGTGGTTTTGGCCCCGTCGATTACCCGGCTGCCGCTGACCGATTTCTCGAACCGCAGCGTGACGGTGCCGCTTTGCGTGATGGAGTTGTTGACAACATAAAACGCATTTTTGCCGCCGTAGTCGAAGCAGCCGGTCAGGAAAGCGGCGCCCGAATGGCTGACGCCGGTCAGCGCACCGTATTTTGTCAGTGTATCGGCGGCGGGAATCGAGGGATCGGGAGAGGTGCCGGTGACGATGACGCCTTTGCTCACGCTGTTCATCAGCACGTCGTCCACCGCCGCAATTTGCCGGTTGGCTTTCTGGCCGTAGGCGTAAATTTCCGTTTTGTTTCCGTTTTTATCGATGAAGTTGCCCTGGAAGATGTCGTCCTCAATCGGCGTGAAATAGCAGAAATACTGGATGCCCTTGGCGCCGTAGGCGAGCGACGTATTGACCTGCCAGAGGATTTCCGCCTCGTTCGGCCGCCGGGTCAGGCTGTTGAAGGAGCAGGCCTGGATGAACACCCAATAGGGGATGTTGTTTTTCAGCCCGAGCTTACGGAAGGTGGACAGCTCGTTGAAATACCCCGTTTGGATGAAATCCTTCTTCTCTGTCAGGGCGTAATAGTCATACGAAAGGAATTTCGGCTTGACGGTTTTGATGTACGCGTCCAGGTACTGCTCAAAGGTTATGCTGCCGCTGGTCTGGGTGGTGGCGGCGCCGTACTGCAGCTGAGCCGGCGTGGAGTAGGAGGGAAGCAGGTTGATGTAAAAATACTTATCCGGCAGCAGCTTCTGGAAAATCGGGTGGGCGTCGCCAAAACGCTCAAAGCTGTTGACACCCGGCTCGTCCTGCACCTTAAGGCCGGCAAAGGCGGGATGCTTGGCGTATTTCTCCAGGGCGGCCCGCATCAGTTCCTCGTCGGGTTCGTTGGTATTGGAATCCCGCACCAGGTATTTGATGCCGTATTTCTGGCAGAGATCCAAGGATTTCTGCACATCATCCAGCTGATCGTTGGCCGTTTCGTACAGGCCGTAAATCAGGTTGATGCCCGAATCGCGGAGCATCTTGTACTGGGCGTCGTTGATAAAGCTGGGGTTGTTGTTTTTCACGCCCGCGCGCGGGGGCGCCACCCAGGCGCCGATCGGCATGATGTTTTTGCCCAGAGGGGGATAGCTGCCGTTGGTTATCGCGCCCGAGGAGGACGGGGTGCTCTCGCCGGAGGTGGGCTTGCCGGAAGGCGGCTTGGCGGAGGCCGTCGTTTTCGCCGTCGTCCGGCCGGGCTGCGTCGGGCCGGACGCGGCAGATGTTGGGGAAGAAGGGTCGGTTTCCCCGGAAGAGGAGACGGCTCCCGCCGATTCCTCCGGCCAGGTTTCCCGGCTGTCCACCAGCTCCCGGCCCTCGGAGGCCGTGGAGGAGGCCGGCGTCGTCCGCCCCCCGCAGCCCGCCGCCAGCGCGAAAATCAGCACGGCGGCCAGCAGAGCGGGAAGGCGCCGCTTTCTTGTTGCTCGCATGGTTTCCTGCCTTTCCGGGACGGACCGGCCGTCCCCGTTGTCACATGGTCTAGGTAAGCGATGAGGGTATCCCGTATACGGAGCGCCAGCGTCCATTTGGCGGTTACCCGCTGAAGGAACTTGCGCGGGATATCTTCAGCCTAGCCTTTGAGGCCGCCCGCCACAGTGTTCTCGATGATGGTGTTGGAGAAAATCGCGTACACAATCAGCACCGGCACGGTGGCGATAATCATGGCGGCGAACAGCTTGGGCCAGTCGGCGGCGTAGGACTGCTCCTGCACCAGGTTATAGATGCCTACGGCCAGGGTCATTTTGCTTTTGTCCTGCAGGAACATATACGGGTTGAAATAATCGTTCCAGACATTGATGCCCTGGATGATGGCCACGGCGATGATGCCGGGGCGCGCCTGGGGCAGCATGATGCGCAAGAACACCTGCGCGTCCGACGCGCCGTCCACGAAGCCGGCCTCGGCGTAGCTCCAGGACACGCTTTTGAAGAAGCCGTATAGGAGAATGAAGTTGAAGCCGAAGCCGCCCGAATACAGCAGCACCAGACCGAGATGGGTATTGAACAGGTGGGTGCTTATCATGAACTTGTACAGGGCAGCAATGGTGCCGATGGAGGGGATCAGCATGACCACGATGGCCATGGTATACAGCAGCTTGGACAGCTTGAACTTATATTTGGCGATCACATAAGAGGCCATGGAAGCCGTAAGAATGCTCGCAAGGGTCCCCAGAAGCGTCAGCTTGATGGAATTGCCGAAATACACCAGCAGATTCATCTGATCCCAAACATTCACATAGTTACTCAGCAGCGGCTTTTCCGGCAGGCTCCAGATATCCTTAAAAAAGTCCATGTTGGTTTTCAGCGAGTTAAGCAGCATCCATACGAAGGGGAAAATCAGGGTGAGCATATACAGGAAAAACAACGCGGACACCACTGCGAAAATGCCTTTGTGCAGCCGGGACGTTTTCAAGCCAAACACCTCATTCTAGTCAGAAATACCCGGAAGCCGGGCGCGTTGCAACAGGGAAGAGCATGCAACGCGCCCTTGAAAACCGTGGGCACATGAGTTATGGCCCGCATTTCGCGCCGACAGACGCGAAACCGTACTTTTTCTCACTTCCTGCGTATATTTACGCGTTGTGCAACAGTCCTGAGACCTCCCGCCCGCGGGGGATCAGCCCCGGGCTTTTTTGGTCAGAATCAGCGCGCCGGCAGCCAGGGCGGTCAGCGCCAGAGCGGCGAAGGGAAGGGCCGCGCCGGTGGCCGGGGCCTCGCTGTCGGATCCGGCCGGCGTGGTGGCGGTGGTCGGGGCGGTGGTGGCGTCCGACTCGGCGGAGGGGGAGGTCGTCGGGTCGGCGGGCTTCGCGGCTACCTCCAGCGGCACGGACACGAACACCACGTTGTTTTTGGAAAGCCCCAGGGACATGCCGGTGGCCAGCGCGGCGTTTTCATCGGTAACCACCTGGCCGTCCGCGTCCAGGACGACGGGCGTCACGGTCGCGTCCTCGCAGGTCACGGCCGCCGTCAGCGCTTTCACCGTGCGCAGGGAGTCCTTGTAGGCCACGGAAATCTTGCCGTTCGCCTCGGTGACAGCCGTGTCGGAAAAGGCGTATTTGCCTGAGTTTTCCTTGAGATCGAGCTTCTGGGGAACGACGGAGTCAATCCGCAGGTTATCAATGGCGAAATCGGCGGCAGCCCCCTGCGAGAGGAAGCCGATATAGCCCGCGCTTTCCACGCCGACCCAGGAGGAATGCTCCACGTACAGCATCCAGTCGGGATCGGTGTTCAGCTTATAGTACATCCGCATGGCCGTTTTATCGCCGGCCTTGTCGAACACCAGACGGATGTTCAGGAACTGGCCTTCTTCCATGTTCGCCACATCGTAGCCGGGGCGCCACCAGCACTGGGCGCCGGCGTTCGCCGCATCGGTGTCCAGGCCGCTTCCGGGCGTATAGAGCAGCTGCCCGCCGCCCGTTACCGGGTCGCCGACATTATAGACGGTGGGGGCCAGGGCGATGCGGGTGGTGCCGGCCGTCCAATAGTTGGAGGGATTGCCAACGTCGGTCAGGCCGACCATCACCGCCAGAGCGGTGGACGTTTCCCCCTGCTTGAAATCGAAGGACAGCGCGTAGCTGTCGCCGAGGGCTTCGGGAAGCTTTACGAAAACGCCGGTGCCGTCGACATTGTTCTTGAAAACCAGCTGCCCGTCCTTGACACCGACGGCGGCCTCGTCGGCCGTGGAGGTATAGGTGTCGCCCAGGGTATCGCGCTCAAAATCGTCGGAAAATACCGTCGCGCCTTCTGCCGCGGCCCCAAAGCCGGACAGCGCCATGGTCGCCAGAACCGCCAGAGACGCGCCAAGGGAAAAAACCTGCTTTTTCATAACGAATCTCCTTTTTCTAATATTCCACATCCGAACCGATGCGATCGACCAGGGATTTGATAAGCAGAACCACCAGAATGCCCATGATGGAGAACATCACGCCGACCGTCGCCGCCCAGTTGAACTGTCCCGTTTCCGTCTGGGAAACCACATACAGCCCGATGGTGGAGGAGCTGAAGTTTGGCCCTCCGGCGGTGAGCAGCTTGGGCTGCATGAAAATGGTGAAGGCGGAGGTAGTGCCGGTGACAAAGAGCGTCGAGATGGTGGGCCAGGTCATGGGGATGACCACACGGGTCAGCTCCGTCCACAGCCCCATCCCCTCCAGCCGGCCGTATTCGATAACATCCTCCGGGATGCGCCCCATCGCGCCGCCCAGCAGCACCACGTTGAAGCCGATACCGGCCCAGACGCAGTACAGAAACACCATCGGCATGGCGGTGCCAGGATCGCCGAGCCAGGTGCGCTGCAGGGATTCCAGCCCCATTTTTCCCAGCAAATCGTTGACCACGCCGAAGGTGCTGTCGAACATGAAGGAAAAGCACATGGTCATGATCACGATGGAGATAATGGAGGGGATAAAGAACACCACCCGGTACATCCGCGAAAAGGGCACCTTTTTAAACAGGAAGAACGCCGCGAGAATGGACAGGGGCAGCAGAATAAAGTTGGTGACCGGGATGAACCAGAGGGAGTTGGTGAAGGAACGGCGCAGCGCGTAGGATTGGCCCAGCTCCTCGAAGAAGCGCTTGAACCAATACAGGCCGGAAAACTCGGTCTGCCCCGTGGAAAAATTGAAGCGCTGGAAGCACAGGGCGATGGTGTCGAAATTGATGTACAGGGTGAACACCAGCATGTGCAGCACCGGGTACAGCAGCATGCAGGCGATAAAAATATTCCGTTTAACTTTGCTGTTCACGTTCGCTCCACACCTTTACTCTTAGTCCAGTCCCAGTTCCTTTTTGGTCGCGTCCCATTTACTCTTGGCGAACGCATAGTCGTTGCTGAAGGTTTCGGCGGCGGTTTCATCCCCGATCTGAATCCGGGAGTAGGGCGTACCAGCCGCCGGCCAATAGTAATACTTCATGAAATAGATGGGACTCTCAGAATACATGTACACCTTGTTGGCCTTGCTCCACAGGTCGAGGATATTGTTGCTGAAATCGCTTAGACCGGTGATGGAGGCGATGTCGTAGGTGAACGGGCGGGGGGATCCCGTCTTTTCGGTATAGAGCTTCAGCATGTCGTCGCGGGCCATGAATTTCAGGAAATCCTTAGCCACCTCCACGTTTTTCGCTTTCTTGGGGATGAAAATCATATCCTGAGAGGTGCAGACAGACACGTCGGTCATCTTCGCGCCGTCCAGCGCGGGGGTCAGCATCATTTTCATCTTGAAGCCTTCGGGAATGGAATTTTTCATTTCGGTTTCCATCCACGCGCCCATGGGAATCATAGCGGCCTTGCCCTGCAGGAACGCCATCTGGGACTGGATGTGATCCATGCCCATGGCGCCGTCTACATAATTGGTTTTGTCTTTAATGATTTTTTCGAAAACTTCCAGCGCCTTGAGACGGCCCTGCTGGTTGTACACCTCGGGAGAATCCATCTTGAGGAAGGTCTGCATGCCGTCCATGCCCTCGGCCTGGGCCCACCAGGCCAGCACCGGGAAATCCCAATAGCTGATGACCTTGCCGCCAAAAGAGAAGGGGGTGACGCCTTTCGCCTTCATCTGCTCCATCAGCGTGAACATCTCGCTGACGGTTTTCGGCTCGGACCAGCCGTTCTGGGCAAACAGGGTCTCGTTGTAGATGATGCCGTTGCAAACGTCCGTCCACGGAACCATCCAGTATTTGCCGCCGTATTTGCCGACGTTGCGATCCGCCTCGATGATTTTATCCGCCATTGCGGTGCCGTCCACATCGGCGGCGTACACGTCCGACAAATCCTCGAGATACCCTTTGGCCGCCCATTGCTGCCAGTTGGTGGCCAGGACCATGGCGATGTCCGGCAGATTGGCGCCCGACTCCAGACGGGGACCTATTTTCAGGGTCATGTCCGCGTCGCCTTCCAAATCAAAGGTGACATTGGGATGCTCCTTCGTATACGCCGCCGTAATGGCTTTCAGCCACTCGTCGCCATACCCGCCTTTAAAAAAGGAAATTTTCAGCACCGTTTTTTCGCCATCTCCGCCGCCGCTTTGCCCGGAACCGCCCGAGCAGCCGGTCAACCCCGCGGCGCCCATCAGCAGCGCGGCACCCGCCGCGGCCATACGCAGCCATCTTTTCATTGCCCGTACCTCCGTTATTTCAAAATTTGGATAAACTTACCTTCGCCAGCACCGAACTCCAGTTCCACTTTTTTGCCTTTGAGAGACACCCGTTCCTTTTCGCCACCGGTATAGACATTGAGCGCCCGCGCCCCGTCGAACGTCACGGTGACCTTGACCGTTTCCTGTTGGCCAGGATCTGTAATATTCACCAACATAATGGCGGCATTCCCGTCCTTGTCCTCGAAGCAGCCCATCAGCACCGGACCACCCTCCACGCTTTTCACCGGCGCGAAACTCTCGAGCGGCTCTTTCATATAGGTGTGGGCCGGCGCCCCCTCCTTGGGCCAAACCATCTGGCCCACCGGGCTGTACGACAGGAAGACATGATCGAACTTCAGCAGTTCATGATTTAGCCGGCTGGCGTAATCGTAAATGGGCGTCTTATTGCCTGCCGCGTCGATCATGGCTTCGCCGAAGGATTCGCTGGTACCCTCGGTGGGCGTCCAATAGCAGAAGTGCTGGATCCCCTGCCCGCCGAAGGCCAGGGTCGTGTACGCCTGCCAGCGGATGTCCTCATAGTTCGGCGACCGGTTCACCAGCCCGAAGGACATGGTCTGTATGAAGTTCCAGAAGGGAATGCCCGCCTTTTTGGCCGCTTTGGAGACGATTTCCAGATTCAGGAGGTAGTCCTCCGTGACAGAAGTGCCGTCCACGTTTTTCAAAAGCGGATAGTGGTCATACGAGATGACCGACGGCTTGACCTTCTCCACGTACTCGTTTATGTAGGCCTCGTAATCCCGCCCGTCCCGCTGAGCTAGTGAGGAATAGGTCGGGAACAGATTGACATAAAACAATTTGCCGGGCAGGGACTTATCGTAAACCTGTTTCAGCGCGCCGAGCCGCTCAAACTGGTTTGGCCCCGGCTCGTCGGAAACCAGATGCCCCAGGAACGCCGGATACTCTTTATACTTCTCAATCATTTCCGGCACCAAATCGAAATCCTCTTCCGGAATGGAACCCAGGCCCCAGTCCCGCACCAGATACTTAATGCCGTACTTATCCGCCAGTTCCAACGCCTTGACGGCGTTAGCGTCCGCGCCCTCATACAGGGCATAAATACAATTGATACCCGAATCGGCCACGGCCTTGTAGGTTTCGTCGCTGATGAAATCCGGCGGCGGCGCCACCCAGGCGCCGATATGCAGCGCTTTGTTGTCCTCATAGACCGGTTCGGCCACCTCTCCTCCCGAGCAGCCAGCCCCCAGCGCGCATCCCAGCGCCGCCACACATAGCAAAGCCCCGGCGCGCAGCCCTCGCTTTCCTTTCATGAACGATCCCTCTTTTCTGTCGAAATGGTTCATTTGCATGCGAAAACATAGAAATACTGCTAAATTCTTGCGGATTTTCCTAGGAGAAAACGGCGCGTAAGTAATTTACTAAACTTTATTTAAAATATGGCGTCGAAATAAAGAACAGTCGCACCTATCTCCGATAATCGCATTATAACACTCGGAACATTTCCCTGTCAATACCTTTTTTACAAAGATTTATTGTTTATTTTGCTGCTTATAAAGGAATTAAATTAAATTTAATTTCATATAGTACTTGTACGCTTTTCTTTATAATCGGTACAAACTCCCATATATCCAGCTATACCCTCCAATATTCTTGACAAATATCAGATAAATTAATTAAGTTTAAAAAGTTATTGCTTTATAAAAAGGAAGGTGTTATACTGAATACGAACATTGAAATCTAGTCAAACAAGGGGTTGTCTGTCATGCTGCCTATTTATCAGCCCGAGACCGCGCCCGTCTCCATTCAGGATATATTGGCGGGGACGGTATTGCCGATTGGCGCCTGGGTGGCACCTCCGCCTGCCGGCGTAAGCGGAAATAATCCGGATTACATAACGGACGAGACGTATCGTCTGGCAAAAGAGGCCGGGTTCACCATGCTGTATGGGCTGTATGAAAATCTGGAGCACCGGCGGGAGGACGCCCGCCGCGCACTGACCTGCGCACAGCGCAGCGGGCTGCGCTATCTGGCGGTCTCCTGCGGGCTGGCCGACGGCCAGACGCCGGAAGAGCTGGTGCCGGGCCTGATACAGGGCGAGTCCGCGCATCCCGCCTATTTAGGCGTTCTTGCCTATGACGAGCCGTCCGTCGCGCAGCTGGATACGCTGGGGACGATAGCCGCGGGGTATCGGGCCGCCCTTCCCGGGCGCTTGTTTTATGTCAATCTGCTGCCGCTGTGCGCCAAATCCACTCAAATTGAACGGCATAAAACCGATGAGAGCGGGCGGCCCTGCACCGTTGAGGAGTACCGCCGGTACCTGGAATTGTTTATCGAGAAGCTGAAGCCGCCGGTGCTGTCCTTCGACAATTACCCTTGTGAAGGACGGTTCCCCCATATGGCGGATCATTACTTTTTGAATTTATCCCTCGTAAGCGCGGCGGGCAAGGCGCATAGTCTTCCGGTGTGGTGCTTTATTCAGACCTGCGCCTGGAACAGAAAGGTACGCGTGCCTCAAGAGGCGGAAATCCTGTGGCAGGGGAACACGGCGCTGGCCTACGGTGTACGGGGCATCCAATATTTTACCTTCTGGCAGCCGCTCGAGGACGGGGAATGGCGGGGCGGCATGGTCCACTTGGACGGCCGGCTGAATCCGCAATACGCTTATGTAAAAGCGGCCAACGCGTGCATCCGCCTGTCGCAGGATTTGCTGATGCGCGGCTGCTTCGAAGGGGTGCTGGTGCATCTCTCGTCTCCCGCGCCTGTCCCGAAGGAGGATATTCTCCCGGCTTTCGGCCCCCTGTGCGGCCTGGCGGGCGAACTTCCCGCCCTTGTGGGGTGCTTTTCGGGGAACGGCGAGGCAGGCTATTACGTGGTCAACAACACCGTGACGACCGCCGGCTGTGTGCGGCTGCTGTTCAACCGCGCCGTCCGCGGGCAGGTCCGGGAAAACGGCAATATCCGTCTGTTTCACGGAGACAGTCTGAAGCTGCGCCTGGCCGCCGGGGACGGCGCTTATGTACAATTGAGCTGAAAGGAGCAAACGCTGTGCAGGAAACCATAGATTTTGCCCGCGCGGAACTGACGCGCTACATGCGGCGCATAACCGGCGGCAGCGGCCTTATCCGGCTTGAACTTATGCCTCAAGCGGACACCGCCTCCCCTTTTGACGACGCGTTTTCTATTGAAATCCGGAAAGGAAACGGCGTTATCGCCGGCTGCTGCCCGCGCAGCGTTCTACTGGGGGTTTACCGCTTTCTCTTTCTTCTGGGATGCCGCTTTTTTGCCCCGGGAGCGGACGGCGAGGTTCTCCCCTCCCTGACCCTCGAGGCCTGCACCGTTTCTTACCGCGGCCGGCCGGCTCTGCGCCACCGCGGCGTCTGCATCGAAGGCGCGGTATCGGTGGAAAATGTGCTGGATATGGTGGACTGGCTGCCCAAGAACGGATTCAACGCCTATTACATCCAATTTCGGGAGGGGCACACCTTTTTCGAACGCTGGTACACACACGAGGGCAGCGTGACGCAGCCAGCGGAGCGCTACACCCTGGAGGACAGTCGGCGGCACGTGGCCCGCATTGAAGCGGAAATCCGGAAGCGGGGACTGATTTACCATAAGATCGGCCACGGCTGGACCTGCGAGTGTCTGGGGTATCCCTCTACCGGATGGCACACGGTGGAGGACGAGGGAGTGCCGCCGGAAATCCGTCCGCTGCTGGCGCAGGTGAACGGAACTCGCGCGTTTTTCGGCGGCATTCCGCTGAACACGCATCTGTGCTATTCCAATCCGGAGGCGCGGCGCCGTTTTGTCGATGAAGTGGCGGATTACGCCTTGAACCACCGGGATATATCCATCCTGCACATCTGGCTGGCGGACAACTACAACAACATCTGCGAATGCAGCGCCTGCCGCGCCCGCTCCCAGACGGATTGGTACGTGATGCTGCTCAACGAAATCGACGAACGGCTGACGGCGCTGGGCCTGGATACGCGGCTGGCCTTCCTCATCTATTTCGAGCTTCTCTGGCCGCCGGTGACGCAGCACCTGAAGAACCCCGACCGGTTCATCCTGATGTTTGCGCCCATCACCCGGACCTATACCCGGCCGTATTATCAGCCGGACGAACCGGTCGACCGGGAGAAAAGAGCCCCTCTTCCCTCGTACAGCCACAATCAGGCGGTATTCCCCACCAACGTCAAAGAGAATCTAGCGTTTCTTTACCGCTGGCAGGAGGAATTCCATGGCGACAGCTTTGTGTACGACTACCATCTCATGTGGGACATCGACAAGGAATATGGCGGACTCCAACTGGCGCGGGTGCTGTACGACGACTGCACACGCCTTAAGGACATGGGGCTGAACGGCCTGATAAGCTGCCAGCTGGGGCGGGCGGGTTTCCCCTCCGGTATCTGCCAGTACATCATGGGCCGCGCCCTGTTCGACGGGGCGTCGTCCTCCTTTGAGGCGCTGACGGAGGAATTCGTCGAAGCCGCCTACGGCCGGGACGCGGCGCTCGCGCTCGCCTATCTCCGCGGGTTGTCAGAGCATTTCTCGCATGCATACATACGAGGCGAAGACGAGGGCATGACAGCGGCGGATTATGTGCGGCGTTTTCAAGAGGCCGGCGCATTTGTCCGGGACAGCACGCCGGCTATCACAGCCGCTGCGGCGCGTGCTCAAACGAGCGGACATGGCCGGGCCTGGCGCGTGCTGGCGGTATCGACGGCCATTTTCTCCCATCTGGCCGACGCTCTGGCGGAAAAAGCGGCGGGGGCGCCGCCCGCCCGCTTGAAAGAATTAGCACAGACGCTGCGCCGTCTGGTATCGGAGGCGGAAACCGCCGTACAGCCCGATTTGGACGGCATGTATTTCAATATGCTGGTGGCCGGCTTTCTGGAGCACACCGGCGAAGCCCAGGAATAAACGACAGAAGGGACGAAAGAGTCATGGCACAGAACGAGGAACGCATTCAGAGGCAATACGAGGACGCCAAGGCGGTCTACGCCGGTTTCGGCGTGGATACCGACGAAGCGCTGGCGGAATTCCGGCGCATCCCCTTATCCCTGCACTGCTGGCAGGGCGACGATGTTAAAGGGTTTGAGGACGTGGGCGACGTGGCCAGCCAGAACTTGGTCACCGGACAGTATCCGGGAGCCGCCCGCAACGGCGACGAGCTGCGGGCCGACATGGATATGGCTTTTCGCCTTTCTCCCTGCCGGCATCGTGTCAATCTTCACAGCATGTATGCCGAGCCCAAAACCCCGACGCCCCGCAACAAGCTGACCACGGAGGATTTCCGCCGCTGGATCGAGTGGGCGAAGGCAAACGGATACGGCCTGGATTTCAACGCCTCCTTCTTCACGCATCCCATGATGGCGGACGGGTTTTCCCTGGCCTCCCGGCGCCGGGAGGTGCGGGATTATTGGGTAGAGGCGGGCAAGGGTGCGAGGGAAATCGCGGCCGATATGGGTCGGGAACTGGGCACCCCCTGCATCAACAACATCTGGGTGCCGGACGGTCTCAAAGATATGCCGGCCAATCGACTGCTGTACCGGGAGCATCTGCGGGAATCCCTGGATCGTATTTTCGAAAAGCAGCTGGATCGATCGCTGATGCGGGACGTCCTTGAAGGCAAGGTATTCGGCATCGGCACCGAGAGCTTCACAGTGGGCTCCCATGAATTTTATCTGGCGTATGCGGCGGGGCATCATGTGGGGATATGCATGGATACGGGACACTATCATCCGACGGAAAACGTGGCGGATAAGCTGTCCGCCGTGGTGCCGCTCATTGACGATGTGCTGCTGCACATCAGCCGCGGGCTGCGCTGGGACAGCGATCACGTGCTGATTCAGGGGGACGATTTGAGCGCGCTGATGCAGGAAATGAAACGGGGCGGCTTCTTCCACCGGGTCGGCATGGGCCTCGACTATTTTGACGCCAGCATCAACCGCGTGGCGGCCTGGGTGATCGGGCTGCGTGCCGCCGGGAAAGCCATGTTGACCGCCCTGCTGGAGCCGAGCGCTTTGCTGGAGCAGGCCGAAGCAGACGGCGATTTCACCGCTCGCCTGGCATTGACGGAGGAATTTAAAAACCTACCCGCCAACGCGGTATGGGAATACCTCTGCCTCCAGGAAGGCGTGCCCGTCGGTACCGATTGGCTGACCGTTCTCCGCCGTTACGAACAAGACGTGCAGAGCAAGCGCCGGTAATACGCATATTTCAAACTCTTCACTCCACTCAAACAGAGTAAACATAACGCGCCGTCCTTTCGGACGACGCGTTATTTCTTGGCTGAAATGCAGTCATGGGTCTTAAAAAGCGGTATTCCTACTAGCAGAAGCACCGTCTCATGATACCGCAAAACATATAATCGGCCATGTTTAATGCTTCGTTTTCGATGTTATCGAACACCTTAATATCCGCCGTGTAGTTTCCCTGCAGGCGCAGCGTCGCTTCTTTTTCCGTCATTTCCAGATGGCTATACAGCATGTCCCTCCATGTTGCTTCTTCCCAGCACGGATTGATGGAAGCTAGAAAGCCGGCAATCTCATCCGCGTTTTTATACCATCTTTTACGAGCGTTATCAGCTTTTTCGCCTTCCGCGTTTTTCGCTGCGTTTACCAGTTCGGCTGCAATCAGCAAATGCTGAGTGAAAAGTTCCTGAAACCGACTGGCTATTCTTATGCCGTAAATCGGCGTTAACAGCCTTGCAAAATCCTTTGGATTTTGGAGCAGCCTATTGGTGACCGGCTCTAAATCGCCCAGGTCAGCCGCTGTACTAATAATGAAGAACCGCGTCCAATACACGTGCTGCTCCCATAGTTGGCGTATCCGATTCATCAAACACATCTGCTGTTTGGTATATCCATTACACATAATCCCCCTCCTCCCCATCGTCGCAGTATTACTAGCAGTATATGAAAAAGAGAAATTGATGTTTCACTATTCTTTCCGGCTACCGGCAAAGCAAAGCAATCGTTACTTTTGTTGGCAGATTTCACAACGGTAGAACCTAGAAAAAGAAAAACGGAAGAGTTCTATAAGGACACTCCCACTCGGCAATATGGACATTGTTTAATACGATTTAGCAGATTCACATTCGCAGTTCAACGAGCTGAATTCATCATTAATTTTTATTACCAAAAGTACAAATAATCGCAAGAATAAAAGATAATTCCTTTTATGTTCATCGTCATCATCTGTTGTTTGCTGAATACCATGAATATATTTATTTCTTAAATCCCAACCATTATTGAATTCAGCTCTATTAAGCCAGTAATTATAGTATTGAGCTTCCATATCAGTTAAAAGTGAAGTGCCATACCTAATGTAACCGTCACTTACTAATGATGAAAAAATCAATTCGTATTTTGCATTATATTTAGCGAAATTTACGACTCCATTTATAAATAAATCCCGTAATAGCAACACCTTCTCAATATCGCCTATACAAATTGCTCCATCTTCTGCTATTTTTATTAAATTAATATTCTTTAAAAATTCTATACCAGAAAAGGAAATTTCTTGATAATCATTTAAGTTTACATTTTCATGAATGATTAAATCGAAAAAACAGCTATATTTTTCTTTGTACCTTTCACTGTAAGATAAAATACTCTGATCTGAAAACAGTAAATTTGTGGTAGTATTATAATTACAACCAACACCATAGACATACTTATTTTTTATGAGGCTAGGTATATCTTTATATTTATATGGATTAGATGACATTTGAAGCAGCTCGAAATCTATTTCCTTATAGCGGGTGTATAAAGAGAATTGTTTTATAATACTTTCCATTGACGATAGGGTCATCATACATTTTTCTATATAGGTAGATTCTTTGGAGGGCATTTTCACCTTGAACTTTGGACCAGCTAATTCTGCTTCTATATATTCGTTATAGAACCATTCAATGACATCTTCCAAGCGAATATTATTTTTTAGTAATATATTATAATACCCTTCCATTTGTGCCATAGCAATATCATTCTTTAGGCGAAATACAATACCATCTGGGTACATTCTGGTCGAGTTTGTTTTGGTAAGTATATCTGTTAAGCACCGCTCAGATTTTTTGCTGACATGTAAAGAGCGCATTTGCAAATCTGTAAATTCGAAGAGGTAGATAAAATTATTTAATATTGTTGGATAGTCTAAATTCTCCTCTATCCAATTTAGGCTATATGTCAGTTGCGTCTTAAAATGATCCACTGTGGCAATCTTAACTTCTTTTTGTGTTGAAGAAAAGCATATGTTTATATCCATCAGCATTTTACCAGAACTATCTGAAAATATCTTTTCTATTAAATCATGTTGACGCCGTTTTGCGGCAAGTCTTAATGAATCATCAATTTTGAATGTGTCTGCACTTTGCATTTCGATAATTTTTTTTAGTGTATTAGGATTAGGAGACTCACTATTGATATAATCCCTAATAATATTTTCTTTGTCTTCGTTAGTTATCTCATTCGGTAAATATAATTTCGTTCTATCCGGTCCCGCCTCAAAGATATTTATTAAAATATCTACACTACAATTTGAAACAATTAAAAAATGCCTTAGAATTAATCCATAACGTATTACAGTCTTTTTTTGCGCAAGAACATCGTATAGACTTATATTTTCTAATTCGATTATTTGACTAAAGATAGTATCAGCGATTTTTTTGTATAACTTACATTGTTCAAATAACTCCCAGAAATCATCTCGATACAGTACATCAAGATTTTTCACACACTCAATAATATTTTCATCAGACAGCGTATTAAAGAATTTACATATGAATGCGTCATAAATATCCGTTGCCTTCATATACATATGGAAGTCGTCATCAGACCATGTTTTAAGTCTAATATTATTTTTAAAATATTTTCTTATATTATATAATTCAATTATGTCATTTAAATCTAGAGTATAATACTCAACGGCTTCCCCGTTTTCTATTTTAGACAAATTGTAACCACAGGCCCAATCATTCTTCGGGAAGTATTTTACTCTTTCACTCATAACAATACCCCATATAATAAGTCAATATATAATATAAAATAAACATCAAAAATTTGATTTGTGTCTACCACTCTCACAATTATACCAAAGTGATACTAATTTCTCAATATTATTCTGTAAGTACCTATACAAAAAAACGCCTGATTTACAGGCGTTTACGCATAAGAATAGGGTACCGAATCCGACAAGTCAAAAAACATGTTCGGATTCGGTACCCTCGTTCAACATGGTCCGAGTGACAGGAGTCGAAAGAGAAATATTGCCTTTTGCATCCTTTGATAACCGTGTAAAACATTAGGTTTTATGCGGTTTTTCCTTTTTATCCCGTAACGACCAACAGTATGCTTTGGTCGTTATTTGCAGAAACAACGACCAAATAACGACCAAAAATCACGCCTGTTTCTTCCCGCCTGAGAGGGCAATGTCCAACGCTTCCGCCGCCGCTGCGTCTGCACTCTGGAGCTGGTGCGCGTAGATATTCATGGTGGTGCTTGTCTGGCTGTGACCGAGCCGACCGGACACCGCCCGGATGCTCACCCCTTGCTGTATCAATAGCGTGGCGTTCGTGTGTCGGAGGCTATGGAGGGACACATCCGGCAGACCGTTGCGTGAAAGAATGCGCTTCAAACGATTCAAAGGCGTACTAGGCGACATGGGGCGGCCATCCTGATTGGTGAAAAGCCGGGGGTGCTCCGCCCATTCCCCTGCCCATGCGTCGCCAAGGCGGAGCCGCCGCTCTGCCTGCTCGATTTTATATGCCTTAAGCAAGCCCACAACGTTTTGCGTCACACGGAGGCTACGTTTCGATTGCTCGGTTTTCGTGTCGTCGGTATATGTCCCGAGTTCCTTTCCGCCATACTGCGACGTGCGCCGGATGGTGATAATCCCGATTTCGAGGTCAACGTCCGGCCATTCCAGGCCCAGCAGTTCACCGCGCCGCATACCCGTGTACAGGGCAAGCGTGAAAAAGGTCTTGTCCTCCAGCGACTGCTCCTCCAAGCACGCAAGAAACCGCATGGCCTCCTCGTCGTTAAGGCATGTTATCTGGTGCCGTGAGACTTTGGGAGGATCTACCCTGTGGCATGGATTCTCCCGTATCATCTGCCATTTGACCGCCCGCTCGAGTATGGAGGATATGAACGTGTGATAGTGCAGGATGGTTTTAGGAGACAGACCGCCGCCGGTTCTTTGATTCATCCCCGGTTCTCCAAGCTGCTTGTAGAAATCAAGCAGGTGGTGCGGTTGTAGCTTGTCTATGCGTATATGGCCGATAGCCTGATAAGTACGCTCCTTCATCCGCACATACTCCCCATAGGTACGAGTACGCAAATGCTCCTTGCCGTAGTCCTCAAACCAGCGTTCGGCAAAGTCCTGAAAGCGGATGTTTCCGTCCATACAGCGCCCGCTCTTGACCTTTTCCTCGAACAACACCGCTTGCCGGTCAAGCTCCTTCTGGATCTGCTTCGGGGTCATTCCGGGAGCGGGCTTCCATGTGGTGCTTTTCATAATCTGCTTACCGGCGGCATCATACCCGGCGGACACCCTTATCCGGTACGTGTCACCGCGCTTCTGGATTGTCGGCATTTATAGCACCTTCTTCCTCGGCGACGCATTCAAAATCATTGTCCAGATAAAACCATGGAAGCTCTACGTCCGTTTCATTTTTCAAGTGCGCCGGGCAGTAATCTGAATGTAAATACAGGGAATATAAAGTCGATATTTCTTCATCCAATTTTTTCTTTTTCTCTGCTTCCTCGTATTCATAGGATTCTATATATCCCTCTATTGTTTTCTGTATACGGTATGACATCAATTCCGCTGTTTCGGATATTTCGCAATATTCATCTATAACATATTTTCGTTCAATGTCTTTTGCTTCATTGCGCAAAAGCCGTTCCAATATCGACATGTATTCTTCGGCATTTATAAGCAACTGGCTATACGCCATTTTATGACGCGCCAAGTACAAAAGCATCTCTAAAAAGTGCCTGGATTCTATGAATTCGCTATATCCAAATGCGTCCGAAGATTTCAAAAATTTTAAAGAATCTATCGCCTCGTCAGACAACCCTGTAACCTGCCCAATATTCGCATTTTCCAAATTTTTGTTATCACTCATCCCTACCAAATAATCGGCGGTTACTCCAAAATACTGCGCAATTTTTGCCAGTGCTGTTATGCCCGGCTCGCTGTTATCGTTCTGGTATTTGCTCAGTGCGCCGGAAGAGATTCCAATTTCCGATGCGAGCGTCTTCATGTCTTTTCCACTATCCGCGATAAGGTCTTGCAAACGATCCGCAAAACATTTTGTCGTGTCCGTACCGGTCATTTGCGCCACTCCGTTCATTATCAGAAATAAACATGTGTTCTTTTCTTTTTATAAACACCACAGTGAATATTCGTTTTGTCCGCTTTTCTCATGCTATAATCATAAGTGTAAACAACAATGCAATTGATTCACTATCATAATACCACAATATCAATTACATTGCAATCAAAATTTATGGGAGGACTGAGAACATGGCACAACCCAATCAGACCATCAGAAGGACAGCAGCGGCGGCGGGCGTAAGACTATGGCAAATAGCAGATCGCATGGGCTACTCGGAATGTTATTTCTCCCGTCTGCTTCGCAAAGAACTCCCAGCGGACAAACAGGCGGAAATCCTGCGCATCATTGCCGAGCTGGAACAGGAGGCGGGATAATGCCCCCACGCATGAGAACGATTGGGGAAGCAGCGGCGGAGCTGCGGAAGATTGACCCCGGCACCGCTGTCACCCCGTACCGCATCCGGCAGCTCGTCCTTGACGGCTCCATTCCCCATGTCAAGGCCGGGAACAAGCGCCTTGTTAACCTGGATACTCTGCTGCACTACCTGGAAACCGCGCCCGCTCCCGAGCCGGTCATATACGGCCAAATCCGGCCCGTAAAGGGGGCCTGACCGTGAATCTGCTGGACTACATACCCACAGGCGCACAGAACGCCATACCGGCCAAAGAGCTATGCAAACGAGCGGGCTTCCCAAGCGTCCGCTCCATGCAGCAGGAGATCCACCGGCTGCGGGAGAAAGGGCACATCATCTGTTCCAGCACAGAGCCGCCCGCGGGGTACTTCATAGCGGCAAACCATCACGAGGCGGCGCGGTTCATCCGGAGCATGGAGAGCCGTCGGCGGGAAAATGGCCGCGCTATCAAGGCGGCAAAGCGGTATACATCATTTTTCACGGAGAACGGGCGGTGATTCTTTGACATTACAGACGGACAACATACCGGAGGAGCTGCGGTCGCTCCCTCAATGGGTGGGGCGGCGCGGAAAAATACCGCTGAACCCCGCCACCGGCGAAGGGGCCAAGGCGGGCATACCGTCAACATGGGGCACGCTGGAACAGGCTGTTACAGGGGTAAACGCAGGCCGTTTCGAGGGGATCGGCTTTGAATTTGCTACCGGCGGCGGGCTGGTTGGGATCGACCTTGACCATGTGGCGAACCCTCACACCGGCGAGATACAGCCCTGGGCGCTGGAGATTGTGCAGCGCATGGATAGCTATACCGAATATAGCCCGAGCGGGACGGGATTACATATATTCGTGCATGGCGATATACCCGAGGCCGGGCGAAAAAAGACAATCAACAAGGACACAGGCGAGGCCGTGGAAC
>ERZ824522.898-NODE-898-length-24098-cov-2.816995_pt1 | contig 24098 bp, 20 predicted proteins | sample MGYA00519935_ERZ824522 | MGnify/ENA primary metagenome ERZ824522 (study PRJEB31778, sample SAMEA3449160) | human gut metagenome | biome: human gut; feature: human-associated habitat; material: faeces | place: United Kingdom | collected 2010/2012 ...
TGGTGGATACAAAGCCTACTAAGATTTCTGATCTTGTTAACATATCAGGTTTGTCTCACGGAACAGATGTATGGCTGGGAAATGCCCAAACATTAATTGAAGAGGGCAGATGTACAATTTCAACTGCTATCTGTACCCGTGACGACATTATGGTATATCTGATGCATAAAGGCATTGAACCACAGGTAAGTTTCCAGATAATGGAGCATGTACGAAAAGGTAAAGGCCTTCAGATATACAAGGACAAAAAGAGTGGCAAGGAAATAAACGAAGAGGAAGTAATGCACCAGCATAATGTTCCTGACTGGTACATTGGTTCATGTAAAAAGATTAAATATATGTTCCCTAAAGCTCATGCGGCAGCATATATTATGATGGCACTTAGAGTTGCCTGGTATAAAGTTTACATACCACTTGCTTACTATGCTGCATACTTTGCCATTAGAGCAAAAGCATTTAACTACGAAACAATGTGTCGAGGCAAGGAAAAGCTTGAATATTATATGGCTGACTTGAAAAGAAAGAAAGCAAATCACGAAATAGCTAAGAAAGATGAAGACGCTCTTGGCGATATGAAAGTTGTACAGGAAATGTACGCCAGAGGATTTGAGTTTATGCCTATAGACATATACAAGGCTAAAGCACATGAATTTCAGATAATAGACAACAAGCTAATGCCAAGCCTTGACACAATAGAAGGCTTAGGCGAAAAGGCTGCCGATGGTTTGGTAGAAGCAGTAGCAAACCAATCAGGCCCATTTGTTTCAAAAAATGAATTGCGAGAAAAAAGCAAGCTAAGTAAGACAGTAATAGAAACAATGTCAAGCTTGGGACTGCTGGAAGGAATGCCGGAAGACAGCCAGTTGTCAATATTTGACTTCTAGGGTGAAGAGTGGAACAGAGAATATAGAAGTAAGGATGAAGGATGAAGGACTGCCCGCTGGGCAGTCCTTTGTTGATGGGGGGAGCATGGTAGCTGAAATCATAACAAGTAATATGAAAAGTTTATGATGTTATGAAAACAGATGATAAATCATATATACTTAAGCTTAAAATCATAACAAACATGCATAAAGAGTAACAAAGTTATGATTCCAATTGAAATATAATACGAAGACGTGAAATATTATACGTGAATTTTATATTAAAAAGCACTTGCAAAATTTGCTAGGATTGTTATAATAGTAAAGTGTCTTGTGCAAAAAGCACAGTGTCATAAAAATGGCTCGTTGGTCAAGTGGTTAAGACGCCGCCCTCTCAAGGCGGAATCACGGGTTCAATTCCCGTACGAGCTGTATCAGAATCGCTTATGATGATCAGGCTGGGGCGTTTTTTTTGTGGAAAAAACGATTATATAAGATTATAATATAATTAGGGTTTGCTCGGTTATATAATTAAGGAAGGATTCAAGTACGGTTACATTTGTGAAGTTCTGATAATATAGCTCTATCTACAGCAGAAGAAGAGTCGTTATATTAATTCTTTAGTACATAATCAACAGTAGTACCTAAAACATTGCATACATTAACAAGTGTGGTAAGGGAGATTTTAACCTTACCATTTTCTATGTTACTAATATGGCTGGTATTCACTTTAACAGAAGATGCAACAAATTTCTGAGTAAAACCTTTGTGTGTTCGTATTTCTTTTAATTTCTTGCCAATAGAATCGAAATCAATATCCTTCATGAAATCACCTCAAATTATATGATATATAATTGTAATATTTTTATAGCTGTAGTATAATAATCCAAAAACTATAAAAAAGTTTAGCTACAGAGTAAAAACAAGCAGAAAGGAGAGAAAATATGGGTTATAGAAGCAATTATTTTGATTAAAATGATGCATATGATAACAACAATGGTTGGTATAAATGTATTAAGTGTGGACGTAGTTTCAGAAAAGGTGATATGGATATTGACCACATTATTCCACAGAAATATGGTGGAAGAGATTCCGTATTAAATTTACAATGTATTTGTAAGCATTGTAATCGTTCTAAGCAAGCTAGTTTAAGAGATACCCCAAAAGATTTGTTTGGAGCAACTAAAAGGGAAGTAAAAAGTTATTATAATAATTAAAACGTTTTTATAAAATTTGAATACCATATAAAAATACAGACCATTTAAAGAAAAAATGAATATTCATATAATTAAAAGGCAGTATAGCGAGATTATTTCAGTAAGGGAAAAGAAAGGAAGTATTATGAAAGAATTTTTTAGTATGGGAAAAACTATGAAAAAATTAATTTCTGTTGTAATGTCTCTGGCATTGTTGCTTACTTCAGCAGGAGTAGTTTTTTCAGGTAGTGATGTAAAGGGAGCAGCGGCAGAAGTTGTTTCATCAATGGATTATTATTCAACAAATGATGGACCAACAATTACACATTCAGGAGTTGGTACAGTCAGCTATGGATTTGTAATGCCAAAGTTTAACGGAAAAGCCAGTAGTGAACTTTCCATTGCAGATGTGGAAAAAGACATTCAGGTTTATGTTAAACAGGAAAACGGAACAAATGGTGAATGGAAGAAAATTGAAGATGTAAGTTACTTCAAGTGGAATGACACTTGGGCATGGGAATATCAGTCATGGGGTGGCTGGGTTTGCTGGATGAAACTTACAGAAACAACATATTTCCGTTTCCATGGAAAAACAAATAACATAAATCTTGATTACAAATTGGAACTTAACAAACTTTCAAAGTATAAGCTTACAAGTATTTCTACAACAGAAACAAATATTCAGGCAGATACAACAGGTGGTTCAGCTACACATTGGGGAGCATGGACATTTAATGGAGACAAGAGTATCAAGTATGAACAGATTCAGGATGATGTTAACATTACAGTAGACAACAATGACGGAAAAGGATTTGTTCAGTTTTTAGGCAATGCAGCATCAGGATTTCTGTGGGATCAGAACTTTGGATATTACTCAGATGGTGATGGTGGATATTGGTTTACAAATATCAGTTGGTCATTTACATTAAGATTTGCATCAAAGTCAAATCCAAATGTACATCAGGATGTAAAAGTTACATATACAAAGCCAACCAGGTCAAATTACAAAATCACAGCATATAATGGCACATCATACGATGCAAGCACAAGTGATACAGCATCAGTTGGTATTCCACTTCCAAAAATTGGTGGAACAGAAGCTATAAAAGATGATTTGGATTTATTTAAATACGAAGTTAAGGTAGATGGAAAGTGGATTCCACTTACAGATGTTGCAGCCTGTGGATGGGTATATGAAGGAAGTGGTTACAACAAATATTCACTAAGCAGTCAGTGGGGTTATTTTGTTGATCATGTTTATGGACTTTGGCTCCAGCCTGTAAGACAGGATACAGAAATAAAAGTCACATATCCTATTGATGGTAAAAAAGGTGGAGATGCAAGCAATAACTATGTATTGTATACAATTAAAGGAAATACATCTTATAAGCCAACACTTCCATCAGATATGTCAGATATTAAAGTAAATGACAATTCAAATGCATATACACCGGCAGGTTGGAAGATGATTTTTAATGATGAATTTGATGGTGCATCTCTTGACACAAGCAAGTGGTCATATGATGAAGGATTCTTACTTAAAGAAGACGATATTAACACAGCCGGTTGGGGAAATCAGGAACTTGAATACTACACAAGAGACAATGTATCAGTAAAAGATGGTGCATTAAATATTCTTATGAAAAAGCAGTCAAAGGTATTTACAGAAAAAGGTGATCCATCTAAGAAAGCAACTGCTCAGTATTCATCAGGAAAGATTACAACAAAAGATAAATTCTCAGTGAAATACGGACGAGTTGATTTCAGAGCAAAAATGCCTACAGGTACAGGCATATGGCCTGCTATGTGGATGCTTCCAAATGACTCACGTTATGGTTCATGGCCATTATCAGGTGAAATAGATGTATTTGAAGGACGTGGAAGAACACCAAATATGGTATTTGGTACATTACATTATGGTGCACAGTGGCCAAATAATATTAATACATCAGATGCATTTAACATAACACGAGATGGTAATAAAAAGACAGGCATTGACGACTGGCATGTATACAGTGTTCAGTGGGATGCTGAAAATATTAAGATTTACTGTGATGGCAAATGCTATTTCAAATGTACATATGGTGAGTGGTATTCAGGCTCAGACAGAGGAAATGCATATGCACCGTTTGACCAGAGATTTTACCTTATTTTAAATCTTGCAGCAGGTGGAACATTTGACAGTGGTTATGTACCTGACAGCAGTTTTACATCAGGAACAATGTTAGTTGATTATGTTCGTGTTTACCAGCGTATGGTTAAGGCAGGAGAAGACGAGAAGGCAGACAAGAATGAAGGAGTTTCTACAAATGGAGCAAAGGATGGTCTTTATGGAGATTATAAGATTGGGAAAGGTGTAACGCCGGTTACTCCAGGAACAACAAATCCAAGTGAAACAAAACCTGAGGGAACAACAGCTTCAGGTGAAACAAAACCTGAAGGAACAACAGCCTCTCCAACAACAAAGAAAACACAGAAAAAGACTCCAAACAAAGCATTAAAAACAACAGTTGTAAAGAAAGCAACAAAGAAGAAAAATGCAAAGAACATCAGGCTTTCATTTAGAAAAGTTAAAGGTGCTAAAAGATATCAGGTACAGGTTTCTAAGAATAAAAAGTTTACATCAGTTATTGTAACAAAGACAGTAAAGAAATATAAAAAAGTAACAATTTCTAAAAAAGCATTTGAAAAGAGAAAGAAACTTTTTGTACGAGTTAGAGCCGTTGGCTGCAAGAAGTGGTCAAAACCTAAAAAAGTTAGAATTTTAAAGAAATAATAATTAAAAAATAAAGTAGACCGTTATATTATAAAAATTTCATTATAATGATGAAGTTTTGGCTCTTTGTCAAGAGCGGGGGTAAAAAGATTTTTTACACAGTTGTGAACCATTGTTCACAACTGTGTTTTCTCTTTTAAGCAGAGGTCATAAGGATTCTATTCCTAAAGTTCTCAAAATTTCTATATCCGTAAGCATTTCGCTTAATTACTTTAATCTTGTTGTTGGTTTCTTCTGTAAATCCGTTGAAATAAGGACAGTCAAAAGCATTCAGTATGTATTTGGCCCAGTTTGATAACATTGTTAATGTAGCGTTGAATTCTTCCAGTTCGCTTGCCTGCGCTGATAGTATAAATTTTCTAAAGCCCAGGTAATATATCTGACCACATGAAACCTGTCAATGACTATGTTTGCATTAGGAAAATAAGTTTCTGCAATGCTTAGGAAGTAAAGTGAAGTTCTCGTTGAAATGTTTGCCACAACAATCACAGTGATATCTTCTTTTTGAGTAATGAAGATATGTGTTTTTACCCATTATAGGAGCATCCTTTATAATTGAAGGACGATAATCATGAACTTTATTTGTCACTGCACCACAACATGGACAAACATGATCACGACGTTCCATTTTAAAGTAAATATGTATTTCTTCTGAAGTAGATTCCACATTTGTTATAATTAGGTCTTTTATTTCTAAGATATTTGATATAAAATCATTATTAGGTATAGGTAATCTCCTTTCGGTTATTTTGTGGTGATTTAATTATAAAGGTTATAGGTTCCTATGCCTACTTTTTTGCTTAAAAATTAAAAACGGCTCTAAACCTTACCCCCAAGTAAAGTTTAGAACCGCTATGAAAGCCTTGATTTTATTGGGGTTCTTGGAGGGAAGCATAGAATTTACACCTTATTTATACCTTTGGAAGACTGGATCGGAATAATTAAAAAGTTGTCATAATTCAATTGGTCAAAAAATAATACTACACTCAAAATTAATTAAAAAATCAATCGTAAAAAAATACGATTGATTTTTTGCGCATTTTTGCATATAATATAATCATTATGGTTGGAAAGGGAACGATTACTATGCGTGAAACAAGAATATTAGAATTCAAGGAAACGATTACGAATACTTTTTTGAAAACAGTTAGTGCCTTTTCGAATTACAATGGTGGAACAATTCTTTTTGGGGTTGATGATAATGGAAATGTGAAAGGATTGCCAGATGTAAAACAGGCCTGTCTGGATATCGAAAATAAAATCAATGACAGTATATCACCTCAACCAAACTATACACTCGAAATACAGAATAATGACCAGACGATAAAACTTACTGTAAAAAGTGGTCTTCAAAAACCGTATTTATATAAATCAAAAGCATACAAACGAAATGATACAGCAACGATAGAGGTAGATACATTGGAATTTTCAAGGCTTGTATTAGATGGAAAAAATATTAGCTTCGAAGAATTACCTTGTAAAGATCAGGAGCTATCTTTTAAAATTTTACAGTGTAAACTGAAAGAAAATATTTACATTGAAACTTTCAATCAAGATACTTTAAAGACATTGAACCTGTATGACAATATAAATGGTTATAATAATGCAGCGGGACTTTTGGCAGATAAAAATCATTTTTCAGGAATTGATATTGTTAAGTTCGGTGAGAATATCAGTATTATTCAAAAAAGAGTAACGTTTGAACATATATCGGTTTTAGAAATATATGAAAAAGCACTTGCTGTATTTAGAGATTATTACCAATATGAAGTAATACAGGGAGCTGACAGAAAGATGGTAGAGAAAATACCGGAAGCAGCTTTCAGAGAAGCAATTGCAAATGCTTTGATTCATAGGGTATGGGATATTAATTCACACATCAGAGTTTCTATGTTTGATGATAGAATAGAAGTAGTGTCTCCGGGTGGATTGCCGGCGGGAATAACGGCAGAAGAATATTTATCAGGTAAACTATCTATTTTAAGAAATAGAAATCTTGCAAATGTATTTTACAGACTGGGATTAGTAGAGATATTTGGAACAGGAATTACACGAATCAAACAACTGTATGCAGAGAGTTTGATAAAACCAGAATTTGAAGTGTCAGAAAATGCTATAAAAATTGTACTACCGATATTTGAAACGAATGTCAATTTAACCGAAGACGAAAAAGTGATTTACAAATTTTTAAGTAAGACGATGCTGAAACCAATAAGTGAAATTGCACCATATGTCCCATTTGGCAAATCAAAAACAACACAATTACTGAAAACTATGGAGAAAAAGGGTGTGATTGCAGTTGAAGGAAAAGGCAGAGGAACAAAATATATCATTAAGTGATTGAGAACATAGCGGGTTCAAATTACACAATCTTTCAATAACACAAGGAGAAAATCATATGATAAAAATTTTATTTTTATGCCACGGCAGTGTTTAATGGATGCTGTGAAAGCCTAGGCTTTAAAGGATTTTTTGATGATTGACGAATAATTTACACCTTATTTATACCTTTGGAAGATCGAATCGGAATAATAGAGAAATAAAGAAATAGATAAATATAACAGGAAGCAATTTTGTCATATTGGAAATAATTAAAATTTGCTGAACCGTGTTGATTTTATTGATTGAGTATAATAAAAGTAAGAACAGAAACTTCCATGTTTGAAGCGGTTACCAGAATTGACAAAGAAATGCAAGTTAGCCAATCCGGTAGTCCAGCATATTTTTTCATTGTCACCCGACGTTTTTACAAAACATATACTTATTCCGCTTGATGCGTCATTCTTGTTCTGAAAACAGGAACAGAATCCTTACAGCGACTGTAAGTGTTATTTATTGTGCTTCTGTGCTATCATTTACCTAGAAATGGATAGGAGGCATTCACATGAAACCAATTTTGAATATTGAAAATCTTACCAAAGTCTATGGGACGTTGCCAAACCAGACGAGAGCACTGAACGGAATCACTTTTCAGGTCATGCCGGGAGAGTTTCTCGGTATTATGGGAAGCAGTGGTTCCGGCAAATCCACGCTTCTCAACTGTATTGCAACTGTGATTCAGCCTACAGGTGGAAGCATTCAGGTGGAGGGAGATACTCTGCAATCCCTCAAGGAAAAGGCTCTTGCCGAGTACCGTGGCAAAGAAGTTGGTTATCTATTCCAGAACTTTGAATTGCTGGACAACCTGACTGGCAGGGAAAATATCCTGCTCCCGACTTCCTTGCATGGGGTAGCCGAAACAGAAAGCAGCCAGCGGCTGAAGCAGTTGGCTGACTATCTGGAAATCACTGATGTTCTGGATAAGTTTCCGTCCAAGATGTCCGGCGGTCAGCGTCAGCGTGTTGCGGCAGCAAGGGCTCTGATCTTACATCCCCAAATGATCCTTGCCGATGAACCGACGGGTGCGCTGGATTCTAAGAACGCAAGAAGTCTTATGGAGAAGCTGTCCGGCCTGAATCGTGACGAACAAGCTACGATCCTGATGGTAACCCATGATTCCAATGCCGCCAGCTTCTGTAAGCGCATCCTGTTCATCCAGGATGGCGTGATCTTTCATGAGCTTCGGCGTGGAGACGAAAGCCAGCAGGAGTTCTACGGGCACATCCTGAAGGTGATGGCGCAACTGGGAGGGGGCAGCGCAAATGTTCTTTAATCTCATTCTTCGGAACAGTCGCCGCAGCCGAAAGGAAAACGGTCTGTTTTTCAGCTCCCTGGTGATTTCTATTGTTGCATTTTACATGATTCTTTCCATCTCCACTCAAGATGTGATGCTCTTTTTGCAGAAAATGGAGAGTGACGCAGTTGACAAACTCCTGCTTCTGATTCCTGCGTTTTATGGGATGACCCTCGGTATTCTGTTCTTTTTGATCTATTTTGCCTGCAAGTATCAGTTCGAGCGCAGACGGCATGAGTTTGGTGTTTATCTAATGTTGGGGATGCGTAGAAGTAAACTGTTTGGTATGCTTCTGGCGGAAGATTTCCTGACCAGTATTCTTGCCATGCTCATAGGATTACCTGTGGCTGTGGTGCTTTCAGAAATTGTCAGTCTTGTCACCGCCAAGCTGGTAGGCATGGGGATCATCGGTCATCAGTTTTCTTTATCCTGGTTTGCGATTGAATGGACGCTGGCAGGATTTCTGGCAATTAAGCTGACGGCACTTCTGATTTTGAGTGAACGAATCAGCCGCCAGGAGATCGGTACTTTGCTATCCCAGCCAACGAACCGCCCCAAAAAGCAAATGCCATCTGTTATCTATGGACTGGCTGCTATATGCGGAAGTGTGATGTTGGCAGTGGCTTACTACATGGCGATTCAGGGAATTGCATGGACAAAGGTAAGTATGATGGGACTGACTTTGCTGTTGGGCATAGTTGGTACGATGCTGCTTTTCTATGGGATGCGTGCGCTGATTGCTTTGATTGTTAAGAAAGGAAAAGGAAATAAGCAGCTTCATGTATTTACCTTCCGGCAGATTCAGGAGAATGTTATTCATCAGTCAACCTCCATGGCCATCAGCTCCCTGCTGATTCTGGCGGCGCTGTGTTGTTTTGGTGCGGGCGTAGGAATTGCAGGAACGAATAGCCTGTCTTCTGGCCATGTAATCGACTATACTTTTGAAGATCATACTGCAGAAGATTCATCGCAGGTTCTTCCGAATATAAAGGCAGCCCTGAAAGAAAACGGTTTGGAAAATCAATTTTCAGAGCTTTTTGAAATGAGGGTTGGGCGTATTCGCACCACAGAAGATTATGATAATGCCTACAGCATGGACGCTGTTATGGACTCTCTTCGGAGCCTGCCCCAGTCGGAAGACCGGGATGTCCTTCTGAACAATCTTGGTTATGCCACATACCCATATTTGATTTGTTTATCGGACTATAATCGTTTGTTGGAATTGTCCGGCAAACCGGCTCTCCAATTAGGCGAAAAGGAGGCCGCTGTCTATATTGATACAGAGTTTACTACGGTAAGTCGTACCACAATGCTGAACCAAGTATTGGCCGGACAGCCCAAGGTGGAACTGGATGGTAGTCCGATTCATCTTACAGGAGAGGTTCAGTCTGTGAATTTGGTCACGGACCGTTCTATAACCTTGTCCTTTGCATTGATTCTTCCGGATGAAGCATTCCTATATTATAGCCAGGGAATGTATGATACCTATGTCAATGCGGTGCTCAGTGAGCAGGCTCTGGATGGAAATAGCCTTATGACTGCATATTTGGATTTGAACGAGAAGCTGGACGAAACTGGCATTGAATATGAAAGCTATCTTCAGAATATAGGTCGTCAGCTTTTCTACACCATAGCATCCAGTTATATTACCCTCTATCTTGCGATTGTTTTCCTGGTAGTTGCCAACACCATCGTGGGTGTTCAGTTCCTGATGAGTCAGCAGAAAACCGGGCGCAGATACCAGACCCTGATCCGCCTGGGAGCTACTTACGAAACCCTTTGCCAGTCTGCTGGAAAGCAAATTACCTGGTTTATGGGACTTCCTGTATTGGTTGCGGCTGTCAGCAGTCTGTTTGGAGTCAGGGCGTTATTTACAGGGATACTCTCGTCCCGAACCCGTGGGACAGTGTCTGAAATGCTGCTTGTATCTGCTGCTATGATTTTACTACTTTGCGTGATAGAATATATTTATATGAGAGTGGTCAAGCGCTCCAGTGATCGGTATTTGCTGACACTGATGCAGCCGCAGAGAGAAGAATAATTTGGAAGGAGGTGCTGTCATGAAAAGAATTGCTGTTGTGGAAGATGAAGTCTATATGCGGGAAGAACTCTGCGATATGCTCCAAAAGGACGGCTATCTTGTGGAGGCAATTACCGAGTTTGAAGATGCCGCTCGGCTCTTGGCAGCCCTCCGTCCTGACCTTGTGATCTTAGACCTGAATTTACCAGAAATCAGTGGCTTTCAAATCTGCCAGGAGCTAAAGAATAAAACTGCTATCCCCGTCCTGGTGCTGACTTCCAGAGATCAGGTAAAGGATGAACTGCAAGCGTTCCAGTTGGGTGCCGATGAATATTTGACGAAGCCGTGCAGAAAAGATCGACTTCTTGCCAGGGTATCCAATATTCTCAAAAGGTATGAAGGCCGTACCAATCTCATAGAGGGACCAGATTTCCTGTTAGACCAGCAGACCTACACGCTTTATATTCATAATACCTCTGTGGTGCTTCCAAAAAATCAGGGAAAACTGTTGGTCGCTCTTTTGTCCGGCGGCGATGCTCTGGTCACGACGGAGCAGCTTTGCATGGCACTATGGGGAACCACGGAATACATAGATGAAAATGCCTTGCAGGTTAACCTAACCCGGCTGAAAAAAACGATGTCCGCCCTTGAAATGAAGCAGCGAATCGTTGCAGTTCGAGGAATGGGCTACCGTTTGGAAGCGGAGGTGTCTCTATGAAGCAGCTTTGGCACATGATAGAACGGTACTACCCCTGGCTTCTGTTGCTGCTGGGCGTGGATTGCTTTTGCGCTGTCATTCTTTGGATTTCTGACATTCAGGTATTTCAAACCTTGATCGGGTTAGTAGTTCTGACGAGCATCCTTTTGTTTTCAGCGATTCTGTTTGTACTAAACAAGAGGGAGAACACCCACATGGAACTGTTCCGAGATTTCCTCAGTGATCCTACCATCTGCAATGAAGAACGGCTGCTCAGTGCCATTAGTCAGAAAGAAGGAGAATCTGTCCGATTTTTGGCTTCGGTTTTACGGGAATACAAAAACGAGAGTAACAATATGGCGGATGCCCTACGGGACTATGAAGAATACGTGGAGGGCTGGGCACATGAAGCGAAAACGCCCCTATCGTTGCTGACCATGCTCTTGGATAACCGGAACGATGAAATCTCTCCTTCCCTGCAAGCAAAGCTGGATTATGTCCGCAGTCAGCTTCAGGAGGATGTCACGCAGATGCTGTACTATGCCCGGTTGAAGAGCAGTACAAAGGATTACCGATTTGAGGATGTCAATTTGAATGACTGCTTGGGTGAAGTTCTGGAGGACTATGCCCCACTTCTTGAAGAGAAGCATTTTGTCATTCTCAACAAACTGCAATCTGAAACAGTCTATACAGACCGTAGAGGGCTTCAGTTTATGTTGGGACAGATCGTGAGCAATGCCATAAAATATAGCAGCGATAGTCCCATGCTAACAATCTCTATGATACATTCGGAGATCGCAGATGTCCTTTCAGTTGAGGATAATGGCATCGGTGTAAAAAAATATGATCTGCCGTATATTTTTCAAAAGGGCTTTACCGGGGATTCTACTGACAGCAGAAAGAAGGCTACCGGTATGGGACTTTACCTGGTTAAGAAGATGGCTGACGATCTAAACCTTCGTCTGGAAGCTGCTTCCCCGTGGGAAAAGGGCTTTAAGATAGTCATCTTCTTTCCAAAATTGAAATCCAACGGAGGAAAATAATATAAGCAAAAAACGGGGCTGTAAAATAAGTCTCTGCTAAAGAAACGCTAGTTCCGACAAATGCTGGTTCTGGCGTTTCTTTACATTAATATATGTTTTTTGAAAATCGTCACTGTTTTATGTAAAAAGGGTACACTTAATAAGCTTGGATAGATTTCTTCTGTACGTCCATATTTTTTATATCTTACATATTGTTTTCGTTTGAAAAGAAATTTACGTCCATTAGGGCATATAGGATTTCCGTTCTCATCTCTTATATAGTTTACAGCACGATAAGGATTCGTGTGATGTTTTTTATCTGCCGTTTCTTTTTTGTACATGGTAAATATCATTAAATTTTTCCATTAAAGGTACAAAGCATTCCATGCCTTGTCTTCCATAAAATCAATTCTACGTTAAAAACATACCGTCTAGACAGCTATTTTTTAAGCTATCATTTGAAAGACATATATAATATATAGGCTCAAATGGTGAAAGTGCCCATTTGGGCCTATTATTGTATGAATTCATACGTTACAACCAGAGCAAGATCCACCCGTGTATTACAGTATTGTCATTTTGACAATATTGTATTACTTACGAGTGGCAGACTTGATGGGGATTACGTCCCCATACCCACGTGAAAATATAATTGCTGGCAATTACATTTTAGCAGACACGCAAGCGTTTCTGAGTAAGTGTCACAGACAACAAAATAAGGAAATTTTGATAAGGCATTCACCTGGAATAGGTGAGTGTTTTTTGTTTTCAAATATTCAATTAACCGAAAAAATTAAAAAAATTTCATCAGGGGGCTGTAAAAATGCCTCTCAGCGTTTCGTATTAATGAAAGGGTATTTGGGCGGGAAAAATAAAAAACTTTCCTCAAGAGCCTGTATTTATGCCCTTCATCTTTTGAATATATGTAAGGACATTTTTGAGCCGGCATAAAAATGATTTTTACAATAATTAGAAACAGAAATGAGGCGAGAAAAGAATGAAATATGAATACATGAAGGAGTCAGAGCAGATGCTTCAGTACTTCCAGTTTCCGAAGTTTTTATTAAAGCTGCGAATTTCTCAAACTGCAAAATTCCTTTATATGATTTTGTATGACCGGGCACGGATATCGAGAAAGAATAGCTGGATAGACAAGTATGGAAATGTTTATCTGATATTTCCAATAGATGAATTGTCTGTTCAAATCGATAAATGCAAATCTTCTGTAAAAACAGCGTTGAAGGAATTAGATGATGTGGGACTATTGGTTCGCAGATCCGGTGGATTTTCAAAACCCAATCATTTATATGTAAAAATTCCATCTGATGAGATAGGTTTACAGCCGGTTGACAATAAGGCGGTTGAAAAGATGGTTACAACAGAGTCGGAAAAGCAACCTTTATCTGGTCGTAAAAATGGCTGTACAGGAGTCGGAAATGTGGCACCTAGTAAAGTAACTGAGAAATATAAAAGTAATAAATATTATGAAGTAAATTATTGCTATGGGAAAGGAGAGAGTTTGTGATGAGAGAAGAAGATACCGTATGTGTAGGTAGTGATGGTTTGCGATACTGCAAAGTCTGTGGGGAAGCGAAAGAAGCATTTTTCCCAGAGGGTGGCTTTATGGGGATGAAGAAACATTTCAGGCAATGTGCCTGTGACAGAAAAGCGTATGAAGAAGAACAAAAATATTTTAAAGACAAAGAGCACCGGGAATTAGTCAGCAGAAATACGAGCATCTGTTTTGACGAGAGCAGAATGGAAGAGTGGACATTTGAGAATGCAGATATGTCAGATGCAGTAATGCATAAGGCAAAAAGCTATGTTGATAACTGGGAGGAAATGAAAAGAAATCATATAGGCTGTTTGTTCTGGGGACCGGTTGGTACCGGGAAAAGTTATATTGCCGGGTGTATTGCCAATGATCTTCTTAAACGAGAAGTAACGGTAAAGATGACAAATTTCAATACCATTATTGATGATATATTTCCGCTGGCAGACAAAACGGAATATATCAATGCATTGGCTTCTTACCAGCTTTTGATTATTGATGATCTTGGAGTGGAACGAAATTCAGAATATGCATTAGGAATTATTTTCAGTGTCATAGATCGTAGGATCCGTTCAGGACGACCATTGATCATTACGACTAATCTTCCACTGAAAGAAATAAAAAGCGAGACCATGTTGGATAAAAGGCGTATCTATGACCGTATTTTAGAAATGTGTACACCCGTGTATGTTGGAGGCACAAGCAAACGAGAAGCGATTGCAAGTATGAAAATGGAGAAAGCGAAAACCTTGTTGAATACCAACAGAGGGGAGGAGAAATGCGAATGAATCATACAGAAAAAACAATACCTGTTTGGAAGAAATATTCTTTAAATGTTTCCGAAGCAGCAGAATATTACGGAATTGGAGAAAAGAGATTGAGACAAATCGCAGGTGAAAATGAAGGAGCAGATTTTATTTTGGAAGTTGGTTCGCACATCCGATTCAAAAGAAAATTATTTGAAGATTATCTGGATACAGCCAGCACAGTTTAAGTGACAGAATAGAAAAAATAGTAATGAAAATAATGTTCATTTTATCTTAGCGAAGGGAAGGTCTTGTGGTATAATGAATAAACCGAGACGGTCTTCCAAGTTAAATGAACATTTGATGAAGGAGACTAAAAGATTATGAGTGAAAAAAGGAGAGATCATAGAGGACGTATATTACACAATGGAGAAATACAGTTATCTGATGGCAGATATCGATTTAAGTATGTCGATGAGATGGGAAAGGAGCGCTGCGTATATAGCTGGCGTTTAGACCATAACGATGCAACTCCGAAAGGAAAGCGCCGTACTTTGTCGCTTCGGGAGATGGAGAAGAAAATCCAGGCGGACCATTTCGAGCAGATTGCAACAAATGGCGGAAATATGACGGTACTGGAACTGGTTAAAAAATATACATCAACAAAAACCGGTGTCAGACCTACTACAGTTGCAGGATACGGAACAGTTATCAATTTATTGAAGAAAGATCCATTTGGAAAAAGAAGGATTGATACGGTTCGGATTTCGGATGCAAAATGTTGGCTGATACATCTTCAGCAGATAGAAAAGAAAAGCTATAGTTCCATACATTCAATCCGAGGAGTTCTTCGTCCGGCATTTCAGTTGGCGGTGGATGATGACCTGGTCAGGAAAAATCCATTTCAGTTTCAGCTAATGGAAGTGGTCGTGAATGACAGTGTGACAAGAGAGGCAATCAGCAGAGCGGAGGAACGTAAGTTTCTACGATTTGTGAAGGAAGATCCTCATTTTTGCAGGTATTATGAGGGAATCTACATTTTATTTAAAACCGGTCTTCGCATCTCGGAATTTTGTGGTTTAACGATTTCTGATATTGATTTCAAGGAGCATACGATTAACATCGATCATCAATTGCAGAAGAAATCAAAAATCGGATATTATATTCAAGAGACTAAAACAACCAGCGGAACAAGAAAGATACCTATGACTGCAGATGTAGAGGAATGTTTTCGGAAAATTATAGAAAAACGAAACCCGCCCAAAGCAGAACCTATGGTAGATGGAAAAAGTGGATTCTTATACTTTGATAAAAATGAAAGTATCTGTTATTCCCTGCACTGGGAGCATTATTTTCAACACATCATTCAGAAGTATAATAATACTTACAAAGTACAGATGCCTGTCATCACCCCTCATGTATGTCGGCATACCTATTGCTCAAATATGGCAAAATCCGGAATGAATCCAAAAGCATTGCAATATTTGATGGGCCACTCAGACATCAGCGTAACGCTGAATACATATACGCATGTAAATCTTGAGGATGCCAGGGAAGAAATTGCTCGGATTCAGGTTGTGTAATTACGATTTTTAATTGAAAATAGCAAGGTGTAAAATGGAAAAACATACACCTTATTTTACACCTTTTGCGGACAATATTATGCGAAAATAAACAAAGTTATGCCAGAAAGCAAAAATTTACAAAGGCTCACAAAGCCCGAAATACCAAGAAAAACTAAGAAATGCGAGGTTATGCAACAATGATAAAAGTGCTCTTTATCTGCCACGGCAATATCTGTCGTTCTACTATGGCAGAATATGTAATGAAGGCATTAGTTAATAAATCTGGTTTATCGGATACTTTTTTCATTGACTCTGCGGCTACAAGTCGCGAGGAGATCGGTAATCCGGTTCACTACGGAACGCGTCATAAGTTAGAAGAAGTCGGAATTTATTGCGGAAATCATAAAGCGCGTCAAATGCAGAAACATGAATATGATGAATATGATTATATTATTGGTATGGATTCATGGAATATTAGAAATATAAACAGAATTATAGGTAATTCAGATCCTGAAGGGAAAGTATCGAAGCTGCTTGATTTTACAGAGGAAAAAGGAAAAGACATTGCAGATCCGTGGTATACAGGTGACTTTGATACGACTTACAGAGATGTAAAAAAGGGTTGCGAGGCTCTTTTGAATGACTGCCTCTTACGCTTTTAAAGCGTAGGAGAGCAGTTTTTTTAAATTGTGATGAAAACGTTTGTTTTGATTTTTTAATCGAATTTTTTCGGAATTTGACAATGTTTCTTCTACATAATCATCATAGCGTGAAAAGAGAGTATGATAATCGACAGATTGTTTTTGCCCCCAACGTACAAGTATCCAATTCATTGCATCGGAACTCCAGTAATCCATCGGAATTCCAGCCATTTTAAGAGCGGTAATATATTGGACGGCCTGTGTGGATAATTTTGCGATCTGCTGATTGCGGATCGTTTCTTCTTTTTGATATTTGCCCCATTTCTGAAAAACGCGTTGGGTCAGTGTTTTCTTTTGTGTTTCCTGCTTCATCAACCGAATGCTTTTATTGAGTATAGTTCTAAGCTGATTAGACATATTCCAATATGTGACAAAAGAACCTGTATTTTCTTCTTCGTTTTCCGGAGTTAATGTAAATGTTTTGAAAACGCGTTCGGTTTCGCCGAATGTTTCTTGGTTATATTTGCGGCGCTTTTCCGGATTCGATAAAACCCGGTATGCCTCAAGTATCTCCTGCATAAAAGCGGTTGTGTCAATATTTTTATGTGCATTTGCATCTGGATGATATACTTTCGCCAGTGCATTTTTAGCAGTTGTGATCTCGTCTAAAGTCGCATCTCTTGAAACACCTAAAATATCATAATAAGTATGAGACTTCATTAGTGACCTCCTTATTAATTTTCCCGTTGATTCTCCCTTGCTTAATATACTCTACGGATTGATAAAAGTCAATGAAACAGGTAAAAATGAGCAAGATTTGAGAGGCTTTTATAGGATAGTTATTTTTAGTCAGCGCAGTTATATGCTGAAATCTATCTTGAGGAAAAAGAGAGATTAAGTAATACTTTTTGCAGGATTTGCTTATATTTATAATAGATGAAATTTTGGAGAGTGGATCAAAAATGAGAAATGCAAGAACGGTAATCGCAGGTGTTTTATGTGCATTGATGATCTGTTGCATGTTGGGAAACGCATATACGGTAAAAGGCAAGGAAATGTTATTAGCGCCGGAAAATAAAGAAACAAAAGATCAAAATACAGAAAACAGCAAGATAGAAGATAACAATACAGAGAATGAAGAAGAACTAAATAAAGGCGCAAAAAAGGAGGATACAAGTATGCAAATCGGTGCTCCTTCAGCTCTTTTGATGGAAGCATCTACCGGAACGGTATTGTTTGAACAGGATGCGGATACGAAACGTCCACCTGCAAGTGTTACGAAAATTATGACAATGCTTCTTATTTTTGATGCTGTTGAAAGTAAAAAAATTTCTTTGGAAGATAAAGTTCCCGTATCGGAATTTGCAGCGTCTATGGGCGGCTCTCAGGTGTTTTTAGAGACAGGGGAAACTCAGACGGTCGATACAATGCTAAAGTGCATTTCAATCGCAAGTGCAAACGATGCTTGTGTGGCAATGGCAGAGTATATAAGCGGCAGTGAAGAGGCTTTTGTACAAGAAATGAACAAGCGGGCAAAAGCATTGGGGATGCATAATACAAATTTTGTAAATTGCAACGGTTTAGATGCACAGGGGCATGTGACGACTGCAAGAGATATTGCGCTGATGTCGCGGGAATTAATTACGAAATATCCTCAGATTCATGAGTATGCGATGACATGGATGGAAAATATTACTCATGAAACGAAGAAAGGTACTTCGGAATTTGGACTTACAAATACAAATAAACTTGTAAGGCAGTATGAATATGCTACCGGTTTGAAAACAGGGTCGACAGGAGAAGCAAAATTTTGCGTTTCGGCAACGGGAAAGAAGGATGATGTGGAGTTGATCGCGGTTGTTATGGCTGCCGATACATCGAAGGAGAGATTTGCGGATGCGGTTAAAATGATGAATTACGGTTTTGGAAAATGTCAGGTGTATTCGGACGAGAAACCGATGAAAACAAAATATGCAGTTGTAAAAAATGGAGTCGAAGAAAATATAGAAGTAGAGCGCGGAGAAAAGTTTACTTATCTAGATGTAAAAGGAAAGGATATGAAGAAAATTAAAAAAATTGAGAAAATAAATAAAAAGATATTAGCGCCGGTTCGAAAAGGAGATGTTGTAGGCTCGATCGTTTATACTCTGGATGGAAATGAAATCGGGCGCAGCGATATCATAGCAAAAAGAGGTGTACAAAAAGCAGGATTTTCGGATTATTTAATAAAGGTATCGGCAAAATTTTTGATTGGAGAAAAGAATTAATAAAAGCTGCTTTAGATCTGCGGAATAATTTCACACAAAAAGTTGTTTACGTGCTGATGTGAAGAAATACTTGAGTTTCAGAATACCGCTGTTTTATAATGAGAGAAAATGAGGAAAGTTTTTTATAGGAATATCGTTAAAGGAGTTTTATAAATGAATAATACAGCATGGTGGATAATTATTTTTATCCTTATTTTGCTCATTTTAGCGGCAGGAGAAATTTATCGGGAAACTCATACATTCCGGGTGAGAAAATATAAAGTAAAAACGAAAAAAAACATCGGCATTCAAAACTGTGTAAAAGTGATTTTTTTAAGTGACCTTCATAACTGTGTATACGGAAATAAAAACGATAAATTGTATAAGGCGATTCAGGCAGAAATGCCGGATATGATTTTAATCGGAGGGGATATGCTGGTCGCAAAAGAAGGCAGTTCCGTACAGGAAGCTCTTAAGTTTGTGAAGAAATTACCGCATATTTGTCAGGTGTATTACACAAATGGCAACCATGAACAGAGAATGAAAGAAAATACAGATATATACGGGGATACATACGAACGATACAAAGCAAAGCTGGAAAATTGTGGAGTATGCTTTTTGGAGAATAAAGCCGAAAATATAGAAAAAAACGGTATGAAGTTTAGTATCTATGGCCTGGAACTGGATTCGTCTGTGAATAGAAAATTTAAAAAAGCAGATGTTACGGAGAAAACGGTTGAAGAAAAAATCGGAAAAAAGGGAAAAGATTATTCGATATTGATGGCGCATAACCCGGCATATATGGATGCTTATAAAAAATGGGGAGCCGATTTGATCCTATCCGGACACTTGCATGGAGGATTAGTGCGGTGTCCGGGGATTGGGGCAGTTGTGACGCCGCAGGGGTTTCTCTTTCCGAAATATTCAGGGGAAATGCGCAGAGAAGGAGAACAGACGATAGTTGTAAGTAGAGGACTGGGAAGTCATACGATCAATATTCGTTTGTTTAATATGCCGGAGGTTATCGCAATCGAGGTCTGTGTCCGGTAATAAGGCGGCAAGCTGACGAAGTAAAAAATATATGATCCGGCAGGGAAAACAATGACGGGAAAACGAGGCGGAAAAACGATAAAGACGATAAAAGAAAAACATTGTCAAAAGTAAAAAGCTCCTTTATAATGTAGAGTTGGCGTTAGAAATTTCTGCGATTTTCTTTTGTTGCGGAAATGGTGAACTGGCGAAATGTTAAGCAGCTGTTTAAATGATGGAGATAATTTATGGGAATTCCGGTAAAACTTGAAGTTTTTGAAGGTCCGTTGGATCTTCTGCTTCATTTGATCGATAAAAATAAAATAGATATTTATGATATTCCAATCGTAGAAATTACGAATCAATATATGGAATATATAAGGAATATGCAAAAAGAAGATCTGAATATTATGAGTGAATTCCTTGTTATGGCAGCTACGCTTTTGGATATAAAATGTCGAATGCTGCTTCCGAAAGAGGAAACGGAAGAGGGGGAGGAAGAAGATCCGCGGCGTGAGCTTGTAGAACAGCTTTTACAGTATAAAATGTATAAGTATATGGCGTATGAGCTGAAGGACAGGCAGACGGATGCAGACATGATACTTTATAAAGATCCGACAATACCGGAAGAAGTGAAAGAATATGCAGAACCGGTTGATCTGGATGAACTTCTTGGAGATCTTACATTGAAAAAATTAAATGAGATATTTAAAGAAGTGATGAAAAGGCAGGTTGATAAGATCGATCCGGTTCGGAGCAAGTTCGGAAAAATAGAAAAAGAAGAAGTCACCGTATCAGACAAGTTTATATATATACACGAATACATGCATACACATCATAAGTTCTCCTTCCGACAGCTACTCGAGAAGCAAAAGAGCAAGATGCATATTGTAGTGACATTTCTGGCGGTTTTAGAAATGATGAAGCTGGGAGAAATTCGTGTGGAACAGGAAGAAACATGCGGCGAGATCATGATTGAAAGGGTGGAAGAGGCGTATGGAAATTGAAAAACTTCAAAGTGCGATTGAAGCAATCTTGTTTACGATGGGAGATTCTGTTGAAATAAGTAAACTTGCATTTGCAATCGGACATGATGAAGAAACGACCAAAAAACTTGTTCGGAATATGATGGAGCGTTATGAAAAAGAGGATAGAGGAATCCGTATTATTGAGTTGGAAGATTCTTTTCAGTTATGTACAAAAAAGGAAATGTACGAATATTTAATTCGTGTAGCGAAACAGCCAAAGCGCTATGCTCTTACGGATGTACTCTTAGAAACACTTTCAATCGTTGCCTATAAGCAGCCTGTAACAAAATTAGAAATAGAAAAAATCAGAGGTGTTAAATCGGATCATGCAGTAAATAAACTCGTTGAATATGGATTAATTGAAGAGACGGGAAGATTGGATGCCCCCGGAAGACCTCTTTTGTTTGGAACAACAGAAGAGTTTCTTCGTCGGTTCAGCGTGCAGTCGTTAGATGATCTTCCGATGCTGAATCCGGAGCAGATCGAGCATTTTAAAGAAGAAGCCGAAGATGAAGCACAGTTGAAATTAGATATTTAAAAACAGGTTGAAAAAACAGGGATGGCATAAGCGGTGCACATCCTGTTTTTTTTGCAACAGTGACCGTCTACAATCTCGAAATGTGTTTTTTGTACTGTGGATGATGATAATATTTGTAGGAATAAGCTTGTATGGGAGGGCATATAGATAGAAAGACTATCGGCATAGAAGGTGTTTCGGAATGGAAAGAAAGAAATTTAAAAAGAGATTTAAGATGAATACAAGAAGTATACTGTCATTCATAATGTTGTTTGCGTTATGTCTGTCGGCAGTCTGGAATATTTCATGGGCTGATTGCAGGGCACAAGAGAAAATTATGGATGAAAGTCACAAGAGTATTAAGGTCAAGCCTTCTGATCTATACGCCCGTTCGGCCGTTTTAATGGACGCCGAGACAGGGCGTATTTTGTTTGGAAAAAATAAAGACGAACAGATGCCGATGGCGAGTACGACGAAAATTATGACATGTATTCTGGCGCTTGAAAACGGAAATTTATCTGATAAAGCAGAAGTTAGCAGCGTCGCGTCTGCACAACCGAAAGTAAAGCTTGGAATGACACAAGGGCAGACTTTTTATTTAAAAGATCTTCTCTATTCGCTTATGCTTGAATCGCATAATGATTCAGCCGTCGCAATAGCAGAATGTATTGCGGGAAATGTTGATAAATTTGCGGATATGATGAATAAAAAAGCTTCTCAGTTAGGCTGCAATTCTACATATTTTATTACTCCGAACGGGCTTGACGGACAGGATGAAAACGGAATTCATCATACGACGGCAGAAGAGTTGGCGAGGATAATGAGATATTGCATTATGGAATCTCCGCAAAAGGAAAAATTTTTAGAAATCACACGGGCAGATGCGTATACATTTACCGATTGCAAAGGAGAAAAAAGTTATTCCTGTGTAAATCATAATACATTTTTAAAAATGATGGATGGAGCTCTCAGCGGAAAAACAGGGTTTACGCAAGATGCAGGATATTGTTATGTCGGAGCGCTGCGAAAAGACGGAAAAACATTGATTGTGGCGCTTCTTGCATGTGGATGGCCGAATAATAAAGGGTATAAATGGTCGGATACAAAGAAATTAATGACATACGGAATGGAAAATTATTGTTATAAAGAGATTTCTCCGGATAAGATAGACAGAACAGAAAAAATCTATATAAAAAACGGATATACAGGAGGGTTTCCTAAAAAAGGAAAAGATCTTTTAGAAGTAGAGATCTCAGGGGAATCTAAAAAAATTTTAGTAGGAGCAGATGATAAAGATGAGATAGAAATAAAAATTAAGAAGGAAATTTGTGCTCCGATAAAAAAGGGAACTGTAATAGGAGAGATTGTTTATCGTGTAAATGGAGAGCGGATCATATCATATGAGGTTGTTGCGGGAAAAACAGTAAAAGAAAGAACACTTTGGATATGTGCAGAATATCTACGAAGAAAATTTCTTCTGTAAAGTATGAAAATACGAAACATTAAAAAAAATCAATATAAATGATTAAATTTGTCACTAGAATGAGTAAATATAATGTGATAGTATGTGAATGATAAAAAAAAGCAATATCATTGATATAATATAAGGAGAACTGTAATGATGACAACGAGAGAAAATTGGAAAAAATATGAAAAAACTTATTTTATGCCTCCGACACCTTGTTACGACTGGGTAAAAAAAGATTGTGTTGATAAGGCGCCGATCTGGTGCAGCGTAGATCTTAGAGACGGAAATCAGGCGTTGATCGAACCGATGAGTCTTGATGAGAAATTGGAGTTTTTTCAGCTTCTCGTTGACGTTGGTTTTAAGGTGATCGAAGTTGGTTTTCCGGCGGCGTCTGAGACAGAATATCAGTTTATCAGAGCATTGATCGAGCAAAATATGATTCCGGATGACGTTACGATCCAGGTTCTTACTCAAGCGAGAGAACATATTATCAAAAGAACATTTGAAGCTGTGCAGGGCGCGCCTCATGCGATCATACATGTATACAATTCTACTTCTGTTGCACAGAGAGAACAAGTATTTAAAAAGAGTAAAGAAGAGATTAAGCAAATTGCGGTCGATGGTGCGAAATTGTTGAAAAAACTGGCAAAAGAGACGACCGGTAATTTTACATTTGAATATAGTCCGGAAAGTTTTCAGGGAACAGAAGTTGACTACGCACTTGAAGTGTGTAATGCTGTTTTGGATATATGGGAGCCGACTTCAGATAATAAGGCAATCATCAACCTGCCGACCACAGTAGAAAATGCAATGCCTCATGTTTTCGCAAGTCAGGTAGAGTACTTTAATAAATATCTCCTTCACAGAGAAAATGTATTACTGTCCTTGCATCCTCATAACGACAGAGGATCAGGTATCAGTGATGCGGAGCTCGGTATTTTGGCAGGAGCAGATAGGATTGAAGGAACATTGTTCGGCAATGGAGAAAGAACCGGAAATGTTGATATTATTACATTGGCAATGAATATGTTTTCTCAAGGTGTAGATCCTGAATTAGAT
>ERZ824522.899-NODE-899-length-24093-cov-5.430527_pt1 | contig 24093 bp, 19 predicted proteins | sample MGYA00519935_ERZ824522 | MGnify/ENA primary metagenome ERZ824522 (study PRJEB31778, sample SAMEA3449160) | human gut metagenome | biome: human gut; feature: human-associated habitat; material: faeces | place: United Kingdom | collected 2010/2012 ...
GCAATCTGGAATGAATTTTGGCTACGTTACTGTGAACGGAGTGAACAGTAACATATAATTCCAATAACCTTTATTTTCTCTGTCTTATCTTTCTGGTAGATATGGAAAATGTATGCTAAAATAGAAATAGCAAATTTGTATGTAAAATAATAAGGAAAGGTAAGAGGGGGAAATGGAGAAAGAGGAAAAGCGTGCAGATCAGGAGAATGATACGGAAGAACAAAGTACGGAAGCGAAAAGCTTACTGAAAAAAAAGCTTCAATATTATAGTAGTGAGATTCAGCGTGATGTGGGAAATCTTGTAAAATGGCTGATGATCGCGGTACTTGTAGGAGGTATTACAGGAGCGGCGAGTACACTGTTTTCTTTTGTGCTGAAGAGTGTGACAAATTGCAGGAAAGAAAATGAATGGATGTTCTATCTGCTTCCGGTGATGGGATTAATTATTGTATACCTGTATGAGAAATTTGGTAAGGATGATGGAGGTACGAATCAGGTGCTTTCTACTGTGAGATCACAGGACGATGTGCCGATTTTATCTGCACCTCTGATTTTCATTTCTACAGCACTTACGCATCTGGCAGGTGGCTCTGCAGGACGTGAAGGTGCGGCAATACAGCTTGGTGGAAGTATTGCCAATCAGCTTGGACGTTGGATTCATCTGGATGAGGAAGACCGACATGTAATTGTTATGTGTGGTATGAGTGCAGCATTCTCTGCATTGTTTGGAACACCGATGGCTGCGGCTGTTTTTGCACTGGAGGTAGTCAGTGTAGGAGTGATGTATTATACAGCTTTGATGCCTTGTATGATTGCTTCCCTGGTTGCATCCGGATTTGCGGCAGGAATGGGAGTTACACCGGAGACTTTTCATGTAGTGGATATTCCGAAGCTGACTATTGAAACGGGTTTGAAAATGGGTGCTATCGCTGTTGGATGTGCAGTGATTAGTATTGTATTCTGTATGGTGCTAAATGGAGTTGCCGGAGCATATGGAAGGTGGTTTAAGAATCCATATGTGCGTGTAGTTGTGGGATCCTGTCTGGTGATTGGAATTACATTACTTCTGGGAACTTCAGATTATATGGGCGCAGGTGCGGAACTGATAGAGAAAGCTGTAGAAGAGGGGCAGGCAAGACCGCTGGATTTCTTCTGGAAATTAGTTCTGACAGCATTGACGATGCGTGCAGGGTTCCGTGGCGGGGAGATCGTGCCATCGTTCTGTATTGGGGCGACGTTTGGTTGTGTGATGGGAAACTGGCTGGGACTTTCTCCGTCTATCTGTGCGGCGTGCGGAATGACAGCAGTATTCTGTGGAGTAACGAACTGTCCGATCACATCGATTCTGATCGCATTTGAGATGTTTGGATTTAAGGGTGTTTCTTTTTATCTGATCGCAGTTTCTATCAGTTATGCAGCGTCAGGATATTATGGACTGTATAAGGATCAGACGATTGTGTATTCTAAGTATAAGGCGAAGTATGTGAATAAACATACAAGATTTTAACTGAATCAAGTAAGTCGTGAAGCGGATGAGTTTATCCGATTAATCAGCTTGACAGAAAAAAGCATGTAAACTTTTGGAAAATACAGAAAGAGTTTGCATGCTTTTTACATTGCAGGAAAAGAGAATAAATGTTAAAGTAAATGATACGGTATAGTGGGGCAGGGGAAATATAGAGATTATCCTGAAAAGTGTTTTATCACAAAATTAACAGTGATAGAAATTATATCGAATAGAGAGAGAGGATGGAATTTACTTGGAAAAAGATAATCAAAGTACGCAGGAGATAAATTCGCAGGCACAGAATCCGCTTGGTATAGCACCGGTAGGTGGATTGATCGCGAAGTTTGCGATTCCTGCGATCATCAGTATGCTGGTCAGTGCGATGTACAATATCGTGGATCAGATTTTTATTGGACAGGGTGTGGGGATGCTGGGAAATGCAGCTACAAATGTGGCGTTTCCTGTTACAACGGTCGCAACTGCGCTGGCATTGCTTTTGGGAATTGGCGGTGCATCAAATTATAATCTGGAAATGGGGGCAGGACAGGAGAAGAAAGCCAGCGGGATTGCAGGTACTGCGTTGTCGTCACTGGCAATCAGTGGTCTGATACTTGCTGTGATTGTACTGATGTTCCTGAAACCACTTCTGACATTGTTCGGGGCAACTGCAGATGTTATGCCATATGCTGTTGATTATACAGGAATTACGGCATTAGGACTTCCGTTTTATATTTTGTCTGTTGGTGGTAATCATATTGTAAGAGCAGACAGAAGTCCGACTTATTCTATGGTCTGTATTATGATAGGTGCGATCATCAATACTATTCTGGATCCGCTGTTTATTTTTGGATTTGGATGGGGGATTAAAGGTGCTGCATGGGCAACAGTGATCGGACAGGTTGCTTCTGGAGTTCTGGTAATTGTGTATTTCTGTAAGTTCCGCAAAATGTATCTGTCCGGTGGGATGCTGAAACCAAAGCTGTCATATCTTAAAGCAATTATTTCTCTGGGACTTGCATCCTGCATTAATCAGATTGCCATGGCGATCGTGCAGATCGTATTAAATAATATTCTGCGTTATTATGGAGCAAATTCCGTATATGGAAGTGATATTCCCATTGCCTGTGTAGGTGTTATCTCCAAAGTCAATATGGTGTTTATGGCAATCTGTATTGGTATTTCTCAGGGCAGTCAGCCAATCTGGGGATTTAACTACGGAGCAAAGAAATATGACAGAGTAAGACAGGCATACCGTTATTCTGTAACTGCCTGTACAGTAATTGCAACGATATTCTTTTTCTGTTTCCAGATATTTCCACACCAGATCGTGGGTATCTTCGGAACAGGAAGTGAGTTGTATTTTCAGTTTGCAGAACGTTATCTGAAAATATTTATGTTTATGACCTTTGCAAACGGTATCCAGCCGGTGTCTTCCAGTTTCTTTACTTCTATCGGTATGGCGAAGCTGGGTATTGTAATGTCTCTGACACGGCAGGTGATTTTTCTTCTGCCATTGATCATTATCTTTCCGTTGTTTATGGGAATTGATGGAGTGATGTATGCAGGACCGATCGCAGATGCAGCGGCATTTGTGCTGGCAATTGTGTTTGCGAGACGAGAACTGGGAAAGATGCGCAGTGCGGAAATAGCATAAAAAAGTTCCCGCAGATAATATGGAAGAAATTTGGCCATATTGTCTGACGGGAACTTTTTTATGAAAAATTATTGATAAACTACAGATTATAAAAGATTGTAAAACTGATCGAACAGCTCTGTCTGGAAGCTTCCGGGTCCGGAGCTGTTTTTCTCTGCTCTTTCTCCTGCTGTGCCAAATTCTCTGGCTGCTGACAGGGCTGCTGTAAATGGGTCTGTAACTGCCAGATAGGTGGCACAGATCATTCCAAGCATACATCCGGTTCCTGTGATCTGTGACATGGCAGGAGTACCGTTTGTGATAAATTCACACTTACTGGCGGAGACGATCATATCTTCTTTGCCTGTGATAAGAAGTGTGGTATTCCATTGGGAAGCTTTTTCCTGGAAAAGTTCTTTCAGATGGGAACGATTGGCATCTGTAAGTACATCCTGTACGCCTGCGTCAATTCCGATTGCATGTGCGGTCTGTCCGGACATGGCAAGAAGTTCAGACATATTTCCTTTTAGGAGTTCAGGCATGTGGATGTTCATAAGCTTCTGTGCGAATTCATAGCGCAGATTGCTGCAGGCAGTTCCTACCAGATCAAGCATAACAGGGATATGGAGACTGGCAGCAGTTTTCAGAGATTCCGGCATGGATTTCATACGTGCATCAGTGATATTTCCAAGATTCAGTGCCAGTGCATGAGAGCTTCTGGTGATCTCAGCTACTTCTGCCGGATGTTCTGCCATGATTGGGCGGCCTCCGGCCGCCAGAATAATATTCGCACAGTCATGAATAGAAATCGGATTAGTGATGCAATGAATCAGCGGCTGTGCTGCTCTGGTTAATTGTCTGGGATTTGTCTGATTTACGATCATATACTTTTGCTCCAAGGCTTTGTTGAAATTTGGCAAGCATTCCTGCGTGACTTAAGGCCTTCAGGAAGAAGTAGGCAATGGTGCCGCCCATGCAGGTTGCTGCCAGAAACATTGGTGTGTAGAAAAATGCGTTCAGTCCGCTTCTGCCCATAAGAAATGCCATTACAGGGTAGGAAACCAGAGAGCCGATGATACCGGTTCCGAAGATTTCGCCAATCACTGCGCAGATAATCTTTCCATGAGAAGCGCGGTAGAAAACGCCTGATAAAAATGCGCCGAATACGGCACCTGTCAGTGCAAGTGGCGGGATACCCATAAACATCATTCGGATGATTCCGATGAGAGTGGCACAAAGCAATGAATACCATGGTCCCAGAAGTACGGAACAGACGATGTTTATCAGGTGTGCAGTAGGGCACATACCCTCGATTCTCAGAATGGGTGAGATGACAACGCCGATGGCAACCATCATGGCGAGCATGACCATTCTGAGTGTTTTTGATCTGTCTGTGTTCATAATAATGAACCTCCTTGAAATGAAGATTTGGTCTGCCGAAGCAGACATTATCAGTTGTGCAGGAAACAGATAAAATCCTGCAAAAAAAATCTGCCGGAATAACACACTGGCAGATTTTAATATATAAATACAGTCCCTACGCTGGCATTATCCATATCAGGTGCGGTCGAAGATCAATCTTCCTCTCAGCCTGTCTCACAGGCTCCCGTTGTTATCATCTATATGCAGATTTTCTTGTGTTAGAGTAACACAAGCATCTGGAAAAGTCAATGGGATGTAAACGCAGGTTTTTGTCAAGCGGATATTCGCAATCCGCTTCGCTACTTGCTCATAACCGAATAACTGCTCCGCAGTTTATCAGAAGGAGCTTGTACTCAATGTCATCAACTTAATACTAGAAAGTATAGGTACCTTGATAACTAAATAATGAACAAAATTTATATGGCTAAAATTACATTTTAGGAGTATACTAAATAAAACATACAACCAAAATGTCATATGCCATGCAATAAATATGAGGTGAGATGCTGTTTATTTCAGGTTATAACGATATTTTCGGTCTGTATGTTTTTTCTTTCTGGAAAAACTACGACCGTCTCTTACTGGAAATAATATTTTTTTAGCAACATACAGATTTCATGTATGATTTCTATTCGTCTGAATGTGTCGTGTAATAATTGGGGCAGATAAAAAAGAAAAACTTTTATTGATGCCTGTATACTTATTTTTTTCTTATACCCAACAGAATTTATTTCCAGTGAAGAAATCTGCCGTAAGTAAGAGATAATATTTAGTTTTGTCATCTGATTATAAAAATCCTGATAAACAGAATTTAGAGTTTTTCCAGTGAACTTTTCCAACTGAAATTTATTTTTCAACTCATCATATTTTGTCTCAATTGGCCATCTGAAATGATATAACGTTTTAAAATCTTCAACAGTAAACTGGGTATCATAAATATTTGTGATCAATAATTCTTCGCTGTTGTCATTGAGCTTAAAACGAATAATCCTATGAGTGATATCTGGATTCTTTATATCCGTAGAAATCTGATCTGCGTTAACAGATTCTCTGATATATCGCGGATTACTATTTCCAATTCCCATTCGAATCACATATTTCAGCTTATGTTGACTGAGAAAGCGGTAAACTTCTTTTCCGGGATATCCTCGATCCAACAAAAGAATGATATTTTCCAAATGTGTTTGTTCAATCAATGTATAGAGGTTTTTTCTTTCTGATTCATTACAATTTGAAAGAATGCCATTTATAATATGATCTGATAAAGGATCGTAAAGCAATGAGACTAATGCTCCTGCGCGTTCTGAAAATTGATTCCCACAAGTACCAAGGACGTTTCTGATTTCAGAAGTATCTGGTGGAAGAATTTTGGATGCATCAACAGCAGCGAGAAAATATTCCTTATATTGCTTGTGAAAAATTAATTTTTTTGCAGAAAATTCGAAAAGTTCTTTGCAAGAAGTGTAATTCATTTTGTTTCTGGCTTTTGAAAATGCTTGCGGAGAGACTGGTGGAATCTCCACACAAAATTTCCTGGTCAGCAATGGTATTTCACTTTGTAAAGAAGCACCGGTATGTGCAAGTAACCCCCAGAAAGTATTTCTGAAAGTCAATATCCTATTGCGGGTAAAGTCTTTTTCACTGAGAGCATGCTTGCGAATGAATTTGGTATCATTTAAACACTGATCAATAAGAAGAAAAAATTGTTCTAATTGTTTCATATACAGCCCTCCTGTTATTGAGATAATTAAACGATGACTGTATTTAAACCTATTGTCAAGTATTCATTTTTGACAGCACTGACATTTTTAATTATTTTGTTCATTATTTAGTTATCAAGGTTCCTAGACTTAAGTTGATGACATTGAGCTTGTACTCCTCCTGATACAAGCAAGTCCCCACCCACTGCTTATTGCTTTTCGCAATTGAAGCAGGGGACTTACTTGATTCGGTTAAACTACTTTAAAAATCGATAGCAGATTTCCCGGTGCCATAATTCTTTTGCTTTTGTGATGTGATATGGAAAGCCGTGATTGCCAGGAGCATCCAGATATCCTTGAAATTCAAATGCAAGGGCACAGTTTGGAGTTGTAAGCTGATTATCTTTCAGTTTTATACCAGTTTCGAAATAACCTCCGGAATATATGACTACACAAGGTGCATCAGATGTGACCTGGAGTTGCAGCGAGTTGTCAGGAGCAGTACATATAAGATCCGGCGTCTTTGAGTTGTCTGATAGTTCTGAGTGTTTCGAAACCGACAGATTTATATTTTGTCCGGAAGTATTATGATTCAGAATATATTCATGGTTAAATCCCAGATTTCTCCTGATCTGTATATCATCAGGATATGTTAGTATTTGTTCCTGAAGAGATATCATTTTGCGAAGATCAAAAGGTGTATTGTTTACTGTTAAAATGTTCTCCGGAATGAATTCAGGCGTATTGCTTATGTACTGATCAGCGTTAATTTGAACTCTGTGGGTTAATGCAGAATCAGAAAAATTACCGGATAAATTAAAATATGTATGATTTGAAATGTTAAAATATGTATCTTTATCAGAAACGGCTTCATATCTTAAGGTCAGTGTGTGGTTTTCTTTGAGCATATAAATTGCTTTTATTTCTCTGTTCCCTGGAAAACCGTCCAAACCATCTTCTAATATGATTTTAAAAATCACAGTGGCGCTTTCGTCACTGATCTCAGCAGAAATCAGTTCCCAGTTTTTAAAAGAAGCATTGTGAAATCCTCCGTGAAGAGTATGGGTATTATTTTCGTTAAGGGACAGAGAGTAAAGGGTGTTATTTATAGAAAGTTTACCATGTGAAATACGACCGGCGCATGGAGCAAGCGTGGCACCGGCATAAAGTGAATTAGAAAAACAGGCCGTATCGTCGTCAAAAGCAAGCGCAATATTTTTTAAGTAACCATCAGAAGTTGGAAAAAGAATTTGTCGGATGGAGGCTCCGACAGAGCATAAAATTACTGTAAATCCATCATTACAGGTTAATTTTACAGTGATATATTCCGTACATATTTCGGAAAGTGGTGATTTTTTTTGGCTTTGTTCGATAAACATAGAAATTGTCTCGCTTTCATATTATTATCCGTGATAATTCTTTTGATGTATCAGGTGGTTTAAATGTAACGTAAAATCATTGTTTTTTCAAGAAAAAAAGAAATATAAAATAAAAATGACGGATAAAAGATATGAAACAAAACAAAAGAATCATAAATACACAAAATGTAAAAGAGTAAAATATGAAAAATATACAAAAATAAAAAATAATTCGTGAAATAATAAACAAACCATACAAAAACAGCAATTTTTTTAAACTCCATAGCAATTTCAAGTAATGCAATAGTGGAGAAGCATGACTATAATAAGAGGCAGATAAGAGAAGGAGGGAAAGCACATGAGCAGTGTATTAGAATTCAAAAATATCTCAAAGTATTTCCCTGGTGTAAAAGCGCTGGATAATATATGTTTCAAAGCATATGGAGGAGAGGTACTTGCGTTTCTTGGAGAAAACGGTGCCGGAAAATCAACATTGCTGAAGGTTCTTAATGGAGACTATCAGCCTACAAAGGGTGAATATCTTCTGGATGGAGTCCAGAAACATTTCAGTTCTCCCCATGAAGCAATTCAGGAAGGAATCAGTGTGATATATCAGGAACGACAGATTCTTCTGGAATTGAGTGTGGCGGAGAATATTTATCTGGGACGTATGCCCTCAAAGAAATTTGGAATCATTGACAAGGCAAAGGCAAACCAGATGGCACAACAGATTATAGATGATTTTGGGCTTCCTATTTTACCTACTACTAAGGTCAAAGATCTGAGTATTGCATATCAGCAGATGGTAGAGATTATGAAGGCTTACAGTCGTGAAAATCTTAAAGTTATCTGTTTTGATGAACCGACAGCAAGTTTGAGTGATGCAGAGATTGACAGTCTTTTTGAGATTATTGCGAAATTAAAAGCTCAGGGTAAGATTATCATTTATGTATCTCATCGTATGAAGGAAATCCAGCAGATTGCGGATAAGGTAGCAATTTTTAAGGATGGACATTATGTAGATACAGTGATTACAAAAGAGGTTCCAGAGAAGCAGCTGATTAAAATGATGGTTGGTCGTGATCTGGGAGATATTTTTAAAAACCTGGACAGAAATGATAAGATCGGAGATATTCTTCTGGAAGTTAAGGGTGTCTCTTCGGATTATGTAAAAGAGAATTCTTTTGTCCTTCATAAAGGTGAAGTGCTTGGTTTCTCAGGATTGGTAGGAGCCGGAAGAACAGAATTGATAAGAGCAATTATAGGTGCCGATAAGATGAAATCAGGAGAGATTTATCTGGAAGGCAAAAAAATTGTGAACAGATCTCCGAAAGAAGCTATGGATAATGGTATTGTTCTGGTTCCGGAAGACCGTAAATTACAGGGTATTCTCAGTAATCTGAGCGTAGCCGGTAATATCAATATTGCACTTATGGATAAGAATTCTAATAAACTTGGTGTAATAGATAAAAAGAAAGAAGCGGAAGAGGCCGACTGGGGAATCAGAGAATTTAAGGTAAAAACACCGTCTCCAGACAAAAAAATAGTAGAACTTTCCGGTGGTAATCAACAGAAATGTATTGTTGCCAGAGGGATTGCAACGAATCCTAAAGTTCTGATTCTGGATGAACCGACGAAGGGTATTGATATAGGTGCGAAATCTGAATTTTACAGCATGATCTGTAAATTTGCTAAGCAGGGACTTGGAGTGATTCTTATTTCCTCAGAAATGCCGGAAGTTATCGGACTTTCAGACAGGATCATCGTTATGAAATCCTTACGTATTTCCGGTGAAGTAATGAGAGAAGAGGCTACTGAAGACAGATTGTTAAGCCTGGGAATGATGGGGGAGGAAGCAAATGAGTAATATTGAAATTAAAAAAGAGAAAAAAAGTATTCTGAATAAGATTGGTGGCGATAAACTGATTCTGATCGCTGCAATTATCATAGTATTTGCATTATTTACATGTCTGAATAAAAACTTTCTGACATGGGCGAACATGGTAAATCTGATGGTTGCTGCTTCACTGGTTGGTTTGGTTGCAGTTGGACATACATATCTGATCATCGCCGGACAGAACGACCTGTCACCGGGTTCTCTGGCAGCTTTTTGTGGAACACTGGCAGCATTATTACTTTCTAAGAATGTTCCGTTTATTCTTACTGTAGCTGTTGTTTTACTGGCAGGTGTTGCTACTGGTTTCTTTAATGCATGGATGGTTAATAAGATCAAATTGGAAGCATTTATTGCAACACTGGTAACACAGAATATTATGCGTGGATTTGCTTACATTATCTGTGATGGTAAACCGGTATCGATCAGCAATAAAGCTTATCTGACGATTGGAAAAGCAAGATTTTTGACAATTCCCGTATCTGTATGGTTAATGATTTTGGCGTTTGTTGTTTTTGGATTTATACTTGCAAAGACGAAATTCGGACGTAGTGTATATGCAATTGGAGGAAGTCAGGAAGCAGCAAGACTTGCCGGACTGAATCCACAGAAGATAGTTACAAGCTGTTTTGTCATTATTGGAGCGCTGACAGCATTGGGTGGAATCGTATTTTCCTCCCGTATGAATTCCGGACAGCCTGCTGCAAATATTAACCTTGAGTTTGATGCTATTACCGCAGTTATTCTTGGTGGTGTTTCTTTTGCCGGTGGTGTAGGTGATATGTTTGGAACAATCCTTGGTGTTATTCTGATCCAAGCATTTAATACAGGTCTTATTATGGTAAATGTATCTACTTTCTGGCAATATGTAGCAAGAGGTGCTCTTCTCCTGTTTGCTTTGACATCTGACTTTATCCGTAAGCAGAAACGTGAGAAAGAACTTCTGGAAGCAAGCATGAAAAATATTAAATAATTGTGAGACTTTCACACATGGGGTGTGACTGAATACAGCAAAACATATTATAATTCTTAGTCTAAGGAGGAACAAGACATGAAGAAAAAAGCAATGAGTGCAGTTCTGGCAGCAGCAATGGTGACAGGTATGGTAGTACCGACAGTTTCGGCAAGTGCAGCAGATAAACTGGTAGTGTATGGTATTTATAAAGCCGGTGATCAGACATGGTTTATTGACGAAGGAGATGCGGCAAAGAAAGCCGTTGAGGATGCTGGTGGAGAGTTTATTTATGTAGATGCCAAGATGAGTCCAGAAGAGTATTTAAAGGCAATTGATAATGCCGTTGCAAATAATGCAAGTGGTATCATTACCTGTACTCCTGACCAGACATTGTCTCAGGCAGCAGTTGATAAAGCAGAAGAGGCTGGGATTCCAATTGTTGCATGTGATGATGCTCTGCAGGATGATTCGGGGGAGAAGCTGGCTCCATGGGTAGGCATTAATGCATACGCGATTGGACAGACAAACGGTGAATGGATGGCGAATTATGCAAAAGACAATGATCTTGTTGGAAAAGATGATGTTGGTCTTCTGATCATGACAATGGATACTGTGTCCAGTTGTGTGCCTCGTGCAGAGGGGGAATATGACAAATTCAAAGAAGTTTGTGCTGATTTTAATGAAGACAATATTTTCTATGCAGACTATGATGGAACTACAGATAAAGGAAACACTGCAGCAGCGGCTGTACTTACTGCGAATCCACAGATCACAACATGGATGGTAATGGGTGCAAACGAAGAAGGAACAATCGGTGCGTGCCGTGCACTTGAAACTGCCGGTCTGGATGCAAATGCATGTGTAGTAGGTCTTGGTGGTTATATGGCAAAAGATGAATGGAATGATAAAGGTGCTGATGGTACATGTATGAAGGCAGCGGCTTATTTCTCTTCTCAGTCTGTTGGTGAAGGTTCTGTGGAAGTTTTAATGAAACTGATCAATGGAGAAGATGCTGATATGGAAACAGCAGTAGATGCAGAAATTGTTACTCCTGAAAATTATAAAGAAGTTATGGGGGATGCTGCTAATTAAATTCCATATAGAAAAGGATGATTGTTCAGTATTTTTATGAAGATATTGAATAATTACAGAATTAAAAAACAAAGCAGAAACTGCAGGAAAGTAGTTTCTGCTTTGTTTTTTATCAGGTCGCACTTGAAGAAAGCATCATATGTTGTCTGTATTCACTGGGGGTCATATTTTCCCATTTGCGGAAAGTAGAGCAGAAGCTGCTTTCGCTGTTAAATCCTGAACCGAAAGCAATTTCTTTAACAGGTATATCCGGAAGCTTCAGCAGGAATTTCGCGGAATTGAGTCTTGTTGCAATCAGATACTGATGAGGAGTAAATCCGGTTTGAGCAGTAAATACACGGGAAAAGTGAAAAGGACTCATGTTTGCGTTCTGTGCAAGCTGTTCCAGAGTTAGAGGTTCGCTGAAATGTTCATTGATATAGGCGCGGGATTTTTCTACAACTTTGAAATGGGAAGTGGTACTTCCGGAGTATGCCTGTGTATATAAAAGGGTATTTAACATCTGAGTGATCATCTCAGAGGCTTCTCCTTCTTTTAAAGGTTTGGAGTTACGGAAAACATGCAGCATCTGCTCCAGTCCGTTAGTAATAGGGAAAGGATTGGAAGGTGAAATAATATTTCCATGGTTTGCGGTAATGAGTTCATAGAAATCTCTTGCAAGAGAACCGTCGAAATGCATCCAGGAAACCTCGGAATTGCAGTTGAAGCCATATTCGTGGGGAATATAACAATCAATAAGCACAACCTGTCCAGATGTAGCATTTTGCAGCTGCTGATTTGGAAGCTGAATCTGGCAGGTTCCTTTTGCAATATACATTAAAAGAAAACTATCGTACTGGATCCTGGAGCGCCAGTATCCTGGTTCATAGAAAAAATACCCTATTTCTTTTGGATAGAGATAAACTCTGGATGCGATAGTACTTGGCTGATAGAGATAATAGTCAGAAACAGGATTTACTAAATTTTCTTTTGTTCTCATAAGACTTCTCCTTGTAGCAATTTTTTTAAACTTATAAGCAAGTTACAGTAATGAATGTTCAGTAATTACCGTATATAATTAAGCTATCATAAAAAATGATGAAAAGCAATAAAAAAACATTATATGTTTAAAACACATAAAAAACGTTGCGGTTTAATGTAACAAAAGAACAATAAAAAGTAACACACAATTGGGAGGCAAGTAACATGGAAGAAGTAAGAATCTGGGAAGAAGAAGTGATCATTCCTACATATGAGATCGGGGCAGCAGAAAAGAATCCGATTTTTTCTGAAAAGCGAGTATACCAGGGAAGTTCAGGAAGAGTATATCCGTATCCTGTGGTAGAGAAGATTGAAGATGTCAAAAAAGATAAGGCATGGAAGGCAGTTTATCTGGAGAATCAGTATCTTAAAGTGATGGTACTTCCGGAATTGGGTGGCAGAATCCAGAGAGCATATGATAAAACAAATGGATATGATTTTGTATATTATAACCATGTAATTAAACCAGCGTTGGTAGGTCTGACAGGACCGTGGATTTCCGGTGGTATTGAATTTAACTGGCCGCAGCATCACCGTCCGACTACTTATCAGCCGGTAGACTATACAGTTACAGAACATGAAGATGGAAGTAAAACAGTTATGGTTAATGATGTAGACCAGATGTACGGAACAAAAGGAATTGCAAGTTTTACACTGTATCCGGACAAGGCATATATTGAAATCCGTGGACAGTTGTATAATCGTACTCCAATGGCACAGACTTTTCTTTGGTGGGCAAATCCGGCAGTTCCTGTAAATGATTATACGCAGTCTGTTTTCCCACCAGATGTACATGCGGTTATGGATCATGGTAAACGTGATGTATCCAAATTTCCGATTGCCACAGGTGTATATTATAAACATGATTACAGTGCAGGTGTGGATATTTCCCGTTATAAAAATATTCCTGTTCCAACTTCCTATATGGCAGAAAAATCTGATTTTGACTTTGTGGGTGGATATGATTACAGAGAGGAAGCAGGAATCCTTCATGTAGCAGACCATCATATTTCTCCGGGTAAAAAACAGTGGACATGGGGCTGTGGTGATTTTGGAAAAGCATGGGACCGTAATCTTACAGATGAAGATGGTCCGTACATTGAACTTATGACAGGTGTATATACTGACAATCAGCCAGACTTTACATGGTTAAAACCTTTTGAGGAAAAAACATTTAAACAGTACTTTATGCCATATAAAAAAGTAGGTTATGTAAAGAACGCATCCATTGATGCTATGGTAAATATGGAAATTGAAGGCAATGAGGTTTCTTTACAGGTTTATACAACAGGGGAAGAAAAGAATGCTAGAATAATTCTGGAGAAAAAAGGTGAAACAATATTTGAAGAAACAGCCGATATTTCTCCGGTATCTGTATATGAGAAAACAGTAAATATTCATGTTGAGAATAAGACGGATATTACTGTTCGTGTGTTTAATGATAAAGGAAGAGAACTTGTAGAATTTACTCCACTGGAAGAAAAGATTCCGAAGATTCCTGAACCGGCACAGGCAGCAAAAGATCCACATGAAATCCTGACATGCGAAGAACTTTATCTGACAGGACTTCATATTGAGCAGTATCGTCATGCGACTTATCTGCCAGATGATTATTACCTGGAGGGACTGAAACGTGATGAAGGTGATATTCGCCTGAATACTGCTTATGGTATGCTTCTGTTCCGTCGCGGCCTTTTGGAAGAAAGTGAAAAATATTTCCGCAAAGCACTGGAGAGAATGACATGGAAGAATCCAAATCCATACAACAGTGAAGCTTATTATGACCTTGGGTTAACATTATTCTATCAGGGACGTTATGATGAAGCATATGATGCATTCTTCAAAGCAACCTGGTCTAATGAGCAGCAGGAAATGTCTTTCTATTTCCTTGCAGCGATTGCAGCACGTAAAGGATTCTACCCATCAGCACTTGAATTGGTAGAAAAGGGACTTGTGAAAAACAGCCATAATATTAAAGCAAGAGGGTTAAAGACAGTAATCCTTCGTAAACTTGGAAGAACAGAAGAAGCAAAAGCATGGCTTAAAGAAAATGAGAAGGTTGACTGCTTTGATTATGTATCTGCATATGAAGATATTCTTTTGAAAGATACAGATAAACAGGAAGAAATGAAACAGGCACTGAAAGTACGTATGCGTAATTTCCACCAGAACTTTATCCAGGTAGCAATTGACTACATGGAAAGCGGATGCTACGAAGAAGCACTTGGAATGTTGAATATCTGTGACAGAGACTGGCCGATGCTTTACTACTATCGTGCAGAATGTCTGTACAAACTTGGAAAAGAAGCAGAAGCAAAAGAGATGGCTGCAAAAGCAGATGTAGCAGATTCCTATTGCTGTTTCCCGAACCGTCTGGAAGATATCAAAGTTCTGGAACGGGCAATGAAACTTCAGCCGGAACTTCCGAAGGCTTATTATTATATTGGTAACTTATGGTACGATAAACGCCAGTATAACAAGGCAAAAGAAGTATGGGAGAAATCCGCGAAATTGGATGACAAATTCCCAATCGTATTCAGAAACCTTTCTCTGGTATATTATAATAAATGTCAGGAGCCACAGAAAGCAAAAGAAGTACTGGAACATGCTTTTGAACTGGATACTACAGACAGCAGAGTATTCCTGGAACTGGATCAGTTGTATAAGAAATTAGATTATTCTGTAGAGAAGCGTCTGGAATTCTATGAGAAATATCCGGATACTTTTGCGAAACGTGATGATGTATTTATTGAATATATCACACTTCAGAATTACATGGGAAATCATGAGAAAGCATATGAACTTCTTATGGGAAGAAAATTTCATCCATGGGAAGGAGGAGAAGGTAAGACAACGACTCAGTACACCCGTGCACTTGTAGAAATGGCTAAGAAATCCATCACGAAAGAAGACTGGGTACAGGCAAAAGATTTCCTTGAAAAAGCTCTGGTATATCCGGAAAATCTGGGTGAAGGAAAACTGGAGGGCTCCAAAGATAATAATATTAATTACTATCTGGCGCTGACAGAAAAAGCACTTGGCAATACAGAAAGAGCGCAGCAGCTTTTTGCAGAGGCAACTATCGGAACGGATGAACCGGCAGGAATGCTGTTCTATAATGATCAGCCGGCAGATATGATTATGTATCAGGGACTTGCATTAAAAGAATTGAGTCAGCCGATTGCCGCAAATTCCAGATTCTATAAACTAATCAGTTATGGGGAAGCTCATATTTATGATGAAGTGAAGATGGACTACTTCGCAGTATCTTATCCTGATCTTCTGATCTTCGATGAAAACTTTACCAGAAAGAATAAAGCACATTGCTGTTATCTGATGGGACTGGGAAATCTCGGTCTTGGAAATCTGGAGAAAGCAAAAGAACATTTCGAAGAAACCCTTCAGCTTGATCCGCATCATCTTCTGGCAAGATTGTATTTAAGAGGTATTGAAAAATAATACAAATAATGTAAAATGAACAAATTAAAAATAGTACCAGGATTAGGATTTTGATGATTCTGGTATTATTTTCCTTATTTGACAAGCTGAATACGTTTTCACAAAACAGAAAAATAAGAGAAGAAAGAGTTCGCATTTACAATAGTGCGGACTTCTTTTTACGTTATGAAGATGGAAAATTAGTGTTTAATAGAAGTGGCAGGGGCAGTGCTGTGCAAACGTTTTCATATATTCATATTTTATTAGTATGAAAACTATGTTTATAATACCTCATCAGCAAGGGAACAGAGCACAAATAACAAGTGACAGATGAAACAGAAGCAGTTCTCTTGAAAGATAGAATTAGAGAAAAAGTAGTATTGTAGCTAAAGTTGACAGACACATTTCAGAGGAGGAAGAATATTATGAACAGAAAAATCAGATTTGCAGCAGCAGCCCTTGCGGCAGTAGTTACTTTAGGGACAGTAGCAGGAAACACAGTTTATGCGGCAGACAGCGTAAGTATTACGAATGTTTCCTATGATCCGACCAGAGAGCTTTATGAACAGTATAATAAGATATTCCAGGAGCACTGGAAGGAGAAGACAGGACAGGATGTGGATATTACACAGTCTCATGGAGGTTCCGGTAAGCAGGCACTTGAGGTTGCCAATGGACTAGAAGCGGATGTAGTTACTCTGGCACTGGAATATGATGTGGATGCTATTCAGAATGCAGGACTGATCGATGACGGATGGATTGATGAATTTCCGGATGACAGTTCTCCCTATACTTCAACAATTGTATTCCTTGTGAGAAAAGGAAATCCAAAGGGGATTAAGGACTGGGATGATCTGGTAAAAGATGGTGTAGGCGTGATTACTCCGAATCCAAAGACTTCCGGTGGTGCAAGATGGAATTATCTGGCAGCATGGGCGTATGCGAAGGATAAATTTAATGGAGATGAAGATCAGATTAAGGACTTCATTAAGAAGCTGTATCAGAATGTATTGGTTCTGGATTCCGGTGCAAGAGGAGCGACTACTTCTTTCGTAGAGAACGGACAGGGTGATGTACTGATCGCATGGGAAAATGAGGCTTATCTTTCTGTAAAGGATTATCCGGATGATTATGAGATCATAACTCCAAGTATCAGTATCCTGGCACAGCCGTCTGTAGCAGTGGTAGATACAGTTGTAGATGAAAAAGGAACCAGAGATGTGGCTACAGAGTATCTGAATTATCTGTATTCTGATGAAGCCCAGAGAATTGCGGGAGATAACTATTACAGACCATCTAATGAAGATATTCTGAAAGAGTACTCTGATGTATTTGATCTGGATATTAACCTTGTGACTATTGATGATTTCGGCGGCTGGAAAGAAGCGCAGGAAACACATTTCTCCGATGGCGGAGTGTTTGATCAGATTTATGAATGATAAAACATATAATTTATATTGACAAAGTATGAAATAAAGAATATGATGAACAAAATCTATGAGAATTGCGGGAGCTGCTTTGCAGCGGAGCAATTCGTGGATATTAAGTTAGAGACAAAATACCTTTTGACCCTAACATTAATTTATTAGTAAATCTGGCATCTAAATTGTTGCTTTATAAAATTTATGGAAAAATAAAGGGAAGAAAGAATGTCAATCAAGGAAATCGCGAAACGGGCGCAGGTATCACCTGCGACCGTTTCCAGAGTGTTAAATAATCCGGACTATAAATGTTCTTCTCCTCAGGTAAGAGAACGTATACGTAAGGCAGCAATAGAGTTAAACTATGTGCCAAATGAAGCTGCCCGAAGGCTGAAAACCGGAATCAATGCTGCAGAGGAGAAAACCTGCTATATAAATATTTTGATGACAAGGACCGACTCTGCGCATGTGGATCCTTTTTTTGATGAACTGCTGAGAGTGGTAGAAACAGAGATTCATCGAAATAACTGTATTTTGTCGCAGATGTGGTACAGGGCTATTTTTTCCAGTGACAAGCGGTGCAGAAGGGAAAATATAGCAGATATTATTGAGAAGATGTATGAACAGACAGAAGGACACTGCGATGGTCTGATCGTGATCGGAAAATGTAATAAAGAAGCACTGGCGCTTTTTCGAAAGAAATATAAGAATGTGGTATGTGTGAATCGTAATGCATCTTCCGGAGTTGTGGATGAAGTTGTATGTGACGGGGAAAAGATTGCATTTATGGCAGTTGAGCATCTGATCGAGCTGGGTCATACAAATATTGGTTATATCGGAGAATGTCATAATGAAGCGAGATACCGAGGCTTTGTGGAGGCACTTTATGGCCATCATCTGGAACTGGATCCGGACTTTGTCATTGAGACGAACCAGACAGAAGCGAAAGGGTATGAAGCCATGGAAAAACTGCTTGCCATGCCGGATTATCCTACGGGGATTTACTGTGCCAATGATATTACTGCGGTAGGTGTGCTGAAGCTGTTAAGCCACAGGAAAAATATCTATATGCCGTCGGTGATTGCCAGTGATGATATTGAACAGGCGCAGTTTACAACGCCAATGCTGACAACGGTTCATCTGCCGAAGGAAGATATGGGGAAATTTGCCCTGTGGCTGTTGCTGGATCGGATCAATAACGGACATAAAGCTGTGACCAGGATGGAACTGGAATGTAAACTGATGGTGCGGAGTAGCTGTACGTCTGCCCAGGAGAATGGGTGGAGTGATTATTGTATTTAACCGTTACTGTTCACACACCACTATCCCGCGAGGTGTTTTGGCATGAATATGCCAAAATCCCGAGACATACAAGCCAAAATTCCATTGCCGCAGGCAATTTGGAATGAATTTTGGCTACGTTACTGTGAACGGAGTGAACAGTAACATTTAACCGACCCGGCTGCGAAGAGGATGATATTTTAAGTTGACTTTTTATTTTTTTCAGCATATACTAACAGTAGCTAAGGAATGTGACGAGATTCCATGAAGCGACCTAAAGAAACAAAAGCCCTCAGAGTTGCAGCTCTGAGGGCTTTCTTGCTCGTTACGGTGAGCTGTTCCGTTTTGGCTGTTGCTGTCTAGCGTCTGCCGTCCAGCCATTTGCATATGTAGTAGCTAACTACGCCTGCTAAAACAGAGACAAGAAATGTGACGAGAATTTCTTCCATGAAACTCACCTCCTTTCTGCTGGAGGTTCGACAGCTCTTGTAGTATATCATGGTTTAGGACGAATTGAAATAAAAAATCTATTTGTACTAAAACGATTGTCCGTGCTATGATTAACAGGTAGATGACAGACAGCATATGATAAAAAGAAGCTGTCTGCATGGACAGAAAGGCAGGTTAAATCTGATGAAACAGGAAAATTACATAAAGGGTATGATAATGATCATCCTGTCGGCGTTTTTCTTTGCTTGTATGAATGTGAGTGTGCGTCTGGCAGGTGATCTGCCGTCTGTGGAGAAGAGTTTCTTCCGGAATCTGGTGGCGGCGGTGTTTGCAGCGGTGATTCTCTGTAAAAATCGTACAGTGCCGAAGGTGGATAAGAAATACTGGGGACCGCTGATCCTGCGTTGTGTGTGCGGGACACTGGGGATTCTGTGTAACTTTTATGCCATTGACCATCTGTTGGTGGCAGATGCATCAATTCTGAATAAGTTGTCTCCGTTTTTCGCGATTATTTTTTCATTCCTTTTGTTAAAGGAAAAGATCAGACCGGCACAGGCAGCGTGTGTTGCGCTGGCGTTTATCGGATGTTTATTTGTAGTGAAACCGGGATTTCAGAATGCGGCACTTGTTCCGGCACTGATCGGAGTCTGCGGTGGACTGGGAGCAGGAATTGCGTATACGATGGTGCGCGTACTGGGAACTCACGGAGTGAAGGGACCGGTTATCGTGTTTTATTTTTCATTTTTCTCCTGCTTGTCGGTTGTGCCGTGGATGGTATTTCATTTCACTCCGATGAGTATGAAACAGCTTGTGACATTGCTAATGGCAGGATTATTCGCAGCGGGCGGACAGTTTACGATTACGGCTGCATACACCTATGCACCTGCAGGGAAGATTTCCATCTTTGATTACTCGCAGATTATTTTTGCTACGATGCTGGGATTTATCCTGTTTGGAGAGATTCCGGATAAGTACAGTTTTACAGGATATGTGCTGATTATTCTGGCATCATTGGGTACCTTTCTTTATAATATGAGGGTAGCTAAGGCTGGTAAATGAAGAAAAAGTAAAAAAGGATTTTTCTGATTTTATCCAGTAAGTCTGATGAAATCCGATCAGTATATAGAATTATTGGATTGTAAACTATAAAATAAAAAAAGTTGTCAATAAAAACGCTTTGTGTTAAAGTATCCAATATGTTAAAAAATTAAGGAGAAAGGTGCACAAAGATGTCTTTTATAAAAAATATTCCACTACGCCCTCACCATGGAATGTGCCTTGCATATTTCAAGGGTGAGGGATATAGTAACGGGTTTTCCGCACATATGCAGGAAATGCTGGATATTTTCCAGAAGGGAGCAAAGATACAGCTTCATGTAGATACAGACGAGATCTGTTCTGCCTGTCCGAATAATGAAAAAGGATGCTGTTCTTCCTTTTCACTTGTAGAAGCATATGACAATGCAGTGCTGGAACTATGTGGCCTGGAGAATGGACAGATTATGGAATTTGATGATTTTACAGATGTTGTTCAAAAGAAAATCCTGGCATCAGGAAAGAGGAAAGAAATCTGTGGGAATTGTCAGTGGAACTCCATCTGTGAAAGTCAGAAGAGCAGATGGGAGAAATGCTAAGAAAAATAGAGTAACAGAATGAATAGCGTTCCGGTACAGAACAGAAGCTATGAATAAAAAAGTCAAATGCGCAAATAGTGCAGTGAAAGGACATAACGATAAAAATGGAAAATACAGAATCACGTTTATATTTCGCCAGTGACTACATGGAAGGTGCGCATCCTGCGATCATGAAGAAGCTGATGGAGACAAACCTGGAGAAAACAGTGGGCTATGGTCAGGATCCATATACAGAAGATGCGAAAGAAAAGATCAGAAAAGCCTGCAATGCGCCGGAGGCAGAAGTATTCCTGCTGGTTGGCGGAACACAGACCAATGCCACAGTAATCGATGCACTTTTGAAATCCTATCAGGGAGTTGTGGCTGCGGATACAGGTCATATTGCAACCCATGAATCTGGCGCTATTGAATTTGGTGGACATAAGGTTCTGACAGTACCGCAGAAAGATGGAAAAATCTCTGCACAGCAGATTGAGAAACTGGTGAAGGATTTCTATGATGATGCCAATTATGAGCATATGGTAATGCCCGGGATGGTATATATTTCCCAGCCAACAGAATATGGTACCCTGTATTCCAGAGAAGAATTAGCAGCTCTCAGCAAAGTCTGCCGGGAAAATCATCTTCCCCTTTATGTGGATGGCGCCCGCCTTGCCTATGCACTGGCAAGCCTGGAGAATGATGTGACTCTCACTGATCTGGCAGAACTTAGCGATGTATTTTACATTGGAGGAACCAAATGCGGAGCATTGTTTGGAGAAGCAGTGGTTATACCGCAGAAAGGACGGATTCCTCATTTCTTTACGATCATCAAGCAGCATGGAGCATTGCTTGCCAAGGGACGGATTGCAGGAATCCAGTTTAGTGAGCTGTTTACGGACGGGCTGTACCTGCGGATCGGAAAACCTGCAATGGAAGCTGCAGAGCAGATCAAGGATGCACTGAAGAAGTATGGATATCAGCTTTCTCTGGATACTCCCACCAATCAGATCTTCTGTATTGTGTCCAATGAGGTAATGAAAAAAATAGCCCAGGATGTGGAATTCGGATTCTGGGAGAAGTATGATGAGACACACTCTGTGATCCGCTTTGCCACAAGCTGGGCTACTACTATGGAAGATACACAGAAACTGATTCAGATTCTGGAAAAAAATAAATAAGAGAAAAAATCAATAGTCAGTTGATTCAGGCAGTATCAGGGCAATGGTACTGCCTTTTTCGCTGCTCTGGGTTACTTTTACCTGGCCGTTGTGCTGTCTGGCAATCTCGCTTACAAGAGCAAGCCCCAGACCTGCACCGCCCATGGCGCGGCTGCGGGATTTGTCCACACGGTAGAAGGGATCAAAGATTTTTTCCTGATTTTCAGGGGAGATACCGATGCCTGTGTCAGTTACCTCCAGGACTGCAGATTCTGCAGAATGAATGCTTACAGTAACGGAACCGGAAGGCCGGTTATATTTGATCGCATTTTCAACCAGATTATAGACTGCCCGGTACAGAAGGATATAGCTGCCTGTAACAGTACAGTCACCTTCTGTCTGAATAAGCCGGATCTGATGCTTGTCTGCAACCGGATCCAGATCGCAGAAAACTTCTTCTGTGAGTGCTGCAAGGGAAATTGTGTCAGAACGCTCTACAGTCTGAAGACCTGTCATGTCCAGCAGGATTTCTGCAAGATGGGAAAGCCGTCCGGTCTGTTCCTGAAGCATGGTGAAAAGCCTGTCGTATTCCTGGGGTGCGTGTTCCGGTTTTTTGTAAAAAACTTCCAGATTTGTCTGCATTACAGCTAAGGGTGTGCGAAGCTCATGTGCTGCACTTGCCACAAACTGTTTCTGTGCAGAGAAGGCATTGTCCAGACGGGCAAGCATGTCATTAAAGGATCTGGTCAGACGTGAGATCTCATCCTCTGAGAGTGGGACTTCCAGCGGCTCAGACAGATTCTGTGCCTGTACCTGGCTGATCCTGTCGCTGAATCTGCGCAGAGGAGCCAGGGCTCTTCTGGTGACAAACCAGGTACAGATACTGCTGAGAAGAATAATGATACCTGTGGCGATTATGCTCTGGAACAGAAAGTTGTTTTTGGTATTCTGGATCTGGTTTTCCAGATCAGGGATGAGGATTTTAGGATCTACATTGATGGAGATCGGGTTTGAATTGTCAGGGGTGACCAGAACTACATAGTCGGAAATCCCTTCCAGACCGGTCACAGCAGAACGGCTGATGAAGAAATACATCAGTGCACAGGCTGTGATAACCAGCCCGGAGATCAGCAATGTGAGTCGCCACTGGAGGGAGAGCCTGCGGGGGGAAAGTTTTTCTGAATAAAATTTCATAGATAAATCCTTTCGTTTCATTATAATGACATAGTAGTATTTGAAATCTGAAAATATTTATTGTACAGATATGAATGATTTTTATTCTTCCAGAATATATCCCTGTCCAATCTTATTTTGTATAGGATCATATCCAAGGGCAGTTCGCAGTTTTTTTCTTAAAGAAGAAATATGCACCCGGATGGAATTACTGAAGCTGTTCACGCTGCCGTCCCAGAGATGCTCGATCATTTCCTCAGGGCTGATGATCCGGTTGCGGTGAAGCAGAAAATATTCCAGAAGTGCGCTTTCTTTCCTGGTGAGAGCCAGAGGCGTGCCATCTACACTGGCTTCTCTTGTACGTGTGTCAAAGGTAATGCGGCTGCATCTCAGGCAGACATCCTCCTGGATAAATTTGCGTCGGGTAAGGCTGCGGATGCGGGCTTCCAGCTCTTCGAAATGAAATGGCTTGGTGAGGTAATCGTTGGCTCCCAGATCCAGCCCCTCTACCTTATCCTGGATCTGTACTCTTGCGGAGAGTATGAGAACAGGAGTATTGGTATTGAAGGTACGGAACTGACGCAGGATTTCCAGACCGTCAATTCCCGGCAGGTTCAGATCCAGAAGGATCAGGTCGTAATTCTCTGTCATACATAATTCCAGTCCCTCTTCTCCGTCAAAGCAGGTATCTGTTTCGTATCCGTCCATGCGGAGCCCCTCTGCCATGGAACGGCAGAGCTGTTCTTCATCTTCTATAATTAAAATGTGCATGATAGTCTCCTTTTTGAATTTCTAGATTTATAGTTTTATCATAGCACACGAAGTATAAAATTCGTGTAAAAAAAGAAAATGTTTCATATTAAAATATCCGATTACAAAGTTCTTTTAACAACCGTAGCAAGAATTCCCTCACCTCTATAGGGACGCCGCTGAAAAACTGTTTTTTCATACTATATACAGTGTCTCAAAGTTGATT
>ERZ824522.907-NODE-907-length-23974-cov-4.909152_pt1 | contig 23974 bp, 34 predicted proteins | sample MGYA00519935_ERZ824522 | MGnify/ENA primary metagenome ERZ824522 (study PRJEB31778, sample SAMEA3449160) | human gut metagenome | biome: human gut; feature: human-associated habitat; material: faeces | place: United Kingdom | collected 2010/2012 ...
AACTGTGGTTCTCCTGCAACCCAGAGAGTCCGCAGCATTGGTTTTATTTGGAGTGGATCAAGCGGCACAAGGAGCGAAACGCCCTGTACCTGCACTTCGAGATGACGGACAACCCAGGGCTGAGTGCAAAGACCATCGAGCGCTATCAAACTATGTTCACTGGCGTATTCTACGACCGGTACATCCGTGGCCTATGGGTGCTGGCCGAGGGCCTTGTCTATGACTTCTTCGGTGAGGAGCAGATTGTGGACGTGGAGCCGGAGGATGGACGATATTATATCTCCGTGGACTATGGCACGCTGAATCCCTTCTCCGCTGGCCTGTGGTGTGTCACAAAAGACCAGGCGGTCAGAGTAAATGAATACTACTATTCCGGGCGTGAAATGACCGGGCAGAAAACCGATGAAGAATACTACGAAAAGCTGCGGGATCTGGCTGCCGGCCATCGTATAGACTATGTCGTTATTGACCCATCAGCGGCGTCGTTTATTACAACTGTATTCAGACACGGAGAGTTCCGCGTTGTAAAAGCAAAGAACGAAGTGCTGGATGGGATCAGGAAGACGGCGGTGTATTTGAAGATGGGTCGTGTAAAAATCCACAGGCGGTGTAAGGATGCAATTCGGGAGTTTGGCCTGTATCGGTGGGACGAGAAGTCCACAGAGGACAAGCCAATCAAAGAGAACGACCACGCCATGGATGATATTCGGTATTTTTGCCGTACGATTTTAGTGAGAAAATTCCCTGTAAAGAGGTGATGCCAGATTGAACATCATTGAAAAGCTAAAATCCCTTGGCTATGTTACAATTCCGGAGGAGTTTTACCGCAAGGTGGGCGAGTGGAAGAGTTGGTATCAAGGGGACGTTAAGGGCTTCCACCAGTACAAGGTCAGGAATGGACACAATACGGTTCGCTGCCGCCGGTATTCTCTTGGGATGGCGAAGAAGATACCGGAAGACTGGGCAAACCTACTGATGAATGAAAAAGTCGGCATTACCTTGGAGGGGAAGAAGGAGCAGGAATTTGTTGATCGTGTTCTTGAGGAAAACAATTTTCTGGTCAAGGCAAATGAGATGCAGGAACTGGCATTTGCACTGGGAACAGTAGCCTTCATCCCCCGTGTGGTGGGGATGGTGATCACAGAGGCAGGGCCGACGCCCGGAAGCGCAGCTGGGATCGATCTTGACTATGTAACGGTGGAAAATATCTGGCCTTTGGCGTGGAAGAACGGAACCATTACCGAGTGTGCCTTTTCCAGCATTGTCACTGTAAACGGAGAATCCTACTGCTATCTCCAAATCCACCACAAAGTTAACGGGCTGTATGACATCGATAACCGGATCTATCACTATCGAAACGATAATCTTGACAGCGAAGTTAACCTAGCCGATGTGAACGGGTTTGAGCGCGTCCCCCCTGTGGTACATACCAAAACAGACTGGCGCCAGTTCGTGATCGACCGTCCTAATATCGCAAACAACTTTGACTATTCTGTTCCGCTCGGGATTTCTGTCTACGCAAATGCTGTGGATTTGCTGCGGGGCATTGATATTGCCTATGACAGCTATGTCAATGAGTTCTCCCTGGGAAAGAAGCGGATCATGGTCAAGCCGTCTGCGACCGAGTATCTGGACGGAGAGCCAATCTTTGACGCAGACGATGTTGTGTTTTATGTTCTTCCGGAAGACTTGCAAGATGGGGCGGTGATTACGCCCATCGACATGACACTTCGCACGGCAGAGCATAATACTGGCATACAGGACCAGTTGAATCTTCTGTCCAGCAAGTGCGGGTTTGGTGAAACATATTACAGGTTCAACGGTGGGAGTGTGGCCACGGCTACCCAGGTTATCAGCGAGAATTCCACCATGTTCCGCACCATCAAGAAGCATGAGATCGTGCTGGAGCAGGTACTGGTGGAGCTGTGTCGTATAATTCTCCATCTGGGCAATGAAGCCATGAACGCCGGATTGGATGAAGATGTGGAAATCTCTATTGACTTTGATGACTCCATCATCGAAGACAAGACCGCCGAACGGAACAACGACCGTCAGGACCTTGCGGCCGGCATCATGAATGACTGGGAGTATCGGGCGAAGTGGTACAACGAGGACGAGGCCACGGCAAAGGCGGCGCTTCCAAAGATGGAGGATATGGCAGCTGAGGAACAGGATGAAGTCGAATGAGATACCCGTTTCAACCGGAATTCCTTGACGCACTCCCAGAAGAACTGGCGGAACTATACCGTGAGCTGGAAACTACGCTGCTTAAAGAGATCTGTTCCCGGCTGAAACTGGCAGATCAGCTCAACGAGGTCACTGTACAAGACATCCGGGCGCTGCGATCTCACGGGATAAGCCTGGAGGAAATCGAAAAGGCGATTCAGAAGACGGCTGGGATCAGTCAACAGAAGCTAAAGAAGCTCCTTGACGATGTGGTTGCCCGGAACCAGCAGTATTACCGGGAGGTTATTGATCTGGTAGGGCTGACACAGCCGGAGACGCTGGTGAGTGTCGAAGACACTTGGGCGATCTATGAGCAAACAAAGCAGACCTTCCGCAACTTTACCCGCTCTATGGGCTTCTTGGTGGACAACGGGCGCACGATGCTTCCACCGGCCGGGGCCTATCAATGGGCGCTGGACAATGCGGAAATGCAGATTACAAGCGGGGCCATCTCTTACAATCAGGCCATCAGCGGAGCGGTCAAGCAGCTGGCAGACGGCGGCCTTCGGGTGGTGGACTATGAGAGCGGCCACCGGGACCATATCGACGTAGCCACCCGCCGCGCCGTGATGACCGGCGTATCTCAGTTGTGCGCCAGATACACGGAGCAGAGCGCGGAATACCTGGGGACGCCCTATTTTGAAGTCTCTGCCCACAGCGGGGCCAGAGACACGGGCGTAGCGTGGCAGAACCACAAAGCATGGCAGGGCCGGGTATACTCCACCCAAGCCGGGGACAAGTATCCAAGCATCTACGAGGTGTGCGGATTGGGCTATGTGGACGGCCTGGAGGGAGCCAACTGCCGCCATCGCAGATACCCGTTTGTTGATGGCGTATCCGAGCGGACATACACCGATGAACAGTTGGCCCATATCGACGACCATCTGGGCTGCGAATATGAGGGACGGCATTACACGGCCTATGAGGCCACCCAGCAGCAGAGGCGGATAGAGCGGACGGTGAGGGCGATCAAGCGCAGGAAGGTCGCTCAAAAGGCTGCAGGGCTGGCAGAGGACGCCACGGCGACACAGTCCAGAATTAACCGGCTGACCAAGAAATACAGGGAATTCAGCAAAGCGGCGGGGCTGCCGTTGCAGATGGATAGGATGCGTATCATAGACAAAGGAAATTACGCAAAACCTCCAACGGCTCATGTTCCTCCAACAGTGCAGAAAAATTTGCCCCTTTCAGGGCAAAAAGAAAAATATACAGATGTTACAGCACAATGGAGGGAAACCGCAACCCCAAACAGCCACCAGTTGCAAGACCTCCAAGAATACACAACAGGCGGCGTTACATACAAAGTGGACGGCCACAATGTGGTCCTTGATTATTCTCCTCATGAAAAAGAAATTGCCGAACTCCTTGAACGGGAGTTCGGCGGGGAGCTGTATATGGTTCCTAGGGTCAACAATCCTCAGGGGATCTCAACACCAGATTATTTATTTAGGGGGAACGGCTATGACTTAAAAACGATTGGAGAAAAAGCAGGGCCAAATACGATATTTAACCGCATAAAAAAAGCGGCAAAACAGGCGCAAAATTTTATTGTTGATGTAAGCATATCTGGACTCTCGGATAAAGAAGTTGATAAGCAGATTGAGAAGCTGTTTGACCGCGCTGATACTGGGTGGCTGGAAAAAATTATTGTTGTTAGAGATAACCGGATTGTTAAAGTGGTAAAAAGGGCATGAAAAAAGCCGACACACCATCTCGCCCTTCAAAGAAGGGGTCGTGGACAGCGACCGGCTCTTGTCTATTATATACCACAAACGCAAGGAAAATGCAAGTGAATTATGGCCGACGGGCCTTTGTCAGAGAAGACATAAAAACCCAAACGGCAGAGAAGCCGGAAATCCCAAAAAGACAGAGAAGTCTTAAAAACCCAAAGGAGAAATTGATATGGCAACGATTGACACCAGCACGATTGAGGGCTTTGACGGCATGACAGCAGACGAGAAGGTCACTGCGTTGCTGGGGCTGCAAATCCCCGATGCGGTAGACCTGAGCGGCTATGTGGCAAAGAGCGTGTTTGATACCAAGGCCACTGAGGCGGCGAACCTCTCAAAGCAGCTCAAGGCAAAAATAACCGAGGCGGAGACAGCAACTGGGGCATTGACCACCGCACAAGCTGAATTGGAGACACTGAAACGCAGCAACTACCTCGCATCCAAGGGCCTGGCCGGCGAGGAAGCGGAGTTTATCGCCTTCAAGGCCGGGAAGATGGTGGACGACAAGACCACCTTTGAGCAAGCTGTGGACGCCCTGACTGCGGACCGGAAGAAGACGACCTTCGACTGGACGGCACAGGCTGGAAGCGGTGGAGCGTGTACGATGACGCTTAATGATCGAATCAACAATGAACTGCGTGGGATCTAACCCACAGAAAGGACTAGATTATGGCAACTGTATCTGTAACCCGTGAAAATGCAGGGGCGCTTATTACCCCTGAGGAGAGCAATCAGATTATTCAGAGCGTGGTCGAGAAGTCCATTGCTTTGAAAATGATGACCAGACTGCCCAACATGGGCACGAATGTCAGAGAATACCCCATCATGGACAGCTATCCGATGGCTGGCTTTGTGGATGGTGACTCTGGTCTGAAGATGACTACAAACATGCAGTGGAAGAAGGACAAGATTGTGGCCGGGGAGATTGCCGCAATTGTCGCTATTCCCGATAATGTTGTGGCGGACTCCAACTATGACATCTTTGCCCAGATGCGCCCCCGCCTAGAGGAAGCTGCCGGCCGTGTGGTCGATGAAGCAATCTTTTTTGGCAAGAATAAACCGTCCGACTGGCGGGATGGTATTGTTCCCGCGGCTATTACCGCTGAAAACAACGTAAAGGCAACCGCAGACATTTATACCGATGTATTCGGTGAAAATGGCATGATTGCAAAGGTTGAGGAAGATGGCTATTTCCCTGAGAGCATTGTTTCTGCGATCTCCATGCGTGCAAAACTGCGCGGACTGATGGATACAACTAAGCGGCCTTTGTTCCTGGAGAATATGCACCAAGGAGCTCAGTACACTCTTGGTGGGATGGCGATGGAATTCCCGAGAAACGGCGCATGGGACGCCTCGAAAGCTCTCATGGTAGCCGGTGACTGGAAGCAGGCTGTTTATGCAATCCGTCAGGATGTGACCTTTGATGTATTCAAGAGCGGCGTTGTGTCTGATGACACCGGTAAGGTTGTATATAACCTGATGCAGAACGACATGAAGGCAATTCGCATGGTTATCCGACTGGGTTGGAATATTCTGAACCCCATCAATGCGGTGAACCCGGATGGCAGCAAACGGTTCCCCTTCGCCGTCTACGAGCCCGCGGGGGGTTAACTGAACCGCTGAAAACAGCCTCGCTCCCTGCGCCCAGCCTGTCCAGCATGACGAAGGCAGATCTGCTTTCCTATGCGGCAGGACTGGGTGCGGGGGGTGTCAGCGGCTCTATGAAAAAGGCTGAGATCCTTGCAGTGCTGAAGGAGGTGTCAGGGTGATTCCTTGTGTCAGCTATGAATTTTATACCGGGGTATACGGAGGGACGCGGATCCAAGCTGCCGATTTCCATCGCCTCATCACCCGGGCTCATAGCTTTCTGCGTTACTACACTATGGGGAGACCTGTTCCGGAGGCTCATGAGAATGAATGGCGTATGGCCTGCTGCGCTATAGCGGAGGAACAGCTGTCTATTGATGCGGCAAAGTCCATGGCACAAAAATCTCTGTCCGCAGCGCTGGAATCCAAGGGAGGGGAACTCCAAAGTCAAAGCGTGGGAAGCTGGTCAAAGACCTATCGAAGCGGAGGGGACAGCGCCAAGGAGGCTGCGGAAGTCGCTCGGGTGTCGGAGAGCGCGCTTGCTGCCGTGGCGCGGCTGTATTTGGGTCATACAGGTCTCTTGTACCGTGGGAGGGGGTGCGCACATGGATATGTTTCCACATGTGGTGACGCTCTATAACGTAGACACGGAAGAGAAACCCGAAAATGGGTTTGAGCCTACCCAGGTAAACCATATCACCATCCTGAGAGGTGTGCTTCTAGATGCTGTAAAGGCCAAGAACGTAAACGAAAGCGGCCTTGTAAATGCGGATTCTGTTACTCTTTATATTCCTATGGATGTAGAGGCCGTGGACGGCGTAACCGGAAGGCCAAAACAGTACAAAGGGCCCATTGAGTTTTGGAGGATGGAAGATAAAACCGGATATTGGACGCTCTCAACTGGTCAGAACACATTTTTTGTAAAGGGCGAGGCCGTTCACCTTGACTGGACATCCCAGAAAATAGACGCCACCTATGACAACGTGTACGACGTGAACATGGTTGATTTCAAGGACTTTGGCGGAGAGATGTCGCACTGGGAAGTCGGAGGGAATTAAAGTGCTGAAATTTACTGTTCATTCTGACTTTTCAGGAATTGGGGAAACGCTTCGCAATGCATCTGAAAAAGCGGAACATACAGTTGCAGTTCAGGCGCAAAAGGACACATCTCCTTATGTTCCGGCTTTGACCGGATCATTAGACCGGAGGACGAGGGTGAATGAAAATCAGATTATTTATCCTGGCCCGTATGCTCGGTATCTCTACTATGGGAAATTGATGGTCGACCCAGCGACCGGGAGTAGTTACGCGCAAAAGGGCGCAATAAAGGTCTTGACAGACAAAAACCTTGTGTTCAACAAGGCTATGCACTCCCAGGCTCAGGATCATTGGTTTGAGGCCAGCAAGGCAGAAAACATGAATAAATGGTTAAGAGTGGCCAGAAAGGCGGTGAAGCGGTACGGATAGACAGGAAAAACCGAAAATCCTTGCTTCCAGCGAGGAAGTCGAAAAAATTTCACGGTCTATGTTGGTGTGGGCCAACACATTCCCTGATAAGCCGGTGGCAGTCATAAAATACGAGTTTCTGGACATAGACGATGCCGCTGGAGATGAAACCGCAATGGCCCTTTCCACTATCCAGGGGACGTACATTACCCGACAGTACATTGTTGGAGGCTATCAGGCGGAATACCAGTTCAAGCTGATCTCCCGTATCAAACCAGGAAACAGCAACAATAAGCGGCTTCAAGCAGATGAAATGCTGAACTGTTTTGGAGACTGGGCAAGGACCCAGAAACCAGACTTGGGCGAAGGAATCAACGCCCTTAAGGTGGAGCCGACCACACAATCCTCTAAGTTTGCGGCTTATGAGGACGGCTACGAAGACTATCAAATTTTAATGAAGCTGACCTATGAGGTCGGCGTGTGAAAGGAGAACAACCATGGCAGATTTGACGTTCAACACGGTGCCCGGAGAAACCGTAGACCGCGCCTTTCTGGTACTGTACCTCAACACAGGAGAGGAAGGGACTCCAGCCTGGTCCCCGATCGGAAAGCGCGTGGAGGACAGCTCGGAAGAGTACGACTGGGGCGAGGAGAGCAAGACTGACATCTTCGGCCATATTTACACAACCATGAAGAAGCCCACCATTACCCAGACCTTTGATCCCTGCGAGCTGGACGCCAGCGATGTCGCACAGGTGAAGATCTGGAACCTGGCTGTGAAAGAGCAAAATGCCCAGGCGCTGACCAATATGGATATGCTGGTGGTCCATCTATATGCCGGCACGGCAAAAACTGCGGTCTTTGCTGAGCGATATTCCGCCTGCTCTATCAAGCCCTCCGGTCTGGGGGGAGAGGGCGGCGGAAACATCGGGATGCCCATCGATGTTACATTTGGAGGAACTCGCACCACCGGGACTGCCGCCGTGAAAGACAGCACGGTGACCTTCTCCCCGGATTCGGAGGGATGAAGAATATGAACGACGTGAAATCCCTGAACTTTGAAAGTGGTCTGGTTACTTACAATATCAATGGGAAGTGCCAAGTCTCTTTTAATCCAACAGACAGCAACTTCGTGGAACATCTGTATTTGGCTTTTGAGGACCTGGATAAGAAGCAGGAAAGCTATAAAACTCAGGTTGAAAAGTTAGCGGATAAGAGGGAAATCTTTGATTTTGCCAGAGAACGGGATGTGGAGATGCGTCAGGTCATCGACGGGCTGTTCGATGCACCGGTGAGCGATTCCCTGTTTGGCGGGATGAGCGTATATGCCGTGGCTGGCGGCCTCCCCGTCTGGTGCAATCTGATGCTGGCGGTCATGGATGAAATCGACACAACCTTCTCCCGAGAGCAGAAGGCTACGAATCCCAGGATCGCCAAGTATACGGAGAAATATCACCGATGATCTATGATCTTCCCACCTCCGTTGAGGTCCATGGCACGGTCTATGAGATCCGCTCTGATTACCGTTCAATTCTGGATATTTGCATGGCTTTGGAGGACCCGGAGCTTGGAAGCCAGGAAAAATCTTTTGTCCTGCTGGACATTTTCTATTCGGACTTTGCAGATATGCCGGAGGAGCACTATCAGGAGGCTGTGCAAAAATGTATCTGGTTTATCAACTGCGGAGAGGAAGGCGAGGCGAGGAAATCACCAAAACTGGTTGACTGGGGACAGGACTTCAAACTGATCGTCGCCCCAGTCAACCGGATCTTAGGACTGGAAGCAAGAGCAGAGAAATACCTGCACTGGTGGTCCTTCATCTCTGCTTATTACGAAATTGGGGAATGTCTATTCGCACAGGTGATCCGGATCCGGGAGAAAAAGGCTAAGGGTAAGCCACTGGACAAGTCTGACCGGGAATTTTATCGAAAAAATCGGAGTATGGTTGACTTAAAAGTCACATACACCGCGGAGGAAGAAAATGTGTTGAAGGCATGGACCGGCGGGAATTGATGCAGGACTGTCCAAGTATAGAAAGCAGGTGAAACAATGGCAAGTGCAGATGGCTCTATTGTCATCACAACCGAAGTAGATGACAAAAAGGCAAGTCGGGAGCTGGACAAGCTTACGAAGAAAATTGAAAAGTTGGAGCAGTCCCTGGCCTCAGATCAAGCCCAAAGAGGGGGAATCCAGAGAGAACTGGAGGCAGCCAAGCAAGCCGCGGGAGAAACGATCAACACGGTGGAGCGTCTGAAGAAGGAATTGGCCTCTGCACAAAATGTTATCTCAGGTGGCACTCCGACTGATCCAACCTCTTATATCTCAGCTTTGGAGCGCCAAAAAAGGCTCACCACAGAGCTGAAGGAACAGGAGTCAATACTCCAGCAGCAGGACAAGGATGTTCAACGCCTGGATGCACAGTACACCAAGCTTACTGACAAGGCCATACAGGAGGCCGAGGCCCTTGAGCGGGCCAAGGATCAGGCTGGAGAACTGCATCAAAAGATGGCTTCCGCAGAGCCGAGCAGCGAAAAAATGGCAAAGTCCATAGAAAAGGCACAAAAAAGTGCAACCAGATTTTCGCTCCGTCTTCGGGAGGTGATCCGAAGCGCACTCGTTTTTACGCTGATCAGTCAGGGGCTGGCATCCTTTCGCAGCTGGCTTGGAAAGGTAATTAAGAGCAATGATGAGGCATCAGCAGCGATAAACAGGCTGAAAGCGGCCCTTCTGACTATGGCTCAGCCATTGGTGGATGTGATTCTCCCAGCCTTCACAAAATTTGTAAACATCCTGACCAGCGTTGTGATGCTGACTGCAAAAATGCTCTCTGCCATGTTCGGGAAAACATTGGAAGAATCAAAAGAGTCAGCAGAGAATCTGAATCAGGAGACTGAGGCAATAGAGGGAACAGGGGATGCAGCTAAAAAGGCAAGCAAATCCCTAGCCTCATTTGACGAGATCAATAAGCTGTCCGGTGGGGCAAACCAGAGCAAAGACAACCAGGGTGGTGGCCCTGATTTTGATGGGTTGGGGGAACAGTCTAAATGGCTGGAGGGCATGATGAACAAGGTGGCGGCCTGGGTTCCGGTCGCTATGCTCTTGGGCGGAATTGCTTTAGTCGCCATCGGGGCATCCATGGGGTCCCTTCCTCTGGTGGCGGCTGGCCTGCTTCTGCTTGCGTATGGAGGAACGCTCGCTTCAGACAATGAAGAGCTTCAATCCTGGGTAGACAAACTTGGTCTGGATAGTGTGCAGGAGTTTGTAGTCCTAGCAATAATGCTGGGCGGAATCGCAATGGTAGCGATTGGAGCCATGACCGGAAATATTTTGCTGGTGATGGCCGGCTTAATGCTCATCGGCGCGGCGGTGGTCTATGCTCATGCCTCCGGAATGCTGGAAGATTGGGCGGAGAAGTTGGGCTTATCCAGGGCTGCGCAGTATGTTACAGCGGCGCTCCTGATTGCAGGATTTGCCTTGGTTTGTATCGGAGCAGCAAAGGGCAATATTCTGATGGTTATTTCTGGACTGACTCTGTTGGCAATTGGAATCTATGTTGGAACGCAGAGTGGTGTTATAAGCGACTGGGCAAAAAAACTGGGGCTAGATTCTGCCCTTGACTATGTGGCGGCGGCCCTTCAAGTTGCCGGATTTGCCTTGATCTGTATTGGGGCCGCCAAGGGGAGTATCCTGGCGGTCATCGCTGGAGCGGCGCTCCTTGGGGTTGGAATTGTCCTGGATGTTGTAGATGAGCAGACATTAACTGCCTGGTGGGAAAAGCTGCAGCTGACCACAGTTATGCAGTGGATCACGGTCGCGCTCATGCTCGCCGGAATCACAATGATTGCTATTGGCGCAGCCACAGCAAATATGATACTTCTGCTTGTGGGAGCCGGACTTCTTGGTGTAGGTTTGGCGCTTGGGGAGAGAAACGATACACTGAAAAGCTGGGTGGAAACGCTTGGCCTAGAGCAGGTCATTGGTTGGGTTTCGGTTGCCCTGATGCTGGTTGGTATTGGATTGGTGGGAGTTGGCCTTTCCATGGGAAATATCTTTGCATTCCTGGCAGGAGCAGCCATGCTGCTGGGCGGGCTTGCGATAGGGGCAGAAAGCGGAACATTTGGAAGCTGGGTCGAGGCATTACATCTGCAGGAGGTAGCCGGATGGGTATCCACAGCTATGCTCCTGGCAGGAATCGCCATGGTGGCAATTGGAGCCACGACGACAAATATCGGCCTTATTATGGCTGGTCTTGCACTATTGGGCGGCGGAACCGCATTGAAAATGGGAAGCAATTCGCTCAAGCGGGGCGGAGGCTTTCCAAAGGCGTCCATGGCCTCCATGCCGTCCATTTCCTCCTATCGCATTCCCGCTCTGGCCTCTGGGGCGGTTATCCCTCCGAACCGGGAATTTCTGGCTGTGTTGGGGGACCAGACAAGAGGGACAAACATCGAGGCTCCTGTCTACGAGATCGAGGCAGCTGTGGCCCGCGGCATTCAGCGCGCCGGTGGAGCTGGTGGCGGCAATACCACCGTGATTTTAGAGGTTGACCGTCAGGTGTTGGGCCGGGTTACCTATCGGGCCAACCAGGCGGAGAGCCGCCGGGTGGGTGTGGAGCTGGTGGAGGTGTAAGATGAGCTACATAAAACTCAATGGCGTAGAATTTGACGCAAAGGTGGCCATCTCCGCTTACAATAGGAACTTCAACGTACTGGACGGGGACAACGCCGGGAGGGTGATGAGCGGCCGCATGGTCCGGGACATAATTGGGACCTATATCGGCCACAAGATCACCGTATTCCGCCGGGGGGACAACCAGGCCGGACTGGACGAGTTTTGGGACTATCTGGTCGCACACTCTGTGGATGAATCTGTTCAGTTGGAGGCGGCTGACGGACAAACTGTACTGTCCTATGAGGCCTATTACACCAGCGCATCTCAGGACCTGGAGAAAGTAGAGGCTGGAGTAAACTACTGGGGAGAAATTCAAGTGAACTTCATCCCCATGGAGGCACAGATCGCGCCATAGCATGGGAGGGTCTTATGGCAAACAAAAGCAAGATCTTATATGACGGTCGAGTTTTTTCCGGTCTGGACATCAAGGGCGGGAAAATGCACATTGCCACGTCTCTGTTGTCCTCTTCTCTGGAGGCAAACACATTTTCGCCTGTGATCAAGAGTGATGACCGGACCTTGGTGGAGTTCAAACGCAACACACCTATGATCTACTTTTACAATGACAGGCAAAAAGGCGTGTTCTATGTCCAGGACATCCAGCGTACAGGACCAGACCTGTACCAATTCTCTGCCACATCGGCCATTGGACTACTCAGTGATGGACAGCACTATGGCGGGATCTATACTGGCCAGACAGTGTCTGAATTGCTGCCTGGGCTGTGCGGCACGGTCCCATATGCCGTCAAAAGCAATCTGGAGGGCATCAAACTGTATGGATGGCTTCCGGTATCCTCTCCCCGGGACAACCTGGCCCAAGTGCTCTTTGCAATTGGGGCGACAGTCAAAAACGATCTGGACGGCGTGCTTCGAATCGAGGCTCTATGGAACGGGATCAGCGGAGACATGGGCCGTGGACGGATGTATCAGGGGCCTTCTGTCAAATACGGATCCAAGGTCACCCAGGTTATTGTAACGGAGCATCAGTATGTAGATGGCGGAGATGAAAAAAAGCTATTTGAGGGCACAGCACAGCAAGGAGACATCATTACATTTGACGGACCTATGTATGGGCTGAAGGTGTCCGGATTTTCCATTTTGGAGCATGGAGCCAACTACGCTAAGGTGTCTGCTGGGTCTGGAACACTCACTGGACATGAATACGTCCACAACACCAGGGAGGTATACAAGGACGTATCCACCGCACAGGAACCAAACGTCAAAACTGCAAAAAACGCCACACTGATTTCCCTGGTCAACTCCAACGCTGTGGCTCAGCGCATGGCCAACTACTTTCAGTGGGCTGAGACAATCCAGACTTCCTCTGTCTATCTAGGGGAGAATCCAGGGGACCGTCTGGCCGTATGGCACCCATACGACGAAATTGGAGTCACAGCCTGCTTAGAATCTGTTGACATCAACCTGTCCAACACCCTAAAGGCCGATGAGAGCCTTTTGGTTGGGTTTATACCGCCCAAAGAAGAACAGATTGTGACCTATGATAATCATGAGCTGTTGACGGGGAACGGAACCTGGACCGTCCCAGAAGGGGTTACAGAAGTGGTTGCTGTTCTGATTGGCGGCGGTGGAGCTGGCCATAATGGCAGTGCAGGAACCGGAGGGTTTTATGGTGGGTTTGGCGAGAATACATACGAGAGCGAAGAAATCCAAATCACAAGAAATGATACAGAAGGGAAGGTCTACTCCAAATCTACCTCTTGTACATCTGGTGGAAGCACGACCGACAATGGCACTGGTGGATCCGGGGGTGCAGCCGGGACCCCAGGTAATGTGTGGCAAACAACGATTTCTGTTACAGCAGGAGAGCAAATATCTTTTTCCTGCGGATTTGGCGGACAGACAAATGGGCAGAACGGTGGCAACACCACTTTTGGAGCGGAATCATCTGCGTCCGGGTCGGCAACATCGACTGGGTATACCGATGTTGTAACCGGTGTGACCTACGCCAAAGCTGGAACGGCAGGCGAGAAGGGAGGCGATGGTGGTGTTCCTGGGAATAGCGGGAGTAGTGCCGGAGGTGCTTCTGGAGGCTCTGGAGTCCGGTCTAGAAGCTACGATGACTCAGGGACCGATTCTGCAAGTAATACCATATACTCAGCTAAGTATTCCGCCAGTGCCAGCGGAAGTGTGGCCGGAGCCGGCGGAGGCGGCGCAGGTGGTCAAGCAAGCGGGAAAAACGGGTCTTTTGGAGGAGGCGCATCAAATGGGTCATTCAGTTTCAGGCTATCAGAAAATACCGCAAACGGAACATTGAGAGCGCCCGTTCCAGGCGACGGCGGAGCTGGAGCATCTGGAAACAAGGGGGAGTCCTATGGGAGTTCTGGTGATGGCGGAGGAGGTGGAGGAGGTGGAGGAGCCGCTGGTTCCAGCAGCCTGACCACCCGACAATCGGCAAATGTCACCGTTAAAACACCGCCTACTTCCTCAACTTATAGACTTCCCATCTATGCCTATGTTCGTACTTACGATAACTACGCCGGTAGTGGAGGAGCAGGCGGCTCCGGCGGAGCTGGAGCGGATGGCTGCATTATTTTGTACTATGGCGTACGAAAGAAGTTGGCTTCCGGCCAACTCAAGGACAAAAATGGCCTATCCATTTTAGACCGCCTGGGCCGCAGGATCATTGTATAAAGGGGAGAACAACATGACACAAGAACAGCGCCTGGATGCGCTGGAGCGTCAGGTATTGACGCTGACAGAGCGGGTGTCAATGAAGGCAGCTGCGGAGGGACCCACAGAATATTACACCAGCCGGTATTCTGGCGAAGAGATCGACTCCCTGCTGGACTGGGTCAAGGCCCAGCAGGGCAAAACCACATGATTGGAGGGGCATCTATGCTGTATCTCAAAGATTGGCGGGTATGCACTCCTCCTGGGTTTTCCCTGGGCTTCGAGGGAGATAATCTGGCCGTTACCTTGGCCCTGGACACAGATCTGCCGGAGGGCTGGGACCTAAAGCTGGATGTGGAAAAAGAGGGAAAGAAAAACATCATCCAGCTTGAGCGGAGCGGTCAGGTTTACTCCGTCCAGCTCACATCATCCATGCTAGCCTCCGGTGGGCTATACCTGTTGCAGGTCCGCGGGACACTGGGAGAGCAGATCCGGCACAGCAATCAGTTTTACGCCGCTGTGCATCACAGCATCAATGCGGTAGACGCTTTCCCACCTCCCCTCCCCTCTGAATTTGAGCAAATGGAGGACCGCCTGACAGACATCAATAACCATCCCCCCAGGCCGGGAGCAAACGGATTTTGGCAGATCTACGACCCTGATACCGGGGAATATGTACCATCCGACATTCCTTTGCCGGATGGGGGCGGCGGGACTGGATATGTTATTGGCCACGGCCTAAAGATTACTGGCGGCACCACCCTGGAGGTGGATGCGGTCAACAACTTTGCTGGGGACAATACACTGCCTGCCACAGCGGCCCTCGTGCAAGAGCAAGTTGGAAACATCGAGGTACTCCTCGGGACAATTTAAGGAGGTAAGCACTATGAGCGTAGCAGCAGAGATCAGCAGACTCCAGACAGCTCGGAACAAGATCCGGGCCAAAGCAGTGGAACTTGGGATTGGGACCAGCAACGACCAACTGGACGCCTTGGCCACGGAGATCGACGCTATCGAAAACCGGGGCGCGGTGTCCGCGCAGGTACAGGATGGCGATACTTATACCATCCCAAAGGGATACCACAACGGATCCGGAACTGTCTCCGGCGTCGCTGGTGGCGGCAACTACAATCTCCAGAGCAAGACCGTGACTCCCACCAAGGCGCAGCAGAATGTGACACCGGACCCCGGCTATTATGGCCTGTCCGATGTAACTGTGGGCGCCATTCCGGATAGCTATCAGGATGTGTCTGCCGTAACAGCAGCTGGGGCAGACGTCCTCACAGGTAAAATTTTTGTGGACAAGGCAGGCAAGACCACCACGGGAACGATGCCCAACAATGGGGCGGTAGCCAAGACGTTGACCCTGGAAGAACCGTCTTACAGTGTCCCCAAGGGGTATCACAGCGGCACCGGGGCAGTGAAGATTGTCCCCGAGACAAAAACCGCAACACCAACAAAGAGCGCGCAGACCATTGAACCGGCTGAAGGGAAAGTCCTCTCCTCTGTCGAGGTTGCGGCGATCCCTGCGGCCTATCAGGATGTTACTGGCGTCACAGCTGCTGCTGGTGATGTGCTGGCTGGGAAAAAGTTCGTGGACACGAAAGGCGCTCTGGTGACCGGCTCCATGGTGAACAATGGTGCTATCGCTGGCAGCATTGACGGCTTGACCCAGACGAGTTATGCCGTCCCAGCGGGCTATACAAGCGGCGGAACGGTCAGCCTTACGAACGACATCGAGGAAGCCCTTGCAGCCATCTGAGGAGGTGCGGTATGAGCGTACAAGGCGAGATCGACCGCATCAAAAATAATGTGAATGACACACTGAAAGCGATTGGAGATACCGGCGTTACGGTGGGGACAGGCAGTGATGCCCTCCCTGCCGCCGCTCGGGCGCTGGCGAATGAAAAACAAAACAAACTGACTGGAACGGCAGGACAATTCGTCGGATTTGACTCAGCCGGTAACGCTGTTCCGGCATCCGCACCTATGCCAAAAGCCCACAAAGCTATCCTCACCGCCGCAGGATGGAGCTCGTCCACCAAGACCCAAACCATCGCAGTGCTTGGGGTACTGGCGGATGAGGACAAACAGCTGATCATGCCCATGCCAGCCTCCGCCAGTCAGGACGCTTACGCCGCCGCCGGGATCGCGTGTACCGCACAGGGGGCCAACAGCCTGACCTTCAAGTGCCAGACGGTGCCGACAGCAGACATAACGGTCTATGTGGCGGTGCAGGAGGTGACGCAGGGATGATTTTCAGTTGTCCCAAAGGGGCATTTCCGGAGCAGTATACGCTCACAGTCGAGGTCGAAAGCTATAACTTTGATGGAGAACTGGTGGTCATTGTCAATGAAGAAGAGAAGTTTCTCGGTCCAATCGAAACACCTCCTGTGTTCTATGTAAAGCAAGGAGACAAGATAGCTGTTGCTGAAACGTACGGAAATGGAGCAGCGTATGTCCGACAATTCTCTGGGTTGATAGATGTTCAGTCAAGCGACAACTTTGTAGAGGGGACCGTGGCAGGGAACGTCCACATTATAGTCTCAGCTGACCCGCCCAGGACAAGATAGTAGGAGGTGACTATTATGATTGCAAATCCAACGATTCAAGGTGGGGGCGGAACAGGAAAATTAGACTGGAAAACGGGAACTTTTTCTATGGTCAAATCTGGAAAGATGTCGTATGGGTCCATCACTATTGACCGTGAAAAAGGACAATCGATAGTTGTAAGCTCGCAAGACAAACGCGTACTTGGTTCGTATGTAATCAAAGAGTCGATGATAGTCGGTGGCTGCACTGATAACCCAGATTGGGCTGCACAGACTGGGCTAGTTGCAGACACATCTGTAAGAATTGATGTAGTACACTCAAGCGCCGCCGAAGGAGAATTTGAATATTGTTTCGTCGTTTTTTAGGGAGGTTTATGCACTATGTATAACTTTAATACATTAAAGCGGGGGGGGGCAACCTAACCCTCATTCCGTCAATCTGCCGAAGGGCGGTGGCCGTATGATCCTCAATCCGGTCATCGTGGGTGGCAGCAGTGCGGAGCCGGAGGAGACGCCGGATCTGTACATTGAGCTATCCGCCCGTATTATGGCAGCGACACGTTATATTAAAATGAAGAAGCCAAACGGGAATACACAAAGCCTAGAGTTGGGAAGCGCAGTCGATACACGCGTCACATATCACCTATTTGTGTATCAGTACGGGACGTATCAGTTTGAACAGGACAACGGCAAGGAGGAAGGGATCAATACGGGATCAGTCACCTTCACAAAAGGTGGCCCAACCACGCAATCTGTAAGACTGTAAAAGCTGCCCAGAAGGGCGGCGGGAAGGAGTGAAATGGAGGAGTTAACGAGGATCCTGGCGGCGTGCTCACCGGTGCTGGCCCTGGTGGCCGGTTGGGCAGCCGGACAGCTAAGGTCTGTCCACAAAAGGGACCGGGCTATGGAAAACGGAGTGAAGATGCTGCTGCGGGCCAAGCTGATAGACAAATGCCTGCACTACATCGAGAAGGGCAGTGTACCGCCGTTTGCCCTGGAGACCATCAAGGGACTGTATCAGTCCTACCTGGAGCTCGGAGATGGGGACCCGTCGGTGGGTGATCTGGTGGGCCGGGTGGAGCAATTAGAAATTAGAGGAGGGTGAGACTATGGACTTTGGGATTGCGAGCGTGGCGGCCATCACGGTGATCTGCTATCTGATCGGCCAGGTGGTCAAGGCGTCCGGGGTGGACAACAAGTGGATCCCCATCGCCTGCGGCGTGTCCGGCGGACTGCTGGGCGTGGCTTGTATGGCTCTGGCGGTGCCGGATTTCCCGGCCACGGACCCGGTGACCGCCCTGGCGGTGGGCATCGTGAGCGGCTTTGCGGCCACTGGCGTCAACCAGGCGGCCAAGCAGCTGAGCAAGTGAACCTGATAACATGAGAGGAGGAGCGCAAATGAACGCCAACTACATCTATGACATTTTTCAGACCTGTGAGGAACTGGACCTGCCCGACCTGACCATTGCCCTGGCCCGCCACCAGGAGGGCCACCCCATCCCAGAGGGTATGACGGAGCAGGGCATCAACGAGTTCATCGGAGGCCACTACGAGGCCCTGGTGGACGCCTTCGCCGGCCACGACCGGGAGGCGTTCGCCGCAGCTGTGCAGGCTGGCATCCAGGAGGACGAGGAGCACCAGGCCGGCCAGGAGGGCTGAGGCCATGCTGATCTGTATTGATGCGGGTCATTACATCGGGACCCCGGGGAAGCGGTGCCTGAAGGGCATCGACCCCGGGGAGACCCGGGAATGGACCCTGAACAGCCGGGTGGCAGACCGCCTGGAGGCCATCCTGGCGGGGTACGACTGTCAGACCATGCGGGTGGACGACGTGACCGGCGAGCGGGATGTGACCCTGTCCCAGCGGGTGGCGGCAGCCAACCGGGCCCGGGCGGATGTGTATCTGTCCATCCACCACAATGCCGGGATCAACGGCGGCTCCGGCGGCGGCATCGTGGCCTATGTGGCCCCCAGCCATCAGCGGCAGAGCGAGGTGGTGCGGGATGCGGTGTACCGCTATACCGTGGCGGCCACCGGCCTGCGGGGCAACCGGGCGCAGCCTATGGCGGAGCAGAGCCTGTATGTGCTCAACTACACCACCATGCCGGCCACGCTGATCGAGCTGGGGTTTATGGACTCCACCACGGACACGCCCATCATTCTGACAGAGCGGTTTGCCGACGAGGCAGCGGCCGGGCTGGCGGCGGCGCTGGTAGAGGTGTATGACCTCCAGCCCAAGGGCGCCGATCAGGTCCTGATGACTGCCGTGCCGGCAGAGGACCTGACGGTGGAACTGGTGGACCGGCCAAAATCGGAGTGCGGCGACCGCTGCGCCAATGCGGGGTATTTTGCCAACTACTCCGAGAGCGGGGAACCGTTTACCCTGCCCGTGGGGCATCTGGTGGCGGACTACAATGCCTCAGGGAAATGGACGAGGCACTACTGCCAGGAGCGCGGGCGGTTCCAGTGGGACCGGTTCACATTTGACGCTGGCCGGTGGGTCTATGCTAACCCTATGTACGGGAAGGAGATCTCCACCCTGTTGATCTCCGGCGGCAAGGCACGGGTGGAGGAGATCCGGACGGTTCCGGAGGGGACGGACTACGCCGTGTCCGGTATCCCTGTGCTCCGGGACGGGACGGCCTGTACCACCGCCCAGGCCAAGGGGCAGGGCTGGGACACCTCCCCGCTGAGGCCCACCTGGCACACGCTGGTGGGCCTCAAGGGGGACGGCATGGTGTACGTCATGGGCTGGCAGTCCAGGACCGCCAACCTGCTGGACAGCGGCGAGGCCGCCCGGGTGTTCCGGGGGCTGGGCTTTACTGATGTGCTCAAGCTGGACGGCGGCGGGAGTTACTACCAGAGCCGGGACGGGGCGGTCTCCAAGACCGCGGAAAACCGGCGGATCAACAGCGTACTGCGCTGGACGGCGAGAGAGGAGGAGCCGGAGTTGACGGAGGAACAGGCGTGGTTTGACCGGATGATGGAGGACTGGATGGAACGCAGGGCCAAGGAGCCCGCCAGCCAGTGGGCCCAGGCAGGCCTGGAGCAGGCCAAGGCCAAGGGCATCACCGACGGGACCAGGCCGAGAAGCATGGCGACCCGGGAAGAGGTTGCACTGATGGTCAATAAGGCGGTTGAGTAAGATAGAAAGGACGTGACAGTGATGAACGCAAGAGGGAAGATACCAGAATCTCTGAGGTCTCTTTTGCGTTCAGAACTTGAGAAAGCGATTTATGAGGCTGCTTTACACCGGGATGATGACCTGATTGCCCGGAGATATATGATCGACAAGTGGGCGCAGGCTGACATTGCGGCGGAACTTGGGTGGGAACGGTCCACCATATCGCGGCACATCCCACATATTTTTGAAGAGGTAGGTCGAGCTGCGGCAAGAATCACACAAATTGATCACAAGTAACACACTCCCCCTGCTGAAACGCCGCCCAGCAGGGGAATTTTTATGCGACAATATAGCCATGGAGGACGTGGGGATATAGGGTTGGTACACGTCGCCGCCCTCCCCACGATCCTCCTTTGATTTTTGAAAAAGGACGTGTGTGGATATGACCATGATCGAGCGGCTGATTGCCGCAGGAATGACACAGGAGTGCGCCGCTGAGACAGCTATGTGGTTCAAAGCCCAGGGGGATGACGATGGCCTTGAGGCTTATGTGATCGCACTGGAGGCCAGCCATGTGGGTCAGGCATAACGAGAACCCCGACGGGCGAAACGTGGGAGACTGTACCGTGCGGGCCATCTCCACGGCCCTGAAACAGGACTGGGAGACAACGTATGTAGGGCTGTCTCTGCAAGGCTTCCTGATGGGCGATATGCCGTCGGCGAACCATGTTTGGGGCGCATACCTCCGAGAGATGGGCTTCCGGCGGGCCGTTATCCCTGACGAGTGCCCGGACTGTTACACGGTGGCAGATTTCGCCGCAGAGCACCCCAGTGGCACCTATATCCTGTCCCTGTCCGGTCATGTGGTGTGCGTCATGGACGGGGACTATTACGACACCTGGGACTCCGGCGGGGAGGTCCCTCTCTATTACTGGTGCAAGGAGGAATGACCCATGAGCTACACATATTACAGCGGCTATCAGCAACCGCAGTTTTACCAGCCGCCCATGCCGGACCAGCTAGCCCAGCTCCGGGGGGCACAGTACCAACCCCAGCAATTCGCTCAGCAGCCACCTCAGCAGGCCGGCGGGCAGAGCATGGTGTGGGTGTCCGGGGAGCAGGAGGCCATGGGCTATCTGGTGGCACCCAACTCCGCTGTGGCCCTGTGGGACAGCAACGCCCCCACCATCTACCTCAAGCAGGCGGACGCATCCGGAAAGCCGTCTATCAAGGTATTCGACCTTGTGGAGCGCACCAGCGTCCCGAGGTCAGAACAACCACTCCAGGGCATAGAGTTTGCCACAAAAGCAGATCTGGAGGCGCTGGCGGCCCGTGTAGAGGCTCTGAGTGCAGAGAAAAAAACCACAAAGCGGGTGACAAAGGAGGACGTGGACAATGGGTAATCCCTTTTTCGGTATCATGGGAGGCGGTGGCCATCCCAACATGATGCAGCAGTTCCAGCGGTTTATGGTACAGATGCAGGGCAAGGACCCCAATGCCATCATCAATGAGATGGTGCAGAGCGGGCGCATTTCCCAGGATCAGCTCAACCAGGCCCAGCAGAAAGCCCAGCAGATGCAGGGAATGTTTGCTCCCATGCGGGGGATGTTTGGAAAATAATCAAACTGTACTTTCAATATTTTCTGACAAAGATGCAAGTTAGTCTCAAAATCCGTGGCCACGGTTTTGAAAATAAATCTACAAAGGAGATAAAGCAATGAGTCTTTCTTCTGACGGTACTGTGATGACGATGCCCGTTCAGCCCGCCTATCAGGGCAGCAACAACGGCATGTGGGGCGGTGATTGGTCCAGCTGGATCATTTTGTTTCTTATCTTCGGCCTGTTCGGCGGCTGGGGTAATGGCTTCGGTGGTTTCGGCGGCGGCCAGACCAGCGGCGTAGGCTCCGAGGTGCAGCGCGGCTTTGACCACTCCGCCGTTGTGACCAAGCTGGACGGCATCACCCAGGGAATTTGTGACAGCACCTATGCCATCACCAACTCCCTAACCAACGGGTTCAACAACACCAACATGGGCATGATGCAGGGCTTCAACGGCGTGGAGCGCGGCTTCTGCAACCTGTCCGCCCAACTTGCGGATTGCTGCTGCGGCACCCAGCGGGCCATTGACGGCGTGCGCTACGACATGGCCGCCCAGGCCTGCGACACCCGCAATACCATCCAGACCACCACCCGGGACATCATCGACAACCAGAACGCCAATTCCCGGGCCATCCTCGACGCGCTGAACCAGAACTACATCCGTTCTCTGGAGAGCGAGAACCAGGGCCTGAAGCTGGCGGCCTCCCAGGCCAACCAGAACGCCGTCCTGATGGCTGCTATGGACGCCAACAAGGCGGAGATCTTGCGCCGCACCGGCGCTGAGTGCCCCACCCCCGCCTACTGGGTCAATCCTCCCACCCCCGTGCAGGTCCCCTGCGGCGGCTGCAACTGCTAAAATCCCATAGCGCTTGACTATTTCCATTTTGGAAATTGTTCGGCCCCGTGCCGATCTCAACAACAGCGGCGGGGCAATAGCCTCGCCGTTTATTTTAACCGGGTCGATTTCGACCCCTTTAGAAAGGAATAATATTATGGCTGAATATGTAAATCCCGCCATTTTGACCGTAGCCCCCGGCCAGAACGTCCCTCTGTTGGACGTGATTGGTGGCAACTGCGGCATCGTGCATCGTGGCGGCAGTGGGCTCATCACGCTGCGCGGCAATACCAACCAGTGCAAGGCCCGGTACCGGGTGGCCTTTGGCGCGAATATCGCCATCCCCGAGGGCGGCACCATCGAGGCCATTACCGCCGCCCTTGCCATCAATGGTGAGGCGCTGACCACCGCTACCGCTACCGTCACCCCGGCGGCGGCCGAGAACTTTTTCAATATCTATGTGTCCGCGTCTGTGGAGGTCCCCCGCGGCTGCTGCGTGACCGTGGCGGCCCGGAACACCAGCACCCAGGCTGTTGACTTTGCCAACAGTAACATGGAAGTCGTGCGGACGGCCTGAAAGGAGAGAATAGCATGAAAGCACTGTATGATCTGAAGGAGATGCTGTCGGCGGAGCTGGAGGAGATCGCCCGCAAACCTGAGATGTCCGCTGGGGACCTGGAGACCGTCCACAAGCTGACTGACACCATCAAGAACATCGACAAGATCTGCGCCCTGGAGGAGGACGGCGGCTATTCTGAAGCCGGAGACTGGGAGGGAGATTATGGCCGTGGCTCCAGCTATGCAAACCGTGGAAAGCATTATGTCCGTGGCCATTACTCCAGAGATGGGCGTGGTGGTTACAGCCGTGACGGGCGGATGGGCGGATATAGCCGGCATGATGCCAAAGAGGCCATGATGGAGCAGGCCCGCGGTATGATGGATAGCGCGACCAGCGAGCGTGAGCGTGAGGCAATCCGCCGGTTTATGGCTGAGCTGGAGCGGGACTGATAGGGGGTGCCCCCTTTGCTTGACCGCAAAGAGATAGACATTGAGATTGCCCGCCTAGAATATGGTGAGAGCAGTTATCCCGCCTATGCAAAACTGGCTGACCTATATACCATCCGAAACCAGATGGATCAAGCAGAATCACCAGATTTATGTGGTTATGAGCAGGAGCGCTCTGCTGCATCGTCATCTGGCTATGAACTCCCAATAGATGGGGACAGTGAGTTCCTGCAGGCGGTGTCTGGACGAGACGCTTCTGGAGTGTGGTCTATCATAGATGACCTAATGGATACACTGCACGCCGTAAACCCGAGGGTTTATGCTGGGGTTATGAGGAAAATTTATTCACTGCAAACCAAGCACGATAACCCTTATCAATCAGGGAGGTGAGCGAAAATGTTCCACCACCTTTTCCACCACTTAAAGCGTCAAAATAGGCTGTTTTCAGCTTTTCTTTCCGGATAAAATCGGACACAAAAAACCCTAGAGTCCTTGTGACTCTAGGGTTTTCATGTGGTACGCCCGAAGGGACTCGAACCCCCAACATTCAGAACCGGAATCTGACGCT
>ERZ824522.908-NODE-908-length-23970-cov-3.330253_pt1 | contig 23970 bp, 18 predicted proteins | sample MGYA00519935_ERZ824522 | MGnify/ENA primary metagenome ERZ824522 (study PRJEB31778, sample SAMEA3449160) | human gut metagenome | biome: human gut; feature: human-associated habitat; material: faeces | place: United Kingdom | collected 2010/2012 ...
TGATCACATACTCCCATAAGGGATTGACCGGTCTCAGTCAAGAGAGTCAAGCATTTGTCCAAAACCATATCATGCCTAGTCCCTTTGCCCATAAAGAACGTCCAATTCTTATCAACAACTGGGAAGCGACCTACTTTGATTTCAAGAAAGACAAATTATTGGAGCTAGCAGACGAAGCTCAAAAAGTGGGGATTGAACTCTTTGTACTTGATGATGGCTGGTTTGGCAATCGTTATGATGACAATCGGGCCCTTGGTGATTGGAGCGTCAATGAAGAAAAATTAGGTGGAAGTCTAGCAGAATTGATCCAAGGCATCCATGACAAGGGACTTCAATTTGGCCTTTGGGTGGAGCCCGAAATGATTTCAGTTGATAGCGACCTTTATCGGGCTCATCCGGACTGGGCTATTCAAGTCCCAGGCTACGAACACACCTATTCACGGAATCAACTGGTGCTTGATTTCTCAAATAAAGAAGTAGTAGCTTATATCAAGCAGGTCTTGGATGACTTGCTTGGAAACCATGAGATCGACTATATCAAATGGGATATGAATCGCAATATCACCAAGCTTGGAAATGGGAAAACCTACCTGGAAACCAAGATGCAATCCCATGCTTATATCTTGGGTCTCTATGAAGTGGTTTCCTACTTGACGGAGAAATACGAGCACATCCTCTTTGAGTCTTGCTCCGGTGGTGGTGGCCGCAATGACCTGGGTATGATGCGTTACTTCCCGCAGGTCTGGGCGAGTGACAATACGGATGCCATTGCCAGACTTCCCATCCAGTATGGATCGAGTTATCTCTATCCAACTATTTCTATGGGAGCTCACGTGTCAGCGGTGCCAAATCACCAGATGGGGCGGATCACACCACTAGAAACGCGTGGACATGTAGCCATGATGGGAAATCTGGGCTATGAATTGGATCTAACCAGCCTTTCTCAAGAAGAGTTGGATGTCATCGCAGCTCAAGTCGCTCATTACAAAACGATTCGACCCCTTGTTCAGTTCGGAGAACACTACCGCTTGATCCATCCAAGCCATGGTAGCAATCAAGCAGCCGTCCAGTTCACTTATCAAGACCGTACGGTTGTAACCTATGTACGGGTCTTATCAACGGTTGAGGAGATCGAGCCGACTCTGAAGCTCAAAGGTTTGGAAGAAGATGCGCTCTATAGCTTAGAAGGGACCAACCAAGTCTATTCAGGAGCTGAGCTCATGTATGCAGGCTTAACCGTCGTTCTTCCTCAGGGAGATTTCCTCAGCAAACAATATGTTTTTGTTAAAAAATAAAAGGAGACAGCCAAATGAAATGGTATAAAAAAATCGGACTTCTTGCGACAACAGGCTTAGCCTTGTTTGGGCTCGGTGCTTGCTCCAACGATGGTAAATCGGCGGATGGCACAGTGACCATCGAGTATTTCAACCAGAAAAAAGAAATGACTAAAACTTTGGAAGAAATCGCGCGTGATTTTGAAAAGGAAAACCCAAAGGTCAAGGTCAAAGTTGTCAATGTACCGAACGGTGGTGAAGTATTGAAAACACGTGTCCTCGCAGGAGATGTGCCAGATGTGGTTAATATATACCCACAGTCCATCGAACTACAAGAATGGGCAAAAGCAGGTGTCTTCGAAGATTTGTCCAATAAAGACTATCTGAAACGCGTGAAAAATGGCTATGCTGAAAAATATGCCGTGAATGGAAAAGTCTACAACGTTCCCTTTACAGCCAATGCTTATGGGATTTACTATAACAAAGATAAATTCGAAGAACTGGGCTTGAAGGTTCCTGAAACCTGGGATGAATTTGAACAGTTAGTCAAAGACATTGTTGCAAAAGGACAAACACCATTTGGAATTGCAGGTGCAGATGCTTGGACACTCAATGGTTACAATCAATTAGCCTTTGCGACAGCAGCAGGTGGAGGAAAAGAAGCCAATCAATACCTTCGTTATTCTCAACCAAATGCTATTAAATTGACTGATCCGATTATGAAAGATGACATCAAGGTGATGGATATTCTTCGCATTAAAGGTTCGAAGCAAAAGAACTGGGAAGGTGCTGGCTATACAGACGTTATCGGAGCCTTTGCTCGTGGAGATGTCCTCATGACACCAAATGGGTCTTGGGCCATTACAGCGATCAATGAACAAAAACCGAAATTTAAGATTGGGACTTTCATGATTCCAGGAAAAGAAAAAGGACAAAGCTTAACCGTTGGTGCAGGTGACTTGGCATGGTCTATCTCAGCTACTACCAAACATCCAAAAGAAGCCAATGCCTTTGTGGAATACATGACCCGTCCAGAAGTCATGCAAAAATACTACGACGTGGACGGATCTCCAACAGCGATCGAAGGGGTCAAACAAGCAGGAGAGGATTCACCGCTTGCTGGGATGACCAAATATGCCTTTACGGATCGTCACTTGGTCTGGTTGCAACAATACTGGAGCAGTGAAGCAGACTTCCATACCTTGACCATGAACTATGTCTTGACAGGTGATAAACAAGGAATGGTCAATGATTTGAATGCCTTCTTTAACCCGATGAAAGCGGATGTGGATTAGGAGTAGAGAGACTATGAAAAAAGTATTACAAAAATATTGGGCATGGGCTTTTGTGGTCATTCCCCTCTTGTTACAAGCAATTTTCTTCTATGTGCCGATGTTCCAAGGAGCCTTTTACAGTTTTACCAACTGGACAGGTTTGACCTATAACTACAAGTTTGTCGGCTTGAACAACTTTAAACTCCTCTTCATAGATCCAAAATTCATGAATGCGATTGGATTTACCGCGATCATCACCATTGCCATGGTGGTTGGTGAGATTGCACTTGGGATCTTCATTGCGCGTGTCTTGAACTCTAAAATCAAAGGTCAAACCTTCTTCCGTGCATGGTTCTTCTTCCCAGCTGTTTTGTCTGGTTTGACAGTAGCTTTGATCTTCAAGCAAGTCTTCAACTACGGTCTTCCAGCGATTGGGAATGCCCTTCATATTGAGTTCCTCCAAACCAGTCTTTTAGGGACTAAGTGGGGAGCAATCTTTGCGGCTGTCTTTGTCCTTCTATGGCAAGGGGTGGCTATGCCTATCATTATCTTCCTAGCAGGTCTGCAATCCATCCCAACTGAGATTACAGAAGCTGCGAAGATCGATGGCGCGACGAGCAAGCAAGTCTTCTGGAACGTTGAATTGCCTTACTTGCTACCAAGTATCTCTATGGTCTTTATCCTAGCCCTAAAAGGTGGGCTGACTGCCTTTGACCAAGTCTTTGCCATGACCGGTGGTGGTCCAAACAATGCCACAACCTCACTTGGGCTCTTGGTTTATAACTATGCCTTTAAAAACAACCAATTCGGTTATGCCAATGCCATTGCCGTAATCTTGTTCTTCTTAATTGTAGTGATTTCGATCATCCAATTGAGAGTATCTAAGAAATTTGAAATTTAAGAGGAGAAGCACGATGAAACAAGATGAAAGAAAAGCCATGATTGGCAAATACATTCTATTGATTCTAGGATCGGTTCTGATTTTAGTGCCGCTCCTTGCCACCCTCTTTAGTTCCTTCAAACCCACCAAGGATATCGTAGACAATTTCTTTGGCTTTCCAACCAACTTCACATGGGACAACTTTAGCCGTCTCTTAGCGGATGGCATCGGAGGCTATTATTGGAACTCTGTCGTCATCACTGTCTTGTCTTTACTTGCAGTAATGATCGTTATCCCTATGGCGGCCTACTCCATCGCCCGCAATATGAGTAAGAGAAAAGCCTTTATCATCATGTACACTCTCTTGATTCTTGGGATTTTCGTACCTTTCCAAGTCATCATGATTCCGATTACGGTTATGATGAGTAAACTCGGTTTGGCTAATACCTTTGGATTGATCTTGCTCTACTTGACCTATGCGATTCCACAGACCCTCTTTCTCTATGTCGGCTATATCAAAATCTCAATCCCAGAAAGTCTGGATGAAGCAGCTGAGATCGATGGGGCTAATAAATTTACAACCTATTTCCGCATCATCTTCCCAATGATGAAACCGATGCATGCGACAACCATGATCATCAATGCCCTTTGGTTCTGGAATGACTTTATGTTGCCACTCCTTGTCTTGAACCGTGATTCCAAAATGTGGACTTTGCCTTTGTTCCAATACAACTACGCAGGCCAATATTTCAACGACTACGGACCAAGCTTTGCCTCTTACGTGGTCGGCATTATCAGTATCACCATTGTCTATCTCTTCTTCCAACGCCATATCATCGCAGGAATGAGCAACGGCGCAGTGAAATAAGATACAAAGGGACGATTCAGCTTGCTGATTTCAATCGTATCCTAGAAAGCAATTCTAAAATAGAAAAACTCAAGAAAGCCAGGTCTCTTCAGACTTGGCTTTCAAATAAAGAAAAGGAGACCATTATGCCAATTCAAAATAAAACCATGTTAATTACTTACTCAGACAGCTTGGGAAATAACCTCAAGGACCTCTATGAAAATCTGGAGAAATATTTTGGAGATGCAGTCGGTGGAGTTCACCTCTTGCCATTTTTCCCATCAACCGGTGACCGGGGTTTTGCGCCTGTGGACTATGACCAAGTGGATCCAGCCTTTGGAGATTGGGAAGATGTCAAACGTCTGGGGGACAAGTACTATCTCATGTTTGACTTTATGATCAATCACATTTCCCGTCAGTCTAAATACTACAAAGATTATCAAGAGAAGCATGACCAAAGTGCTTACAAGGATCTTTTCCTCAACTGGGACAAGTTCTGGCCGGAGAATCGTCCTACTCAAGCAGACGTAGACTTGATTTATAAGCGCAAGGATCGAGCTCCCAAGCAAGAAATTACCTTTGCGGATGGGACAACTGAGCATCTCTGGAATACCTTCGGGGAAGAGCAGATTGACCTGGACGTGACCAAGGAAGTGACCATGGACTTTATTCGCAAGACCATCGAACATTTGGCGAGCAATGGTTGTGACCTCATTCGCCTAGATGCCTTTGCCTATGCAGTCAAGAAATTGGACACCAATGATTTCTTCGTGGAGCCAGACATTTGGGATTTGTTAGATAAGGTGCGCGATATGGCAGCCAGCTACGGTGCTGAGCTCTTGCCAGAGATTCATGAACACTATTCTATCCAATTTAAGATTGCTGATCACGACTATTATGTCTATGACTTTGCCCTTCCAATGGTGACCCTCTATACCCTCTATAGCTCAAAAGTGGAGCGCCTTGCTAAGTGGTTGAAGATGAGTCCGATGAAGCAATTCACGACACTCGATACCCATGACGGGATTGGAGTGGTTGATGTCAAGGATATCTTGACAGATGAAGAAATTGACTATGCATCAAATGAGCTCTACAAGGTAGGAGCAAATGTGAAACGCAAATATTCAACAGCAGAGTACAACAACTTGGACATCTACCAAATCAATTCGACCTACTATTCAGCGCTTGGAGATGACGATAGCAAGTACTTCCTAGCCCGCTTGATTCAGGCATTTGCGCCAGGTATTCCACAAGTCTATTATGTTGGATTTCTAGCTGGGAAGAATGATTTGGAACTTTTAGAAAACACCAAAGAAGGCCGCAATATCAACCGTCATTACTATAGCAATGAAGAAATTGCTCAAGAAGTAGAGCGTCCAGTTGTGAAATCCCTTCTCAAGCTCTTTAGTTTCCGGAACAACTCGCAAGCTTTTGACTTAGAAGGAAGCATTGAGGTGGAAACACCAGATGAACATACCATTGTCATTACGCGCCAAAACAAAGACCAGACCGTCACAGCAACAGCCCGAATCAATCTTGTTGAGGGCACTTACCAAGTGACAGAAAATGGTCAAGACATTGTGTTTTAAAAAATATGAATGAACGAAAGGATAAGTGAAAAAGCGCTTATCCTATTTTTTATTTCAGATATTGCAACCGTTTACAAAACTATAAAACAATGGTACAATATCTATTGAAAGAAAGGAGGTCGCTTTATGAAAAAAATCATTTATCCATCTGCGGCCCTATTAACGGCTTTTGCTCTATTATCCGTTCAAACAGCAAAAGCAGACACAGCTCAAGCACCGGATCAAGCCAATGAACCGGCAGCAACAGTCGAAGAGGTGGTGGCTTCTCCAACGCCGGAAACCTCCACAGAAAATCAGGAAGGAGTGGCAGAAACGCCAACTGTGACTGATCGTGAAGCAGTCCCTGCAGCCTCCCCAACGGAAACAACAACGGAGACGGCATCTCCTCAAGTGGAAAAACTGCTTGAAGACATGCCTCTCAAGCAAAAGGTTACGCAAATGATCATGCCGGACTTCCGTAAGTGGCAGGAGGCAGGTCAGGAGTCACCACAAGATCTTACTAAGGTCAATGCTGAAGTGGCAGAAGCTATTGATCAGTATGACTTTGGAGGTGTCATTCTTTTCGCTGAAAACGTCAAAGAAACCAAGCAGACCCTAGCTCTGACCCAAGATATGCAAAAGGCGGCTATTGAAAACAAGGCCAATAACGGGAAGATTCCACTCTTGTTAGCGATTGACCAAGAAGGGGGCATCGTCTATCGATTGGGTAGCGGTACAGCTCTCCCCGGGAATATGGCCATTGGAGCGACCAATGATCCCAAGTTAGCGACAGAAGCTGGACAAATTATTGGTCGAGAACTTTCTGCACTAGGTTTGAATGTTGATTTCGCACCTGTATTGGATACCAATAACAATCCTCAAAACCCTGTCATTGGGCTTCGTTCCTTCTCCTCTGATCCAAACCGGGTTGCTTACTTAGGTATTCCGATGATGAAAGGGATTCAAGACTACAATGTCGCTGTAGCTGCTAAGCATTTCCCAGGCCACGGGGATACAGCGGTCGATTCCCATACAGGTCTCCCATTGGTGGATAAATCTCTTGCCGAACTTGAAAAATTGGAACTCTTTCCATTCAAAAAAGCCATGGATGCTGGCGTAGACCTCTTGATGACGGCCCATATCCAATACCCACAGATTGAAAAAGATCAGGTTGTGTCAAAAGAAACTGGTGAGAAAATCTATGTTCCAGCGACACTCTCTGATGATATTTTAACGGGCTTGGTACGGAAGAAATACGGCTATAAGGGTGTGATTGTTTCTGATGCCATGGGAATGGATGCGATCGCTAAGAACTTCGGTGAAGTCGAAGCTGTAAAAATGGCCATCAAGGCTGGAGTTGATTTGGTGTTGATGCCAACGACCCTTCGCAGTAAAACCGATTTAAGCAAGATTGATACCATTGTAGATGAAGTGGTGCGTGCGGTGCAAACGGGTGACATCTCAGAAGAACGTTTAAATGAGTCAGTTCGTCGGATTCTCACCCTCAAAGAAAAACGTGGGGTCCTGAATTTTGATCCGAGTGCTCGGACGCCTGAAAAAGCAGAAGAAGCAGTCGGCTCTACCCTTAATCGTGATTTGGAACGCAAGATTGCGGCAGCAGCGGTGACGGTTGTAAAAAATGAAGACCATACCTTACCATTTAAGGTGCAAAAAGGAGATCATGTCCTCCTCCTAGGAGCGTTTGAAAATGAAGTCCCTGGACTAAATTTGGGCATGCGTCGCTTAATCGCGGATGGGGTGCTTCCAAAAGATACCTCCTTTGTGGCCAAGAACTTCACCAAAGAATCCACCCTTGATAGTCTAAAAGAAGACCTCGAAAAAGCTACTCATATCGTAGTGATTTCAGAGATCGGTTATGAAGGGCAACTGGATAAAGATTTCTGGCGAACCAAGATCCCAACTGAAATCGTTCATTATGCCAACACCAACCATAAGAAGGCAGCTGTCCTTTCCATCTCTAAACCTTATGATGTAGCCAACTATCCAGCAGCCAAAGCTATTCTAGCAGTCTATGGAAATAAGGGAATGGATCCGACAGAATCCCTCAAACCAGACAATGCCTTCGGTCCTAATATTCCTGCAGGAGTGGAAGTCATCTTCAATGGTAAGGAACACCTAGGTACCTTACCGGTGGATATTCCAAAAATTGTAGATGGAAAAATGTCGGAAACAGAGTACGCTTACCGTATTGGTCATGGTCTCTTCTATCCAGCACCTGCTCCATTGCCAACACCATTACCAACACCATTACCAACACCATTACCAACACCAGAAGCCCAAGACCCAACTTCACCAGTTCTAGATCCAACCCATCAGACAAAACCAGTAGTGGTTGGAAACACAGAGACACAGGTCCTTCTTAGCAAGCAAGAAAACGCAAGCTCTCTTGATGGACCACAAGTTACTCCGATCGCTGTGAAACAAGCCACTGATCAGGCTCCTGTCAGCGTGTCAGCCAGTCCTGCCTCATCGGTATTGCCTAAGACCGGTCAAACAGAGAACCTCCTAGCCCTCATGGGTGTCAGCCTCTTAACCTTCCTTGGATCTTTTGTCTATCCAAGAAAGAAACACTAAGGGTTTCAGAATCTCAATTGGGTCACTCCCAATTGAGATTTTTTGGTAAAATTTTACTAAAATTAACTCGAAATGGCAATGATAGAATAGAAGTTGTAAACGGAGGAAAACCCTTTGTTATAGCCTTTTTTGACATAAAATAAAAAATTAATAAAATTTTACTAAAAACACTTGAAGTTTTACTTCCGATCAGATATAATACAAGTATAAAAACGTTTACAAAACTAAAGGAGTTTCTCATGACGACAACAATCACATCTCAAGATTTACAAGCAAAATTCCAGGCTGTCTTTGGCGAAAAGGCTGACCACACTTTCTTTTCACCAGGACGGATTAATCTGATCGGTGAACACACTGACTATAATGGTGGCCATGTCTTCCCGGCAGCCATCACACTTGGTACCTACGGAGCAGCCAGAAAGCGCGAGGATAAGGTCTTGCGTTTCTTCTCAGGAAACTTTGAAGACAAGGGGATCATTGAAGTTCCACTTGAAAATCTCCACTTTGAAAAAGAGCACAACTGGACCAACTATCCAAAAGGAGTACTCCACTTCTTGCAAGAAGCTGGTCATGTCATTGATAGCGGTATGGATGTCTATGTCTACGGCAATATTCCAAATGGATCCGGTCTTTCTTCTTCAGCATCGCTTGAGCTCTTGATTGGCGTCATCGCTGAGAAACTATATGATCTTCATTTAGACCGCTTAGATCTGGTCAAGATCGGGAAACAAACCGAAAATCACTTCATCGGAGTCAACTCTGGGATCATGGACCAATTTGCCATCGGTATGGGAGCTGATCAACGGGCTATTTACCTCGATACCAACACCCTAGAGTATGATTTGGTACCGCTGGACCTCAAAGACAATGTCGTGGTCATCATGAACACCAACAAACGCCGGGAATTAGCGGATTCAAAATACAATGAACGTCGTGCAGAATGTGAAACCGCCGTCTCTGAACTCCAAGAAAAATTGGATATCCAAACCTTAGGGGAATTGGACCTCTGGGCTTTTGATGCATACAGCTACTTGATTAAGGATGAAAACCGCATCAAACGAGCTCGTCATGCTGTACTTGAAAACCAACGGACTTTCCAAGCTCGTAAGGCACTTGAAGCAGGTGATTTGGGAGGTTTTGGTCGTCTCATGAATGCTTCCCACGTATCCTTGGAGCATGACTACGAAGTGACAGGTCTAGAATTGGATACCTTGGTGCATACAGCCTGGCAACAAGAAGGTGTCTTGGGCGCTCGTATGACAGGAGCAGGCTTTGGTGGTTGCGCCATCGCCCTTGTAAACAAAGATAAAGTTGATGCCTTTAAAGAAGCTGTCGGCAAACGCTATGAAGAAGTCGTTGGCTATGCGCCTAGCTTTTATATTGCAGAAGTTGCGGCAGGGACACGGGTTTTAGACTAGGTGATAATAATGGAAGCTGTAATATTTGATTTAGATGGCTTATTAGCCGATACTGAAATCATTTCTCTAAAAGTTTATCAAGAATTGCTTAGAGATTTTGGAATTCCTTTCACAGAAGAAACTTATTCAAGAGACTACAGTGGACATAGGGAAGAGGAAAATGTTCAACGGTTTTTGGATACCTATGATTTACCTTGGAACTTTGACCAAACCTTGGCTAAAGTTTATGAACTAGAAGGTCGAATCTTAGCCCAAGGTGTTCATTTAAAAAAAGGTGCTAAGAATTTACTTACTTTTTTGAAAACAGAGGGCATTCCAATCGCCCTAGCAACTTCAAGTGTTGAATCTCGGGCTAGAATGATCTTGGATAGCAATGGGGTACTGTCCCTATTTGACCATTTAGTTTTTGCAAAAGATGTCAAACGAAGTAAACCTTACCCAGATATATTTTTAAAGGCTTGTAGTGATTTGAATGCTTTACCAGAGAATTGCTTAGTACTAGAGGATAGTGAGGCAGGGATTGAAGCAGCCTATCGGGCTGGAATCCCAGTCATATGTGTTCCAGATTTAAAAGTACCAGCACAGTCTTTCTTAACTAAAGCAGAACAAGTTTTCCAGGATTTGGATGCTGTCAGAGACTATTTAAAACGTAAGAAGGAGAATCAATGAATCAGGGAATTTTAGACGCATTTGTCACAGCCGTCATTGCGGCGAGTGACTACGAAGAGATGGATCGGATTTATCTAAAAAATCGCATCATGAGTCGCGTTGGAGAAGAAGGGCTAGACGCCCCAGCTCAAAAAGAAGACTTGATCGCACTCAAAGATCAGCTGGTAGAGATCGCTGTTGCAAATAGCAAGATCCAGGATAGTATGGCCGCCAAGGACAGCCTAGGTGCGGAGTTGATGGATTGGATCACCCCTAGTCCCAGTCAAGTCAACCATCGTTTTTGGGAGACCTACCGTCAGTCCAAAGAAGACGCGATTGCGGATTTCTATGCCCTCTCGAAGCGCAATGATTACATCAAGGTCAAAGCCATTGCGCAAAATATTGCCTTTGAGGCAGAAACTCCCTACGGTTCTCTTGAAATCACCATCAATCTGTCAAAACCTGAAAAAGATCCTAAAGACATTGCAGCGGCCAAACTTGCCAAAGCCAGTCATTATCCAGCCTGCCAATTGTGCTTTGAAAATGAAGGCTATCAAGGTCGCCTAGACCATCCAGCCCGGGCCAATCATCGGATTATCCGTTTTGACATGGACGGTCATGACTGGGGCTTTCAGTATTCCCCTTATGCCTACTTCAATGAACACTGCATTTTCCTTGATAGCCAGCATGTTCCCATGGCCATTAGTCGTAAGACCTTTGAGCGACTCTTGACCATTGTCGAGACTTTTCCAGGCTATTTTGCAGGATCTAATGCAGACCTGCCCATTGTAGGGGGATCTATCCTGACTCATGACCATTACCAAGGCGGACGCCACACCTTCCCTATGGAGCTGGCTCCTGTTGAGGAAAGCTTTAGCGTTGAGGGCTTTGAGGCTGTATCGGTAGGAATTGTCAACTGGCCCATGTCGGTTCTTCGTTTGCAATCGGACGACAAGGCGCAATTGATTGCCCTGGCAGACCATATCCTCACAACCTGGCGAGGCTACTCGGATCCAGCCGTTCAAGTCTTAGCAGCATCCGATGGTCAGCCCCACCATACCATTACCCCCATTGCACGAATCCGCGATGGGCATTATGAACTGGACTTGGTGCTCCGTGACAACCAAACCTCACCAGAGCATCCAGATGGTATTTATCACCCACATGCGGATGTGCAACACATCAAAAAAGAAAACATCGGCCTGATCGAAGTCATGGGCTTGGCGATATTGCCACCTCGACTCAAGAAAGAGCTCAAGCAAGTCCAAGATTATCTACTTGGACGAGAAAGCAGTGTGGCTAGTTACCACCAGGACTGGGCTACTGACTTGAAAGCCACTCACCCATTCCTCACAGACGAAGCAGAAGCGGAAGCTATTGTTCGTGAATCAGTCGGCCAGATCTTTGCGCGCGTGCTCGAAGATGCCGGTGTCTACAAGCGAACAGCAGAAGGACAAGCTGCCTTTAGACGCTTTGTTGCGACACTTTAAGTGTGGAGAAGAGGCAGAAATTTGGTACAATAAGAGAGAAAACAAAGAAGCGAAAGGAAAATAAATGGCAATACTCGTACTCGGAGGAGCTGGCTATATCGGTTCCCACATGGTGGACCGCTTGGTTAATGAAGGACAGGAAAAAGTCGTCGTGGTCGATAACTTAGTAACAGGCCACCGTGCAGCGGTGCATCCAGATGCCGTCTTTTATCAAGGAGACCTGGCGGATCAAGACTTCATGCGCACTGTTTTTAAGGAACATGCAGATATCGATGCGGTCATCCACTTTGCGGCCTACTCACTGGTCGCTGAATCCATGGCCGATCCATTGAAATATTTTGACAATAATACAGCAGGCATGGTCAAACTCTTGGAAGTCATGCATGAATGTGGGGTGCACTACATCGTCTTTTCTTCAACTGCTGCCACCTACGGCATTCCAGAAGAAATTCCGATTCTTGAAACCACTCCGCAAAAACCAATCAACCCATATGGCGAAAGCAAGCTCATGATGGAAACCATCATGCGTTGGGCTGATCAAGCCTACGGCATCAAGTATGTGCCCCTTCGTTACTTTAATGTTGCTGGTGCTAAGCCTGACGGATCTATTGGGGAAGACCATGGACCAGAGACCCATCTCTTGCCGATCGTCTTGCAAGTGGCCCAAGGCAAACGCGAGAAGATCTCTATTTTTGGAGATGACTACCAGACACCAGATGGCACCAATGTACGGGACTATGTCCATCCATTTGACTTGGCAGATGCCCATCTTTTAGCAGTGGAGTATCTCCGAAAAGGGAATGAATCGACCGCCTTTAATCTGGGCTCATCGACTGGATTCTCCAATCTTCAAATCGTTGAAGCAGCCCGTAAGGTGACGGGACATCCGATCCCACTTGAGATGGCTGATCGCAGACCAGGAGATCCAGATACCCTGATCGCATCCTCTGAGAAAGCGCGTGCCATCCTCGGCTGGCAACCAAAATTTGACAATATCGAAACCATTATCCAAACAGCCTGGGCTTGGCATTCCAGCCACCCAGATGGCTACAATGATCGATAAGGAGGGACTGCGGACATCATTTTTGAGACTTTTTTAATAACATCTAAAACGACAGTTGATCTTGACAAATGACTCGTTTCAGACGTCAGTCATTTCCTTAACCATCATAAAAAAGTGAGGTATTCAAAATGAATAAAACCACAAAAATGTTAGCCGTCTTCTTGACAGCGGGTCTTCTTTTAGCTGGTTGCGCACAAAAAGAGACTACAAAATCTACTAGTCCATCGTCTACTAAAGCAACTAGTAAAGCAACAAGCAAATCATCCGCTAAAGAGAAGACAAAAGAGTCATCAACTGATGAAAGCAAAAAAGAAGATGCACTAGCAGGTGCACAAAAAACCGTTCTCGAAACGAGTGATGAAGCAGGTAAGTCAACTATTACATTGTATTACAAGGGAGATACCTTGTTATTACAAGAAAAAGTTGATGATTACGACGTCTCAAAAGTGCCTGGTGAGAACCCTCTTGAAACCATGAAAGAAGCTGTCGCTAAGAGCCAAGAAAAATTCAAAGATCTGATGGGCCATGGATTTGAACTAACATCAGAATACAAAGACGGAATCTTTTATATCCGCAATACCATTGATTACACAAAAATCGATTTTAATAAATTAAAAGAAATCGTACCAGGATTTAATCCCCTAGATGACAAAACAGTCAGTTATTCAGTAACGAAAGACAGTCTTATCAAAGGCGGAATGGTCGAAAAATAAACTAAATGGAGAGCAGCTCAGTTTACTGCTCTTTTTTTGTTTTAGTATGAATTCATGGCCATATTTTGGTAGAATAGGATTTAAACAAAAGTAAGATTAAGGACATATTCTTATCTTTTAAGAACCAATTTTTCTTTACAAATCAAAGGCAAAGAAAAATATTGATTTGTAAACCAGTGAAGAAAAGTTTTTGGTTTTTATCCCTTCTAACTCTCTAAGGGATATTGGAAGATTTTTTTCCGGTATCTTTTGGAATTTCCCTAAAAACTTTTGTAGAATTTGTCCTTCTACTATGTAGCCTTGAGAGATAGATAAAATTATGATTATATGGTACAATAACGCTATATTATCGAAATATTTGAGTAAAGGAGATGCAACATGGGATTTCCAGAAGAAATTAAAAGAATCAGACAACGATGTTTTCTGACACAGCAAGATTTTGCCAAAGAAGTACAGGTGGCATTTTCTACTGTGAATAGATGGGAAGGCGGTAAAGCAAAGCCTAACCTTAATGCAATGAAAAATATAAAAGAGTTCTGCCTTAAAAACGATGTTGATTATTCGGGTGTTGAAGAGGCATGGCTTGATTTTGAAGTAAGGAGTAAATCAAAATGATTAAGGACATTATTACAGCGAATGAATTAGCTGCACCAAATCAGAAAGAAATAAACATTTTGAAAGAAAATTTTCCATCATGCTTTCGTGCCGATGGTACTTTTGACATGGTAAGATTTTCCGAATTCTTAAAGGATAAGATTGATATTTCCCGAGAGGGATACGAATTAAAGTTTTTAGGTAAAAACTATGCAAAAATGCTGGCATCACTTGATACTGAAACAGTAATTGTTCCAGACGAAGCACACAACAGTCTTCCTGAAAATATAAACAGTGAAAATGTATATATCAGTGGTGATAACCTTGATGGACTAAAACATCTGCTTAAATCATATGCTGGACAAGTAAAGTGCATTTATATCGACCCTCCGTACAACACCGGCTCTGATGGCTTTGTGTATAATGATAAGTTTAACTTTACTGTTGAAGAACTTGTTGAGAAACTTAGCATTGATGAGGAACAGGCAAAGCGAATTCTCGATTTAACGAATAGAGGTAGTGCGTCCCATTCTGCTTGGCTGATGTTCATGTATTCAAGGCTTCAATTAGCAAGAGATTTGTTAAGTGCGCAAGGAGCAATTTTTATTTCTATTGATGATAATGAAAAAGATAACTTGAAATTGCTATGTGATGATATTTTCGGTGAAAATAATTTTATTGCTAGTATTATTGTTCAGGCTAACAAAAGAGGTCAGACATATAAGCAGCTCGCAAAAACACATGAATATTTATTGGTATATGTAAGAAGTGAAGATGTTATATTAAACGAACTATCAAAGTCAGCTGGTGCTTTTGACAAACAAGATTCTATAGGTGAATTTGAAGAACGTGAACTAAGAAACAGAAATCCAAAGTTTGGTAGATTTAATCGTCCAAATTTATTCTATCCTATTTATGCTAACCCTAATATGGTCGATGAGTGTGGATACTGTCCTATTTCACTGGAAAGAAGTTCAGATTTTTCTGTTGAGATACTCCCATTGAACAGCGAAGGTGAAGAAAGCTGTTGGCGTTGGGGAACTAAAAAACTTGAAGACAACAATAATCCAAATTCTATGGAAAGTGATATTGTTGCAAAATTAAAAACTACAGGGGAATATGGGGTTTACGAGAAATATCGTAAAGGCACATACAAGGCAAAAACAATATGGTATGAAGATAATATCATTGGTGATTTAGTCGAAGAAGATGATGACATTTGGGAAGAAACAGGAGTAATTACAGAACAAGGCTCAAAAGAATTAGGTCTATATGATATGGCGGAAGCCTTTGATTTCCCAAAGCCTACTTATCTTATAAAAAAGGTGATGCAGATTGGTGGAAATCAAGATTCATTATTTGTTGACTTCTTTTCTGGATCGGCAACTTCAACAGAGGCAATTATGTCCTTGAATTCTGAGGATAATGGCAAAAGAAAAATTATTGCAGTACAACTTCCAGAAAATCTTGATACTAAATATGAAAATGCTGGAAAAACTGAAAAGCCAAAGGTAAGAAAAGTATTGGACTTTTTAGACTCAGCCAACAGACCACATACACTGGATTATGTTGGATTTGAACGTATTCTTAGAGCCACAGCTAAAATTAAAGAACAAAATTCAGATAGCACAACAGACCTTGGATTTAAACATTACACCTTGGCAGAGGTTAGTCAAAACACTCTTGATAAAATTGAGAAGTTTGATAACAGTGGATTTATTACTGATACAACTGTATATGATGAGTTCGGCACTGCAACTGTGCTTACAACTTGGTTAGTGCATGATAATTATGGATTTGTAAATAAGTGTGAGATGGTTGACCTTGCAGGATACACAGCATATTGGTGCGAGAACCACTTATACCTTATCAATCCGGGACTAACGGAAGAAGCAATAAAAGCCCTTGTAGAGAAGTACAATACAGAAGGAGCATTTAACCCTCAAAATATAGTTCTCTTCGGTTACAGCTTCAACTATGTTGAAATGGAAAACTTAAAGACAAATGTAAAGATTCTCCGTGATTCTGAAAAGAATTTGAAAATCAACCTGGATATCAGATATTAAGGAGGTGCAGATTTTTGGAACTAATACTAGAAAGAGAATTAGACCATCAGCAAAAAGCTGTTGATGCCATAATTTCTGCCCTTGATGGAATCACAATGATAAAACCGCACCTTGCCTACGAAAACCCAACATTTGATAGAAAAGAACTTCGTCTGGTTCACAATTTGATGGAAGTTCAAAAAAATATTCGTGCTGACTATCGAGGATGCAAAGATGATGGAGATTACCTGAACCTTGATATTAAGATGGAAACAGGTACAGGAAAAACCTATGTATATACACAAACAATTTATGAGATGCATAAAAAGTTTGGTTTTAATAAGTTTATTATTGCCGTACCTTCTCTTCCAATTAAGGCAGGTACATCGCAGTTTATTGATGATACCTATGTAAAACATCACTTTTCTGATGCGTGTGGCTATAACTGTGACATCGAATTAAGCGTATTGGAAAGTCCAAAGAAAAAGAAAAAAGGCTTTTTAGCTATGCCTCCTGCTGTACGTGATTTTGTAACAGGCTCATGCCAGAACTCAAACAAGATATATGTATTACTTGTTAATATGCAGTTGCTGACAAATGGTAACATGCTTACTCGATCAGACTACGATTATTTAGTTGAGGGATTTTATAGACCTTTTGATGCATTGAAAGCAACAAAGCCTGTTGTAATTATTGATGAACCACATAGATTTTCTCGTGACCAGAAAGCATATAAAGCAATTGTTGAAGAATTATGTCCACAGATTATTATTCGTTATGGAGCAACCTTCCCGGATACAACTGTTGGCAAAGGAAGAAATAAGGTAACTTTTAAGGACTTTAATAACCTTGTATATGAACTTAATGCTTGTGATTCCTTCAATCTAAATTTGATTAAAGGCATTGCGAAGGAACATTTTGAACCCTTATCAAAAAAGGAAGAAAAGGTTAAATTGTTGTCCGTAGAATCAAAAACTTCTGCTACGTTCCAATTTAAAAAACGTGGAGAGGAAACAAAGACTTATACACTGACACCGGGAGATTCGCTTTCTGTAATAGATTCATCTTTCGAGGGACTTACGATCAGTGCTATTGGAAAAAACTTTATTGAATTGGTAAACGGACAAGTGAAATACCAGGGTGAAGAATTCAACACTGACATTTATTCTTCATCTTACCAAGAGCAAATGCTGAAGTTGGCAATTCAGAGACATTTTGAAACAGAGCGTCAGAATTTCTCCGGTAGAAAGTTCAAAATTAAAACTCTTGCTTTGTTCTTCATTGATGATATAACTTCTTACCGTGATTCAGAAGACGGCAAAGAAGCTTATTTGAAAGTGATGTTTGAAAGATTATTGCTTGAGAAAATTGAAGAATTGTTACAAACACTTCCAGATAGCGAACGGGAATACAAAGAATACCTTAAAGCAAGCAAAGTCGATATTTCTGCTTGTCATGCTGGGTATTTTGCACAGGATAATAGTGACTCAGATGAAGCTATTGCAAATGAAGTTGCTGATATCCTTCATAATAAGAAAGGTCTTATTTCTCTCCGTAAAGAAGATGGCTCATTCAACACAAGAAGATTCCTGTTCTCTAAATGGACTTTGAAAGAAGGATGGGACAATCCTAATGTATTCACAATTGCAAAATTACGTTCTAGCGGAAGTGATAATAGCAAACTGCAAGAAGTCGGTCGTGGACTTCGTCTTCCTGTCGATGAAAATGGTAACCGTATCTCTAACGAGGAGTTTAAGCTTAATTATATTGTTGACTTTACTGAAGCTGATTTTGCTGAAAGACTTGTTGATGAAATTAATGGTGAATTACCAGAAACGCTTACTCTATCTCAAGATGCATTGGATAAGGTTGCTAAAGAACGTGACGTTGACCCAGATGATTTGTTCATAGAATTGATGAGTAAAAAATACATTAATCGTAACTATGAGATTCGTATCGAAAACAGAGATGCTTTTTATGCTGATTATCCAGAATTCGCTATGGGTGTAGGTAGCAACAAGGTTACTGATGTCAACAAGAATAAGAAAGGACTAATTCATGTAAGAAAAGCTGTATACTCTGAATTAAAAGAGTTATGGGAACGCATTAACCAGAAATACTATTTATTCTATGATGTAGATTTAACAGATGAAATTCCACAGGCATTACATGACATTTTAAGAAAAGTTGGTACCTTCGGGAACGTAACATTGTATAGCCATAGGGATCAAGTGGCTACAGAAGGAAATGCGATGGTTGTTAGGGAGGATACAGGTGTATCGTATTTGATAAAACGCCCTATTCCTTATAATGAGTTTTTGAAAAGAATCAGCCAACAGACTAGCATTCCTATTACTGAAATTCACAAAGCTATGTGTGAACTTTCTAAGGAGAAGTACATTCCTGAAGAATACATAAACGAGTATTCTGTAGCAAATATTGTATCTGCTTTTACAGATTGGCGTATTGAGAAAATGCAAACTCGTTTTAAGTATAAACGTTCTGCCCAGCCTGTTACTGAAACAGCATTGACCTACAAAGACGGAACACCTAGAGATGTTATTAAACAAGGAAATGTGGGTACGAAATTTGCTGAAGGCACACCTTCTGACAAATATCTTTATGATAAAATTGTATTTGATTCACCTCTTGAGAAGGCAAATATAATGACAGACATTGATGAGGTTGTGGTTTACGGAAAAATACCAAAATCAAGTGTTGCAATTCCTACAATAGTTGGCGAAAACTATAGCCCAGACTTTATGTATGTTGTAAAGCATAAAGACGGAACTAAGGAATTAAATATTGTAGTAGAAACGAAACTGGTAGAAAACAAATCCACACTTCGTGGAATTGAAGATGCTAAAATAAAATGTGCTGAGGCTTTCTTTAAACAGCTCACTATTGATGGATATACTGTTTCATTCCATACACAGTTAAGCAATAAGAAAGTCAAGCAAATTATCGAAGATGTAATTACGGGATAAAGGAGAGATACAAGGTATGTTTGGAATTACATATGATACGTGGAAGCAGACATGCCAAATGTATTTTAAGTTAAGTGAAGGTAGTAAAAAGTCCTATTTGCAGTGGTTTCCTTTTTCGAAAATCACTGCAGATGAGGAAGAATATATTGCTAGTGAAGAGTTCTTTGAAAAATACATAAGAAAAGCTGCATTTGTATTGTTTCCGGAAGCAATGCATCAATCCGAAAACTTTCTTCAAAAGGGAGATGGGAGCTTTAGAGATTCAAGTCTCTTATCTCCAGTTTTGTATTTAGTATTACAAGCTATAGGCAAAGAAATATCTAATCATTATCAGACTGTAAGAAATATGAATATTGATACTTTTTATGCAGGAAACTATGACTATATGCGTGCGAAGTATAAGCAGGATTATGACGAGTTTTACAAGCTGATAAATGCCCACATTTCAGACTGCCAGTATTTTATTAAAACTGATATTACTAACTTCTTCCCGAATATAAACCTCGATATTCTTATTGATCAAATTGACAAAAGAAGTAATTTAGCAGATGTTTGCTTCACTCCTACTCAATTGAAAATGATAAAAGAATTGTTGTTATGTTGCGGAGATGGGAAATTCCCAACAATAGAAAACAGCACTGCGTCTTCATATTTAGCAACAATTGTGTATATGGACGAAATAGATAATCGAATATACCAGTTTATTAAAGAGAAAATAGATTGTATCAGTGATTTCAAAATCATTCGATATGTTGATGATATGTATATTTTAATTGATTCTTCTCATGATATTGTTAAGTTGCATGATGCGTATAACCAAATTAGAAACGAGTATTCTTCAATTTTAAAAGAGTACGGATTGTCTCTTAACGCAAAGAAGTGTTCTCTGAAACCTGCAATAGAAATCAATGATGAACTTAAAAAATCATTATATGATGAATATTTCAATGGTATCCAGCATGATATTGAGGAGTTGTTTGAGGGTAAGTTCCAAGAGTTCCTAGATTCTCTTTTATTAGCACTTAAAACTGATTACATTGATGTTGAACGCTACAATTTGATGATTGAACAGTACTTTAGCAGTGATGATATTGAATTTACACCAACAGAAGTTTATAACCATTATATTTACGAATGCGAGGAAGTAATTCAAGACAGCAAAGTAATATCCACAATATGTAAATTAATTAACACAGATGTTTCTTTCATTAGTATAGATCCAAAACGTTTATCTATAATGATAATGAAGACTCAAAATTCGTCTGCTATAAAAGCATTGCTTAATCAGTTGTTCCAACGTAATCGAAAAGGACTCTGGAATTCATATGACACTACAATTGCTATATCATATTTAATTCAAAGTGAATTCCGACATATTGATTTGCTCGATGCTCTAAATGAGAATAGCACAAATCTTAAGAATTATTACTATTACTGTTGTAAAAATAGCTTTTTATCCACACTTCGTAATAAGAGGATTAATGATTATCTACACATTATTGATAAGGACTGGAAAGCATACTTCCTATATTTCATGTATTGGGTGGAGAAAAAAAGACATAATACACTGGCGGAGTATGCATTTTATAAAAACTACTTTGACCGTTTTACAGCTGATTTAGCATTCTACTATAATTATGAATCTACTTGTAAGAAACCAAACTATAAAGGTTTTTACAAAGAGCAGACATTTAAGACTTTTTATAAAGAGATTGTTGGTGCCGAAGAAATAATCAAGCGTGCGCATGAGTTAAGAAACGCAAATCCAATGTCTCATTCATCAGCAGGATTAATTGATAAATCAACTACATCGAATGATATAAAAAGATGTATTGAAGATTTGAATTCGCTCATTGATAATTATAGAACGATACATTGCTGATAATCTTGCATACCGATTCGGTACTTGAGGTAACAAAGCAAAAAGAAAACGACCACACAGGAGCATTTCTACTCTTGCATGGTCTTTTTTTCTTTTGACCGCTTAAAGGTTGTCAGTTAAACTTGATTTCCATAAATCCCTAACTGAACGCTCCTTTAGGTGATTTTTTTATCATTGAGGTTCATAATTTTTACTCTCACATTTATAAAGAATTAGAGGCGGTTGTTACTGGTCAAAAAGAAGCGTCTGATTTTGGCGGTAATATGCTCAATATTGATATAGGTAAAGAAGAAACAGAAGTATACTATCAAATGGATGATGAAAGTCTTGGGGAACCTTGCTTTATTCCAACTGAAGAACTGTATAAATTAGTTATTGAGTGGAAAGAAATGGAAGATAAAATGCACAGTGAGGTAGATATTTTTCCAGTGACTTTAGAGGATTAATGTTGAAAACCCTCACCCTATAACCCTCTCCTCAAGCTATTCTATTTAACACCCTAAGTTTGGTATGAATTCCGCAATGATCAATAATAAGGAACTCAAGTCAGTCGGCTTGAGTTTTTTGTGTGAGCGAATGTGCTGGGAATACCACTAACTAGGCTTTTTTATAGCTGTGAAAGATGTTATAATATGAAAAAATTTAAAGGAGAAATGAATGGGAGATAAATACACCGTAAAAAGTGATCTTTCGGTGGCTGCTAAGCATGCTACTGCAATAGGATCTGCCAATAATCATTCAGCTATTACAGTTCAAAGAGATGAACAAACGACAGTTGCTGGTAATAATAGTGCTAAAAATGGTATTAGTCAATTTGAGAATCTTCAGACTCAGCTATCGAATCATATTGTGACTATGATTCAAAATATCCATAGCTTAGCCGACCAATTTGAAGATAAGGATGCCATGATTCGTCAAAACTTAAATATTTTGAATACTATTCAGTCTAAGCCGTCATTCTCAAATGAAGCGAAATCAAAATACTTAGATGTATTAGAGGATTAGATATGAGTGCAGAAGCGACATGGAATAAGCTCCATGAGAAAGAACGACAACTTTCAGATAAGGAGTGGGACCTATATCAGCGGATAGAAAAATTAGATTCGAAAAAAATGGAAGTAATGGATCAGCTTTTGAATGATTCTCATTGGTTAAATGATCTAGATTTTCTTTTCGAAGGTAGCAGATATCAAAGTCAAATGATGGATGACCAGTTAGATTTCCAGCATCAAGTGAGAATAATGGAATACAGTCTGGATGAAGAATTAGAAAAACTTCGGAAAGAACATAAATCTATTGAAATGAAGTTAGATTCGATTCACCAAGAAAAAAGACGATTAGTGACGGAGGAAATCACATGAGTATAGATATGTATCTAGAATCCGCCAGAAGTCAGGCAACTAGTTTATCTAGTATATCCGCCCAGTGCGTGCAACAGAATATTGAATTGATTAAAGTTCTTGAAAATTTTGTAGCTGAAGAAGAGTTAAAAGGGCATGCTTACGACTCAGCAAAAGCGCATATTACAAATACTGTAATTCCATTAATCCAAGGGATTGTCTTGTACCAAGAATCACTGGTGGAGGAGTGTCAAAAATTTGTCAGTCAATATACCTCTGATGTAGATAGTAAAAGTTGGCGTCAAGTGGATTTAGAAGAAAAAATTAGGGAAGTAGATCAAAAGATTTCCAGTCTAAGACAGTTAATGGAAACAAAATCGGATAATAAGATTTCAGCTTTACTAAATCTTTCGGTATCCATAGCCGTATTTGAGGGAGTAAAACAAAAGTTACAGAAAATATTAATTAGCCTGCTTACTTATAATGCAGTCTCTCCAATTATCTTTTTAAATTCAGAGCGGTATTTATTGGCCGTTCAAAATGGGTTTGCACAAGCTACACAATCATGGGATGCAGCTAGTGGAACCTACTTGCCTCCAAGTAGTGGATCTGATCTGTCGTGGAAGCAAACAATCTCTTTAGGATGGCAAAAACGACAAGCCATTCTGAACAAAGTGAAGAATCCGAAAGTTGAAACATTAGAAGAAAAACTTTCAAAAATGTCACGTGCAGAACTGGAGGAAGAGTATGGTTCTGTAATTCAATCATATAAAAGGTTTCTTACAATGGGACAAGGCGATAATGTGACTGCTACTATGGATTTTGAGGATGTGAAACTAATTTGGAAGCGATATAATGAAGTGAAAGATGATCATTTAGGATTATTACCTTCAGAATTAGCCAAGGTGGACCCGAAATTTAAAAAACGTATTGATGCAATGGATCAAGAAGCGTTAGAAGAGGCCTACCCAGAACTTAAAACATTGATCTCCATGGCTCATGTGAATCCCTATGCACAACTATTTAAATCTGAAACAGAACGAGCTAATTATGATTACCTACTAGACCGCTATTTCCTTTTAGATAGTCAAAAAATGCTCAGTTGGCGAGATCCTGCTTTTCAAACTAAATATGATTATTATATAATTGAAGAAGGTATTGATCCTTTTACAGGCAAACCTGCTACACAGGAAGAAATCAATCGTGCAAAAGATATCAAGAAGGTGAGAGCTTTTACTGATAGCCTCCAACTAGCAAGTACCTTGTATACATCTTATGTTGGATATAATCAGTACTACAATAAACCCTAAACATCTTTCTCGGATGTATATAGTAAGGTAAAAGGGAAAATT
>ERZ824522.931-NODE-931-length-23323-cov-3.071128_pt1 | contig 23323 bp, 20 predicted proteins | sample MGYA00519935_ERZ824522 | MGnify/ENA primary metagenome ERZ824522 (study PRJEB31778, sample SAMEA3449160) | human gut metagenome | biome: human gut; feature: human-associated habitat; material: faeces | place: United Kingdom | collected 2010/2012 ...
TACCGGGGGCGGGGGGACAATAAGCGGGCCAACGTCGCCGCCAAGCAGCTGCTGTTGGTGACGACGGCCCTTTCCGTATGCATCATGTCCGTGTGCCTCGTGGGGCGCGATCCCATCCTCGACCTGATTTTCGGAAAAATCGAGCCGGAGGTGATGGACAACTGCCGGGTGTATTTTTTCTGGTCGGCCCTGTCCTATCCCTTCCTGGCCGTGTATAACGCCGGGGCGGCCCTTTACCGCTCCATGGGCAATTCCAAGGTCTCCATGCTCACCTCCACCCTGATGAACGCGCTCAACATCGCCGGAAACGCCCTGCTGATTTTCGGGTTCCATATGGGGGTGGCGGGGGCGGCCATCGCCTCCCTGTTCGCCCGCGTGGCGGGGGCGGTGCTCATCACCTGCCTGCTGCGCTTCCGCCCCCATATCATCCGGCTGGAGACGGTGTTCAAGCTGGATTTCCAGCCCGTGATGATCAAGAATATTTTGAAATTCGGGGTGCCCACCGGCTTGGAGAACGGCATGTTCCAAATCGGCCGGCTGATGACCCAGGGGCTGGTGGCCACCTTCGGGCTGACGGCCACCACGGCCAACGCCATCGGTATGAGCCTGTCCGCCTTCCCCCAGATCCCCGGCGTGGCCGTCGGCCTGGCCATGGTGACGGTGGTGGGGCAGTGCATCGGCGCGCGGCGGCAGGAGGAGGCCCAAAGGTATATGCTCCGGCTCACCGGCCTTGCCTATCTGGCCATGGGGCTGCTCAACCTGATCCTGCTCGCCCTGCTGCCGGTGGTCATCGGCGTCTACCACCCCTCCCCCGCCACGGCGGCGCTGGCCCGGGAGCTGATGCTGTACTGTATCGCGTGTACCATCCTGCTCTGGCCCGCCTCCTTCGTGCTGCCCAACGGACTGCGGGCCGCGGGGGACGTTCGCTTTACCATGACGGTGTCCATCGTGTCCATGTGGGCGTTCCGCATCGGGTTCAGCTATCTGCTGGCCAAGGGGCTTCAGATGGGGGTGCTGGGGGTCTGGATCGCCATGACCATCGACTGGGCGTTCCGCGTCCTGTGCTTTGCCGTCCGGTTTTTCCGCGGCAAGTGGAAGGACAAACAACTGATTTAAATAGCGGAACAGGGGCGTGGCAAACACCACGCCCCTGTTCCCCGTTATGGAGGAGGGAAAGAATCAGCAGCCGCAGCCACAGCCGTGCGTCTCACCACATCCACAGCCGCAATCGTCGTCGCCGCAGAGCAGAATCAGGATGATGATGAAGAGGATCCAAGTGCAGTCCAGGCCGCAAAACAGGTTCTTCAGGCACATAATCGGTGACCTCCTTTCTTCCGAGCTCATTCCATTCTATGCGCCGGTGGAAAGTCGGTCACTGATTTTTATTTGGGAAGGAAGGCGGGCCAGAGCAGCAGCGCCCTCTTCAGGGCTACGACGGAGGAATACCGGGATTCCACATCCGTGCGCGTACACTTTCGGACAATATGGGCGGGGTATCCCCGGCACATCCGAACGGATGGATGCTCCCCGCTCAGCATCTGATTGAACAGAACGCCCAAGGCGTAGATATCCGCCCGCGGCTCGGTCGCGGACAGTCCGAATTGCTCCGGCGGGGCGTACCCCACCGTACCAGCTATCTGCGTGTCCCGTTCCTGAAAGCCGCTGCGTATACGGGATATATGAAAATCAATCAATTTAATCGATCCGTCGTTGGTTATCAGGACGTTGGACGGCTTCACATCCCGATAAACGATGCAGGCGCCATGCAGGATTTCCAGTGCGTCGCAGAGCCCCAGCATATAGCGGCGCGCTTCTTTCCCGGAAACAGCGCCCTGCTTCATTCGTTCGGCCAGGGTGACGCCGTCCACGAATTCCTCCAGAACGGTCAGCCGCTCACCGTCCGCCCGCACCTCATAAATCCGCGGCAGGCAGGGGTGCTCCAAGGGCAGGAGCCGCCGGTAAACCTTCTCGTTGGTATTCTCCAGATCCAGCCGCACCAGCTCCATGCCCGTTTTTTTATGCCGGTAAAGGCCGATGCGGAAGGCGGCGGTCTGCTTGAGCACCCGCACGTCCTCATATTCGGCTTGGAACCAATCGGGCCATGGTTGCATTTTCGTCACCGTCTCGCTATAATTTTATACAGTATTGCCGCAGGGGGGAGCCACATGCTGGAACGGGCCACAGACGATATGCTGCTGGAGCTGCAGCAGACCGATTTGCATATGGAAAGCTATCTGGAGGAAAACCGGGACGGCTTTGTCCATCAAACCGTGGGACAATATCTGACGGAGCTGGTGGAAAGCCGCGGGATGAAACGGGCGGACGTCATCAAGGCCGCGGATATTCACACCAGCTATGCCTACGCGATTTTCGCGGGGCAGAAATTCCCTGCCCGGGATAAAATCCTGCGCCTGGCGCTGGCCATGCGATTGACGCTGGAGGAATGCCAGCGCTGTTTGAAATTCTGCCAGTATCCGGTGCTGTACCCGAAAATCCGGCGGGACGCCGTACTGATTCGGGCCCTGCACACGCACCAGAGCGTGCTGCTTTGCAATCAGGCCCTGGACGATGTGGGTGAGAAGCCGCTGGATTAGGCCCTGTTTGAAAAATCCAGAATACTGTCTATTTTCTAAAACAGGGCCTAGTAAAGATACAGCTCAATGCTATGGCGGGAGGTGACATACCCGTCCTTGTCCATATCGTCCGGATTCCAGCTAAGGCCCTTGCCGCTGTCCACGGGCGGGTACTGCTGGGTCTGTACCAGCATGCCTCTTGTCAGCTTTTGACGGCCGCTGGAATCCGCGCGCAAATAGGCGGAAATATTTTCCGTATAGTCCGGCGTTATCCGGGAGACGATTTCCGCCGCGGCGTCCCGCATGGCATCCATACGGGCGCGGGCGGCGGCCCAGCCGGACGAACCGACCGCCTCCAGCCGATAGAGGATGCGCTGCTCAATGGTAAAGCGCACGTAATCCCCATATACGGATAGCTCCATGGTAAACGGAACTTTTTCCGCGCGGTGCGCCAGCGTATACCGATACCAGCCGTTTTTCAGCTCTTCGCGCTTTAGAATCTCACACGGGCATGCGGCCAGCGCCTGGCGCAGCCCGGCCTCGGTGGTCAGATGAGCCCATGCTTTTTCCGAGGGAAGGAGAGAGGGCTTGGCCGCGCCGCCCTTGTATCGATCGGCAGGGCAGAAATACAGACGGTGCCGGACGTCGCTGGTTTTTTCACCTTCCGGATACAATTCGTACTGGTGGTAATAGCCATCCTGCGTTTTTTCCAGGTAATAGGGCGCGCTGCCCACGAAGGCGGCGGAGTCCTCCGCCCAGAGGTAGTCCTGGGCGTGATCGTTCCAAATGATCGGGCGGGTTTTCAGCATGGCTGTATAGATGTCGAAGCTGCTGCTATGCGCCGGATTGCTCTGAGTAATCACCCGATAGACATAGAGCATCAGCAGCGGTTCTAAAGCCCGGTCGGTATAGGAACCGGCGCTGTCCAATTGAACGAAGCCGCTTGTGTTCTCCAGCACAACGCTCAGCAGCGGTTTTTCCTTCCAGCGGATTTCATAGGTGTACCAGTGATTCCCATACAAGGCGGTAAAGTCCGCCGGCCGGGAGGTATCTATCTTCAGAACCCGCAAATCGGTTTCATAGGAAGCCATAAACCTGGTATATAGGGGATCGGTGGCCATGATGTCCGGCCGGTACATAGCGGACGGCACATAGAGTCCGCTGTCTTCCTGGCGAATCAAGGATTTAATTGCCTGTTCCAGCCGGTACGCGTTGGTGACGGCTTCGCCGTAATAGCCTGTCCGATTTATCGTGGCGGAGGAGCCCGCCGATGACGAGGAAGCGGGCGCGGAGCCGGACACGGAATAAGGGGGACTGGGCGAAACAGACGCTTCGGAGCCCGAAAACGACGGCTGAGATGGCGGCTCCGCCGGCGGGGTCAAGCTGCCTGACGCGCTGTTTTCGGACGGAGCCAGGCTGGCGGAGGATGGTGGCTGTGAGACGGCCCCGACGGGGAGGCCGGACGGCGGTTCCCGAACAAGCAGGACCGTCAGCACACAGCCCGCCAGAAGCAGCGCCCCGGCGGAGAGGGGCACTGCCCCTGGAAACGGCTTTCGATTCAACGGCCGGCGGGTTTGGACAAGCCTTTTGCAGCAGTGCAGGCAGAAGGACGTCCCGGGAGGCAGGGGGTGACCGCAATACGGACAATGTTTCTGTTCACAATCCGGCATCCTATCCCCTCCCTGTATTTATTATAAAGGATCCGGCACCCTTTGCAAGCAACGTCTGCGGAAATTTTCGCAGGCGTTTTTTATTTTGTTATACAAATTTTTGAAAATTCTCCTGCCAGAAGAACAGAAAACCGCTGAAAAATTTTATAATATTCCGGAGAATAGCCTTGGCCATTTTATAGGGGGAGACGATACATATGAAGCGCGTCAAAAAGGGGCTTGCGTTTTTCTTGGCGACATGGATATGGATGCTGGCGCTCCCTGTCGGGACTTTATCAGCGATGGAAAATACCGCGGAATTTCTGGGCGGAGAGGGGACGGAGGAGAGTCCGTATTTGATAGCCACCAAGGCGCATCTTGACAATGTGCGCAAGTATCTGGACGCACATTTTTTGATGGTCGCGGATATTGAATTTAACGAGGCGGATTTTGCCCAGGGAGGGGAGTTTTATAATGACGGGCAGGGCTGGGAGCCGATTGGCATCTTTTCTGGTGTGTTTGATGGCAATGGCTATACAGTAAAGCATCTATTTATAAACAGAAAGTACCACGGAACAACTGGCTGGATAAATGTTGGTTTGTTTTCGTATAATAAAGGAATTATTGAAAATTTGGGTATGGTTGAGAGTAGTATAACAGCTTCATGTAATGTTGGTATTTGGAGTGGTGGCATTGCAGGCAATAACGTTGGGACCATTCAAAATTGTTATAACACAGGTAGCGTCTTATCCGATTCGAATGCAACATCTTATGTTGGGGGGATAACAGGACATAATGAGGGAATGGTTATTCAGTGTCATAATTCCGGACATATCGACAGCAATGTCAGCACTCGTTCTTCAAATATAGTTTCGGCAAGCGGAGGCATTGCGGGGTACAACTTCAATATAGTTGCCGATTGCTATAATTTGGGGGAAATTTCTTCCTCCGCTGAATATTCAGAGTCCTACGCCGGCGGTATCGTGGGTATCCATATGCAGGGTTCTATTGATGACTGTCACAACAAAGGAAATGTATACGCAAAGGACGGTATACCTTCTTCAACTGGTTATGAATCCTGTGCTGGAGGTATAGCTGGATATATTAGTTATAATAAAAGTATAATTTTTGACTGTTATAACATAGGAGAGATAACGGCCAATTCTTATTTTAATGCCTATGCAGGAGGCATTATGGGCAATAATGATAGTAACAAAAGTATCATCGTTCGCTGCTATAATGCTGGTTGTATAACTGCGGTTAATCGTTCCAATTCGAACAGCTTCCGATATGCTTTAGCAGGCGGTATTACTGGAGAAAATTCTGGTGCTATTACTGACTGTTATAACACAGGAGAGATAACGGCTAACTCTTATTTTAATGCCTACCATTCAGTGCCTTTGGCAGGAGGTATTGCAGGCTCAAACAGAAAAAGCATCAACAATTGTTACAATGTTGGAGTTATCATGGGGGATAGAAATCTAGGAGGTATTACAGGTTCAAATTCGTATGGACTCATAAGCAATTGCTATTATTTAGATAGCGTTGAAAGTGGAACAGCCAGTGGCCAAGATACAACCGTTTGTTGTACAGATGAGCAGATGAGACAACAGGGAACCTTTATGGGATTTGATTTTCAAGGTATCTGGAAAATGTATGCTTCTGATGAGAATTTTTATCCTCAATTGAGAGCACCATTCAAGAGTATAGGTATAGAAATATTGTCGCATCCCGGCAGCATTCAAGTAATTGAGGGACTACAGCCAAATTTGTTTGGCATAACAGTTAAACTGACTAATGACGATGGAGAGGAATTTGCCATTCCTGCCACCACAGAGATGTTGTTGGAATTCAATCCTTACGAAACTGGTATTCAAAAAATTAACCTTATATATGGCGGGCAAACAACGGCGGAAACAATAGACATCGAAGTGATTCCCAAATCCATCGTCTCCATCGCCGTTATCACTCCCCCGACAAAGACCACGTATGTGCAAGGGCAGCAACTGAATCCAGCAGGCGGAGAACTGACAATTTACTATAACAACAATACCAGCGAAAAAGTGGATTTAAGTGAAGCGCAGCTTTCCTATACCGCTGACCAGCCGGGAGAAACCACTGCCACAGCGGCATATCAGGGGTTTGAGGCCAGCTTTGCGATCACTGTTACCGAAAGGGTCATAAAATTCTTCAGTCTCATTGAACCGGAAAAACTTTCCTATGTGGAGGGGCAGGAGTTGGATGTGACCGGCGGCAAGCTCCAGATCACTTTTGTGTCGGAGGACAATTATACCGAACGAGTCCCCTTAGAACCGGATATGATAAGCGGATATGTTCCAGAACAATTGGGAATCCAGAAGCTGACGGTAACATATGGAGAAAAAACAACGACTTTTGTTGTCAATGTTGTCGCCAAGTCCCTTGACTCGATCGCCATCACCACTCTCCCGATTAAAACAGAATACCTTGAGGGCAAGGACATGCTCGACCTTGCCGGAGGGAGGCTTACCCTCACTTACAACAATGGAACAAGCGAAGAAGTTGACCTTATTTTGGCTGCAGTGAGCGGTTTTGACAATAGCAACGTAGGCAAGCAAGCGCTCACTGTCACTTATCAAGGCAAAACGACCACCCTTGAGGTGACGGTGCGGGCCAAGGCGCTGACGGAAATTCGAGTGACGAAGCAGCCAGCCAAGCGAACCTATCTGGAAGGGGATGCTTTTGATTCGACGGGGATGGAAATTACCGCTTACTACGACAACGGCACCTCGGAGGTGGTGACGGACTATGGTATCAGCGGCTACGACTCCACACCGGGCGTCAAGCGGCTCACTGTGACCTATGGGGGCAAGACGGCGGTTCTGGAGGTGACGGTGCGGGGCAAGGCGCTGGTGTCGATTGCGGTCACTAAAAACCCGGATCAAATGACCTATGTGGAAGGAACCGCGCTGGATACGACGGGGATGGAACTGACCCTGGTATTTGATAACGGGACAAAAGAAGTCCTCGCCACCGGCTGGACGGAAACCTATGATTTCAGCCAGCCGGGAAGGCAGGAGGTGCGGATTGACTGCCGTGGGAAAACAACGACGCTGACGGTGATGGTCCTATCCAAAACCCTTACCGGAATTGCCGTATCCCGGCTGCCGAACAAGCTGACGTATATCGAAGGGAATGCCTTCAGCGCGGCCGGAATGGAAGTCACGGCTTATTACGACAACAACACCTCGGAAATCGTTACCGATCGGGTAACGATTCAAGGGTACGATTCCGCGCCCGGCATCAAAACCATGGCGATTTCTTATCAAGGGAAAGAGGCCTCTTTCACCGTAACGGTGGAGGCTAAAAAACCGGTGTCCATCGCGTGGAAGGCCAAGCCGAACAAGACCGTCTATTTTGTCGGGGAGGAGCTTTCCTTGAGCGGTGCGGTCATCCTCATTCGCTACAACAACGGCACCACGGCGGAACAAAAGCTGGAGGGCTCCTGGGGGGCAGATCAGTACAACCCCAACCAAATCGGGACACAGACGATTTATATTCGGTATCGGAGACGCCGCCCATTTCCTTCACGGTGACGGTGAAAAGCCGCGTCCCCTCGTCCATCACCAGCGGCACATACAGCGTCGGCGGCGGATTCCTCAGCAAAGTCGGAGCGGGCGCCACGGCGGCGCAGCTGCTGGGCGGTATCCACGAAAAAGATTACTGCAGGGTGTACAAGGGGAACACGGAGGTGACCGGGAACGCCCTGGTGGGCACCGGCATGGCGGTGAAGCTGCTGGACGAGAGCACGGTCAAGCAGACGGCGGTGGTTGTGGTGACCGGAGATACCAACGGCGACGGGCAGATTACCATCACCGACATGCTGGCGGTCAAGGCGCATGTGCTGAAAAAGAGCGCCCTTGCCGGGGCGGCGGCGAAGGCGGCGGACACCAGCGGGGACAAGGTGATTTCCATCACCGATTTTATTCAGATCAAGGCGCATATCCTGGGCAAAGACAAGATTCAGCCCCGGGCGTGCTGACGGAGGATGACGAGTATGAAAAAGATAGGGTTAAGTTTGGCGGCCTTGCTGCTGGCGATATGCGTGATGGTTCCCTTTACGGCGTCGGCGGCATCGGCCTCGGCCAGCTTGTCCGGCCCCGGCACCGTCCGGGCGGGGGACGCCATCACCCTGACCTTCAAGCTGAACGGTTCGAACCTATCGGGCGCGTCGGGCACTCTGGCCTATGACGGCGGCCAGCTGCAGCTGACCGGCACCAAGCAGAAAATCGCGGCGCCTTGGGCGGTGGAGTTCAATGGCAATAACATGGTGGCCTACGACAACAATCTGTCCGCGCCCATCAACGGCGGCAAGGAGCTGTTCACCGTCTCCTTCAAGGTGAAGGACGTGGCGGCGGGGACGAAAATCACGGTGTCCTACCAGGATGTAAAGGCCTCGGACGGCAGCGCGGACGCGGGTATCGGCACCGTGAGCTACAGCGCGACGGTGGCGCCGCCGCTGTCCGGCGATAATGCACTGGCGGCCCTGACGGTGGGGAACGCGGACATTTCCCCGGCGTTCAGCGCGGGGGTTACCCAATATACGGCGCGGGTGCCGTTCAGCGTGGCCAAGCTGGAGGTCAAGGCGACGGCGGCGGACGGCAAGGCGAAGGTGAGCGTCAGCAGCCCGGCGCTGAAGCCGGACGGCACGACAAATGTGACCATCACGGTGACGGCGGAGAGCGGCGCGAAGAAGACCTACACCATCCGGGTGCACCGGGAGAAGGATCCCAACTATGTAGCGAGCGGGAACACCGCCCTGGCGGGGATTACGGTGGACGGCTTCCTGCTCTCGCCGGGGTTCCGCGCCGATGTGACCGAGTATGTGGTATGGCTGCCGTACGAAACGGAAAGCGTGCGGGTCAGCGGTAAGGCGGCGGACGGCAAGGCCGGCGTGCAGGTGGTCGGCGGCGACAAGCTGGCGGCAGGGCAGGACAACCCGGTAAGGGTGATCTGCACGGCGGAAAACGGGGACAAAAAAGAGTATACGGTCGTCGTCAAGCGGGCGGCGGCCCACGACGGCCGCGTGGATGAGAAGCCGACTACCCCGGCGACCGAACCGACCCAGGCGGCCACGACGACGGGCGCAGCTGTTCCGGGAAGTGCCGCACCAGCCTCCGGCGTCCCCTGGTGGACGCTGCTGCTGGTGGGGGCGGCTGGCCTGGGCGGCGGCATCGGCATGGGATATGGGCTGTTTGCGAAGAGAAAAGGCCGCTGACGAATCGACAAGCCTGGTTACCCCCAAAAGCCCCCGGCCATACGGCCGGGGGCTTTTGGGGTGTGGGGCATCGGGGGCCGGAATCCGGCCCCTTGTAAGCGTTTGTCCCCTCTATATGAAAAGTGTTCCGCCGCCTCCCTACTGGGCCTTGACCTTTTCTGCGAAGGCGGTGTTGACCACTTCGCCATATGGCGCTGCCTGCTTGAGCTCACCCGCCTGGGTCATGACTTCCTGCAGCAGTCGGAAAGAGGATTCCTTCAGGACGGGATCGGGGCTCCAGGCGTCGATGTCCTTATACCGCTGCACCACGGTGGTGAGCAGCTCGACGCTGGTATCGGGGAAGGAGGGGGCCACGATTTCCGCCACCTCCCGGGCGGTGTGAGAGGCCACCCACTGCTGCCCCTTATAGACGGCGCGGGTGAAGCGTTCGATGAGATCCGCATTTTTCTCGATATAGCTTTTCTTGGCGAAATAGGCGGTGTAGGGGATTTCGCCGCTCTCCTTGCCGATGGAGGCCACGATATAGCCCTTGCCTTCGGCCTCCAGCATGGAGGCGGTGGGCTCGAACAGGGTGACGTAATCCCCGGTGCCGCTGGTGAAGGCGCCCGCCATCAGGGCGAATTGGATGCTGTTGTCTAGGGTGACGTCCTTATACGGATCCACGCCGTTTTTGCGGATGACGTATTCGAGCGCCATATAGGGCACGCCGCCCTTGCGGCCGGGCAGAATGGTCTTGCCCCGGATCTTATCCCAGGAGAAGGAGGCGTCCTTTTTCCGGCCCACCAGGAAGGAGCCGTCCCGCTGGGTCATTTGGGCGAAGACCTGGGTATAGTCCTCCTTGCCCTCGTTGTACACATAGATGGAGGCCTCGGGGCCGGCGAAGCCGATGTCGATATTCCCCGAGAGGACGGCGGCCATGACCTTGTCGGCCCCCTGGCCGTTGGACAACTCGATGTCGATGCCCTCCTCGCCGAAAAAGCCCAGCTCGATGGCCGCGTACTGGGGGGCGTAGAAGATGGAGTGGGTGACCTCGCAGACGGTCACCTTGTCGCCCGCCGTTTTGCCGCCGCAGCCAGCGGGCAGCAGGGCAATGAGGGCGGCGCAGGCCGCCGCGCCGATAAGACGCCGGTATGTAGGCTTCATAGAATCCTTCCTTTCCGAAATTAGCTTTTGGAGAAGCGGCGGCGGGTCAATGCCCGTACCACCGCATGACCAGCTTCTCAAGCAGCACGACGCCCTCGTACATCAGGGCGGCCACCACCGACAGGATGATGACGCTGGCCATGACCAGATCGAGCTGAAACACCTGCCCACCGTAGACGATGAGGTAGCCGAGGCCCGCCTTGGACACCAGGAACTCCCCGGCGATAACGCCCACCAGGGACAGGCCGATGTTGATTTTCAGGGAGTTAAAAAGGGTGACGATGTTGGAGGGGAACACCACCTTGGTGAAAATCTGCCGTTTAGACGCGCCGAAGGTGGCGGCCATTTTGATAAGCTCCTTATCGGTGGAGCGGAAGCCGCTGAGCATTTCCAGGACCGTGACGATGAGGGAGATGGCCAGCGCCATGAAAATGATGGCTTTTGTCCCGGCGCCGACGAGGATGATGATCACCGGCCCCAGGGCGATTTTGGGCAGGCTGTTGAGCACCACCAGGTAGGGCTCGCTGACCTTGGAGACGAAGGCGCTCCACCACAGCACGATGGCCAGCAGGGTGCCCAGCGCCGCGCCGAGCAGGAAGCCCACCAGGGTTTCGTAAATCGTGACGCCCATATGCATGAGCAAATCGTTCTGGGCCATGTTGAAGTAGGTGCGCAGAATCCGGGTGGGCTGGCTGAGAATGAAGCTGTCGATGAGCCCCACCCGCGCCGCGATTTCCCAGGCGGCTATAAAAACGACCAGAATACCGATTTGCCAGTACAGGATATGCCTTTTTCGCTGCTTTTGCTTTTTCAGATACTGCCGCCGCTCCTTTGACAGCGGCGGGATGTCGGTTTTCTTAAGCATGCATCCCCAGTTCTTTCCATATGTGGTCGAAATATTGCCCGAATTTCGGATTGTTCCGGCAGGACAGCGGGGTGCGGTGATCCATGCCGAAATCGATGTCCAGGATTTCCTTCACCCTCGCCGGCCGGGCGGTGAGCACCAGAATCCGGTCGCCCATGCTGATGCTTTCCGGAATGTCGTGGGTGACCATGACGGTGGTGATCGCCTCCTGCTTGAGGATACGGTACACGTCCTCGGTGACGGTCAGGCGCGTTTGGTAATCCAGGGCGGAAAACGCCTCGTCCAGCAGCAGGATATCCGGGTTGATGGCCAGGGTGCGAATTAGGGCCGCCCGCTGCCGCATGCCGCCGGACAGCTGCGCCGGGTATTTATCCTTGAATTCGTACAGTCCGTAGGTTTTCAGCAGCTGCACCGCCCGGTCGACGGTCTCCTGGGTGAGCATATGCCGGATTTCCAGTCCAAACAGCACGTTGCTGTAAATGGTGCGCCAGTCCAGCAGGCTGTCCTTTTGCAGCATATAGCCGATGTGGCCGGAGATGCCCTCGACCTTTTCCCCCTTGACATACACGGCGCCGGCCGTGGGCTTCAGCAGCCCGGCCAGAATGGACAGCAGCGTGGATTTGCCGCAGCCGCTGGGCCCCACGATGCTCATGAACTCGCCCTTGTCCATGGAAAACGATATGTTCTCAAGGGCGGTGACTTCTCCGTTTTGCGCTTGATACTTCTCCTCTATGTTCTCCACCCGAAGAATTTCCAAACCCATCACCTCACGCCCTGCAATTTCCTGTAAAGCTCGCGGCGGCCGGCGCCGCGGGCGCTTACATCCCATAGTATGGTGGCAAGCCCCGATTGGTGCGGGGAACCGTGGCGGGGCCGGAAACAAACCTGTCATCCGGGGTGAACATTTTGTTACACTTTTTTCCAGAACTCCCGGAGAAGGTAAAGAAACTGTAAGCGGATTGTAACCGCGCTGTCATTGCATTCAGCATGTCCGTGCCGTACACTGAAGATAAGGAAAGTTCCTCCAATTCAATATATGCGAGAGGTGTTTTGTATGAAAAAGATCCGTATCCCCGCGCTTCTGGTCTCCCTGTTCCTGACCTCCCTGCTGCTGGCCGCCTGCGACAGCACGCCGGCCGGCGGTAAGCCCCAGTCCTCCGCCCCGGGCACCACGACCTCCGGTAAAGCCGACGAGAGCACCACGGCACCCACCGAGGCACCGCCCACCACGCCGCCGGAAAGCAGCGATCCCACCACGCCGCCCACCACGCCCCCAACCACTCCGCCCGAGACGCCTTCGGACGACAAGGGAGACGCCATCGCCACCCTGGCCAAAACCCTGGAGGGCAAGCCCTATCGGTACGGCGCGGCCGGACCCGACGATTTTGACAATTCCGGCTTCGTGTATTACTGCCTGAAACAGAACGGCATCACGGCTCCCCGCAAGACCGGCGATTTGGCCAAGGCGGGAACGGCGGTCGGCAAGGACGAGTTGCAAGCCGGCGATGTGGTGTTCTTCTACAACGACACCCCGGAGATCGCCCAATACACCGGCATTTATCTCGGAGGCGGCCGGTTCATCGCCTGCAGCAACGAGGAAAAACCGGTTATTGTGCAGGACATGACGCTGAAGTATTTCACCGATCACTATGTGACCGCCCGGCGGTTCTAGGTGGCAAAAAAGAGGTGCACCTAACGCGGCGCCTCTTTTTGGTTATTTCACGACATTGTCCCGAATGGCTTCCAGTTCCTGACCGACGGCCGTGCGGTGGATTATCAAGAAGCGGAAGAGCCGGGCATACCGGATGAGTCGGATACGTCGGAGGATCCTTCTCCGTCCTCCCCCGGCACAGGTTCCGTAGCGCCGGCTGCCGCCTGCATGCTGGCGACAGCGGCGGGGGCTATGCTTTTGACACTGAGAAAACAGCGGAAAGGACGCTAAACAGTAGGTTTAGCGGCAGGGCTTCTCTATCCAGGCGCCTGCGCCGCGTATCGTCGGCCTCAAAGGCTGTCTGATCGCAAAAACTCCCTGAAAGCCGGCTGGCTTCAGGGAGTTTTTGCGTGTTGTGTTATGACAAAAGATACGGTAAAAGGCTGCGCAAGGGAACGGCCATGTAAAGGAGAAGCCTATACGAGATTCTCCCGCGCGTCGAGCGGAAGAATCTCGCTCCAAAGGAAAAGACAGGCCGTCGCCTGTCTTTTCCTTTGGAGCTACTGATCCGATTCGAACGGACGACCTGCTCATTACGAGTGAGCTGCTCTACCAGCTGAGCCACAGTAGCATCTATGAGAAAGCGGAACCGGCTTTCTGTTTGTGGAAAATTCTGCCTAGTGACCCTCGGGTTATGAGCCCGACGAGCTGGGAAACGGTACGGGACATGGTGGATTCCTCCGGTATTATAGCAAACAAACCGGCCGCCGTCAAGGGGAAAAGCGAGTCCCGGCGCAAATTTCCGCGTCGGGACGCCGCCCTAAAACAGCTGCCCCAATTGGTTGCAGGCCACCATTAACAAAGCGAACAGCCCCGTAATGGTCAGCCCTACCCAGACCCGCTTTTTGGGGCGGACGGGCGGCGGGGCCATATTGGTATAGCCGGCCCCCGACGTGGCCACGGCCTGTCCGCAGCGGGGACAAATCGGCCCATCAAAGGGCTGGTTGCAGCGGCTGCAAAGGATTTTCATGGTTTCCGGCTTCCTTTCTGCTGAGATAAACTTAAGGGTTTCCTAATAAATTATTTTATCTCTTTTCGAACATTTGTAAAGGGATATCTGCTATAATAAAGAAAAGTTTCATCATTTATGCAATTTTTCAGCGGGGTCCCGGCGGTGCCGGCGCCCGTTCGAGATACAGGGAGAGGATCGCGTGGAGGGTATATACGACAACATTTTGGTGGTTATTCCATCGCTGAACCCAGACGACAAGCTGATGAAGCTGCTTGAGGATTTGAAAGCAGGGGGCTTTCCTCATGTTCTGGTCGTCAACGACGGCAGCGCGGAGGACTATGCGCCGTACTTTCAGCGGGCGGAGGAGGAATTCGGCTGCGAGGTGCTGCGCCACCATATCAATTTCGGCAAAGGCCGGGCGCTGAAAACCGCCTTTAATCATTTTCTGAACGCCTATCCCGCCTGCAAGGGCCTTGTCACGGTGGATGCAGACGGCCAGCATAAGGTGCCGGATATCCGGGCATGCTGCGACGCCATGCTGGCCCACCCCGAGGCCCTGATCCTGGGCAGCCGGGATTTTTCGAAAGAAGATGTCCCCTTTAAGAGCCATTATGGCAACGTCATCACCCGCAATGTGTTCCGGCTGCTGTGCGGCGTTCGGATTTCTGACACGCAGACCGGTCTGCGGGCCATGTCTTCCCCGCTGGTTAAGCGCTTCCTGACCACCAAGGGGGAGCGGTTCGAATATGAGATGAACATGCTCATCGATTGCGCCGAGGACAAAATCCCGCTGCGGGAGGTGCCGATCGAAACCGTTTATATCGAAGAGAACGCGTCCTCTCATTTTCATCCGGTGCTGGATTCTATCAAGATCTATGCGGTTTTCGGCAAATTTCTCTTTTCCTCCGTGTCCAGCTTTTTGGTGGATATCATCATGTTTACCATGCTCAGCTGGGTGCTGCGCCTGGCCGCGCCGGAGCTGCTGACGACCGATGTGCCCCATATCAAAATCACGTACGCCATCCTCATCGCCACGGCAGCCGCCCGCGTGATATCTTCCTTGTGGAACTACCTGCTCAATCGAAAGCTGGTTTTTCAGAGCAAGGCCAACGGCGCGGTTACGCTGGTTAAATATTACGCACTGGCGGTGGTCATTTTGTTCCTGTCCGCCCAGGGGGTCAGCTTTTTCACCCACCTGACCGGATGGAACAGTACCGTGGTGAAAATTCCCATCGATATGCTGCTGTTCCTAATCAGTTTCCCCATTCAAAAGCATTGGGTCTTTAAGAAGGAAAAAGCACCGCGGCAGGATGGTCTGGCCGCTTGAAAATTCTACAACGTATTGTCGTATAGGCAAAGGGACGGGATTGCATAAATTTGCAATCCTGTCCCTTTTTTTCTATATGTTGTTGTTTGCCGCGGCTTTTCCTCAATGAAAAATATCCGCCCACCGGATAAAAAGGTAAAAAATGGCTAATATAAACGGATAATTCGGATGAGTTCACAGCTGGCTAAGATTTTACCGCAACTTTCTTACGATGCAGATTCCACAACAATCCTTCATATTTCAGCCTAATTGTAGGAAAAAATTTCCGCATAATTGCGGCTCTTCTGGAAATACTACCGGAAATAAGTGAATATATTTCACATATTGGTGGTTAAAATTCACATGTACTGCATTTGGAAAACGGCCATGATATACTTGGAGGGAAGGGGGCATCAGTATGTCCAATGACAAACGGGCTCGTTCTGTCTTTTCCGAACGTCTGCGCATGCTGCGCAAGTCCAACAATCTGACACAGAAGCAGGTGGCTCAGAGCCTGAGTATAGACCGTTCCACATATGCTTACTATGAAATTGATAAAACCAAGCCGGATTATGACACGCTGCTGCGTATTTCCCGTATTTTCAATGTTAGTGTGGACTTTCTTTTGGGCCGCGACCGGGATGCCTCCGCTTCGGTGACGCTTCACGACAACCATTATCCCCGCGATAACACGGAGACCTCTCGCTCTCTGGTAGATCTCACCCAGGAGGAACTGGCCTTCCTCAACATTTACCGCCAGCTAGACAGCATCCAGCGAAACGCCGTGATGCAGTTTGCGCTGGAACAGCGGTTTCAGCGGCAGAGCTTTTCGGATAGATAAGAAAAAGCGGAGGGGACAAGCCCTCCGCTTTGCTTTGTCATGTAGCCGTTTATCGATGCTTTCCCAGGAAAAAGAGGGCCAGTGTTCCGGGGCCGGAATGGCTGCCGATCACGGTGCCAATGGTGTGCAGCATAAAATGCCGCGCGCCGGTGACCTGCTGCACGATGGCCTTGAGCTTTTCGGCATCCTCCAGGCAGTCGCCGTGACTGATCAGGATCATCTGATCGGACACGTCGTCATTCACCGTTTCCTTCATTTTGGCGGCCAGCGCCTCCATGGCGCCCTGACGGCCGCGGCTCTTGCTCATGAGAATGAGATGCCCCTCGTCGTCCACATGAAGTACCGGCTTGATCCCCAGCAGGGAGCCGAAAATAGCGGAAGCCTTGGAAACCCGGCCGCCCCGATGCAGGTGCATCAGATCGTCCACCGTGAACCAATGGCACAGATGCAGTTTGTTGTCCTCCAGCCACTTCGCGTTTTCCTGGATGGTCATGCCCGCTTCCTTATGCATCTGGGCGTAATAGAGCAGCAAGCCCTCGCCCATGGACGCGGCCAGGGAATCGACCACCAAAATGGTGCGATCCGGGTATTTTTCCCGCAGCTCCGCCGCGCCACGCTCCACCGATTCATAAGTGCCGCTCAGCCCGCTGGAGAAGCAGAGATGCAGCACGTCCTCCCCCGCCTGCAGATAAGGCTCCACAAAATCGATAAAATCGTAGGTATTGACCTGCATGGTGGTGGACTGGGCGCCGCCGCGCAGCGCTTCGTAGAAATCATGAATGGGCATGCAGTCCTCGCTGCCCTCCCGGTACTCCTTACCGTTTATCTGAAAGCCGAGACCTACGCAGGGGATAGAATGCTCCGTATAAAATTCCCGGGGCATATCGCAGGTGGAATCGGTGGTAATTCTGTAGCTCATACAGCAGCCTCCCGTTTTATCTGGTTTTGGATACCATGTTACATCATATTACCCGGCGTGTCAAGAGGGGCCGACAAACGTCCATTTTGACGCCGGCTGTTCCGGCGTGGCGGGCCGCCTGGCACGCCCTTTCCCGGACTTTCTTTCAGTATACCCGATCCTTCAGACAAATACAAGGTTTCCCGTACTTTCGGATCCGATTTTCGAGGATTCCCCGGCTTCCCCCCTTGCGCCGGCGGTTCAAAACCGGTATGATGGGGGAAAACGCCCGGTTGGGCGCGCTTGGAGGAATTTCGCTATGGCTGATCCGTTTTCATCCATCCTGTCCCTGACACGGGCCGCCGTGGAGCGGTACGATATGCTGCCCGCCGGCGCGTCGGTGGCCGTGGGGGTATCGGGCGGTAAGGACAGCTTGGTGCTGCTCGTGGCCCTGGCTCGTCTGCGGGAATTCTTCCCCACCCCCTTCTCCCTCACCGCCATCACGCTGGATCCGGTCTTTGAGGGGCGGCAGACCGACTATTCCCCCGTGGCCTCCCTGTGCGAGGAGCTGCGCGTCCCTTATATAGTCCGCCGCACCCGGCTGTGGGAGGTGGTGTTCGAGGAGCGGCGGGAGGCCAATCCCTGCAGCCTGTGCGCCCGGATGCGCCGCGGTGCCCTTCACGCGGCCGCCAAGGAGGCAGGCTGCAGTTTTGTCGCCCTGGGGCACCACAAAAACGACGCGGCGGAGACCTTTCTCATGAATCTGCTGGCGGGAGGCACCCTGGCCTGCTTTTCGCCGAAAAGCTATCTGGACAGGCGGGAGCTCACCCTTATCCGCCCGCTGATATTCGCGCAGGAAGCGGATATCACCCGCTGCGCCGAACGGGCCGCGCTGCCGGTGGTCAAGTCCCGCTGCCCGGTGGACGGCTGCACCAACCGGCAGAGGACCAAGGAGCTGCTGGCCGATCTGTCCGCCGCGTACGGCCCTCTGAACGACAAAATTCTGGGCGCCATGCAGAAGGCCGGCCTGAGCGGCTGGTGAATAAAGTGAGGGGACGCGAACCCGCCCCGGCAGGCTCTTGTTTGCCTGCCGGTTTTTGCTGCGCCTCGGTCGATATTATATTTCCTTTTTATATGAGGGCGCGTCGCTTCCTCCCCGTGATATTGACGAAAACTCGTGCGAAATTGCTAAGAGATTTCGGCTGAATAAGGGTATCTTTTTTTGAACAGGCCGGTATAATAGGGCGTGTAAATAGTTTGTTAACAAGTTCCCCGCGAAGCCGCCGGGGAATTTGAAAGGCAGGGTGATGATATGTTCCAAATCCGATGGCTGTGGCGTAACATTGAACGCAAGTACCGCGTCGCTCTGATTGTCGCGCTCATTCTATCCGCCGGCACCAGCGTCATGCTGGTGATCAACCCCTTTCTGTCCGCCAAGCTCATCGACGATGTCATTATCCCCCAGAACCCGGATCCCCTGCTGCCGCTGCTGTTCTCCATGTTGGCGGTGCAGGTGCTGCGGCAGGGCATGCGGTATGTGATGGTTATTCTGCTGGAGCGCTCGGCTCAGCATCTGATGTTCAATCTGCGGGTGCATCTCTTCACCGTCCTGCAGCATCAGGAGATGCGGTTCTTCGATCGCAACCGCACCGGCGACCTGATGACCCGCCTGTCCGCCGATCTGGATTGGTGCCGCCATTTTACCGCGTTTCTCACCTATCAGGTGGTGGACAGCGTGGTGATGTTCATCGCCACCCTGACCATGTTTTTCTGCGTCAGCTGGCAGTTGACCCTGGCCCTGCTGGCGGTTACCCCTCTGCTGATGCTCATCACCAAGCTGTATTCCAAAAAAGTGCATCCCCTCTTCGTCGGCATGCGGGATCGCCTGTCCGATCTGAACACCGCCGCCCAGGAAAATATCGCCGGTAACCGGGTGGTCAAAGCTTTCGCCCGGGAGGATTACGAGCGGGAGCGTTTCCATGAGCGGAACCAGGAGTACCGGGACGCGAACCTGGACATCAATAAGTTGTGGCTTACCTTTTTCCCCATGATCGAGGTGCTGGCCAACGCCATGACCCTTATCACCATCTTCTTCGGCGGCGCGCTCATCATCATGGGCCAGCTGCACCCCGGTCCCGGCGCCTTTTCCCCTGGTGACCTGACCATCTTCACCTCCCTGTCCTGGGCGCTGGCCAATCCCATGCGCAACCTGGGTACCCTGATAAACGATTTGCAGCGGTTCGGCGCCTCCGCGACCAAAATCATCGAGGTGTATTACGGCCGGCCCCTTATTGTCGACCGGCCCGACGCCGAGAGCCATCCGCACATGGAAGGGAGAATCGCCTTCCGGGATGTGAGTTTTTCCTTCGGCGGCGTCCAGGTGCTCAAGGATGTCAGCTTTGAGGTGGAGCCTGGCCAGACGGTGGCCATCATGGGCCCCACCGGCTCGGGCAAAACCACCCTCATCAACCTGCTGGCCCGCTTCTATGACGCCGACAGCGGCGAGATCCTGGTGGACGGCTGCAACGTCCATATGTGGAAGCTGCAGGAGCTGCGCCGCGGCATCGGCACCGCCACCCAGGACGTGTTCCTCTTCTCCGACACGGTGGAGGGCAACATCGCCTTCGGCAACCAGTCTTTGTCCGAGGTGGAGGCCCGGGATTTCGCCCGGCGGGCGGCGGCGGACGAATTCGTCGTCAAAATGCCAGAGGGCTATGACACCATTGTGGGGGAAAGAGGCGTGGGCCTTTCCGGCGGCCAGAAGCAGCGTATCGCCCTGGCCCGCGCCATGGCGGTGGAGCCCGCCATCCTGGTGCTGGACGATACCACCTCCGCCGTGGATATGGAAACCGAAAAATACATACAGCGGCAGTTGCGCGAGCTGCCCTATCCCTGCACCAAAATTCTCATCGCCCAGCGGATTTCCTCCGTCAAGGACGCGGATCTCATCCTGGTGCTGGAAAACGGACAGATAACCGAGCGGGGCACCCATGAGGAACTGCTGAAAAACCGCGGTTACTATTGGGAAACCTATGCCCTGCAGAACGATATTCATGAGGAATCCGTCCCCGTGACCGCTCAAGGGGGTGTGTGCTGATGGCTCGGAACAAATTCGACGTGGACGAAAACCTGGAATCCCCGTTCAGCTTCGCCCACCTCAAGCGTGCCATGAAGTACGTTAAGAAGCATGCCTTTAAAATGGTGCTCGCTCTGGTGCTGTCCTGCATCGCCAGCGTGGTGGCGCTGTTCGGCCCGAAGATTATGCAGTGGGCCCTGGACGATGCCGTGCCGCATAACGATTTCGGCCTGCTGGGCCGCCTGGCCCTGTTCTACACCCTCATCGTGATTATCGGCATCGTCTTCACCACCATCCGGGCCCGCATTATGGCTCATGTCAGCCAGGAGATTGTCTACGATATTCGGGAGGATCTCTTCGCTCATCTGCAGCGCCTGCCCTTCAGCTACTACGACAGCCGGCCGGCGGGGAAAATCCTGGTGCGGGTCATCAACTACGTCAACTCGGTGTCCGACATGCTGTCCAACGGCATCATCAACAGCATCCTGGAAATCGTCAACGTGGCGTTTATCATCGTGTTCATGTACTCCACCAACGCGCTGCTGGCTACGATTGTGGTGGCCGGTCTCCCGCTTTTCGCGGCGGTCATCTGGTACATCAAGCCCCGCCAGCGGAAATACTGGCAGGCCCAGTCCAACAAAAATTCCAACTATAACGCCTACCTCGCGGAGAGCATCGACGGCGTGCGCGTCAGCCAGCTGTTCGCCCGGGAGGAGGAGAACATCTCCATCATGAAGCGGCTGGCCGCCGCCTGCCGCGCCGCTTGGCTGAAGGCTGTCTATGTGGGCAACGCCGTGTGGCTCTCTTCCGAAATCATCAGCCAGATCGTCTTCACCGTGATGTACATCGCTGGCGTGTACTGGATTGGCGGCGCCATGGTATCCTTCGGCGTGCTGCTGGCCATGGGGCAGTATGTCAGCCGCTTCTGGCAGCCCATCACCAACCTGGCCAACATCTACAACATGTTCATCAATAACATCGCGTACCTGGAACGCATTTTTGAAACCATGGACGAACCGGTGGTGGTGGACGATCTGCCCGGCGCGCAGCCTTTGCCCGCCATCCGGGGCGAGGTGGAGTTCCGTGACGTGACCTTCGCCTACGAGCCGGGCGTCAATATTCTGGAGAACCTCTCCTTCTCCGTGCGGGAGGGTGAGAGCGTGGCCCTGGTGGGGCCGACGGGGGCCGGCAAGACCACGGTGGTCAATCTTATCAGCCGGTTCTATAACCTCACCGGCGGTCAGGTGGTGCTGGACGGCAAATATGACATCGCCGGCGTCACCCTCCACTCCCTGCGCAGCCAGATGGGCATCATGCTTCAGGACAGCTTTATTTTCAGCGGCACTATCATGGACAACATCCGCTATGGCCGGCTGGACGCCACCGACGAGGAAGTGCAGGCCGCGGCCCGGGCGGTGCGGGCGCACGATTTCATCATGGAAATGGATCGAGGCTACTACACCGAGGTTAACGAACGGGGCAGCCGCCTCTCCCAAGGGCAGCGGCAGCTGATCTCTTTCGCCCGTACGCTTCTGTCCGACCCGAAAATCCTGATTCTGGACGAGGCCACCTCCTCCATCGATACCAAAACGGAGCGGCTGCTCCAGGAGGGGATCGCGGCGCTGCTCAAGGGGCGGACCTCCTTTATCATCGCCCACCGGCTGTCCACCATCAAGACTTGTGATAAAATCATGTACATTGCCGACAAGCACATTCAGGAATGCGGCAGCCACGACGAACTTATCGCCCGGCGCGGGCTATATTATAATCTGTATACCGCACAATCGCAGGAACAGGGCGTCGCCCTGGCGACATAACGAAAAGGGATCGGTCTTTTGGCCGATCCCTTTTCGTTATGTCTCTCTTACGCCGCCTCCAAGCGGCGGGCTCCCACGGCCAACTTTCGAGAAAACTCCTGGAGTAGTCTCTCAGCCGCCATCGGTTTGTCCGTTGCGGCTATTTTTTTGTCTTTTTGGGTGAGTTTATATAAAGCGCTGCATAATTTCGTAGAAAATTTCGCGTTTGTCGGCGGTTTTGCCTAACAATTGCCTATTTACAAGGCCTAGAGAATATGTTATAGTTTTAACAATGCATCATGGGGGAGTTTGGCGCTTTGTCATGGGGCAGACAAATTCCGACAGCGACCCGCCGGGTTACCGGGGGGCCGGAGAGGGTGTACCGCGGGGCTTGTGCAGCCAGCCCGATCCGGGTAAGCCGATAGAGTTAAGGGAGACAACCGTATGCGAAAAGGGAAGAAGATCACCGTTTTGGGCGCCGGTAATGTGGGCGCCTCCATCGCGTATACCCTGACCATGGACGGTATGGCGTCCGAAATCGTTCTCATCGACATCAACGAGAAAAAGGCCCAGGGCGAGGCGGCCGACATCCTGCAGGGCACCCCGTTCAGCGCGCCGGTGAACATCCACGCCGGCGGTTATGAGGATGCGGTGAATTCCGATATCGTCATCGTCACCGTGGGCATGGCCCGCAAGCCGGGACAAACCCGGATCGACCTGGCCCAGGCCAATGTGGACATCGTCAAATCGGTGATGCCGCAGATTACTCGTTTCGCTCCTGACGCGGTGTATGTGGTGGTCAGCAACCCGGTGGACATCATCACCTACGCCATTCTGAAAACGACCCATCTGTCCGAAAGCCAGGTCGTTGGCTCGGGCACCATGCTGGATTCCGCCCGGTTGCGTTCCCGACTGGCCGCCCATGTGGGGCTTAACTCAAAGAACGTGCACGCCTATGTGTTCGGCGAGCATGGCGACACCTCCATGATCCCCTGGTCCCTGGCGACCATCGCGGGCATGGAAATGGGCACCTACTGCTCGGTAATCTGCGACAAGCACAACCACTGCGGCAAGGAAGAGCTGCGGGAAATCGAGGACGACGTGCGCACGGCGGGGGCCAAGGTCATCGCGTTGAAGGGCGCGACCTACTACGCCATCGCCATGGCGGTGCGCCGTATCTGCGAGTGCATCATCCGGGACACCGACTCGGTGATGACAGTGTCCGCCATGATTCACAACCAGTACGGTATCAACGA
>ERZ824522.938-NODE-938-length-23135-cov-2.752253_pt1 | contig 23135 bp, 17 predicted proteins | sample MGYA00519935_ERZ824522 | MGnify/ENA primary metagenome ERZ824522 (study PRJEB31778, sample SAMEA3449160) | human gut metagenome | biome: human gut; feature: human-associated habitat; material: faeces | place: United Kingdom | collected 2010/2012 ...
TTCTCGTCCTGATTGATGCCGTAATACTCGGGACGGTGGATGAAGGCGACGATGTCGGCGTCCTGCTCGATGGCCCCCGACTCGCGGAGGTCCGACAACTGGGGCCGCTTCGACCCGCCGCGCATCTCGGTGGCGCGGCTCAGCTGCGAGAGGGCGATCACCGGCACGTTCAGCTCCTTGGCGATGGCCTTGAGCGTGCGCGAAATGAAGGCCACCTCCTGCTCGCGGTTGCCCTTCGTGTCCTGGTTGCCGGTCATCAGCTGGAGGTAGTCGATGATGATGATCTTGATATCGTTGTGAATCTTCAGCCGCCGGGCCTTCGAGCGGAACTCGAAGACCGACAGCGCCGGCGTGTCGTCGATATAGAGCGGTGCGGCGCCCAGCGGCTTGGTGGCCGATTCGAGATGGCGCCACTGCTCGGGCGTCAGACGGCCCGACTTGACGTCGTTGCCCGAAAGCCCCGTCTCGGCGATGATGAGTCGCATCATCAGCTGCACGGCCGACATTTCGAGCGAGAAGAACGCCACGCCCTGCTCGTGGTCCACGGCCATGTTGCGGGCCATCGAGAGCACGAAGGCCGTCTTGCCCATCGACGGACGCGCGGCGACGATGATGAGGTCCGACAGCTGCCAGCCGAGCGTCACGCGGTCGAGGGCCATGAAGCCCGACGGCACGCCGTTGAAGGCGCTCGTGTTTTTCGACGCCTCCTCGATCTGCATGAGCGCGCGGGCCAGGATGTCCTTCGACGACTGCACCGAACGCTTGACGTGCCCCTCGGCGACCTTGAAAATCTCGCCCTCGGCGAATCCGATCAGGTCCGTCACGTCGGTCGATTCGTCGTAGGAGCGTTTCTGGATTTCGGTGGCCGAACGGATCAGCTCGCGCTGCACGTATTTCTGGGCGATGATCTTGGCGTGGAACTCGACGTTCGCGGCCGAGCCGACCTTCTGCGTCAACTGCGCCAGGTACGACGCGCCGCCCACCTTCTTAAGCTCCTTCTTGACCTTCAGCCGCTCGGTCACCGTGTAGAGGTCGATCGGCTTGAGCTCCATCGACAGCTCCTCGATGGCCTTGTAGATCAGCCGGTGCTCCTCCGTGTAGAAGGCTTCGGGCGTGATGAACTCCTGGACGGCGATGATACTGTCCTTTTCGAGCATCAACGCGCCCAGCACGGCCTCCTCCAGCTCGACGGCCTGGGGAGGGACGTTGCCGGCCGTATCGGTCAGCGCCGCAAACGCCTCCCGGTTGCGGGAGGAGGGGGTAAAATCTTTCGCCATGAAGTTATCGAAATCTTTCGAAGGTCAAAAGTAGCGATTCGGGCGGACATATCAAAACGGCGCGCCCGGAGTTTTTCCGAAAAAGGTCCGTTTCGCCCCGCCGCGGACCGCTACTCCTTCACTCCCAGCTCGCGGCGCGAGACGGCCAGGGCCGCGATGCTGACGCGGCAGCCGGGCGCGGCGCGCAACATCTCGGCCGCGCACGACAGGAGCGTGCTGCCCGTGGTCATCACGTCGTCCACCAGCAGCACGTGCCGCCCGGCCAGCCGCTCGGGACGGCGGACGGCAAAGGCCCCTTCGACGTTCGCGGCCCGCTCGCGGCGGGACTTGAGGGCCTGGCTGGCCGTATTGCGCTTCCGGCCGACGCTCCGGCGGTCCACCTCCACGCCCAACTGCCCGGCGATCCCCTCGGCGATGTATTCCGACTGGTTGTATCCTCTCCGGCAGCGCTTGAAAGGGTGCAGCGGAAGAGGCACGACCGCCTCCACGTCGTCGTACAGCCCGCTCTCCTTCAGGCAGCGGCCGTACCAGGCGCCCATCTCGCGGGCCGCGCGCCATGCCCCGCGGTACTTGAAGGCATGGATCAGCCGCCGCCACCCGCTGCCGCGGACGAAAAAGAGGAAACCCGAGGCCCGCTCCACGGGGACCAGTCCCCAGCACTTGCGGAACACCGGGTTGTCGGCCTCGCGCCAGTAGCCCGTCAGCGGCGCCGTCGCGCGGCACAGCGTGCAGACCGTGCGCTCCCCGCGGGCGAGAGGCTCCCCGCAGACGGCGCACCGCCGCGGAAAGAGCAGCGACGCCGCATCGCCGAACAATTCACTGAGGATCGACATTGACGACGACGGTAACGGATTTGTATTCGGCCTGCCGGGAGAACGATTTCAACTCCTCCGCGAGGATCTCCCGCGCACGGGCCGACGAAGCGCCGCTCTCGACCTTGAGCAGCAGCCCCACGAGGTATTCGCCGCGGATGCGGTCCACGGGCGGGGCCATCGGCCCCAGCACGCGGCGGCCGAAGCGCGCGCGCAGCCGGGCGGCCAGTTCCAGCACGCCCCGCCGCAGCAGCATGGGGTCGCGGTGGCGGAGCGTGAGGGCCGTCAGCCGGGCATAGGGCGGATAGAAGAAGGCTTCGCGCTCGGCGAGCTGCGCGAGGGCCATCGCCTCGTAATCGCCGGAGGCGACCTGTCGGATGACGGGATGCCCCGGCTCGGAGGTCTGGATCACCACCTCGCCCGGCTCGGAACGCCGCCCGGCCCGGCCCGCCACCTGCGTCATCAGCTGGAAGGCCCGCTCGGCGGCCCGGAAGTCGGGATTGTTGAGCAGGTTGTCGGCGTTGAGAATCCCCACCAGCGAAACCCCCTCGAAATCGAAACCCTTGGTTATCATCTGCGTGCCGACCAGAATATCGGTCCTGCGGGCCGCGAAGTCGGCGACGATGGCGTTGAAGGCCCGCTCGGAGGTCACGCTGTCGCGGTCCAGCCGCGCGACGCGGGCTCCGGGAAAGATCCGGGCCACCTCCTCCTCGATCTTCTCCGTGCCGAAACCCACCGGCACGACATCCGTCACGCGGCACGACGGACATTTCGCCGGAACCCCCTCCGTATGACCGCAGTAGTGGCAGACGAGCTTTTCGCCGCCCTTGTGGTAGGTCAGCGTCACGTTGCAGTGGGGACAGCGCGCCGTCCAGCCGCACTCCGTGCATTCGACATAGGGCGAAAAGCCGCGGCGGTTCTGGAACAGCATCGCCTGCCCGCCCCGGGCGAGCGTCTCGCCGATCTTGTCGAGCAGCAGGCGGTTGAAATGGGTCTTGCGCTCGTTGCGCTTGACGGCGCGCAGCGTGTCCGAAATCAGCACCTCGGGCGGCCGGGCGCCGCCGTAACGCTCCCCCAGCACGGCGCGGCCGTACTTCCCGCTCCGGGCGTTGAGCCACGTCTCGAGCGAGGGCGTGGCGCTTCCGAGCAGCGTGCGACCTCCGAACAGGCGGGCCGTCACCACGGCGCAGTCGCGGGCGTTGTAGCGCGGCGCGGGATCGGACTGCTTGTAGCTGGCGTCGTGCTCCTCGTCCACGACGACGAGCTGCAACCGTTTGAGCGGCAGAAAGATCGCCGAACGCGCCCCGACGACGAACTCGCCCCCCTCGGAGCGGCCGAGCCGTAGGAAGGTCTCCGTGCGGCGGCGGGGCGTGAGTTTCGAATGATAGGGGGTGACGCGGCTGCCGAAGATGCGCTCCATGCGCTCGATGAGCTGCGCCGTGAGGGCGATCTCGGGAACCAGCAGCAGCACGTCGCCGCCCCGCGCCAGCACCTCGGCGATCAGGTGGATGTAGATTTCGGTCTTGCCCGACCCGGTGACGCCCTGCAGCAGGGCCGTGGTCTTCCCGGCGGCGAACTGTCCGCGCAGGGATTCCAGCGCCGTCTGCTGGTGCGCCGTCAGCTCCGGAAGGCGGAAGACCGCGCCGCCGCGCTCGACCGAACGTTCGCGCCGGGTGCAGACGACGTATTTCTTGCGCCGGAGGGCGTCCAGCACGGCATGATCGGCCCGGAGCAGACGGCGGGCCACCTCGCCCGTCGCAATGCGCGTCTCATCGCCGGCCGCGGCCAGTTCGAGCAGCGCTTCGTACTGTTTCGGGGCGCGCCGTTCGATTTTCTCGCAGATTTCGTGAAAACGGCCCTCGTCGCGGAGTTCCGCGGCCAGCGACACGTAACACTCGGTACGGGGACGGAACTCGTCGCCGGAGAACTCCTCCTCCGTGTCGCCCGAGGGCTTCATCAGGGCGGGCAGCGCCACGCGCATCACCTCCCCCAGGGAGCACATGTAGTACGAGGCGATCCACTCCCACAGGGCCATCTGCTCCGGCGAGAGCAGCCGCATGCCGCCGTAAAGCACGCGGGAGACGGATTTGACGGTCCTGAAATCGGGACGGCGGTCATGCACCCGCCACACGATCCCCGTATAGATCCTTCTGCGGCCGAACTGCACCGCCACAGCCTCGCCCCCGGCGACAGTCACGCCTTCCGGCAGGGCGAACGTGTAGGCGGGCTGCGCCAGCGGAAGAACTATGTCGGCATAGCGGGGCATCAGGGTTTGCTGATGGCCTGGAATCCCTTGCCGTAGACGCCCATGACCGAACCGACGGACATGAAGGCGTTGGGGTCGATGGTCTTGACGAACTTGAGGATCGTGGCCGTCTCGCGCTTGCGGCAGACGACCATCACCACCTTCGACCGCTCCTTGGTGTACCACCCCTGCGAATCGAGCAGCGTCACGCCGCGGTGGATGTTCTGCACGATGGCGTCGGCCATCTTCTCGTAGTCGTGCGTCACGATGAGCACCTGGCTCGACTGCTGGTTGCCGGCCATGATCATATCGACCGTATAGCCCACGACGGCGGTCATGACGTAACCGTAGATCACCGTGTCGATGTTGAAGCCCACCAGCAGCGACGACCCGATGATGATGAAGTCCGAGAAGATGAGAATCTTGCCGTAGCTGATCGTGCGGTACCTGTTGATAATCATGGCCACGATGTCCGTGCCGCCCGTCGAGCCGCCCTGCGCGAAGCACATGGCGATGCCGATGCCGGCCAGGATGCCGCCCAGGATGACGGCCAGAATGCGTTCCAGATGAAGGAAATCCCCCTCGGGCAGCACGTCCTGCCAGAAATTCATGCCCAGCGAAATGACCACCACGCAGAAGATCGTCTTCACGCCGAAGTTCCACCCCACGATGAAGCCCGCCACGAGCAGCAGGATGGCGTTCAGCACGAAGACCATCGTACCGATCTGGATGTCCACGCCGATCTGCTCGAGCGCGCTGCACACCACGAGCGAAAGGCCCGCCGCACCGCCGCCCGTTCCCTTGACGGGCAGGATGCAGCCGATCCAGCCGAACGAATAGAGCATCATGCCCACGGTCATCAGGAAATACTCCTTGACGCTCTTCAGAACGGTCTCCATAGTAAGCGTTTTCATAGCCGACGTGCAATTTAACGATTATGCCACAAAGGTATAAAAATTTCGCCTTGATAGGCGTTCCGCTCCTCCAATCTTTTTTCGAGCATCGCCCACAGTTGCTCGTTGCGCACCAGCCCCCAGTTGCGGCCGTAATGGTAGCGCGGCGGAGCCTCCGAAGCGAAGCGCTCGACGACCAGATCGGGCCGCAGGCGGCGGAGGATTTCGACGATCAGATCGAGGTACTCGCCGATCTCCCAGAAACGGAACCGCGCGGGGTCGGCGTCGTACTCGGCGGCCATCGGCGTCCCCCGGAAGACCTGCAACTGGTGGAACTTCACGGTCGTCAGCGGCAGGGCGTTGATCCGTTCGGTCTGTCCGACGAGCTGCTCGTCCGTCTCGCCCGGAAACCCGAGGATGAAATGCGCGCCGACGGGAAGCCCCCGCGCCGCGGTCCGCTCGACGGCCCGGCGGGCGCAGTCGAAATCGTGGCCGCGGTTCACGGCCCGCAGCGTCCGGTCCGAGGTGGACTCGATGCCGTACTCCACGGCCACGTAACGGTCGCGCGCGATGTCGCACAGCAGGTCGAGCGTCGCCCCGTCCATGCAGTCGGGGCGCGTGCCGACGACGATGCCCGCCACGTCGGGGTGCGCGAGCGCCTCGCCGTAGAGCGCGCGGAGCCGTCCGGGCGGCGCGTAGGTGTTGGAATAGGACTGGAAATAGACCAGGTAGCGCTGCGCCGTGCGGTAGCGGTTGCGGTGGAATTCGATCCCCTCGGCGATCTGCCGCGCGACGCTCTTCCCGCCGCCGCAGTAGGAGGGTGTGAAGGCCCCGTTGTCGCAGAACGTGCAGCCGCCCCGCCCCACCGTGCCGTCGCGGTTGGGGCACGTGAAGCCCGCATCGACCGAGAGTTTCTGCACCCGGCCGCCGAACAGCCGGCGGAAATAGCCCGCATAGGAGTTGAACCGCCGCGTATCGCCCCACGGGTAGATCGTCCGCTGCGCCACTACTCCCGGTTTTTGGAGTCCATCCAGATCGTGACAGGCCCGTCGTTCACCAGCGCGACCTGCATGTCGGCCCCGAAGCGGCCCGTAGCCACGGGGCGCCCCGACAGCTCGGCCACACGGGCCGCGAAACGTTCGTAAAGCGGGCGCGACACCGGCTCGGGAGCGGCCCGGACGTAACTCGGGCGGTTGCCCTTGCGGGTCGAGGCCAGCAGGGTGAACTGGCTCACCACGAGCACCTCGCCCCCGGCCTGCACGACGTCGCGGTTCATCACCCCCGCCTCGTCGTCGAAGATGCGCAGCCGCACGAGCTTGCCCGCCAGCCACTCCACGTCCTCCCCGCCGTCGTCGGGCCCCACGCCGACGAAGACCAGCAGTCCGGCCCCGATCCGGGACCACGCAGCGCCCCCGATTTCGACGGAGGCGCCCTTCACGCGTTGAATGAGCAGTCGCATGGCGTCACGGATTTTCGAAATGGGCCCAGAGGCTGTCCCCGGCCGGCACGGGGGCCGTGACCGACACCGGGCTGCGGCGCACGGGGTGTTCGAACTCCACGCGGCGCGAATGGAGCGAAATGCCGCCGCCGGGCAGCGACCGCTTCGCGCCGTACTTCAGATCGCCGCGGATCGGGCAGCCGATCTTCGACAACTGCGCCCGAATCTGGTGGTGGCGGCCCGTGATGAGCTCGACCTCGACGAGCGTGTAGCGCGTGCCGACGCCGAGCGTCGCATAGCGCAGGCGCGCCTGCCTGGCGTCGCCCTTCGGAGCGTCGAAGGCCCGCGAACGGTTGGTCCGCCCGTCGCGCAGGATGTAGTGGAGCAGCTCGCCGCTTTCGGGATCGGGCGTGCGTTCGGTCAGCGCCCAGTAGGTCTTGCGGATGCGCCCTTCGCGGATCATCTCGTTGAGCCGCACGAGGGCCTTCGAGGTCTTGGCGAAGAGCACCGCGCCGCTCACGGGGCGGTCGATGCGGTGCACCACGCCGAGGAACACCGCACCGGGCTTCGCATCGCGGCGCTTGATGAACGCCTTGATCTGGTCTTCGAGGGCGCTTTCGCCCGAGGGGTCGGGCTGCACCAGATCGCCCGCATGCTTATTGACCACCAGCAGGTGGTTGTCTTCGTAGAGAATATCGTTCGGGTCAAACATAGACAGGAATCAAGAGGCGGAGGCACGGCCGGCCGCGCCCCCGGGATGAACCGTATCAGAGGACGAAGGCGAAAGGCAGCAGCCTCGCGGCCGAATCGACCGCCGAAGCCGACCCGCCGCCGCTCATCACCACACGCATGGGCACGCCCTGCCGCCGCTCGACATCGACCATCACCTGCCGGCACTGCCCGCAGGGATAGCACTCCCGCGCCGAGGGGTCCGACGCGATGGCCAGCGTCTCGACCGGATCGTCGGGGTAGTTGGCCTGGGCGTAGAAGAGCAGCGAACGTTCGGCGCAGAGTCCCGCGGGATAGACCTCGCTTTCGAAATTGCTGCCGCAGAGAATCCTGCCGCTGCGCAGGCGCGCGGCGGCTCCCACGCAGAATTTCGAGTAGGGCGCATGGGCGTTGGCCGTGGCCCGTTCGGCCTCGGCGACCAGCCTGCGGTCGGCTTCGGGAAGCTCCGCGAGCGCCGCATAGTGTTCGTAGTCGAAACTGAATCGCTTTTCCATAACTCTCCTGTTTTAACGGGTTTTAACGGGGCGAAGCAAGCAAAGATAGTGCGAATATTCGGGTTTTCCGAATTTCGGTCCGTTTTTCTCCGCCCGGAACCGGAAAGAGGACGCCTTGCGGGCGTCCTCTCCATCCGGCACGGGCCCGGGGACCCGGTTATTCGAGCACGAACTTCGCCTGCACGCCGTATTCGAGCCTGATGGTCTTGAAGTCGAGCGGTTCGTCGGCCGAAGCGGCCTCACCGGCCGCGGCCCCGAAGGCCTTGGCGCTGCGCATGACGATCATGTTGTCGTAATAGGTCGGCATCACGTTGTTGTTCGAATCGTAGATATAGAAGCATTTGCCGATGCTCTGCCCGATGGCTTCGGCCATTTCGCAGGCGCTCTGCCGCGCGTTGCGCATCGCCGCGAGCCGCACCTCCTGCTTGTAGGCCTCCAGTTTCGAATGCGAGACCTTCAGGATCGAGACGTTCGAAATCCCCAGGGCGTCGAGCGCCTGCCAGACTTTCGCCACCTCGGCCGCGGAGCCCAGCTGCAACTGGTACTTGGCCGTGGCCACCGAGGTGTTCTTCTTGAAGAATTCGCTCGAGAGGTTGGCCACCTTGAGCTGCTTCTCGACATCGACGCCCAGCTTCCTGAGCGCGGCGATCATGTCGCGCTGCTGGCTCTCGACCGAAATCCGGCCCTTCGAGTCGCGCTCGTTGATGACCACCTGAAGGTAGAACTCGTCGGGAGTGATCTCCTTCTCGGCCCGGCCGTTCACCTGGATATAGCTGGGGTACGCCTCCTGCATCTGCGCCATCGCGGGGAACGCCATCAGGGCGGCCGCCGCCAATACGATCAATCGTTTCATAACTTTTCGTCTTTTAGGTTTTCGGAAAATTCCTTTGCAAATAAAACGCCGGAACCGGAAGGATACTGCATCCGCGGCGGGTCGTTTCACCCGCCGATCCGGCCGTTTCGCCCCGGCGGTCAGCGCCGCACGAGTTTGACGACATTCTCCACGTGGTGCGTATGGGGGAACATATCGACCGGCTGCACCGCCTCGACGCGGTAGGCGCCGTCCATGAGCGCCAGGTCGCGCGCCTGCGTGGCGGGATTGCAGCTCACATAGACGATACGCTGCGGCGCGGCGCGCAGGATGACCCCGATGACCGGTTCGTCCACGCCCGCCCGCGGCGGGTCGAGGATGACGACGTCGGGGCGGCCGTTCGCCGCGATGAAATCGTCGTCGAGCACCGCCTTCATGTCCCCGGCGTAGAAGACCGTATTGGCGATGCCGTTCACCTCGGAATTGATCCGCGCGTCGGCGATCGCCTCGGGCACGTACTCCACGCCCACGACCTTGCGGCAGTGCGCGGCGCAGAAGTTCGCGATGGTCCCCGTGCCCGTGTAGAGGTCGTAGAGCACGTCGCCGGGCCCGAGCGCCGCGAAGTCGCGCGCCACCTTGTAGAGTTCGTAGGCCTGCTCCGAATTGGTCTGGTAGAAGGACTTGGGGCCCACCTTGAATTGCAGCCCCTCCATCCGTTCCACGATATGATCCTTGCCGCACCAGAGCACCGGGTCGAGGTCGCCCACCGAGTCGTTGAGCTTCGTATTGACCACGTAGAAGAGCGAGGTGATCTGCGGGAAGGAAGCGGCGAGGTGCTCCATGAGGGCCCCGATCCGCGGACGGTCGTCGGCGCCGAAGACTACGACGACCATCACCTCGCCCGTCGAGGCCGTGCGCACGATCATGTTGCGCATGAGGCCCGTATGCGTGCGGGCATTGTGGAACGTATAGCCGCGCTCCATGCAGAACCGTTTGGTTTCCAGCCGGATCGGATTCGACGGATCGGGCTGCAACCAGCAGCGGCGGATATCGAGCACCTTGTCGAACATGCCCGGGATGTGGAATCCCGCGGCGGGCGCGGCGCCGATCTCGCCGCCCGCCCCGATCTCCTCGCGCGTGAGCCAGCGGCGGTCGGCGAAGGTGAATTCGAGCTTGTTGCGGTAGAACTGCGTGCGGGCCGAGCCCAGACACGGCGCGATTTCGGGCAGCGCGATCCTGCCGATGCGCGTCAGCTGGTCGCGGACCTGTTCGGTTTTGAAGCGCAGCTGCTCCCCGTAGGGCAGGTTCTGCCACTTGCAGCCGCCGCAGACGCCGAAATGCTCGCAGAAGGGCTCCTCGCGCAGCGGCGACCGCTTCACGTAACGCACGACGAAACCTTCCATGTAGCGGCGGCGTTTCGACCGGATCTGCACGTCCACGACGTCGCCCGGCACGGTCATCGGCACGAAGACCACCACGTCCTGCCAACGCCCCATCGCCTTGCCTTCGGCGGCGAGCGTCGTTATCTCGAGCCCCTCGATCAGGGGATAATTCGCTTTCTTTCTTGCCATTTCGATTTATGCTTTGCACCGCAAAGTTAGAAACAATTCGGATTCCGGCCGCCGGAAACGGGAATTTTCCGTTCCGTCACCCCGCCAGAAACTCCCGCGCGAGGGCGACGGCGCGGCGGAAGGCGCGCTCCTGCCCCGGCACGGTGACGAAGAGATGGACCGCTCCGGTCAGCTCCTCGCGCCGAACCGCCACGCCCAGCCGCAGCAACCGCTCCGCGAAGGCCTCCCCCTGGTCGCGGAGAATATCCCGCCCGGCCGCCACGAGCAGCAGCGGCGGCAGCCCGGCCAGTTCGGCGTCGGAGGCCGCGGCGGGCGAGACGAGCGGAAACTCCTCCCGGCCGGATGCATAGGCCAGGGAGAAGGTCTCCATCAACGTCCCGTCGAGCGCTGCGCCCTGCCCGTAACGCTTCCACGAGGCCGATCCGTCGGCCCGGGCCGTCACCACGGGGTAGAACAGCACCAGCGACCGCAGCGGCGGCAGGCCCTCGGCACGGCGGCGCAACGCAACGGCCAACGCGAGGTTTCCGCCCGAGCTGTCGCCCCCGACGGAGACCCGCTCCGGCGAACCGCCCCATTCGGAGGCGCGCCGCAGGGCCGTCTCCACTGCCCGCATGCAGTCGTCCAACCCCTGCGGAAAAGGGTGTTCGGGCGCCAGCCTGTAATCCGCAGCCAGCACCAGTACATGCCCCGCAGCCGCCAGTTCGGCGCAGAAACGGGCGCAACTGCCGATTCCTCCCAGCACCCAGCCGCCGCCGTGGAAATAGACCAGCAGCGGCAGCGGCCCGGAAGCGGAAGCGGCATGCGCGGCGGAAGAGACGGGAACGACGGAGGTAACGGACGCAGAAGGCGCGGCGGGGACGTAAAGCATCATACGGGGTGCGATCCGGACCGCCCGGACCCCTTCCGGCAGCGGCGGCATTCCGTTCCGCGAACGCCGCACCTCCGCAAGGGCTCTTCCGTCGCCCGCGGCCGCCTGCCGGACGGCCCGGCGCCAGCGCTCCTGCCATCCGGCGGGCAGGGAGGCCAGGAACGCATCGGCCTCGCGGCGGAAAACCTCCTCGCCGGCTGCGCAAACATCCGGCCGCATCATGCCTCCGGATGTTTGCGCAGCTTCGCCCGCTGCCGCACGCCCCCGAGCCAGAAGCCCAGCGCGAAGGGGCCGCCGAGCAGCACCGCGAGCGCCAGCACGACATACAGCAGCACCCGGCCCACCAGCCCCGGCACGGCGTCGAAGGCCGTCGAGAGCAGGTCCTCGCCCGTGGTGCGAAGCTGCTCCACGAGCGCCTCGCGCTCGCGCGAGACATACGACTGCAACTCCATCCGCTGCCGGTCGAAGCCCGAGAAGGCGTTGTCCACCGAGACGTCCATCGTCCAGAGCAGCTGCGTCGCCTGTTCGTTGAGCTCCTCCAGCACGCGGTCCGAAATCTCGGGCAGGTGCTCGGCGACGGCCACCATGCGGCGGAAATTGCGGTCGAGCGAATCGAGCTGCGCACCGATCCGGTCGCGCAGGCTGTCCTGCGCGAGCCGCATCTCGATCAGGTCCTTCGACCAGCCGACACTGTTCGAGAGCTGCTGCGTCTGGCCGCTCACGCGGTCGTTCACGTCGGCCAGCACCTCGGCGATCGACCCCACGGCATAGGCCGGTTCGACACCGTTCTCCCGGAGGAACTCGAGCCACGCGAGGGTCGTGTTGTCGGCCCCGTCGCTCTCCGCGACGGGGTTGTCGCGCATGAATTCATCGACGAACCGCTCCATGAGCGCATACCGCTCCGCAGGGAGCAGCCGCCCGGCCAGCCGTGCGGCCCGGCGGTCGAGCCGTGCGGCCGTCTCCCGCGCGATGCCGCTCTGCGCTCCGAACAGCAGCGAGTCGGGGGTCGCGGCGAAGCCCTCGTTCATGCGGCGGCAGAGAATCCAGAGGTCGGCCATCGCCACGTCGGGAATGCTCTGCATGGCGGCCGTCACTCCGGCGCGCGTGGCCCGTATCTTCCACCGCACGGCCGCCGTGCGGACCTCCAGACGGTCCGACGCCCCGATGATCGAGTCGGCGGCCCGCGCCACCTCGCCCGCCATGTCGTAGTAGAACCCGCGGGTCATCGTCCTTACGTTCATCTCCTCCTTCGAGAGGGGATCTCCCGTGGCCACCGCCACCTTCAGCAGCGAACAGCCCGTCGAGGCCGCCGCGAAAAGCGCGAGCGGCAGGCCCCATAGCATCCGTTTCACATTCATCGTCCGTTCCGTATTTTATCGCACCGCCCGCGGATGTAGCGCACGGCGGCGGGATGGCCCGCCTGGGGCATGTTGCCGTGGTCGTAGCCGTCGAATTCGAGCAGCCGGACGTCGGGATGGCCCGCGATGCGCAGCATCCGCCAAAAGTAAGCGTTCTCCTCGTAGCGGCCCAGCATCTCCAGCTCCCTGTCTCCCGAGAGGAGCAGCATCGGCGGGGCGTCGGCCCGCACGTGGAAAAGCGGGGCCATATCGTCCACGAGCGGCTGCCCGGCGGGCATCCCCAGTTCGGCGCGGCGCGTGAAGTGCGTGACCGCCTGCCCGCTGTAAGGAATCACGGCCGCCACGGCCCGGTCGGGATCGAGTCCCTGCGCCGCGAGCCAGCGCTTGTCCAGCCCAAGCATCGAGACGAGGTAGCCGCCCGCGGAGTGCCCCGCCAGAAAGATCAGTTCCGGATCGCCGCCGTAGGAGGCGATATGCCGCACGACCCATGCCACGGCGGCCGCGGCGTCTTCGAGACAGCCGGCCACCGGGGTCTGCGGCGAGAGGCGGTACTCCACCCCCGCGACGGCGAACCCTCCGGCGAGCAGCTCCTCGGGAATCTCGCGGCGGCCGCCCGTCAGACCGCCGCCGTGAAACCAGACGACCGTCGGAAAGCCCTCCGCTCCGGCGGGGCAGACCAGATCGAGCCGGCACATCGGATCGTCGCGGAGCGAATCCCCCGCCTCCCGGTAAGGCACGTCGCGCACCGTACGGCCCTCCTCCGGCTGCGCGACGCAGAAGAGCGGCAAAAGCAGGGCCGAAACCCAGCATCCCAGCAATCGTTTCATCCGTTACCTAATTATTATCGAAAGCCTGCCGCACACGGCGTCGTCCGCATTCCGCGGCCGCTCCTCCGGCCCGGCCGATACAAAGATACGAAATTAAATCCGGAGCGGTGCGGAAAACGGACGAACGAAAGCGGCGAAATCCCGTTTCAGGCCGCAAAATGTTCCGTTCGGCCCGGCGACCGGCGCGGAAAGGCTTCGGGACACGTTAATATCGGTTTACCAAAACCGAGGGGGGGGGCAATTTTCACGATCCTGACAATCAGCCGTTTTACGATATACCCCATTTACTATTTCCCTTACTTTGGCCGTCACAGGCTTGAATAACTCCCGCGAGTTGAGTTACTTTGTGTACCGAAAACTTCCCGGCGGAAAAACCATCCGGCGGAACCTGAAAAACCGATGAACCCGACTTATCCGACTTCGGAAAAACCGACTCCGAAATCCATGCGCCCGTATGCAGGCGGCAGGCCTCCGGTTCCTGCCGCCGCGATGCGTTCCGCCCCTTTCCGTCCCCGCCCCGAAGGGCGCGTCCGCACGGGAGGAACGGCTTTCCGCGACAGGACGCCGGAGCGGCCGATCACATAAAACGCCCGAACACCGACCATTCACTCAAACTTATCATTAACCTAATAACCCAAGTACAAGTACATGAAAAATTTCTACCGCAAATGCCGCCTGCACGTGTGGCTCGCCTGTCTGACGGCAGGTCTGGGGCTGCTGTCGTGCTCCGACGACGAGGGGGGGGGGAAATTCGGGCTACCGGCCCGATCAGCCCATCGTACTCGAATCGTTCTACCCTAAAACCGGCTCGATAGCCACCCAGGTCATCATCGAGGGCCGGAACTTCGGCACCGACGCCAAAGCCCTCAACGTCTATTTCAACGAGAAACGGGCCGCCGTCATCTCCTCGACGGGAAACCGCATGCTCGTCCTCGCGCCCAAGCTCCCGGGCGAAGAGTGCGTCATCTCCGTCTCCATGGGCGAGAACGAGGAGAACAAGGCGCAGTTCGACGAAATCTTCGAATACATCATCCAGACCAACGTCTCGACCGTCGCAGGCGGCGAGAAGGGAACCGACATGCCGGCGGGAACCTCGTCGCTGACCGGATCGTACTTCGCGCAGAAACCCGAATCGGGCATCGCCGTAGATGAGAACGACAACCTCTACGTGCGTTTCAAGACCGACGACGACGGAGGCACGCACCGCGTCTATATGATGAGCGAGGAGGCCAACAGCATCAAGGTCCTCAACGACTTCAGCATCCTGGTGACGGGCATCCTGCTGGGAACCGACCTCGCCACGGGCGACGTTTACTGGTATCACGCCAACATCGGCAACAAGGAATACGGCTATTTCGACCCCGCGGCCGACTACGCCAACACGAAGATGGGCGACATCAAGTGGGACCACGACCTGTTCTACACGGACGGCAACTTCGCTCCCGTATGGAACGCCATCCAGACCTTCACGATGAGCCCCGCCGACCACAAGTTCTACTTCTACACCAACGAGGGCGTGGTGGCCCGCTGGGACCCCGCCACCGGAGCCGGCGAGAACCTCACGCCGTCCGAGCGGTTCATCGACTCGCAGGGCGACATCAAGGGCGTCGTCTTCGACCCGAGGGACCCCAACATCGTCTATTTCTCCAACAAGGACCACCACTGCATCTACCGGCACGACATCGCCGCCGGAACCATCGAGGTATGGGCCGGCCGGAAAAACACGTCGGGCTATCTGGACGGACCGCTCGCCGAGGCGCAGTTCAACCAGCCCGGACAGATGGCCGTCGATCCCGAAGGGGAGGCCATCTACGTGACCGACACGGAGAACCACTGCATCCGCAAGATCACCCTGTCGAACGGGTATGTCTCGACCTTCGCCGGAACCCCCAAATCGTCGGGCTACCAGAACGGTCCCGCCGACATGGCCAAATTCAACAAGCCGATCGGGCTGGCGATCACCTCCGAGGGCAACCTCTACGTCGGCGACAGCGAGAACTACGCCATCCGCCGCATCGCCATCGAATAAGCAGGTCCCATTCAACAAACCCAAACAGACATGAAGCGATTTCTAACGATATGCGTCCTGCTGTTCGCCTTCGCGGTGCAGGCGGGCGCCCAGAACAAACAGCAGCCGGCGATCACGGTAAACGGTCAGGTCGTCGATTCGAACGACATGCCCATCGTCGGCGCCACGGTCTATATCAAGGACGAGCCCGGCACGGGCAACATCACCAATTCGGAGGGCCGTTTCACGCTCAAGGCCAAACTCTACAACACGCTGGTCGTATCGTTCGTGGGTTACGAGACCGTCGAACAGATACTCACCTCGGACGACGACGTGAAGATCACCCTCAAGGAGGGCAACGAACTCGAAGAGGTCGTCGTCGTGGGCATGGGCACGCAGCGCAAGGTCAGCGTGACGGGCGCCGTGGCCGTGGTGGACACCAAGGACCTCGAGCTGCCGGCGACGAACATCGTCAATACCCTCGGCGGCCGCGTCCCGGGCGTGATCTCCGTCCAGTCGAGCGGCGAGCCGGGCCGGAACATCTCCGAATTCTGGGTGCGCGGCATCGGCACGTTCGGCGCCAACAGCGGCGCGCTCGTGCTCATCGACGGTCTGGAGGGCAACCTCAGCCAGATCGACCCGGCCGACGTGGAGAGCTTCTCGGTGCTCAAGGACGCCGCAGCGACGGCCGTCTATGGCAGCCGCGGCGCCAACGGCGTGGTGCTCGTGACCACCAAGCGGGGCAAAGAGGAACAACTCAAGATCACCTTCCGCTCGAACTACACCATCTCCGAGCTGCGCCGCCTGCCCAAGTACGTGAACGCCATACAGTATGCCGAAATGGCCAACGAGGCGGCCGCGGCCGACGGACTGAGCCCGATCTACGACAACACGCAGATGGACATCATCCGCTACGGACTGGACCCCGACCTCTATCCCGACATCGACTGGCAGGACGTGATCCTCAACCCCACGTCGTTCCAGCACACGCAGTACGTCAGAGCGTCGCACGCTACTTCGCCAGCCTGGGCATGTCGCAGGAGAGCTCGGCCTACAAGACCCTCGACGACAGCAAATACAGCAAGGGCGTCGGCTACGACACCTATAACTTCCGCACCAACATCGACATCAACCTCACGAAAACGACGCAGGTCTATCTGGGCGCCACGGGCTTCATGTCGGTGAGCAAGCGCCCGAGCATGGGCAAGCCGTACAGCCGCGCCGAGTCGATCCAGACGCCCCTGACCAACTGGCTCTGGGATTCGCAGGCCAAGACCACGCCGCTGATGTACCCGCTGCGCTATTCGAGCGGCGAGCTGCCCGCCTCGGGTTCGGACAGCGACATTCCGCCCCACGTGCTGCTCAACTACACGGGCAACACGGTGGAGAACCAGAGCCGCACGCTCTTCAACATCGGTGTCAAGCAGGATCTGAACATGATTACCGAGGGGCTGAGCGTACAGGCCACCGGCTCGTGGGATTCCCAGACGCTCTTCGGCGAAAGCCGCTACTCGATGCCGGCCCTCTACCTGGCCCGCGAGCGCAACCAGAACGGCGAGCTGATGCTCTCGCAGCAGGTCACCGAACAGTCGGTGCAGTACAACTCCGAGGCATGGAACTGGCGCAAGCTCTACTTCGACGCGAAGGTCAATTACGACCGCGCCTTCGGCGACCACCGCGTAGGCGGCCTGCTCTTCTACTATCTGGAAAGCACCACCGAATCGGGCGCCGACAGCTCGATGAACGCCATCGCCAAGCGCTACCAGAGTCTTTCGGGCCGCTTCACCTACGGCTTCAGGGACACCTACTTCCTCGACCTGAACTTCGGTCTGAACGGTTCGGAGAACTTCCAGAGCGGCAAGCAGTACGGCTTCTTCCCGGCCGTGGCCGTGGGATGGGTACCCACGCAGTACGAGTTCATGAAGCGGATCAAGTGGATCGAGTTCATGAAGATCCGCGCCTCGTACGGTCTGGTGGGCAACGACCGCATCAGCAACCTGCGCTTCCCCTACCTGACGATCATCAAGGAGACGACCGACACTACGCCGTGGGGCGGCTCGGGCGTACTGACCGAGGAGCGCGTGGGCGCCGACAACCTCATGTGGGAGAAGGCCAAGAAGCTCGACATCGGTCTGGACCTCCACCTTTTCGGCGGACAGTTCACCATGACCGTAGATTACTTCCGCGACCGCCGCGAAGGCATCTTCCAGCAGCGCGCGCAGATTCCCGACTACGTGGGCGTGATCACCATGCCCTACGGCAACGTCGGCGGCATGACCTCCTGGGGCGGCGACGGCAACTTCGAGTATTTCCAGCCCATCGGCAAGAACGCGCACTTCACCCTGCGAGGCAACTTCACCCTCTCGAAGAACAAGATCGACAACTGGGAGGAGGCCACGCAGCCCTATCCCTACCTGAGCAAGACCGGGTTCTCGAACGACGTGCAGCGGGGATTCGTCGCGCTGGGTCTGTTCAAGGACCAGCAGGACGTGGACATGTCGCCCGAGCAGTTCGGCACGGTGCGTCCCGGCGACATCAAGTACAAGGACGTGAACGGCGACGGCGTGATCACCGACGACGACCAGGTGCCCCTGTTCGCCTACTCCGGCGTCCCGCAGTTCATGTACGGCTTCGGCGCCGAGGTCCGCTACAAGAACTGGACGCTCAACGTGCTGTTCAAGGGCACGGGCAACAACTACTTCCTCTACGGCGGCAAGGACGGCTCGAAATTCGACGGCTACATCCCCTTCAACCAGGGCTACAAGGGCAACGTGCTGACGCTGGCCTACGATCCGGCCAACCGCTGGACCTCGGCCGAATACTCGGGCAACAAGGCCACGGAGAACCCCCACGCGCGCTTCCCGCGCCTCTCCTACGGCAACAACGCCAACAACACCAAACCCTCGACCTTCTGGAAGGGCAACGCCCGCTACCTGCGCCTGCAGGAGCTGAGCCTGAACTACAACCTGCGCACGCCGGGACTGCGCAAGGCGCTCGGCCTGCAGTCGAACGACTTCCAGGTCATGTGCGAAAACCTCGCCGTATGGGACGGAGTGGACATCTTCGATCCCGAGCAGGCCATGGACACGGGACACGCCTACCCCATCCCGCGCCGCTTCTCGCTGCAGATTTACCTGAACTTCTAATCCGGAACCTCTCCAACAACCATCGAACATGAAAAAGACATTCATCATATCCCTCGCCCTGGCCGGCAGCCTCGCCACTTCGTGCGACTTCCTGAACGTGGACGACTACTTCGAGGACACCTTCTCCGAAGAGAAAATCTTCGAGAGCCAGTACAATATCGAGCGCTACTTCAACGGCGCGGTGAACGAGCTGCCCAAGGAGGGCCGCATGTACTACTGGTGCAGCGAGCCGGGAGCCACCGGTTCGGACGAGGCCGTCAGTTGCGGAACCTTCTACAACGGCATCCTCGACGTCTCGTTCCCCGGCACGGAGCTGACCACCGACAAAATCTCCTACACGTCCACGGGCGGCTGGGACTGGGATTTCAACGTATGGCCCAAATGCTACAAGGTGATCCGCAAGATCAACACCATGCTGCCCCACATCGACGACGTGCCCGACATGAACGCCTTCGACAAGATGGAGTTCCGCGCCCGCTGCCGCTTCCTGCGCGCCTACGCCTACTACCGGATTCTCCAGAACCAGGGTCCCATGATCCTGGTGGGCGACCAGGTCTACGACACCAACGCCACGCCCGACTACTACCAGCGCGAGCGCAGCACCTACGACGAGTGCGTGGACTACATCTGCTCGGAGCTGGAGGCCGCGGCCGAGAACCTCGAGACCGAACAGCCGCTCGACCTCTTCGGAACCCCGACCAAAGGCGCCGCGCTGGCGCTGGTGGCGCGCCTCCGGTTGCAGGCCGCCAGCCCGCTCTTCAACGGCGGGACGGCCGCGCACCGCTACTTCGGCGACTTCAAGCGCAAGTCCGACGGCGTGCACTACGTCTCGCAGACCTACGACGAGCGCAAGTGGGCCGTGGCCGCTGCCGCCGCCAAGCGCGTCATGGACCTGGGCATCTACCGCCTGCATACGGTTCCGGCCGACGAGTACACCGTGCCCCTGCCCGCGAACGTCCCCTCGGCCGCCTTCCCGCAGGGTGCGGGCGGCATCGACCCTTTCCGCTCCTACTCGGAAATGTTCACCGGCGAGACGACCAACGTGACCAACCCCGAGCTGATCTGGGGCACGACGCAGAACGTCACCGACCAGCAGGACGTGGTCTTTCCCCTGAAACTGGGCGGCAACAGCTCGATCAGCATTCCGCAGCGCATCGTCGATGCCTACCGCATGGCCGACGGCCGCGACATCCACAACGCGAGCGCGGAGTATCCCTACGAGGACCGTCCCTACGACCAGACCTGCGTCACCACGGCCGACAAGCAGCTCTCGAAGAACTACCGCCTGCCCGGCGGCACGTACAAGGCCTATGACAACCGCGAGCCGCGCTTCTATGCGAGCATCGGCTTCTCGGGCGCCCTCTGGCAGATGGAATCGACCACCTCGGAGGAGATGCGCAACCAGATCGTCGAGTACTACAACGGCGCCAACGCCGGCAAGAACCAGGCGGGCGTGACGAACATCTACAACCTGACGGGCTACACCTGCCGCAAGTACGTCCACCCGCGCGACGCCCGCACGGGCAGCAACGCCCGCACGGTGACGAAGACCTTCCCGATCATCCGCTACGCCGAAATCCTGCTCTCCTACGCCGAGGCGCTGAACAACCTGACGACGACCCACGAGGTCAATGGCGAGAGCTATTCGCGTGACGAGAGCGCCATGGCCGAAGCCTTCAACCAGGTGCGCTACCGCGCCGGACTGCCCGGAGCCGAGGCGGCCGAGCTGGCGAATCCCGGGACCTTCAACGAGCTGATCCAGCGCGAGCGCATGGTCGAGTTCCTCCACGAGAACCGCCGCTACTACGACATCTGCCGGTGGGGCATCTTCGAGGAGCTGGAGCGCGAACCGCTGACGGGCCTGAACGTCGATGCCGAAAAGTGGGAGGGATTCTACTCGCCGACCATCATCTCGTACCGCACCATCCGCGAACGCACGTTCAAGTCCAAGTACATGTTCATGCCGCTGCACCGCGACGAGCTGCGCAAAGTGCCGAGCCTGGACCAGAACCCGGGCTGGGAGAAATAGTCAATTCCTAAAAACATCCGCAAATGAAAGCATTCAGCAAAATAACGCTCCTCGCCGCGGCGGCCGCCTTCCTGGCCTCGTGCGAAATGGAATACTACAAGGAGGAGCTCTACCGCAAGGAAATCTTCATCGTCAGCGGCGAGAACAACATCCTCGGCCAGGAGTTCGAATACGGCGAGGAGGGCTGCGAAGGCAAGCTGGCCATCTACTCCAGCGGCACGACGAGCCTCGACGAGAATGTCACCGTGACCTTCGCCCTCGACCACGAGGCCATCGGCGAGTACAACAAGCGCAACTTCGACACCAAGTTCGAGGACTATGCGCTGGAGCTCCCCGAGGAGTACTACACGATCGACCCCATGAGCGTCGAGATGAAGGCCGGGACCAACTCCGAGCTGCTGCCCGTCACCGTCCGGATCGACGAGCTGCTGCCCGACGAGACCTACTTCATCCCGCTGCGCATCGAGTCCGTCTCCTCCTGCATGGCCTCGACCACGAAGAACTACGTGCTCTTCGAGATCCTGCGCAAGAACGACTACGCCACCACCAAGAGCGACACCTATTACACCATGACGGGAACCACGCAGTCGGGCTGGGTCATCGACAACATCTTCGGCTCCGACTCCCGGCGTCAGGCGATCAACTCCTCGAAGCTGGTCACTCCCGTAGGCAAGCACTCGATCCGCATCCTCCCGGGCGCCACGGCGGAGACCGAGGCGCTCGACATCCGCAACAACAGCATCCGCATCACGGTCGATCCCGAGACGTGGGTGAACGTGCCGATCTACGTCGAGGGCGAACTCACGGACGAGACGGTGCCCATGCAGAAGGTCACGATAGAACCCTATCTCGACAGCCAGGACGCCATCTCCGTCAGCGCCTCGCCGACGGACGTGAGCGCCTACGACCCCGCGACGGGAACCTTCTACCTCTACTACCGCTACAAGTACGCCACCGAATCGGGCAACAACTGGCAGGAGGTGCGCGAAACGATGACCCGCACCGAATACTAAACCTTTATCGCACCGAACCATGAAAAAACATATCATCACCCTCTGCGCCGCCGGCCTGTGCGCAGGCTCGCTGGCCGCATGCAACGACTTCGACAACCCGGCGATCCCCTACGACGAGGCGCCCGAAGCGCCCGAGGCGCTGACGCCCCCGACGATCGACCCGTCGTGGAACCTCCAGCTGATGCCCGACGAAGGGGGTCAGGACCCGCATGTCTTCGTTTACAAGGACAAGCGCTACGACGCGCTGTTCACCCGCACGCTGGGGTGGAACGGCGGCGACGGCGTGCTCACCACGGCGCTGCCCGACGGCAACGTCTTCTGGTCCTTCAACGACAGTTTCTACGGCGTCGTGGACGGCGAAACCCGCGCCCGGGGCGCATGCAGCTTCCCGCGCAACAGCCTCATGATCCAGAAAGGCGCGACGATCGCCTCGGGGACCGAAACCGACGACGACCTGGTATGGCTGGCCGACTACGTGCAGACGACCGATCCCTCGGCAGACCGCTACTACCAGGCCCGCACGCATATCCGCCACCCGAAAGCCTCGCTCTCCGACGAGGAGATCGAGAAAGGCGAGATCGACCAGGATTTCTGCTACTGGGCCGGCGACGCGGTCATCTACGACGATCCGGCTCGCGGAAAGATCCTGCAGATGCTCTGGACGGGCGTGGAACCCGGCGCACTGAAGAACATCGACGGCTGCCTGCGGGAGTATTCGCTCGACGGCGAGCCCGGCGACGACACCTACATGTCGGTACTCTCGACCGACTACGACTTCAAGGCCGACGGGCTGGGCTACGGCTCGACCATGTTCGAGGACACGAAGGAAGGGCACATCTATCTCTACACGACCAAGCAGGAGGGGCTCGTCTCGCGCGTGCTGGTGGCCCGCACCGAGACGCTCGACCTGGGCAGCCCGTGGAGCTACTACATCCGCGACCTGAGCGGCGACTACCAGTGGCAGAGCACCGTGCCGACCGACGAGGAGATGGAACGCTCGTACATCACCGCCGAGTCGGGGTCGATGCCGTGGGTGTTCGAGAAGGACGGAACCTACTACATGTGCATGGAGGGCTTCCCCTTCGGCCGCGACATCTACATCTACCGCAGCGAAAAGCCTTACGGGCCCTTCACCGACCGCACGCTGCTCTTCACGCTGCCCGCCACGCTCGACAAGCTGGGCAACCCCTATCCCCAGCGCTGGTACATGATCAACCTCCACCCGGCGCTCTCGCGGCAGGGCGAGCTGGTCTTCTCGACCAACAGCGATCCGAACAACTTCTGGGACAACTTCAACCGCGTGGGCAGCGCCGACTTCTACCGCCCGTTCTTCTTCCGCGTCTATAACTGGGAACACGTTTACGACACGGATACGGAGGACGACGGACAAACGCAACCCGACACGGAAACGGAAGGCGCAGAATAAAGGCAGGCCCCTCAACGTACGCCCCCGCCGGGCGGCCGGAACGCGGCTGCCCGGCCCGGAGGCGAAACGGACCGAAAACGACTCGAACCGATGAAGAGAATCCTTCCATACGCACTCCTGCTGCTCGGCCTCACCGCCGCCGATGCGTTCGCAACCGCACCGGCCGGCGAGGTTCCGGAAGCGGAACCGC
>ERZ824522.963-NODE-963-length-22515-cov-3.335485_pt1 | contig 22515 bp, 14 predicted proteins | sample MGYA00519935_ERZ824522 | MGnify/ENA primary metagenome ERZ824522 (study PRJEB31778, sample SAMEA3449160) | human gut metagenome | biome: human gut; feature: human-associated habitat; material: faeces | place: United Kingdom | collected 2010/2012 ...
TTGATGAAAATATTATCAGTGCTGCGGTCGCTGCAGTATTTGATAAATCTGGGCCGGGAATTTTAGTTACCCATTCACAGGGGGGCGGCCCGGGCTGGCTGGCAGCTATAAAAAATCCTGAGATCCATGCGGTCGTTGCCTATGAACCGGGCAGCGGGTTCATTTTTCCCGCAGGAGAAGTACCTGAACCGCTGGAAACCATAAGTCCTTTCGGGGCTTTAGCGGGAACGGAAATAGCGTTAGAAGATTTTCAGAAGCTGACTAAAATACCAATAGTCATCTATTATGGTGATAACATTCCTGCTGTGCCTACAGCGGAATGGAACAAGGATAATTGGCGCGTGCGCTTACAGATGGCGCGCTTATTTGCAGACGCTGTCAACCGTCACGGCGGCGACGCTGCCGTGGTTCATTTACCGGAAATAGGAATAAAGGGGAATACGCATTTTCCGTTTTCGGATATGAATAATCAGGAAATAGCAGTGGTACTGGAAAAGTGGCTGCATGAAAAAAAACTAGATATTTAAAGTGATATAAAGCACGCACAAATTATTTGTGCGTGTTTTATTTTTGCAGTGCCTGCTTTCAAAGCAGGCGTTTTTTTAGTGATAAATTGTCGCAGGCTTATACAGGCAGCCGCTGCACGTGAAATTCAGGCAATAGTTTTAGGCAGCTTTTAAAACGTACGGGCAATAAAGCCATTATAAACGCGCAGACGCCGACAGTTTTAAAGCCGCTGACGTAATGCGCCCCAAGACTCGAAGGCGTTTTACACAGGCTCAAAGTAAGTGTCTTGCGGGGGGGTACAAACGTGCTATAATGATTACGATTATTACTATAGCAAATGTTTTTGATATAAAACAAAAAAGCGATGCTTTGGTTTCGATATTTTAAACTAAAATACTAATGTTTTTGAGGGCTGAGGTGAAGTATGTACGATGAAAGCTGCCTGCCGCGTATCGGCAGTAATATCCGCCTGCTGCGCGGTGCCTGTCAGTTCAACCAGCAGCAGTTTGCCGAACGTATCGGCATCAGTCAGACCCATCTGAGTAATATCGAGCATAACAATGTGCAGGTCAGCTTAAAGCTGCTGGTACGCAGCGCCAATGTTTTGGGCTGCACGCTGGAAACACTGCTGGACAGGGCTGCGGCGGTCGAGTGGGCTGGAGCGCATTGTACAGATGGAGGTGAAGAAGCAGAAAACAAAGGCAAAAGTGAGTGTAAAAGCAGGTGCGGTACTGATGCTGAGGGGCAGGAGCAGTATTCGCTTGAGGAAGTGCGGCTGCTGCTGAAGCTGCTGCAGATACAGCGAAATATTTGCTCTTACAGATAACTGTTTAAGTAAAAATTGACTGGCAACAAGGGAAAGGGATGGAAACAGTGACAAGAAAAAGGTTAGGGAAAGCGGTACTTTTGAGTTTATTGCTGATGAATGTCTGTAAAGAGGGCGGTGCTACAGAGTATAATGCTGCAATTACAGGCAATGAAACAGATTATGACAGTATTAAAGAGGTCGATATTGTCAGCGGCGAAGTGAAGTATACCTTTACAGGGGAGAACACAGTTGAGAATAAAGGGAGCAACTCTTTTCAACCAATCAAAGTGAGCGGCAAGACCGTGACGGTAGCTGTTGGTGACAAGCTGACGCTGACAGGCAAGGGTACTGGCGTGAGCCCTTTAAATACCGGTAATATTTTGGCGACTGGTTCGACCGGCAGCCTGACTTTTACCGGCGGGACGCTGGATGTGACAGATCTGACAGAATATCCAAAAAGTAACTATACAATTCATGCTAATAGCGGCGCCAGTATCGTGTTTGACAATGCAGTGACTAATATCGGCGAAGGTAATCTTACACAGTCAAGCATGGGTATAATGGTTACTGGTGCGGCAAGTAAAGTTATTTTTACTGAAAATGCCGACAGTTTGAAGATCAATTCGGCTACGGGGATCTATGTCAATGGCGGCAGTTTCAGTTTTGATAATACTGAGGGCAGTGTACTGATCGAAAATAATCCCGAGGATAGAAAGCGGGATACAGGTGGTCCGGGAATCGAGGTAGCTGGCGGCAGTCTGACGCTGAAAGGCAGGGAAACCGTCATCAAAACTACAGATGCTGATGGCACTGTTGGCGGCGCTGCTGTTTCGGTGACAGAGCGTGATAAAGATAATATATTGAATTTTGAGGCGGATAAGACTATTTTAACAGGCGGTGCTTTTGGCATTTATGTTGATGGCAGTCTTGTAAATCCAGCGGACACCATTAAGACGAATATCAATTTCAGCGGTGAGACCCAGATCACAGCCTATAATAATGATGGTTTAGATGATTATGTTGGTTGTGTTGCTGTATGTGCATATTTTCCTGATGCCAAAATAAATTTTGCCAAGCAGGCAGTTTTAACGGCGGAGACTAATAATAACACTAAAAATGTGGGGGCCGGAGCATGTATTCAAAGCGGTTCATCTTTGACGGCGGAGCAGGGGTTGCAGGTCAACGTCAAAACCGCAGGTGACTATGGGTATGGACTTTTTGCTTCCGGCAGCGGCAGTCTGATTGATGTAACTGGTCTGACAGCTGTTGATGTAGTCAGCGGCAGCGGAGAAATCAGAGGCGTGCAGGGCTTTAGCGGCGCTGAAGTAAAGATGAACGGAGCTGTAAAGGTTGCTGGTAAAAGTGATGGCGGTGCAGTGACAGGACTTTGGAGCTGGAACGGCGGTAAGGTTGAGGTTGTGGAAGATGCGCAGATCAAAGCCGTTTCTGATACCGGGAACGTTATAGGTATCAACAGCAATAATAATGGCGGGATATCGTCTGATCGTGCTTTGACGCAGATCGGCGGTAATACCGTTATAGAAGTTGCCGGTGCTGGCAGCGCTGCAGGTATCAGCTGCTTCAGTAACGGCGATGTTGAGCTTAAGGGAGCAGCGGCTATAAAAGCGACCAGTACTAAAGGTACGTCTATGGGTATCAGTGCTAATACCGGCGGTAAGGTTACAGTAGATAAAGCTGTTACCGTACATGCGCAAAGCGGCAGCGGGTCGGCGTATGGGGTCTATAGTGCAGGTAGTGCGGAAATCGTTTTTAAAGAAACAGCGCAGATCGTTGCCGAGACTGGTGTAAGTAATGCCAAAGAAACTTATGCTGTCGGTCAAGGCGTAGGTGTTTATACTGCTGGCGGCAAAGTTGACTTTCAAAAAGGACTTATTTTGGATAATAAGGGGCAAAGCTATGCTTTGAGAGCATATAAGAGCGGCGCCAGTATTGCCGTCAACAGCGAAGGCAGCGGCAGTGTTTATCTGACCGGCAACATCCAAGCTCATACCAGTGGGCTGCTGGATCTAAATCTGCTGACTGATGACTCTTATTACGAAGGAGCGGCGGCCATTGTAAGTAACGGACAAATCAATATGAAGCTGCGTAACGGTGCTTTTTGGAAAGTGACAGGCAATAGTGATCTGACCAGGCTCGACTTCGGTGATAATGCTGTTATTGATATGGAGCAGGCAGCGGGTTACCAAAAATTACAAACCGGGACGCTGAATGGTGACAGAGGTACTTTTGTGCTGGGAGCCGATATTAGCACGGGGCAAAGCGATACCGTGTCTATCGGCAGCAGTGATGCAAAAGGCACGTATAATATACTGGTCAGCGAAGTCGGCAGAAGGCAGGGTGACGACTTGCATTTGCTGCTGGTAAATGATGCCAGTGGTGAGCATACTTTTATAGCGAGTGATATTTATAGAGGAGGGATCTATGTTTATAAAACAGAGATCTCCAATGAAAATGATGGCGGTATCAAGTGGTATCTTGAGAGTCTGCATAATGAAACGACAGAAGATGCCCGTAGCATCCTGCAAACGGCAGACAGCATGTATTCCAGCTGGGTGTTGAGCAGTGATATGCTGCAGGGCAGGCTGGCCGAGCTGAAGGAAACACGGGCAGAACATGGCTTATGGGCTCGTATCAACAACGGCAAACTGCGCGGCGAAGCCTTCAAAAATAATTATCAGACTTATCAGATCGGTTATGACACTGCATTTAAAGACAGAGATGGCGGCAGTATGAATGAGTGGCTCGGTGGTGCTGCGTTTGAATATGCCAAAGGAAATATGAGCTATGGCAACGGCAGCGGCGAACAGCAGACAGCTGCTGTAATGCTGTATGGCAGTAAATACAGCCAGTTGGGCGACAGAGTAGATATCGTGCTCAAGCACGGTCAGATGAAAGGCGATATCGATACCTTTGGTATCGCCGCTGACAGACGCGATTATAAGTCCAGGGCCACGGCTTTGAGCTTGGAATATGGTAAACGATTTCAGCGTGAGCAGGGCGTGTATTTAGAACCACAGGCGCAGCTGCTGGTCAGTCATATCAATGGAGAGGCCGCTGTTACTGATTATGGAATCAGAGTTGAGTCAGAAGGCATTAACAGCGCCGTAGGTCGTATAGGCCTGGAAGTGGGCCAAAAGTATCAGCGCAGCAGTGCTTATATTAAGGCTTCCCTGCTGCATGAATTTGGCGGCAGAGCAGACACAGTGCTGACGTTGGGGGACGAAACCTTGTGCGACTGCAGAGATTACAGCGGCAGTTGGTGGGAACTGAATTTAGGCGGCGAGCTGGAGTTGGGCAGAAATAATGACCTTTATTTTGATGTGGCGCGTTCTTTCGGCGGTGCTTTTCAAAAACAGTGGCAGATCAATGCCGGCGTGAGATTTAGCTTTTAAATAAGTAAAAACACAGCTGGTTATATTTTTATCTTGATTTTTAAAATTATAATATTTTTTACTTCCTCGGCAGTGATCACGGCGTGTATCTGGCCTGCGGCCATAAATCGCTTTGGATCACAGGCTTAAGTCGTTTTATGGACCGGCAGGTTTATAAAACGACCTGAGGGAGTTTTTTTTTATGCCTTGCGGCAGGGGGGCTTTGAAACCGTGAAATTTAATAAATTAAAATAATAATTTAAAGTTTGCGACAATATTTTTCTTGTGAATTCATAAAATATTTGTTTTAGTTATAGCATTATATATTGTTTTTTGTTAAAATAATATATAATTGCTGAAAATATTATTTCAAATGGATTATAAAAGGAGCGTTTGTCTTGATGGGAAAGCAGGTACAGCCTGGGGAAATGAATGCAGTAACTGATTACAGTGCTTTGATCGACGGTGCGGGTATTAATGTCTGTAAACTTTTACTGGATGATGAGTTGACGATTTTGTGGGCCAATGATAATTTTTATATAAGTTCGGGTTTTGGTAAGGATGAGTATCAGACATTGTTTCACCATATCAAAGCATATTATACAGGGCATGGTGATGAGTTTGCCAAAATAAAAAATGCGTTTTACGATGTATTGCAAAAGGGAGAACGCAGAGTAAAGGTTGGCTGCCGGCGGCCGCTTAAAGATAATACCTGCGCCTGGATCAATATTGATGGTATAATCACAGGCGAGATAGTGGACAGCAAGCCTGTGGCGCTGGCTGTTTATTCGGATATCAGCGATGTGGCTAAGCTGAAAGCTGAACGCGACCAGCTGCTGGAAGAGAAGACCCGTTATTTTGAGTGGATGATGGACGAATACGTCGGGAATATTTACATTTCCGATCTGGAAACGTATGAACTGCTGTTTTTGAATAAAACGGCTGCCGCCACTTTACATACTACTAAGGCAGAGGTAACAGGTAAAAAATGCTATGAGGTCATTCAGGGACGGACCAGCCCATGTCCGTTCTGCAATAACGCGCTGCTGACGGAGGACGATGTTTATGCGTGGGAGTTTGATAATCCCAATTTGAAAAAGACTTTTATGATCAGAAACAGAGTTATTAACTGGCAGGGGCGCAGGTCGCGGATCGAGCTGTCGCATGATATGCTGAGCGCCGAATATAAGCTGGCGAAGAAGGATCAGGAGCGGGAAGCGATCTTAAAAACTATTCCCGGCGGTCTGGCCAGGGTCGACGCCAGGGATTGCGAAACGGTGCTTTGGTATGGCGGCAAATTTTTGGAGATGCTGGGCTATACAGCCGGGCAGTTTATACATGAGCTTCATTCCAAATGTTCCTATGTGCATCCTGACGACAGGGAGCGGGCCGCTTCTTTGATGCGTTCTATTTCCAAAACGGGCGAATATACTGTGGCTGAGTTTAAGTTTGTGACCCGCAGCGGCGAGGTAAGGAATTTGACGGTTACGTTCTGTTATGTGAGCGGTGAGGACAGCTGGGATGGCATTCCGTCTATTTACAGCGTGGGCATCGATATTACTGAGGAGCGCAGGGAGCAGGAGCGGCAGCGCCGGGCTTTAGAGGATGCGTATCAGTCTATGCATGTGGCAAATCTGGCTAAAAGCAATTTTTTGTCGTCGATGTCGCATGATATCAGGACGCCGATGAATGCGATCATTGGTATGACGGCGATTGCCAGGGCGAACCTGCATGAACCGGAGAAGGTGAACGGCTGTCTGGGTAAGATCAATGTTTCCAGTATGCATTTGCTGCGTTTGATCAACGAGGTGCTGGATATGTCGAAGATCGAAAGCGGCAAGGTAGATCTGGTGCTGGAGGATGTCAGCCTGCCGGACGTTGTGGATAATATCGTCAGTATCTGTCGGCCGATGATGGTGGAGAAACAGCAGGAGTTCAAGGTCAATATCTTTAATGTACGCAATGAGCATGTGATAACTGATGGAGACCGTCTGCAGCAGGTATTTATGAACCTGCTTTCCAATGCGATCAAATATACGCCTGAGGGCGGTAAGATCAGTCTGACGATCAATGAATTAAAATCGGAGCTGCCAACAAAGGGTAATTACGAATTTATTTTTACTGATAACGGGATCGGGATGCCGGATGAGTATATGCAGCATATTTTTGAACCGTTTGCCCGCGCTAAAGATGAAAGTATCAGTAAGATACAGGGCACGGGACTGGGTCTGGCGATCACTCAGAACATCGTGCAGATGATGAACGGCACGATCGAGGTGCAGAGCCGCCCCGGCACTGGCAGTATATTTACTGTGTCTGTACCATTGGAGCTGCAGCTGAAAGAGGAGCAGGAGCATGAGGAGCTGAACGGGCTGCCGGTATTGGTAGTGGACGACGAGCTGGCGGTGTGCGAAAGTGCGGCGATGCTGCTGCAGGAGCTTGGAATGCGCGGCAGCTGGGTATTGTCTGGTGCTGAAGCAGTAGAACGGGTAGTGGAAGCGCACGAACGGTGTGATGATTTTTATGCCGTTATTTTGGACTGGAAAATGCCGGATATGGATGGTTTGGAGACTGTCCGCGTTATTCGGAGACGTGTAGGGGCCAAGGTGCCGATCATCATTATTTCAGCATATGATTATTCCAATATCGAAAAAGAATTTATTGATGCAGGGGCCGATGCTTTTATCAGCAAGCCGTTATTTAAGTCTAAGATGCTGCATGTCCTGCAGCTGTTTTGTGATACCTGTAAAGATACTTGTGACGGCGAGGCTGTTCCGGAGCTGCATAAGGAACTGGCAGGGAAAAGGGTGCTGCTGGTTGAGGATAACGAGCTGAACCGTGAGATTGCTGTCGAGCTGCTGGAAATGCAGGGGCTGCAGGTTGAGTCGGCCGAGAATGGCAAGTCGGCAGTGGAGCTGTTTGTAAGATCGGCACCGGGGTATTATGATGTGGTGCTGATGGATATTCAGATGCCGGTCATGGACGGCTACGAGGCTACAGCTGCGATTCGTGCTCTGCCACGTCAGGATGCGGTCAGGATACCTATTCTGGCGTTGACGGCAAACGCATTTGTTACTGATGTCGGCAAGGCGAAAAATGCCGGTATGAACGACCATATCACGAAACCGATCAATTTGGAGGTCTTGTTTGCTACCCTGTATAAATGGCTGGTGTAGCGGTGATCAGCAGCCAGGGAGGACCGTTGTAAAGGTTATGGCAGTGAGAAATGAAAAGACCGTTCAGGTTTAACCTGAACGGTCTTTTATTTATGCTGGATCAGTCGTTTAAAAGCTGCGCTTTCAAACGGTGGTATTCGCGCGGGAAGTAAGGTGTGAGCTGTGCTTCGCGGTGGTCGTAGCCATAAGCGCGCCGGGTGATGCTGACAATGGGAGGCGTCTGGATACGTTTGGCAACTGCCAGTGTGTGCATCAGTTTCCACCAGTGTTCCAGATCGGCGATAAAACTGCGTGCGTCCGGGAAGGCTTCGCTGATGATGTCTGCTTCACAGCCAAGATGTTCCGCCAGTGTCCCTTCGCTGTACCAGAGCAGGATCTCGGCAGGCGATGTTTTGCGCCACTGTTCGAGAAAGCTGCGGAACAGTTTATCGTGATAGGGATAGACCAGCGGGTCGCCGCCGGTGCCAACTGTCTGTTCGGAGGAAAGCTCGGCACTGGGACGGATCGTGAAGACCGCTTCCGGCAGTACCTGACGCTGGAATACTTTGTCGTTCAGGTAGCGTCCCAGTTCGTAAACATGGTGTTTCCACAGGTCGCCGATAGGCGCCAGAGCGCCGCAGATGTCGCCGTAAAAGGTGGCGTAGCCGACGGTGAGCTCGGTTTTATTGGAGTTGCAGGAGAAGGCACCGCCAAAGGCAGCAGCCAGGCCTGCTACGACGCGGGAGCCGCGGTCGCGTGATTGAATATTTTCGTAAATCAGCGGCGAGATGGTAAGTTGAAAATCGCGGTGCTGACGATAACTGTGGATGGGTGTCTGCGTAAGCTGTTCGCTGGTATGCAGGCAGCTTTCGGTGATAGGGATAACGGTATAGTTGGCCCCCAGTGACTGAGCTGTCTGTTCGGCGATCGTCTGTGTCATGGGCGAGTTGTAGCGGCTGGGCATATTGACCAGCAGAACGTTGTCAGGACCCAGGATGTCGACAAACAGGGCAGCGGTGACGGCACTGTCGATGCCGCCGGAAAGTCCGATGGTCATTTTGCCGATGCCTGCCTGTTCAAGGAAACGCTGGCAGCCATAGCGGAGGCTATGATAAACCTCATCGATCTCACTGCGGGGATCAGAGGTGATACCGCTGGTGTCGATCGCTTTGGCTTTGCTGTCCCAGCCGGCGCAGAGCGTTGCTTCTGCATACATGGGCGCATCAGTGAGCAGCCAGCCATCAGAGCCGTAAACACAGCTGCAGCCGTCAAAGGTGAAGATGTTTTTGCCGTTGTTCTGGATACCTACATTATTGCAGTAGATGAGCGGGATGCCGGCTTTTTGCGCGGCACTGCCGAAAAGTCGGTGCCGTTTGCTGTTTTTGTTGATGCTGAAGGGGGAGCAGGAGATGTTGCATAAAAGTTCGGCGCCATGCTGCGCCAGCAGCTGAGGCACATCTAAAAAGTAGTTTTCGGTCCAGCCGTCTTCGCACAGCATCAGGCCCAGTTTGACGGTTTCGCCGTGGGCGGTGACAGTGAGCGGCTGGTGCAGCCCGGCAACTTGTTTATCCAGTTCCAGAGCCAGCTGCCGTAAGCCGTAAAAATGACGGTTGTCATCAAATTCGCGGTAGTTGGGCAGGGCATTTTTTACGATAAAATCATAGGGCAGGGTGCCGTTAGTCAGCAGCTTGCCGTGCTGCGCGGCAAAGGCGGCGTTGTATTTGCGGGCGCGTCCGTCTTCATTGCGTTTGCTGTTATCGACGGCGATATTGCCGAAGATTACGCACAGCTCGCCGCAGTTTTCCGTAGCGGCGATGATCTCGTCGCCGTAAGCGGCGCAGTCTTCGATGAAGGCTGTTTGCTCCCACAGGTCGCCTAAAAAGTAGCCCGGTACTGCCAGCTCTGGCAGCAGCAGGATGTCGATGCCGTTTTGGCAGGCCATATCCATATGGTGCAGGATCTTTTTAGTGTTGAGGTCCGGTCGCCCGGCAATGATTTCTATTTGCCCGCAGGCTATTTTAAGTGCCACAGTACACCTCTTTTAAAGTTTGCTGAAAGCTTTTTGTATTTGCGTTTAAAAACCTATGATGTTATTATAGCAGAAGGAAGGCGGTTATGCCACTTCCAGAGGAGGCAGGAAGTTATGAAACAGAAAAAAACCAATGCGGCGCGCAGGCTTGATGAACTGAAGATCGCGTACCGCCTGATGGAATATACTGTGGACGAGGAGCATCTGGACGCTGTGCATGTAGCGGCCGAGGTTGGAATGCCAGCAGCCCAGGTTTTTAAAACGCTGGTAGTGCGCGGTGATAAAACAGGAGTTATTTTTGCCTGTATACCGGGTGACGGCGAGCTGGACCTGAAGGCTTTGGCTAAAGCCAGCGGTAATAAGCGGGCCGAGCTAGTGCCTTTAAAAGAGGTACTGCCGCTGACTGGTTATATTCGCGGCGGCTGTTCGCCATTGGGGGCTAAAAAGAATTATCCTGTATATATGGATGCCAGCAGCAACAGCTGGGACGAGATAGCTGTCAGCGCCGGTGTGCGCGGTATGCAGATCGTAGCAGCTCCGGCTGATTTACAGCAGGCAACACGGGCTGTTGTGGCGTCTTTGACTTTCTAAATACATAGAAAATACTTGTTTGGAAAATACAAATGTGGTATGATTTCTCCGTAGTGAATTAATGAAAGTGAGGTTCCTGCAATGTTATTTGTAAGTACCCGCGGCAAAACTGACCTGGTATGCTCGGCGCATGCTATTACCCGTGGTCTGGCTGACGACGGCGGTCTGTTCGTACCGCAGAAATTCCCGGAACTTTCGCTGGGCGAGATTGTGTCCATGCGCAGTATGACTTATAAAGAACGGGCTGTGGCGATTTTATCGCTGTTTTTGACCGATTATACTAAAGAAGAATTATTTGAATGTGCCGATGCTGCGTATTCGCAGACTAAATTCGGCGCTGAACCTGTGCCTTTGCGTAAGGTGAATGAAAGTACGGATGTGCTGGAGTTATGGCATGGCCCGACTTCGGCCTTTAAGGATATGGCGCTGCAGATCCTGCCGCATCTTTTGACGAAAGCGATAGCCAAGACCGGCGAGAGCAATAAAGTGGTTATTTTGGTGGCTACTTCAGGCGATACCGGCAAGGCGGCATTGGAAGGCTTTGCTAATGTAAAGGATACCGAGATCATCGTTTTCTATCCTGAAGACGGCGTAAGCGCGATCCAGAAACGCCAGATGCTGACGCAGGCCGGTGATAACGTACGCGTTATCGGCATCCAGGGTAATTTTGACGATGCTCAGCGCGGCGTCAAAGAGCTTTTTGGCGATACTGCGCTGGAAGAGGAGCTGCAGAGAAAGGGCTATGTGTTCAGCTCGGCCAATTCGATCAACTGGGGGCGTCTGGTACCGCAGATCGTGTATTATTTCAGCGCTTACAGCGATGCTGTGGCCAATGGCCGTATCAAAGCGGGTGAAAAGATCAATTTTGCTGTGCCGACCGGCAATTTCGGTGATATCCTGGCCGGCTATTATGCCAAGCTTATGGGGCTGCCGGTGGCAAAGTTTATCTGCGCTTCCAACAGCAATAATGTTCTGAGCGATTTTATCAATACCGGTATTTATGACAGACGCCGCGAGTTTTATAAAACTGTTTCGCCGTCGATGGATATTCTGGTTTCAAGCAATTTGGAGCGTTTGTTGTACAGCATTACTGAAGACGATGCCGCAAAGGTGTCGGAATGGATGCAGCAGCTGACGGCCAATGGAACTTATAATGTCGGAGAAAAGGTCAACAACAGGATTCTGGAAGAATTCTTTGGAGCCTGGGTCGATGAGCTGGAAACGAAGGAAACCATCGGGCGCGTTTTCAATGATAATGAATATTTGATGGACCCGCATACTGCGGTAGCCTGGCGGGCCTGCGAAAAGTATCGCCTGGTATCCAGCGATGATACATATTGTATCGTGCTTTCTACGGCCAGTCCGTATAAATTCAGTGATGTGGTGCTGGAAGCTGCCGGCAGTGAGGAGGACGCTAAACTGGAGCCGTTTGACGGTTTGCGTAAGCTGCATGCTCTGAGCGGCTTGCCTATACCGGAGCCAATGCTGGCGATGGAGAAAATGCCGATCCTGCATCAGGAAGTGATCGAATCTGCCGATATGAAAAAAGCGGTGGAGACGGCACTGAAACTGTGATGTACACAGCTTTGATAACAGAATTAAGCGCTTACTGCTTCGGCAGTAGGCGTTTTTTATTTAGTAAAGTTTGATATAAAATGTATGATTATTACTTTTTTTATTTAATATTGAAGGAAAAAGCAGGGATTTTGAGGTAAATTCTCGAATAATTACTGTTATAAAAATTTGTAGAGGTTAGGAGCTGAAGAAAATGCCATATTTGTTTTTTACTTTATTTATCAGTGTTATTGTGGCTGTGTTTGCAGTGCAGAATGCTGTTAGCGTGTCGCTTAATTTTGCTGTATGGACGATGCAGACGAATTTAGTGATCGTTATTCTGGGTTCGGCCCTGCTGGGTGCTTTGGCAACCTTGTTTTTTACCCTGATGATGAAGGCGAAGCATTATCTGCAAGATAAAAAGACCCGCGAAGAGATGGCGGCCCTGCAAAAGGACAATGCCAAGCTGCGTGAGGAGGTTGCGATGCTGATGCATACGCAGAAATTACATAAAGAAGCTGCTGCTAAGGCTGAACCGGCAGTAACGGCGGCAGACGAATGAGGAAACGAAAGATTTGGCAGTTGCAGAAGTGTGACAGAGAATATGCTGCAGGCATAGCTGCCGATCTGGGGGTTTCGCCTGTGGTGGTCAGCGTGTTGCTGAACCGGGGCGTCAGGGAAAAAGAAGAGATCAGAGAATTTTTGTTCGGCAGCGAGCAGCCGTTTCATGAGCCTTTGCTGATGAAGGATATGCAGAAGGCCGCCGAGCGTATTTTAGAGGCTGTAAAAAACGGTGAACAGATCACTGTTTATGGCGATTATGACGTTGACGGTATCAGCGCCAGTTCATTGCTGTATTTGTATTTGCAGGGGCTTGGCGCCAAGGTCAACACGTATATCCCCAAAAGAAAAAATGAAGGCTACGGACTGAACAACGAAGCGCTGGCGGCTTTGGCCGAAGCAGGTACGACGCTTTTGGTGACAGTTGACTGCGGTATCAGCGGCGTAGACGAGGTGGCTGCTGCCCCGGCAGGGCTGGAGATCATCATTACTGATCATCACACGCCGCCGGATGTTTTGCCTGCGGCTTACGCGATCGTTAATCCGCATCAGCGCGACTGCAGATATCCGTTTAAGTATCTTTCCGGCGTGGGCGTGGCTTTTAAGCTGTGTCAGGCGCTGCATCAGATGCAGCATTTGACGGAGCCCTTATGGTCGGAGCTGACCGAGCTTGTGGCTTTGGGCACGGTAGCCGATATCGTGCCGCTGCGCGGCGAAAACCGCGCGCTGGTGAAGCTGGGGCTGGCGGCGATGGAAAATACCGGGATCGTAGGCTTACAGAAGCTTATTGAACATAGTGGCTGTCCGCAGCAGAATATTTCGGCTGAGAACATCGGCTTTATTCTGGCGCCGCGGCTGAACGCTGTAGGCCGTTTGGAGCACGCTCAGTCGGCAGTAGAGCTTTTGGTTACTGACGATGCTGCTAAAGCAGATATGGTTGCCGAACAGCTGAATGCTGAAAATGCTTTGCGTCAGGAGATCAGCCGCAAGATATTTATTGAGGCTGAAGCGATGCTGGCACAGCAGGAGCGGATCGAAACGGCGATCGTGCTGGCTAAAGAGGGCTGGCATGCCGGCGTGATCGGTATCGTGGCTTCAAGGCTGGTGGATAAATATCATTTGCCGACGATTTTGATCAGTATTGACGGCGAGGCGGCTAAAGGCAGCTGCCGCAGTATCCCAGCCCTGGATCTGTACAGTGCTTTGAACGAGTGCAGCGAATTGCTGCTGCAGTTTGGCGGTCATCATCAGGCGGCTGGTCTGACGCTGCGCGCGGCCAGGGTAGAGTCTTTTAAAAAGCGTTTTCTGGGTGTGGTCAGGGGGCGGTTGGAACCTGCTGATTATCAGCCGCGCCTGAAGATAGAGTGTCTGCTGGATAAAAACGAGGAGGTTTCGCTGCAGCTGGTCAGGGAACTGGCGATGCTGGAACCGCTGGGCTGTGATAACCAGCCGCCGTTGTTTGCCTTTAAGGATGCGGTGGTGCATTATCCCAAGGCTTTCGGACGTGATAATAACCATCTGCGTTTTTATACCGATTACGGCAAGTACAATTATCACAGTATTATGTGGAACGGTGCGGCTGATTTGGCCTGCCTTTATAATAACGCGGTTGTCGATCTGGCGTTTATGCCGAAGCTGAACGTCTGGAAGGATAAGGAAAGCGTGAATCTACAGGTGGTTGATTTTGACCAGGCGCTGCAGGTCTATGATTATCGTAACTGCAATGTCAGCAAGGAAACCGTACTGAAAAATATTTTACAAACAAGCAAAAAAACAGTAATATATGTAAATAACACCGACTTTGCGCCGGGATCTGTAAGTATTATGCCGGACGTGCAGGTGCTTGCTTATGGCGAGCAGGCCGAGGCGACGGCAGAGAATATTATTTTTTATGATTTCCCGCAGCGGGAGATATTTATAAACGGCGCTTTGCCTGTGCCTGATAGAAGCGGTAAACGGCTGCTGCTTTTATATACCAGGGCTGAGGCTGATAAATTGTGCGCAGAGCTGGAAAAGCTTTATCCGGGACGAAGCCGGCTGGTACACGCTTATAAGGAACTGGCCTGTACGCTGCGTCAGCAGGCCGTTATCGACAGGGCTGATTTGCTCCGGTCGGCCACCGATATTTCGGAGGAGGCCTTGAAGGTGTTTGAGGAGCTGGATTTTATCCGTGATGAGCATGGTAAGATCAGTTTTGGTAGTTTGCAGAAAAATGATTTGCAGAATTCGCCGACGTTCAGGGGATTGCAGGAAGAGGGACGGGCGGCTTTTGCAAGCTGTCAGAGAAATATACAGATCAGTCCGGAGGAGATCATTGGGCTGTGGCAGGGAAACAGATTCAATAAATAAGGAAGTGCTAAGATGCCTGAAACAGGAAATGTTGTTTGTGTGGAGGATTTTTTTGCGACGATCGAAAGCTATTTGAATAAGGAACAGGTGGAGTTTGTACGTAAGGCTTATGACGTGGCTGCTGAGGCTCATGCCAGCCAGCGCCGCAAGTCGGGCGAGCCTTATATCATTCATCCGCTTGGGGTAGCTACGATCTTATCGCAGCTCCAGCTGGACGAACTGACCTTGGCGGCAGCTTTTTTGCATGATGTGGTGGAAGATACTGATATCAGCCTGGATTCCCTGAAAGAGAGCTTCGGGCAGAAGGTAGCCGATCTGGTGGACGGCGTTACGAAGTTAGGCAAGATCGAGTATATTTCCAAGGAAGAGCAGCAGATCGAAAACTACCGTAAGATGTTTCTGGCGATGGCCAAGGATATCCGCGTAGTTATGATAAAACTGGCCGACAGGCTGCATAATATGCGGACGATGAAATTTATGCCGGTGCATAAGCAGCAGTCTATTTCGCGCGAAACGATGGAAATCTATGCGCCTTTGGCTCACCGTTTGGGTATTTATACCATTAAGTGGGAGCTGGAGGATCTGGCGTTCCGTTATATGGAGCCGGAGATCTATTATGATCTGGTCGAGCAGGTCAAGGTTAAACGCCGCGAGCGTGAGGCAATGGTCCATTCTGCTATGGGTGAGATCAAAGAGCATCTTGATTCGATGAATATTACGTGCGAGATCCAGGGGCGGCCCAAGAATTTTTACAGTATCCATAAAAAGATGCTGCGCGACCATAAGGAACTGAGTGAGATTTATGATCTGCTGGCGATCCGTGTGCTGGTAGACAGCGTTAAGGACTGCTACGGCACTCTGGGCGTTGTGCACAGCATGTGGCGTCCTATACCTGGGCGCTTTAAGGATTATGTTGCTGTACCGAAGTCGAATATGTACCAGTCGCTGCATACTACGGTGCTGTATGGCAACGGGCAGCCGCTGGAGATCCAGATCAGGACTTTTGAGATGCACCGCATTTCTGAATATGGTATCGCGGCCCATTGGCGTTATAAGGAAAGCGGCGGCAGCAAGCCTGCTCCGTCTGCCGGCGGTGATAAAACTTTTGATGCCAAGCTGTCATGGCTGCGTCAGCTGCTGGAATGGCATCAGGATATGAGCGATTCCCGTGATTTCGTGAATACGGTAAAGATGGATGTTTTTGCCGATGAGGTGTTTGTATTTACGCCGCGCGGCGACGTTATTGATTTGCCGGTAGGTGCTGTGCCGATTGATTTTGCGTACCGTATCCATACGGATGTTGGCAACCGCTGTGTCGGCGCTAAGGTAAACGGACGTATCGTACCGCTTGATTATAAGCTCAGCAACGGCGATATCGTCGAGGTCATTACCTCGAAGCAGGCAGCAGGCCCCAGCCGTGACTGGCTGAATATCGTCGGTTCTTCTGACAGCCGTAACAAGATCAAATCCTGGTTCAAGAAGGAGCGGCGTGAGGAGAATATCATCAAAGGCCGCGAAATGCTGGAAAAGGAATGCAAACGTCTGGGTTATGACACCAAGATTTTGCTGAAAAGTGATAAACTGAAGGACGTCAGCGCCCAGCTGCGTTTAGAGAACGAAGAAAATTTGATGGCGACTATCGGTTATGGCGGGATCACGCTCAACAGTGTGATGTCTAAGCTGGTAGAGCTGTATAAGAAAGAGCAGAAGCTGACGACAACGAAAGACCTGTCGCAGCTGCTGGCCGAGTTGAAGCCGCGCCGTTCTAAGGCTAAGTCCAGTCATGGCATTTTAGTCAAGGGCGAAGAGGGCATTATGGTCAAACTGGCGCGCTGCTGTAATCCGATTCCGGGCGATCCGGTTATCGGGTATATCACCCGCGGCAGCGGTATTTCGGTGCATCGCAGGGACTGCCCCAATGTAATGAGCAATAATCCTGAGGAGCAGAACCGTTTGATAGAGGTAGCCTGGGATATTGCGACAGATTCTCTGTATAAGGTCAATATCATTATCTCTGCCGGCGACAGGCCCGGTATGATGGCTGATATTATGATGGTGATGAGCGAATCGAAGCTGAATATCAATGCGCTGAATTGCCGTATCGATAAGCATAAGATGGCGAATATCAGTATGGGTATTGATATCAGTAATCTGGAACAGCTGGATAATATTATGAATAAAATAAAACGCATGAAAGGCGTTTACAGTGTGGAAAGAATGATTTCCAACGGACAGGGAGGCTGACGTGAGAGCAGTTGTACAGCGTGTAGACAGCGCTGCTGTCGAGGTAGAAGGCGCCATGGTAGGCAGTGTTGGCAAGGGCCTTTTAGTACTGCTGGGGGTCGAGAAGGAAGATACAGACAGGGATTTGGAGTATTTGCTTGATAAGGTAGCTGGTCTGCGCATTTTTGAGGACGAACAGGAAAAAATGAACCTGTCGGTAGCAGATGTGGGCGGCGGGCTTCTAGTAGTTTCACAGTTTACTTTGTACGGCGATTGCCGCAAGGGTAAACGGCCGTCATTTGATAAGGCGGCGGGTGCTGAAATGGCCAATGCTTATTATGAAAAATTTGTGGCCGGTGCACGGGCGAAGGGGCTTAGCGTCGGCACCGGGAAGTTTCAGGCGCATATGCTTGTGAGCCTTGTAAATAATGGCCCGGTAACGATTTTATTAGACAGTAAAAAGAATTTTTAGGAGGTTCGACATGAAGGTTTTAAAAATGGAAGTTGGTATGCTTGGTACTAACTGCTATATAGCGGTCAACGAAGCTACCGGTCACGGTGTTGTTGTTGATCCGGGCGGAGACGGTGACAGGATCGTTGCCGCGATCCAAAAAGAAGGTATCACTATTGATGCGATTTTTGTCACACATGGTCACAGCGACCATATCATGGGTTTGGACGAGGTGCGTAAGGCTACCGGAGCCAGAGTTTATATCAGTGAGGAAGATGCGGAGATGCTGACGAAGGCGACCAGCAATCTTTCGGCATATATGGGTATGGACGCAGCTTTTGCGCCTGCTGATAAAATTTTTAAGGATGGGGAAACTGTTACCGAAGCCGGACTTGATTTTAAAGTGCTGGCAACTCCCGGTCATACCCGCGGCGGCGTTTGCCTTGTCTGCGGTGATGTGGTGTTCTGCGGCGATACGGTGTTTGCCGAGTCTATCGGCCGTACTGATCTGCCGGGTGGCTCTTACAAACAGATTTTGAATTCTATCAAAGATAAAATCCTGGTTTTGCCTGACGAAACAAAGCTTTTGCCGGGACATGGACCTGCAACTACAGTGAGATGGGAGAGGCGCAGAAATCCGTTTCTGCAATAAGTAAGCAAAAAAATGATCAAAAGTATCAAGCTGCTGAGAAACAGTACAACTTTTAAATTGGCAGTAGCGGCGGGCGTATCCTTTATTTTATACGAGCTCGCTACGTTTCTGTTCCCTATTCTTTTAGCGATAGGTCTGGCGTTTGCCCTGTACCCGGTGTCGAATATGTTTTCCAAGATCACCGTGGGACAGGGTACTATCCATTTGTCGCGTGTGGTGGCGATCATCCTGGCCTTTATGGCTTTTGGCATGTTTATGTTTTTTGCCGTTACTTTTATTTTGCTGCCTTTGTTCGGGCAGATCAATGATCTGGTGGCGAAGCTGCCTGATTATACGACAAAAGTCGAGTCTACTAATATGGACTGGTTACTGAAGGATCCGTCACAGTATCCACGGCTGCCATACAATTTTGAAACTTTGATCGACGATGCGATGACCTGGGTTATGGGTTTTATGGGAGGTATTCTCCGGAATTTGTTTAAATCGACGATGGACATTATTGCCAATCTGGTTGGTTTGATCGTCGTTCCGTTTTTAGCTTTTTACTTTTTGAAGGACTGGCGTGAGCTGCGTCTGATGATGATCAATTTGTTTACTTATGATACGCAGCCGAAGGTGGCGCATATTTTGGATGAGATCGGCAGAACGCTGAGCGCATATATCCAAGGGCTTGGTAAACTGAGCCTGATCGCGGGTGCGTGTATTACTGTGGGCGTGGCGATACTGGGTATCCAGTTCCCGCTGGTTTTTGGTTTCCTGGCGGTCATGGCCGAGACTGTGCCGGTGGTTGGTCCCTTGATGGGTGCTGTGCCGGCGGTATTTATCGCGTATTCGCAAAATACTTCTTCGGCTTTTTCGGTAGCGCTGTTTTATCTGGTCTTTTATCAGATCGACGGCAATATCCTGATGCCCCGGATCATGGGCAGTAAAATCGACCTGCATCCCGTAGTTTTGATTTTGAGCCTGCTGATCGGTGCCAAGCTGTACGGTATTTTGGGTATGCTCTTTGCCGTGCCGGTGGCTGCTGTATACCGGGTCTTGTATAAAGAATTATGGCATAGTTCTGACGAACCTCGGCCAACAGAAACTGAGCAGTAAAAACAATGATGATTAGTGATTATAGATTAGAGCAGAATTTACCTTATGATTTAACGCGGCCTGTCGCTGAGATGGCCGCGTTCTTTGACATTTTACCGCAGTCTGACAGTACTGATGTGCTTAAAATCGTGCAGGAAGCTGATGGCTGCGTGGCGATTTTGCAGACGGAAGACGGCACCAGAAGAGTAAGCAGGCCATTTACAATTTTACAGGATGTACGGGGCGAATGGGTGCGCTGCGCTAAGCTGGCGGTGCTTGATGTGCTGGGACAGGCTGTGAGGCGCGGTCTGGTGATGCCGTGGGGAATTTTGACAGGCGTACGTCCGGGAAAACTTGCCCATAAGCTTTTAGACAGCGGGTTAAGCTGTGACGAGCTTCCGCAGTATCTGGAGCGTCATTACCTGCTGCCTCACGGACAGGCGCAGCTGCTGACAGAGATTTGCCTGCGGCAAAGACAGCTTTTGCCGGCTGCGGAAAAACAGGTCGGCATTTATATCGGTATTCCTTTTTGCCCTACGCGCTGTTCTTATTGTTCTTTTCCATCGGGAATTGTGCCGCTTGAGGAAGAATTACAGCAAAAGTTTTTAAATTTCATTGAACAAGATATGCTTACTGTGGTACAATTATTAAGTATGTATAGCCTAAATGTTACTGCTGTTTACATTGGCGGCGGTACGCCGACCAGCCTTAGTGAAACGGCGTTTGCACGGCTCATCGCGCTGACGGCGCGGCATTTGCTTTTGCCTGGGGTGCGCGAGTTTACAGTGGAAGCAGGACGGCCTGATTGTTTCAGTGCCGAAAAGCTGAAAGTTATGGAAGCCTGCGGAGTGAACAGGATCAGCGTCAATCCGCAGACTTTGCACGACAAAACTTTAAAAGCAATTGGCCGCAGTCATACGGTGCAGGATTTTTATCGGTCCTATGACCTGGTACGGCACAGCGGCATCAAAACCGTCAATACCGATCTGATCATCGGGTTGCCGGGGGAAACGGCTGATGATGTGCGGGCTTCGCTTGACGGCATCAGGGCTTTGGCTCCTGATAATCTGACAGTGCATACCTTAACGCTCAAAAAAAGCGCCCCGATATTTGGTGCGCAGTTCAGCAGTCTGACGGCTGAGGATGCAGAGGCGCTTGTAGCTTACGGCGGCGAAACTGCTGCAGCAATGGGGATGCTGCCTTATTATTTATACCGCCAGCATTACATGCTGGGTAATCTTGCTAATATAGGCTATGCTGCTTCAGGCAGTGCCAGCCTTTATAATATTCAGATGATGGAAGAGCGTCACGTTGTGCTTGGAATCGGGCCGGCGTCTGCGACTAAAGTGCCGCAGGCAGACGGGCATCATCTTAAAAAGCTCAATATGCCCAAAGATATCGGGACATATACGGGTAATCTGCCGCAGCTGGCGCATAAACGCAGCCTGCTTTTTGCGGATGAGGAGGAATAGATGTGTTGACCACAGCACCGAGAGGCACGAAAGATATCCTGCCGCGCGATGTGGAAGCATGGCGTTATCTGGAACGCACTATGCGTGAGATTTGTGCCCAATATGGTTATCTGGAAATCAGGACGCCTGTTTTTGAGCATACCGAGCTGTTTTTGCGCGGTATCGGTGAAACGACAGACGTTGTTGAAAAAGAAATGTACACTTTTACTGACCGAGGTGAACGCAGTCTGACGCTGCGCCCTGAAAATACGGCTTCTGCCGTCCGGTCGTATGTAGAAAATAAAATGTATGCCGATCCGGCGCCGACAAAGCTGTTTTATATCGGGCCGATGTTCAGGTACGACAGGCCGCAGGCCGGGCGTTACCGGCAGTTCCATCAGTTTGGCGTGGAAGCGCTGGGCGTAGAGGGGCCTAATATCGATGCCGAGATCATTTTACTGGCGGTACAGATTTTGCAGACTTTGGGTTTAAAAGATTTGAAGCTGAAAGTAAATTCTGTCGGCTGCCCGAAATGCAGACCACTGCACAGAGAGAAGCTGCAGGAATATTTCCGGCCGCATCTTGGCGAGATGTGCAAGGATTGTCAGTCGCGTTTCGACCGCAATCCATTACGTTTACTGGACTGCAAAAATCCGCACGATCAGGAGCTGGCTGCTGGTGCGCCAAGCCTGGAGGAATGTCTGTGCGAGGAATGCAAAACACATTTTGAAGGCTTGAAAGAGCTTCTGACCGCTGCCGGAGTCGATTATGTAGTCGACCATAATCTGGTGCGCGGCCTTGATTACTATACTAAGACTGCCTTTGAGATCCAATATGCTCCCCTGGGAGCGCAAAGCGCTGTCTGCGGCGGTGGCCGTTATGACGGCCTGATCGAGGAGATAGGCGGGCCGGCAACACCGGGTATTGGATTTGCGATGGGTATGGAGCGTGTGCTGCTGGCAATCGAAAGCCAGAATCTGCTGCCGCAGTTCGATAACAGTATAGATGTCTTTGTAGTTTGCCCGGGCAGTGCAAACTTTACGCTGGCTTTTAAGGAAGCGATCGCTTTGCGCCGTGAAGGGCTGAAGGTGGAATTTGACTTTTTGGGCCGCAGTATGAAAGCCCAGATGAAGCAGGCTAACAGATTGGCTGCCAAATATGTGTTGATTTTAGGTGAAGACGAGGTAGCGCGCGGTTGTGCCGTATTAAGAAATATGTCGACCAGCGAGCAGACTGAGATCCCTATCCAAGATATTACATCAATTTTAAAAACAGAGGTGCAAAGTCATGAGTGATTCTTTAAAACGCAGTCATAGCTGCGGTTTGCTGACTAAAGAGGCAGCAGGCGAACAAGTAGTTTTATGCGGTTGGGTTGCCAAACGCCGCGATCACGGCGGGTTGATTTTTGTCGATCTGCGCGATCGCAGCGGTATCGTTCAAATTGTCGTTGACCCTGACGATGCAGGCAATAGCTTTACTACTGCTGAAGCTATTCGCAGCGAATACGTTATCAAAGTAGCAGGTAAAGTGCGTCTTCGCGATGCAGCTACCGTTAACCCGAATCTTGCTACCGGCGAGATCGAAGTGGTTGCCGCTGATTTGGAAGTACTCAATGCTGCTAAAACTCCGCCGTTTTACATTCAGGACGATATCGATACGGATGAGAACCTGCGCTTGAAATACCGTTATTTGGATTTGCGCCGTCCGGAAATGCA
>ERZ824522.969-NODE-969-length-22205-cov-3.510926_pt1 | contig 22205 bp, 18 predicted proteins | sample MGYA00519935_ERZ824522 | MGnify/ENA primary metagenome ERZ824522 (study PRJEB31778, sample SAMEA3449160) | human gut metagenome | biome: human gut; feature: human-associated habitat; material: faeces | place: United Kingdom | collected 2010/2012 ...
TGTTGGAAGTCATTCTTGAAAATGAGTGTTCCTGCTGTAAAGAAATCTATTACAATGCATCCCGCCTGGATCCGGGCATCGGATCAGCTACGGTTTACCGTATGGTAAATCTTTTGGAAGAAATTGGTGCGATCAGCAGAAGAAATATGTATAAAATCGTGAGAAATCCGGATTGTAAAGATGAAAGTGTATGTACCATCGAGTTGGATGATAATACAGTCCAGAAATTATCAAAAGACAGTTTTAACAATGTAGTCCTGACAGGACTGAAGGCCTGTGGATACATTGACAAACAGGAAATTGAGCGGATGTTCGTAAATTCCTGTGATTTTAAACATTGAAAACAAGTAAAAATTTAAATAGAGAACGAACTGATGACCGCCGGGAAATGCTGAAGAGTATAATTTCCGGTGGCTTTCTTATATTTCTTCAGTTTTTTACGCTCTTTTGGCAATACGGTTTCCGGTAACCATCTTAACATGTCTGAAATGAGAATATTTCTCAACAAGAAGAAAAAAGTAGAAATCCAGAAATTTTGGTTGTATAATACATGAAATATAAATAAGCTGATGTCGCAATAATGCGTTTGCCCATCATATTTATCTGAAAACAGTTCATAACTGTTCAGCACCGAAAGGGTGCTGAGTGGTTACAATAAATTAAAAATCACAACAGGAGGATACATCAATGATCAAATTTGACGGTAAAAAAACGGGAATCTTTGCAGCAGGAGTAGCTTTCGGTACAGCAGGTATCAAGATTCTTACAAGTAAAGATGCAAAGAAATTATACACAAACTGCACAGCAGCCGTTTTACGTGCAAAGGCATGTGTAATGAAAACAGCTTCCGCAATTCAGGAGAATGCTGAGGATATTTATGCAGAAGCACAGCAGATCAATGAAGACAGAGCAGCAGCTGAGGAAGTGGTAGAAGATACAGCTGAAGAAACAGCTGAAGAAACAGAAGAGACAACAGATTTCAAAGAAGAGACAGAAGAAACAGAAGAAGGCAGCGAGGAATAATGAAATTTGCTATTAAGCATGAAATAAAAGGACGAATCCGTATCCACCTTGCTCAGAAACACATGACCTACAGACAGGCGGATATTCTGCAGTGTTATCTGGAGAAAGAGGCAAATATCAGCAAGGCATCGGTTTATGTAAGAACTCAGGATGTCGCTGTTGTCTATACCGGCAGCAGAGACGGGCTGATTCGTTTACTGAGCAGATTTTCCTATGAAACTGCTCAGGTATCTGAATCAGCACTTGAGAATTCCGGACGTGAATTAAACGAAACCTATAAAGAAAAACTGATCAACTCTGTAGTAATGCGTACATTAAATAAAATGTTTCTGCCATACCCGGTACGTGTAGCGATCACTACAGTGAAATCAGTGAAATACATTTATCATGGTGTACGTACTCTGATGAAGGGAAAACTGGAGGTACCTGTTCTGGATGCAGCAGCAATCGGTGTATCTATGCTCCGCGGTGACTTCAATACTGCAGGTTCCACCATGTTCCTGCTTGGAATCGGTGAGATCCTTGAGGAATGGACACATAAGAAATCCGTCAATGACCTTGCAAGAAGCATGTCTATCAATGCAGAGAAAGTATGGTTTGTAAATGAAGACGGACAGGAGGTTCTTATATCTGCTTCTTCTGTTAAAGCAGGTGATCTGATACGCGTACATATGGGTAATGTGATTCCGTTTGACGGAGATGTTGCAGCAGGAGAAGCAATGGTCAACCAGACTTCTCTGACAGGTGAATCTGCGCCTGTACGTAAAGCAGAAGGCAGCTTTGCCTATGCAGGAACTGTTCTGGAAGAGGGCGAACTCACTGTTAAGGTTAAAGAAGCAGCAGGTTCCAGCCGCTATGAGAAGATCGTCAACATGATCGAGGATTCTGAGAAGCTGAAATCCTCTGTGGAAAGTAATGCAGAACATCTTGCAGACAGACTTGTGCCATACACTCTTGCAGGTACAGGGATAACTTATCTGCTTACCAGAAACATGACGAAAACCCTTGCGGTACTTATGGTAGATTTCTCCTGCGCACTGAAGCTTGCCATGCCTGTTTCCGTATTATCCGCTATACGTGAGGCAAGTACTCACAGTATTACTGTAAAGGGCGGTAAATATATGGAAGCAATGGCTGATGCCACGACTATTGTATTTGACAAGACGGGTACACTTACAAAAGCAAAGCCTGTAGTTTCAGATGTGGTATCTTTCAGTGAAGAGCTGAGTTCAGATGAGCTTCTGCGTATTGCAGCATGTATGGAGGAACATTTCCCTCATTCCATGGCAAGAGCAGTTGTCAATGCAGCCAAAGAGAAACATCTTGTTCATGAGGAAATGCATTCAAAAGTAGAATATATCGTAGCTCATGGTATTTCTACAACTATTGAAGGCAAAAAGGCAGTGATCGGAAGCTGGCATTTCGTAATGGAAGATGAAAAGTGTGTAATTCCGGAAGGAATGGAAGACAGATTTGAACACCTGCCATTAGAATGTTCTCACCTGTATCTTGCAATCGAAGGAAAACTTGCAGCAGTTATCTGTGTAGAAGATCCGCTTCGTGAAGAGGCTGCAGATGCAGTACGTGAATTAAAAGAAGCCGGCATTACAAAAGTCGTAATGATGACCGGTGACAGTGAACGTACAGCAGCAGCTATTGCGAAACGTGTAGGAGTAGATGAATATTACTCCGAAGTCCTGCCCGAAGATAAGGCATCTTTTGTAGAGAAAGAAAAAGAACTGGGTCATAAAGTTATTATGATCGGTGATGGGATCAATGATTCTCTGGCACTTTCTTCTGCAAGTGTGGGAATTGCTATCAGTGATGGCGCAGCTATTGCACGTGAAATCGCAGATGTTACAATTTCTGCAGATAATCTCCATGAGATTGTTACGTTAAAGAGACTGAGTACAGCGCTGATGAAGCGTATCCACAATAATTACAGAACTATTATCGGTATAAACGGCGGTCTGATCGCACTTGGAGTTACAGGTATCATTATGCCTACAACATCTGCACTGCTTCATAACATGTCAACACTGACTATCAGTTTAAGAAGTATGAGAAATCTTCTTCCAAAAGAAGAGGAAGCATAAAGATAACCATAAAAAACCATATCCGGGATTTCATGATAAAGCAACAGATGCTTAGTCTCTGAAAATCCGGGATATGGTTTTTATTATGTTTTTATTTATAGCAATCCTCTAAAATAATGCATCTTAATCCAGCCCATCAGAGTGTGAAATCCTGCGTCAGATATCTTTGCCGTGCGTCAGCACGCCTGCAGATATCTTCCTTGTCTTTCGCACGCTGCTGAACTGTCTTAAATGCATTATTTACGAGGATTGCTATAATTTTCATGCGTGCCTGCAATAGACTTCTTAATGGCAGAAAAACTCTCTGCGCTGATCGCATGCTCCATCTTACAGGCATCCTCGGCTGCAACCTTCGGGTCAACTCCGATAGAAGTCAGCCATCCGGTCAGAAAGGTATGTCTTTCATAAATCTTATCTGCAATTTCCTGCCCGGTTTCCGTCAGATTGATAAATCCATTTTCATCAATCGTAATGTAATTACTGGCTTTCAAATTCTTCATTGCAACACTGACACTCGGTTTTGAAAAAGACAGTTCATGCGCAATGTCGATAGAGCGGACATTACCGTTTCTTTTTTTGATCATAAGGATCGCTTCGAGATAATCTTCTCCTGATTCATGTATCGCCATATTGATACTCCCTCCTTTTTTTCTTTCCGATATTGCTGCTGTGAACTGCTGTACGCAAACAGTACAGGCAGTTATGTTCTGTCAAAGAGTATCCTATTTCTTTTTATGATTTTGATACCTGCCAGATAATAATATCCTGTTTTTTAAAACATTAAAGCAACACGTTAAACTATAATAACATGGATTATAACATAACTTTTTATTTCCGTAAAGAAATCTCCTCAAAACTATTGACAGAAGAGAAAATAATGCTATAATAAAATCAAACAAATGAACAAGTGCTCATATGTTGATATAAAAGAGATGAGCGGAAAGGGAAAATATTATGAAGAAAACTTATAAAATCGATGTAGATTGTGCAAACTGTGCTAATAAAATGGAGGAAGCTGCCAAGAATACAGCCGGCGTTAAAGATGCAACAGTTAATTTCATGATGCTGAAGATGATCGTTGAATTCGAAGATGGACAGGATCCAAAAGCAGTTATGAAAGACGTATTAAAGAACTGCAAGAAGGTAGAAGACGACTGTGAGATCTATCTTTAATTTTGAGTTATCCGGAGAATGGACTGTTGCATAAAACGTATCCCGGCACTGAGCTTTTCGCCGGAAAGTTTTTTGCAGCAGTCCTGCTTTTATAAGAAGAGAGAGGTATTGATATGAACAAGAAGCAGAAGAAAATGCTGATCAGAATTATCATAGCAGCAGTGCTGATCGTGGTCTTTTCCTTACTGCCGGCAGAGGGATACCTGAGATTTGTTCTTTTTATGATCCCATATCTGGTTATCGGCTATGATATCCTGAAGAAAGCATTTAAGGGTATTTTAAATAAACAGGTGTTTGACGAGAACTTTCTGATGGCTGTAGCCACAGTAGGTGCAATTCTCCTTGGCGATTATTCCGAGGGTGTTGCAGTTATGCTTTTCTACCAGATTGGAGAACTTTTCCAGAGCTATGCAGTGGGAAAGAGCAGACGAAACATCAGTGAACTGATGGATATCCGTCCTGATTATGCGAACATAGAGAAAGACGGAACACTGGAACAGGTTGATCCTGATGAAGTTGAGATCGGAACCATTATTGTTGTTCAGCCGGGTGAAAAAGTACCGATTGATGGAGTGATTACCGAGGGAACTTCTACATTAAATACAAGTGCACTGACAGGTGAGAGTCTTCCGCGTGATGCAAAAGCAGGCGATGAAGTGATCAGTGGATGTATCAATATGACAGGTCTGCTGAAGATCCGTACAACTAAGGAATTCGGTGAATCTACAGTATCCAAGATCCTTGAACTGGTAGAGAATTCCAGCTCCAGAAAGTCAAAATCTGAAAACTTTATTTCCAAATTTGCGAAATACTATACACCTGCAGTATGTTACGGAGCCCTTGCTCTTGCATTTATCCCGCCGATCGTACTTCTTATTATGGGAAAACCTGCCATGTGGGGAGACTGGATCTACAGAGCCCTTACCTTCCTTGTAATCAGCTGTCCATGTGCGCTGGTCATCAGCATCCCGTTAAGTTTCTTCGCAGGAATCGGTGGAGCCAGCAATCAGGGCATTCTGGTCAAGGGTTCCAACTATCTGGAAACACTGGCTCAGACAAAATATGTTGTATTTGACAAAACAGGTACTATGACTCAGGGTGTCTTCGAAGTAAGTGGCATTCATCACAACGAAATGCCTGATGAGAAATTGTTAGAATATGCAGCACTTGCCGAGTGTTCTTCCTCCCATCCGATCAGCAAGAGTCTGCAGAAAGCATACGGAAAACCAATCGACAGAAATCGTGTTACTGATATTGAAGAAATCAGTGGTAATGGTGTGATTGCCAAAGTTGACAGCATATCTGTAGCTGCCGGTAATACCAAATTAATGAACAGACTTGGCATTGCTTATCAGGATTGCCATCATGTAGGAACTGTTGTGCATATGGCCATTGACGGCAAATATGCAGGACATATCCTGATATCCGATATCATCAAACCTCATGCAAAAGAGGCAATCGCTGAACTGAAGAAAGCCGGAATCAGCAAGACCGTTATGCTGACAGGCGACTCAAAACGTGTTGCAGATCAGGTTGCCGGGGAACTGGGAATTCAGGAAGTATACAGCGAACTTTTACCTGCTGACAAAGTTTCCAGGGTAGAAGAACTTCTTAATCAGAAGTCTGAAAAGGCTAAACTTGCGTTTGTAGGTGACGGTATCAATGATGCCCCTGTATTATCCAGAGCCGATATTGGTATTGCGATGGGAGCGCTTGGTTCAGATGCAGCAATCGAAGCAGCTGATATCGTTCTGATGGATGATGATCCTCTGAAGATTTCCAAAGCGATCAAAATTGCACGTAAATGTATCCGTATTGTATATGAAAATATTTATTTTGCAATCGGCATTAAAATTCTCTGCCTGATCCTTGGAGCTTTAGGTATTGCAAACATGTGGGTGGCCATTTTTGCAGATGTAGGTGTTATGATCCTGGCAGTATTAAACGCGGTCCGTACATTATTTGTAAAGAATTTATAAGAAACAGGCAAATCAGCAGAAACCTTTTGTGATAAGCCGGAAAGGTAACAGGTAAGAAAATGGAAGTATGCAAAGAAGAATTATGTGAGAGTAATGAAATACATGAAGATCTGCTTAAAATTGTAGATGAAACCCTGCCGGAAGAAACAGAGCTTTATGATTTGGCCGAATTATTCAAGGTTTTCGGAGACTCTACCAGAATACGCATTCTGTTTGTTTTGTTTGAGGCAGAGGTATGCGTCTGCGATCTTGCTAAAGCATTGAATATGACTCAGTCTGCAATCTCTCATCAGCTTCGTATTCTGAAACAGAATAAACTGGTAAAGAGCCGCAGAGAGGGAAAATCTATTTTCTATTCTCTGGCAGATGATCATGTTCGCACGATTATCAACCAGGGACGGGAACATATAGAAGAAGATTGAAAAAAGCATCAGTTATCTGAAAGATTATAAATTCAGATAACTGATGCTTTTTTATAGATGAACTCTTTTCAAAATCTCGTTAGTAAGTCCGCCGATTACTACTCCGGCAGCAACACCTGCCACCAGAAGTGCCGGTGCGTATACAAACACACTTGCATTTTGTACGATCAGCATGGCAATGATCAACTGACCGATATTATGGGAAACACCTCCTGCAACGCTGACACCGATCAGACTGAAGGAGGTTTTTTTCAGCATAAGTGTCATAACTGTCATACTAAGCGCAGCGCCTGCCAGGCTGTACAGGATACTGAACAGATTTCCGAACATAAATCCGATCACCAGAATGCGGACAACAGAAACCAGAGCAGCCTCCCTAAATGAATATTTCTTCAAAATAAAAAGTACTCCCAGATTGGCAAGTCCAAGTTTAATCCCCGGAATCCCCGCAAAAACCGGCACCAGTGATTCCACATATCCCAAAATAATCGCCACAGCTGAAAAAAGCCCAAGGCAGGCTGTTTTTTGCTTCATAAATCTATTTTCTCCTCTCAAAAAATCCAAAATGGAATTATCAGAATTCTTCAGACATTTTAACACAGAAAAAATATTCCCGCAACCACAAGTTAGATGTAACTAATACTGATTTTTACTGAAAGCATTTATTGAGAAAAAATGACGAATATCCCCGGTAAAAAAGTGTGGATTTTTTCAGACAGACATGTTACTATTTTATAAGTTAGTAGTGGCTAATCCACATGATTACTGCTGGCAGCATACCTATAGCAATCCTATATGAATATCTTTGGCAGAAGTCACTCCCTTTTGGTAAAAGTAAAATCCCTTTGGTTAATAAGTTGATTAACCCTCTGGTAAGAGTGATTCCGCAAAAAAAAATTTTAGAAGAGGAGAAAAACATGACAAACAAAAAACTTATGAAAAAAATAGCACCTGTTGTAATGAGTGCCGCAGTTGCTATGACCAGCATGCCATATGCAGTTCTGGCATCTGATTTCACAGACAGTGAGGTACTTACAGACAGCACAGATTTCTCTGTTTCCGAAGAGTTTGCCGCCGAGGATGCGCAGGAAGAATTTACCACCGAAGATGTCCAGGATGCTTTTGCTGCAGAAGCACAGCAGGGCGAAGCTTATGTGCTTATGAATATTCCATATGATGATTTCTACAAGGCAGAACTGAAAAATAATGATGTAAAAGTTGATGCTTTCACATCTGCAACTCTTAATAAATCAAGAACTGCAGGTATGATGAACGGAAATTCCGCTTATCACGTAGACCCCAATGGAACCGATGTAACAGGTGTTACTTTCCCTGTAAAGGTCAGTGATCTTTCCCTTCTGAAAGACCAGAAGCAGGTCACAGATTCCGACTCTGTAACGATCACAGTGACAAACAGAGGACAGACAAGCAGCAACACCTATACAGGAAAAGATTCCCTGATTGAAAATGCCTCTTACTCTTATTACATTTTAAGCGAAACACCGTCTTATTACAAAGAACTTACTGTAAATGCAGACGGCAGCTATTCTTTCTCAGCAATGAAAGGTGCGCAGACAAAGACCGTTGCCATTGATGCTGCATTAAAAACAGAAACAAAATACGGTGATTATGAGCTTGATCTTAACAATGAGGCTTTTGTAGCAGTAATTGATACAAACACAGATAAAATCTATGGTGTAACCGTAAATACTACAGACGGAACCAACTATGGCCTGCGTCATCTGGAGAATATCTGGCGTGGAAGTATGCTTTCCTGGGGAACCGGATATACAACAGAAGTTCACGGATGCCCTGTTTCTTCTGCACATTATAAATCAATCATGGGAAAAACAATTGACAGCGTTACTTATTACACAGATAAGGGTATGATCGTTTTTGATGTCCCTGATGTAAAGGTGCAGACAACTACAGGAATTAAGGCAACAGTAGCAGATATTATGAATACAGACTCATCTGCAGCAATTACCTTTGACCAGGCTCTGCCGACAGACTTCAAGGCACAGTATACAGTAGACGGAACAGCGGTTTCCTGCACAGACGGAAAACTTGCAGTTGGAGCTCTTGCATTGGGAACACATAAGGTTGAAATTGCAGATGCCAGCGGAAAATATGCATCCATTGTAACTGAATTTACAGTAAATACAGACAAAATGCCGGCTTCTTATGACAGTAACGAGACAAAACTGGTTGCAGCAAAAGGCATTACAGCAGAAGAGTTCTCTGCATACATTAAGAGCATCAGCAAAGTAAAAGTTGATGATACAGAATATGCCGCAACCGGAAGAGGAAGCAAAGTCATTGTAAAAGAAGATGGAACTCTTGATCTCACAGATCTTCAGGTGACAGACACAACTGTTTTCGAAATAACTGCTGTGGGATATAAGAATAATCTTACTTTTACTTACAAAGAAGCAGAAAACACATTTGAATTAAATACTTCTTCCAAGACTCTTTATACAAAAGGCAGCACAAAAACCACTCTCAAAGTTACAACAAACCTTACAGATAAAATCACATGGAAGTCCAGCAACACAAAAGTGGCTGCTGTAAACAGCAAAGGTGTTGTAACTGCCAAGGCAAAAGGAACAGCAGTGATCACAGCATCCTGCGGAGAATACCAAGTAACCTGCAAGATAACAGTTAAGAATCCATCTCTGAAACTTACAAAGACTTCAGCAACTGTAAAAGCAGGAAAAACAACAAAGATTTCCGCAAAGGCAACTCCATCAGGAAAGGTTACTTACAAGTCAAGCAACACCAAGATTGCAACAGTAAGCTCCAAAGGCGTTGTAAAAGGAAAGAAAAAAGGTACTGCCAAAATCACAGTAACCTGCAATGGTGTTAAGAAGGTATTTACAGTAAAAGTAAAATAAACGATAACAGGTAAATAATTCGCACAATAAATGACCTCGGATTTTGCTCCGGGGTCATCTTAATGAGAAAAAAACAACATTAGCAGAATCTGTTATATATAGATTTTTATATACTAAAATGATACACTTTTAAAGTTAGTTATGATTAAGTTTTGCTTCATCCAAAAACAGATATCATATCCGGCAAAATAAAAAAATAAAGGAGGAGACAACGTGAATAATCAAAACTTTTATTTGCGTCTGATCGCACTTTTGCTGATCATCATGGCGGTATTTTTCTATAACGGAACAGTAAAAGATAAAGAACAGGCTCAGGATATTGCAGACCTGACTGCAAAAACAGAGAGCCTGGAGAAACAGCAGGACCAGATACTTACAGCATTAAAGGAAACTTATGAGGAACAGAAAACAGCAGCAGAAAGTAATGCTTCTTCTGATGTATCTTCAGAAGCTGATAATAAATCTGAAAAGGATTCCACAGAGGATAAAGAAAATACAGAGCAGGCAGATTCTGAAGAAGCTGATGATTCTGACAACGTATATAAGAACGGTAATTTTGAAGGTTCAGGAACCGGATACGGTGGAACCATCACAGTCCAGGTAACTCTGGAAGACGATACTATTACAGCAGTCAGTGTAGTCAGTGCGCCGGGTGAGGACAGTGCTTATCTGTCACAGGGCGAGAATGTCATAAACAGTGTCATCAGCGAGCAGAGCACAGATGTTGACACTATTTCCGGAGCAACTTTCAGTTCTACCGGTATCTTAGAAGCAGTAAATGACGCATTATCAAAGGCGGAAAACGCATGAAAAAGAAACAACGAAAGGTACGGCTGATCCGTGCCGCCATACAGCTTATATTTTTTATAGCAGCGCCCTCCCTTTTTTCCACAGCATTTGCAGGAATCAAATCCATCTTTCTTGCAATCGGAGGACAGCAGAGCGTAACCTGGAACTCTTTTCTGGATATTACGGCATTACTGTTGATCATTACTATTTTGTTCGGACGTCATTTCTGCGGTTATGCCTGTGCGTTTGGCTCGCTGGGAGATGCTCTGTATGAGCTTACCGCATTTATCCGTGCGAAATGTTTTGGAAAAAAGAAAAAACATGGATATCCGGAAGAATGGGTACACCGATTACAGAAAGTAAAATATGTGATTCTTGCGTTCCTGCTTCTTTCCTGCATAACAGGATTTTATTCTAAATTACAGGGAATGAGTCCATGGGATGTATTCTCAATGCTTACAACAGGCAGACTGCCGAAATCTACCTACATTGTGGGAACAGTTCTGCTGATCCTGATCATGGCCGGAATGTGTACACAGGAGCGTTTCTTCTGCCAGTTTCTCTGTCCCATGGGAGCAGTATTTGCAATCATGCCGATCATCCCGGGAGCACTTTTCAAACGGAATCGTCCAAACTGTGCGCCAAAGTGCACTCTCTGTAAGAAGAGATGTCCGGCACATCTGGATATTGACGGCGATACTGCACATTCAGGGGAATGCATCTGCTGTCACGCCTGCACTGCAGTCTGCCCAAGGAAAAATATTCATACAGGCACTGTTATTGATAAAAATTAGCAACTGCTAACTTATTGAAAAAAATTGATTAGTAAGAACTAACTATATTGGTAGACATACTATCCGTACAGTGATATAGTCTATAGAGTTAGTTGGAAACAACAATAAGAGGATAAGGAATCAGAAAATATATGACAAACAGACGCTCTTTTGTACTGGGACTTTTTATTACAGCCTCTCTTTTATGCACATCCCGGACTGCATGGGGAAACTCTGAAATAAACACATACACCAAAACAGACTTTGCTATGGACACCGTAGTATCAGAGACTCTTTACACAACAGGTGAGGATATCACAGCAGACATAATCTCTGCATTAAAAGATGTGGAAGAAAACTGGATCTCCTGGACAAAAGAAAGTTCTCAGATATATCAGATCAATCAAAATGCCGGGAATACAACAACGGTATCTGATGAAACTGCCACCTGTTTAAAACAGGTACTGGATTTGTCGAAAGCTTCTGGCGGAGCCATGGATCCTACTATGGGAAGAGTGATCCGCCTGTGGGACATTGACGGAGAAAATCCGCACATTCCTTCAGATGATGAATTAAATTCCCTGCTTGAAAATGTAGGATATGACAAGGTGACTCTGGATGGAAATAAAGTTACCATGCCGGAGGGAGTAACCCTTGATCTGGGGGCTGCAGGTAAGGGAATCGGCTGTGATGCAGCACAGAAGATTCTTGATGCAGATAAAAATGTATCAGGCATGATCCTGAATCTGGGCGGCAGCAGTGTCATGAGCTATGGAAGCAAACCCGACGGCTCTGCCTGGCAGGTAGCTGTCACTGATCCGCGGGATACAGAAGGTGATTACCTGGGAGTAGTTACTCTGAATGGTACTGAATTTTTATCTACTTCCGGAAATTACGAAAAATACTTTATAGAAGATGGTGTTCGATATCATCATATACTGGATCCTGCTACAGGATATCCTGCAAGAAGCGGTCTCACATCTGTGACGGTTGTGTGTGATGATGGCCTGAACGCAGACGGACTTTCCACTGCATGCTTTGTACTGGGAAAAGAAAAGGCAGAAGAACTTTTGAAGAAATACAATGCAGACGGACTGTTCGTAGATGATTCTGATCATGTCTGGATGACGGAAGGCATGAAAGAAAGATTTCAATTACTGAAAGATACTTATTCCATCGGTGAATAGGTTTATCTTATATAAAGATCTCTGAACTGTCAAAAATTTCAGTTTTCCGGACAGTTTGGAAATATATTTATTAACTCATATTCAGGAGGATTTAAAGGTATGCGTAAGGGAAATTTAATCAAAATGGCAGCTCCTGCAATTTTAAGTGCAGCAATGATGGTTTCAGGATTACCGGTTATGGCTGCGGATTTTACATCTGATACTGCTGTGGAGACTGAGGCACAGACAGATGAGTTTGATACAGCAGATGACACCGCTGATGCTTTTGCAGGCGATGAGGAAACACCTTTTGTTGACGATCAGGCAGCAGCAGAAGATGAATTCGCTGCAACAGCAGAAACAGGCTACAAATATGTCTATGCAGGTCTGACATGGGCACAGTACTGGGCATCTGAGGGAGTTTATAATGCTGCAAACACAGCTTCCAATGGAACAAAAGACAGCCATGATGAACTTGACAAAGGCGGTTTCGACACAGTAACCAGAGCTACTGTAAACCATGGCCTGCACAGAGGAAGCTACCAGTGTGAAGCAATCATGTATGACAAAAACGGCGGTTCTTATGAGATTTCCTACTGGACCTCAGCTAATGATGCAGTTCTTACGGACGGAACAGCTGTAAAGCTGAATCAGCCTGAGCGAGGACAGATCACAAAAGCTGACGGAAGCGTTGCAGAATTCGACCATTACAGCGTTGTAGGTCTGAAATATGTGCCTGTCGCAGTAAAGGCAGAAGATTATGAAGCCTTCAAATCCCAGTTCAAGGTTGTGGAAGACGGAAGCACAGTTGCCGGAGGATTTGGAGAAAACAATTTGCAGTCCTATAGTGCAGTTGCGGATGTTACCGCTGAAACAAACGGCTTAAAAGAAGCTGTAAAAGGTTCTGATGGAACATTCACATTCAAGGCCAGAACAAACGGTACAGGTTCCGGACTTAAAGATCAGGCACTCCAGACAGCATCCAATGTTACCGCAACAGTAAAAGAAGCAAGTGGAAGTTACGGCGAATTCTTAAGAGTAGATATTACAGGTGACGGATATGGTGCTCTTGGTGCTAAAATGTATGCTGTAAAATGGGATTACTACGGAAATGGTGATAAAGTTCTGGCATCTTACGGAACAAAATTTGCAGCAGATAACTGGATGCACAAGGCAATGGGAATCCAGCTTGGTCTGACAGATTCCTACCGCTGCCAGCTTCCAAAAGGAACAGATGGAACCGGCAAATGGAAAATCACCGTATATGCAATGGGATATGCAGATACTGTATTTGAAGTTAATGCAACAGATGCAAACATCGTAAAACCGGAAGCAGGAGAAGCAGATACAACAGCATTAAAAGCAGCAGTAGAAAAAGCAGAAGTCTTAAAAGAAGCAGATTACACAGCAGATTCCTGGAAGGCAATGCAGTTAGAGCTTCAGGAAGCAAAGGATCTTCTTGCAAAAGAAAAGCCAACTCAGGCAGAGGTTGATGAAGCTACAACTCATCTGAACGCAGCAGTAGAGGCTCTTGTTAAAGCAGATACGAAGGTAACAGTAACTCTCAACAAGAAAACAGCCACTGTTTACAAAGGAAAAACAACTACACTGAAGGCAACTGTAACAGGAGCAGATGCACCAAAAGTTACATTTACTTCCAGTAACCCGAAAGTTGCAGCCGTAAACAAAACAACCGGTAAAGTTACTGCAAAAGCAAAAGGTAGTGCAGTCATCACAGCTAAATGCGGAGATGTAAAGGTAACCTGCAAAGTAACAGTTAAAAATCCAACTCTTACACTGAACAAAACATCTGCATCTGTAAAAGTCGGTAAAACAACTAAGATCACAGCAAAAGCAGCTCCGTCAGGAAAAGTTACATATAAATCCGGCAACAAGAAAATTGCTACAGTATCATCCAATGGTACAATTAAGGGTATTAAAAAGGGTACTGCCAAAATCACAGTAACATGCAATGGTGTAACCAAAACAGTTAAAGTAACTGTAAAATAATCTGACCTGACTGAAGTCAGGCGGATATTTGCAATCGGATTCGCAGACAAGAGAAAAGAAATCCTGTATCCCACAGAAAGGGCAGGATTTCTTTTCAACTGTAAAACTTTATACAGTTGAAAAGAAATCATTTGAATATGATTTCCTGGAACTATTGAAGAAGGAGAAATTTATGGACAAAAATAATGAGCAGAAAAATAATAAGACTCCGGAAATGAAACCCAAACAGGACAGTTTCCGTCCATGGTTAAAGCTTATTCCTGCGGCAGCAGTTTTTGCAGCAGTCTGTGTAACCTGTTATCAGGCAGATAAAAGTCCTGTGGAGACCACATCGGTTTCCGATAATAATGTTATGTCTACTGATAAGATTAAAGAATTGATTTCACAAGGAACTGCAGGTAAGGATTTTGATTCAGAAGACTCTTCTGAAACCAATGGAACCTCAATTTCAAAAACATCAAAAAAGACAAAAAAAACAAGTAAGATTAAAACAGGAACAAAGAAAAATTCATCTACAGGTTCCTCTGCAAATGGAGGTACAGCAGGGGGTGGTGCAGGAAGCACAGTCACACCAACTACAGAAGTTCCTGCCGGTGGATATGCAGATGGTACCTATACAGGCTCCGGAACCGGTTTCGGAGGAACGATCACTGTTCAGGTAACTGTCACTGACCATAAAATTGCAGCTATCAATATTGTAGATGCATCAAATGAAACAGCCTCCTATTTTGCAAATGCACAGGGTGTGATCAGCAAAATTCTTGCAAGCCAGTCTCCGAACGTAGATGCAGTCAGTGGTGCCACTTATTCTTCCAACGGAATTATTACTGCGGTTCAGAATGCATTGTCACAGGCAATTCCGTCAGGAAACCAGGCAGTTGTTACGCCAACTCCCACTCCATTACCGAAACCGACAAAGAAACCTTCTCCAATACCGAAGCCGGGAGACGAACAGATTTACAAAGACGGAACCTATACAGGAACCGGTAAAGGATACAGTGGGACAATTACGTTGACAGCTAAGATTAAAAAAGGTGTGATCAAGTCTCTGGAAGCAGAGCATACAGATACGCCTATGTTCTTTAAGAAAGCATGGGACATCCTGGAAAATGAGATCATTCAGAATCAGTCTGTCGATGGCATTGATACTGTCAGTGGTGCAACCTACTCTTCAAAGGGTATCATAAACGCAATGAAAGATATTCAGAAGCAGGCAGAAAAAGGCAGTACAAAAGTGACACCAACTCCAACACCAGAAGTAACAGTTACGCCAATTCCTGAGGCAACCCCAATCCCGACACCGGAAGAAACTCCGACTCCAGAAGTCACTCCAACACCAGAGGAAACACCAGCTCCCACACCAACACCGGAAGAGACTCCGGAGCCTACGCCGGAACCTACAGGACCATATATTGACGGAACTTATACAGGCTCAAGCTACGGATACAGTGGAAGAGTAAATGTAACCGTAACGATTCAGGGCGGTCAGATTGCATCTATTGAACAGAGTAACAGTGATTCACCTGAGTACTTTGATTATGCATGGGAAACTATTTATCCTCAGATTATGGGAAATCAGTCAGCAGACGGAATTGATGCTGCAAGCGGTGCCACTTATTCCTCAGAGGGAATCCTTGGAGCAATTCAGAAAGCTCTTGCCCAGGCATTGGCATAAAATTATTGTAAGAGAAAAAATCATATGCTCTGGCTATTTCTAACTTATAATGTAAAAATGGAGGACAACAATATGATTAAAACAACTGTAAAAGTAGACGGTATGATGTGCGGAATGTGCGAATCTCACGTAAACGATGCAGTGAGAAAAGTCTTTCAGGTAGATAAAGTTACTTCTTCCCACAGCAAAGGGGAAACTGTGATCATTTCAGAGAAACCTGTAGACGAAGCAAAGCTAAAAACAGCCATCAGCGCAACAGGATATGAAGTAAAAGGTATCAGTTCAGAACCTTATGAAAAAAAGAAAGGTCTGTTTTCATTTCTTCATAAATAATGAGCATGTTCAGTAAATATCATTAAATCATAAACCTATTAAAAAACCAGGCAGAAACTTTGCAGATTATACTGCAGTTTTTGCCTGGCTTTCTCTGTGCCAACAAGTTGATTTCTCGACAAATCTCGAATAATGGCGTTAAAAAGTCTGAAAAATTCCCAAAAATCAGTTGCTTAATTTGTACAAAACATGGTAGACTATTTGTAGTTAAGAAGTGACAGAAATTTACAATTACTTAACCGAATCAGGTGAGACAAATGACTCTATCTGCCTGATTAATCAGGAGATGAAAGAATGAAAAGAAAAATAGAACTTGTCTGCTGGATTTTATTTACCTTATGTTCCGGTATTTGCTTCTTTATCAATTTTATGAGCAAACCTCCTGTAGACGATACACATAAATTTACCTTATATATGATCGGTGCTGCAACAGTATCTTTACTTTATCCGGGAACCATGTTTATCCTTGGACTGAGAAACAGTTATCTGTATGATAAATTGAATAAACTTGCTGAAGAAAAAGGCGAGACGGAAAATGCCAAATCTGCACAGATTTCCAAACCATCCGTATCAGGATATACAATCCCTGATATGAAAACCCTTGTCAGTGCTCTGATCTCTGATAAGAAACTTACAGAGGAAGAGAAAGAATTTTTATTAGAATACATTAAGAAGAAATGATGTGATGTTTTAAATGGAACTGTTAGTCTGTATGTCCATTTCAGGAAGTATTCCTGTTGTGATCTGTTTGCTTTTATATGTAATTCAGCGTGAAAATTATAATTACATTCTTGGAAGAAGATTGCTGATTACAGGAATTTTCTTTTACCTGATACCGATACAGTTGATAAAATATCTGATACCTGAAGAAGTCTATCCAGAGGCTCTTTTTAACGAAGAAGCTCAACTGTACTTATCTAACTCCTTATCTTTCTGGACTGAGCGAAAGGGAGAATACATATGGATGCCGCAATGGTTTGATATTGTGTCTAAGCTCTGGCTTGGTGGAATTGTTATCTTTGCGGTTTATGAAATCATCAAATATTGGAGAGGTGTACATTATATCAAGAATTTCATCTTTGAAAAAGAAGAAGATTCTGAAAACAATCTTACCTATTATCTGATTCCAGATGAAACTTATGGACCATGTACCATCGGCTTTTTTCGCCAGAGGATTGTGATCCCGGAGAGTTTTCCTCTGCATCCTGATTTCGTCATGGTATATAAACATGAAGGTGCCCATCTGAAAAATCACGACAATTTAGTAAAACTGTTATGTCTCCTTGTCCTGTGTGTACACTGGATGAACCCTGTGGTATATCTTTTACTTCTCCTTTACATCGATACAGCAGAAATAGTCAGTGACAGCGCGGCAGTAGAAGGCTGTTCAAAAGAAAAACGCAAAGACTACGCCAAACTGCTGGTGTTAGAAGCCTCAACTTCGGACATACGTCCGGTTGTATGGAAAAATAATCTTTCCGGACATAAAAAAGACAAAGAAGGAAAGGATTTTAAAACAATAAAAAGGAGGATTAACTACATGATGAAGGAAAAGAGAAAAGGGTTGTTACAGAGAGGAATTATGATGGCTGTATCCGCATTGACGATTGTGGTCAGTGCAGGAACAGTTCTGGCCTATCAGCCGATGCCATCGTCAGATGAAAGTTTTAGTGATGTTATTGTTGATGATTCTTTAGATGCTTTTGGTTCTAATTGTATTGGATATGATATAGTTGATACGCTTGATTTTACAAAAAGTGACTGTATATTTGTGGATTTGAATGGAAATCAGGAGAATTATACCACATCAATAGAGCCTTATGCGTTATGTACACACAGTATGGTAGACGGAACTTTTTTTACTCATGCAAAAAATTCATCTGGTGGATGCACTGTAAAAGTATATACATGCCAGCGTTGTAAAAAATGTGGTTATTTAGCAAATAAAAAATATTCACATACGATAACTTCAACTAAGTGCACACATAATTATTAAAATTATTTATATCAAAAATACAATTCCAGTTAGCTACTTATTAAGTTAACTGGAATTTTTTATTAATTTTATAGAAATACATTCCTGAAATACTTTCTCAATATCCCCACAATTACCCTCTTGCATTTTTACGAAAGTTAGAATATACTAACCAATAGAGTTAGATATCACAAACTCTAGCGTGAATCAATCATTTGAACTCCATCCGAAGACCTGCTGAAACCTTCGGAACAATGGATCGCATCTGTGCTTGCTGAACTCACGGTCATGCTGAAGACCGTACCTCAGATATGATCCACCCGGTACATCCCAGTTGTGATGTACCAGGAGTCCAAATGCAAAACCAGAAAGGGGATTTATCATGTACTTAGAAATTGAGAAAGTAATTGGAAGAGAAATTCTGGATTCCAGAGGAAACCCGACAGTAGAAGCAGAAGTATATCTGATGGATGGCACTGTTGCAAGAGGAACTGCTCCAAGCGGTGCATCTACAGGAGAATTCGAAGCTCTGGAATTAAGAGATGGAGATAAAGCTCGTTACCTTGGAAAAGGTGTGCAGAAAGCAGTAGAGAACATCAACACAACAATCAACGAAGCAATCGAAGGTCTCGATGCAAGTGACATCTATGCAGTAGACGCAGCAATGATCGCAGCAGACGGAACAAAAGACAAATCCAAACTTGGAGCAAATGCAATCCTTGCAGTATCTATCGCATGCTGCAGAGCAGCGGCAGCTTCTCTTGAAATTCCGCTGTATCGTTTCCTTGGCGGAGTATCCGGAAATCGTCTCCCTGTACCAATGATGAACATCGTAAACGGCGGATGCCATGCATTATCATCTGGTCTGGATGTACAGGAATTTATGATCATGCCAGTTGGGGCACCTTCCTTTAAAGAATGCTTAAGATGGTGTGCAGAAGTATTCCATGCACTTGCTTCTATCCTGAAAGAACGCGGACTTGCTACATCAGTAGGTGATGAGGGTGGTTTCGCACCTGCACTGAAATCCGATGAAGAAGCAATCGAGACAATCCTTGAAGCAGTTAAGAAAGCCGGATATGAACCAGGCAAAGACTTCAGGATTGCCATGGATGCTGCTTCCTCTGAATGGAAGAGTGAAAAAGGCAAAGGATATTACAAACTTCCAAAAGCCGGCACAGAGTATACATCCGAAGAGCTTATTGAGCACTGGGCCAAATTATGCGAAAAATATCCGATCATCTCTATCGAAGACGGTCTGGATGAAGAAGACTGGGAAGGATGGCAGAAACTTACAGCCAGACTTGGTGACAAAGTACAGCTTGTCGGTGACGACCTGTTTGTTACAAATACAGAAAGACTTGCAAAAGGTATCAGCCTTGGTGCAGGTAATGCGATCCTGATCAAATTAAACCAGATCGGTTCCGTATCCGAAACACTGGAAGCAATCAAGATGGCCCACAAAGCAGGCTACACCGCAATTTCTTCTCATCGTTCCGGCGAGACAGCAGATACAACAATTGCAGATCTTGCAGTAGCATTGAATACCTGCCAGATTAAGACCGGCGCTCCAAGCAGATCTGAACGTGTTGCAAAATACAATCAGCTTCTCCGCATCGAAGAAGAACTCGGTGCAAGCGCAGTATATCCGGGAATGAAAGCTTTCAATGTGAAACAGGACTAAACAGAACTATGGAAATCCGCGTAAATAATGCATACCATAAATAAAATAAACCTGTAAAATGCAAAATGCATTTCTCATCTTAATCGTTTAGTGAGAAATGCATTTTTGTATATGAGACTTTATTATATTCACTCATCTGTATCAATACTGTCTGTTTCTTCCGGTCTCTTCAGATATCCCCTTACAGCAGGCTCAATCGTCTGTTCCATAAGCCGGTGCAGCAGTTCTGTTGTAATATTATGATCTCCCAGAAGCGAATTATACAGGAAGTTTCCTGACAGTTCTTCAGTAATAGAACTCAGTCCTGCCAGAATCATTTTTTTACCGGGTGTTTCGTTCCATCTGATTTCAATTCCATTATCTTCATGAAAGAAAATATGCGCCTTTCGTTTCACACATTCTTCTATAAAAGTAACCTCCAACTTTAATACAGGGATATCGTTTTCATCTCTTGCAAATTCTCCCAGTGTAGCTACAAGGTAATGTTCTCCATGAAGATCAACACATCCATCCGCAGCCTTTCCAAATCCAACAGGAAGCTTATGGATCACCTCACCTTCGGTAAAAGAAATCCAAAAGTTTCCCGCATCATAAGTAAAAGAGATTTCAGAAATACCATCTGTCATATTATTGTGAAATACCTGCACAAACAACGGCGCAATTCCAATATTCTGCTGTTCCATAACATAAGTTCTGCCGCTTACAGCCCGCATAAAACTGTGATGATCAGATGGGAGATCAACAATTGCTGAAATACGGTAGCTGTACTTTTTATCTGAATGCTTCCTTCTGGAAACTACATTTCTTTTCCATCCCCCGCGCAGAGAAGTACTTCTGTTATTATTATTTTCTCCATTTTCCAGTTCTCCGCACAACCGTTTCAGAAGACTATAGGAGAGTGGATTCTCAGGTAGAACATCGGCGGGATGATAATTAACAGGGAAATATTTCCGAATGATATTCAGCATGATACAGTCCTGAAACATTTCTTTATTTCCGGCATTTGTGACAAGAACCATATCCATATCCGGATAAATAATAACATTCTGTCCCAACATTCCATTATATTCAAAGCTTCCCGGGCGCTGTTCCATCCATAGCTGATATCCATATCCATAGGTGTCATTCTGAGTTTTCAGATGTCGTGCAGTAGATATTTCTATCCAATATTCAGACACCAGCTGTTGACCATTCCATTTTCCCTTCTGAAGATACAGCTGGCCAAGTTTAGCCATATCTTCTGCACAGAGAAACAATCCCCAGCCGCCTTTTGTAATCCCTTTTGGACAGGTTTCCCAGTAATATTTCGTGATACCAAGAGGACCAAACAGTCTCGGAGTCAGATATTCGGTCAGGGTTTCTCCTGTACGTTTCGTCACGATTGCAGAAAGAACATAAGTATTCAGACTGTTATATTGAAACTCTGTTCCGGGTTTTCCATTGACAGATGCATTCAGAAAACTTCCAAGCCAGTCATTTCCGGACACGATACCTGATTCATTAAAAGTTACGCCGCTTGTCATGGTCAGCAGATTCTCTACTGTGATCACAGGGCGGAAAATCTTTGAAAAAGCATTCATATGATCCGAAAAAATATCATAAATATTTTCATTGAGCTTTAATTTTCCCTCTTCGATCAACATGCCGATTGCCATACCTGTGATGCTCTTGCACATGGAATGTGTAATATGCCACATTCCCTTAGGATATGGTGCAAAGTTACATTCACAGATTACCTTACCATGACGCAGTGCCATAAAATGATGCATGTCCGTATCTTTGGAAGCATCCAGTTCCCGAAGAAGGGCAGCAAACAAATCAGAGGAGATTCCCTGACTCTCCGGTGTGGCACGCACAAATGCCTGCTCATAAACTGCATCAAACGGAAAATCCGGTTTCTGTGGGAAATAATCTACCCGTGTACCGCCTGTCTTTCCAAGGATCATATTTAAAACCAGTTCTGCAACCGCAATCTGTTCTTTTGCCATAGAGAATACCTCCTTTTTCGGATTTATTTTGATTATACAGACCTCATACAACAAATGCAAATTATATTTTTACGAGAAAGGATATTACCAGTGGACAGTAGCGCAGGATTCTCTTCCTGCGGAAGCTCACTTTAGGATAATAAGCGGGAATCCTCGGCAATTCAATTACCGATGAAAGCGCAAACTGTGCATATCTGCACTCATAATAAATAAAAATAACAAAAC
>ERZ824522.971-NODE-971-length-22125-cov-4.131989_pt1 | contig 22125 bp, 18 predicted proteins | sample MGYA00519935_ERZ824522 | MGnify/ENA primary metagenome ERZ824522 (study PRJEB31778, sample SAMEA3449160) | human gut metagenome | biome: human gut; feature: human-associated habitat; material: faeces | place: United Kingdom | collected 2010/2012 ...
AGCCCTACTCAACTGTGCGGAGGTGGGACGACGAAATCGAATTCTAACGAATTACTGATTTCTGTCCCACTCTCTTTTTTATACCAAATAATCTGTCTCTTCACGGTAACTATAATAGTTTTCTTCAGATACAATCAAGTGATCCAATAGGGTTAAACCCATCACTTCACAGGCCTCTAAAACTCGTTGCGTTACTTCATCATCATTTTTACTGGGAAATACGGCACCAGATGGATGATTGTGCGCCAAGATGATAGAGGTTGCCATGTGCTTCAGTGCATAATGCAGGATTTCACGTGGCTCCGCAATACTTCGATTCACGGTTCCAATAAAAATGGTCTGCTGATGAATAATTTCATTCTGTGTATTCAAATAGAGGGCAACCAGGTGCTCCTGTTTCTTATGGCCGATTTCCTGTTGAATTTTATGGGCCAATTTCTGGCTGCTCATGATTTGTTCAGAACTCATCAATTCGTCTTTATGAATCCTTCGTCCAAACTCAATCACAGCCTGAAGTTCGATGGCCTTCACCCGGCCAATCCCAGAGATTTCCTGCAGCTCCTCTAGGGTTAATTGACTTAACTCCTTTAAACTATTAACGGAGCTCAAAAGACCTTGTGCAATCTCATAAACGCTTTTTTTCTTATTGCCTGTCCGTAAGAGAATGGATAACAATTCTTGATGACTCAACTTATCTACCCCTTCAGAAACCAAACGTTCTCTAGGAAGCAAAGATGGTTCAATAAATGATATGTCGTACATAATTTCCTCCTCACTTATTAATTCGTAATAAATTGAGAAAATAACGACCTTTCATTATTTACAGGCGATTTCTTGCTTTAAATCATCTAACACTAAGACTTCATCTTTATTAAAGCGGATCTGATAACCTGTTTGAACTTGTTCAAGTTCCTTTAAAAACTGTTGAATTTCACAGCGGATCAAGTACTCCTGACTCTGAGGAATGGCTTCTAAGGTTTGGTAGACTTGCTCTACTTCGTAGATTCCTTTCGTAATTAATCCATTTCGTGGAAAATCATTTATTAAGAGATTATAGAAATGATGCAAGAGATGATAAATTCGCTCTTTCGTCACTATTCTACCTCCTTATCATACTCTTTCTCTTCTTATTATATACCGATTTTCCCTCAATATTATGACAAATTCCTTACATTATATTACCAATCGCTTACAATTTTACAAGAATCCTTTAGTTATTTCACGCCACGCTACAAAGAAAAAAGCCCAGGCCTCTCTCGGCCTCGGGCTTTAGTTTCTTAGAGTTGCATTTGATTATAAGACTTGCTAAATGAATTCAGGATATCCTTTGGAGCCTTGTCATAGTCAACAGAGGTTTCCAAGTTTCCTTTTACAATCGTCCGGTAAGTCGCTGCAGCATCCTCACAGGTCACCAAGGTGATTTCATTAACACCTTCACGATCTTGAATGACATCTACACGGTCTGGAGTCACTGTCTCAACAGATGAGATGACATAAGTATAAATTTTTTCTTTGTCCGTGATGTAGATCTTCATACCAGCCTTGGCTTTCTCTAATGGTGAGAACAGCATGGCATTTGCTCCAGTAAGGCCAAATACGTGGTGACTAGCAAGAGAATAATTGCCTTGTCCCATGACTTGGTTTTCCTTCATAGTCCCTGCTCCATAGTAAAGGGCTACGTTTTCGAGTCCTTTAAAAATTGGAAGGTTCATGTTCAATTCAGGAATCGAAATCCCCCCAATTACAGGAAGTTTTTGAGCCTGCCATTGGGCATTGATCACGGCTTCCGTCGAGAGTGACTGGACATGTTGGAAATCAAAGCTCGTCTTCACTTCTTTGTTTTTATCAATAGTCTTTTTATCGACCTTGCTAACCTGGTATTGGTTGGTATGCCAAACCATAATCATATTACGGATCGGAGCATTGAAAATCAAGAGAAGCGAGAGAATAATCAAAAGTGTTGCAACGATGTTGATAAGAGTATTGCGTAAACTCTTTTTCTTTTTTCTTTTGCGTGACATGCTGTCCCCTTATCTATTCGTTTTCTTCCACTACTTCTTCATCTTTTTCTTCGGGTTGGACTGTTGTAAAGGTCACAATTTTCGCATCCTGATCCAGTCTCATGACTTTCACACCCTGAGTCGAGCGACCCGTTTGAGAAATGTTAGCCACACCTGTCCGGATCATAACTCCGGTATCGGTAATGATCATCAAATCTTCATCCCCTTTAACGGTTAAAAGACCAGCTAACGGACCATTTTTCTCTGTAATATTGGCTGTTTTGATTCCTTTACCACCACGGCCCTTGGTTGGGTATTCGCCAGCCGTTGTCCGCTTACCATACCCTTTTTCAGTAATGACCAATACTTCGTCCTGGTCGGTGATAACACTTGCCCCAACAACCTTGTCTCCATCACGAAGATTCACACCACGTACACCTGTAGCAGAACGTCCCATATTCCGAACTACTGCCTCATTAAAGCGGACTGAATATCCATATTTGGTACCGATAATGACATCAGTATTGCCATCTGTAAGGAAGACATTGATCAATTCATCCTCATCACGTAGGTTCAGAGCTTTCAGACCGTTCTGACGGATATTTGAAAATTCTGCTACGTTAGTGCGCTTGACTACACCTTGTCGCGTCGTAAAGAAGAGATAAGCCTCGTCACTGCGATCTTGCTCCACATTGATAATGGTTTGAATCGATTCACCTTCGTCCAATTTTAGGAGGTTGACAATTGGCAATCCTTTAGCTGTCCGGCCATATTCTGGAATCTCATAACCTTTCAAACGATAAACCCGCCCCTTATTCGTAAAGAAGAGCAAATGATCATGGGTGCTCGAAGATACGAGTTCGCGAACAAAGTCATCATCCTTTACACCGGTTCCTTGGACACCACGTCCACCACGTTTTTGTGCAGTAAATTCAGCTTGGTCCAAGCGTTTGATGTATCCTTTATTAGAAAGGGTAATTAAGACATCTGTTTCTTCAATCAAGTCCTCATCCTCAAGAGAAATAACTTCCCCTACCATCAACTCAGTTCGACGAGCATCACCAAACTTGCGTTTGACTTCTTCTAATTCTTCCTTGATGATGGTCGCCACACGTTCTGGTTTAGCCAAAATATCAGCCAAATCAGCAATCAAGGCAACCAAGTCGTCATATTCACTCTGGATCTTGTCTCGTTCCAAACCGGTCAAACGACGAAGACGCATGTCCAAAATGGCTTGACTTTGACGTTCAGAGAGCTTGAACTTCGACATCAACTCAGCTTGTGCTTCAGCGTCTGTCTGGCTATTGCGGATGATTCGGATTACTTCATCAATGTGATCCAAAGCAATAAGCAATCCTTCTAAAATATGGGCACGAGCTTCAGCTTTTTCTTTATCAAAGATGGTCCGGCGAGTCACCACTTCTGTTTGGTGCTCGATATACGCACCTAAAATTTGACGAAGAGAAAGGATCTTTGGAACACCGTTTTGAATCGCCAACATATTGAAGCCAAAGTTGGTTTGCATTTGCGTCATCTTAAATAGGTTGTTCAAAATGACATTAGCCGAAGCATCCCTACGAACCTCGATCACAAATCGAACCCCTTCACGGTTAGACTCATCACGTACAGCTATAATCCCTTCGATCCGTTTTTCTTGCACCAAGCGAACGATATGTTCGTGAACCTTGGTTTTGTTGACCATATAAGGGAACTCGGTAACGACAATCCGTTCACGACCACTCTTGGTTACTTCAATTTCTGTACGAGAACGAAGAACGATTGAGCCTTTCCCTGTTTCATAGGCTTTGTGGATTCCTGATTTCCCCATGACCAAAGCACCTGTCGGGAAATCTGGACCTGGAAGAACTTCCATGAGTTCACGGGTCGTTACCTCAGGATTATCCATCATCAGCTTCACTGCATCAATGGTTTCTCCCAAATTGTGAGGAGGAATATTGGTAGCCATCCCAACGGCAATCCCAGTAGCACCATTGACGAGAAGGTTAGGGAAACGTGCAGGTAAGACCAAAGGTTCGCGCTCACTGGCATCATAGTTATCAACGAAATCAACTGTATTTTTATTGATATCCCGCAACATTTCAAGAGCAATCTTACTCATACGGGCTTCTGTATACCGTTGTGCAGCGGCGCCATCACCGTCCATAGAACCAAAGTTTCCATGACCATCCACTAACATGTAGCGATAACTCCACCATTGCGCCATCCGAACCATGGCTTCATAAATAGAGGAATCCCCGTGTGGGTGGTATTTACCCATAACATCCCCTGTAATACGGGCTGACTTCTTATGTGGTTTATCTGGTGTAACACCCAATTCATTCATTCCGTACAAAATACGACGGTGAACAGGTTTCAAACCATCACGAACATCAGGTAGGGCACGAGCAACGATAACACTCATGGCATAATCGATAAAACTCGTCTTCATTTCTGATGTTAAATTCACATCAATTAGATTCTTATCCTGCATTCAAAAAATGCCTCTCTTTACTTAATTCACCATACTATTATAACACATTTTACCCTATTTTTCTTCTTAGGAACACAAATGTAAAAACGTTTACATCAAGGATTCATACTGTATCAGATGACAAAGACATTCAAAAGTGGTAGAATGAAGACGTATGAGAATCTATCTCAAAAAAAAATGAAGGAGACGTTTAGACTCATGACTTTGACTAAACAACACAAAAAAGTTATCCTTGTCGGTGACGGTGCTGTAGGTTCATCTTACGCTTTTGCACTTGTCAACCAAGGAATTGCACAAGAGCTTGGAATTATCGAAATTCCTCAATTGCACGAAAAAGCTGTCGGAGATGCGCTTGACCTTAGCCACGCCCTTGCCTTCACTTCACCAAAGAAAATCTATGCGGCTGAGTATGCTGACTGTGCGGACGCTGACCTTGTTGTAATTACTGCAGGTGCTCCTCAAAAACCAGGTGAAACTCGTCTTGATCTTGTTGGTAAAAACCTTGCGATCAATAAATCAATCGTAACACAAGTTGTTGAATCAGGATTTAACGGAATCTTCCTTGTAGCTGCTAACCCAGTTGACGTATTGACATACTCTACATGGAAATTCTCAGGATTCCCTAAAGAACGTGTTATCGGATCAGGTACTTCTCTTGACTCAGCTCGATTCCGTCAAGCTTTGGCTGAAAAATTGGATGTGGATGCTCGTTCAGTACACGCCTACATCATGGGTGAACACGGTGACTCAGAATTCGCTGTATGGTCACACGCTAACATCGCTGGTGTAAACCTTGAAGAATTCCTTAAAGACACTCAAAACGTTCAAGAATCTGAATTGATTGAATTGTTCGAAGGTGTTCGTGACGCGGCTTACACCATCATCAACAAAAAAGGTGCTACATACTACGGTATCGCTGTTGCCCTTGCTCGTATCACTAAGGCTATTCTTGATGATGAAAATGCGGTTCTTCCACTTTCAGTATTCCAAGAAGGTCAATATGGAATCAATGATGTCTTTATCGGTCAACCAGCTGTTGTTGGAGCACACGGTATTGTACGTCCAGTAAACATTCCATTGAATGATGCAGAACTTCAAAAAATGCACGCTTCTGCTAAAGAATTGAAAGCAATTATTGATGAAGCATGGAAAAACCCTGAATTCCAAGAAGCATCAAAAAACTAATCTGATTGGAAAAGACTCTCAAATTTCGAGAGTCTTTTTTAATTTAATAAAAAATAAAAGGCTGAGAACACTCAACCTTTTCTTCTTTCCACCCTGAGGGAATCGAACCCCCATCTCAAGAACCGGAATCTTACGTGATATCCATTACACTAAGGGTGGCAACTGTTATAGTATATCAAATTCTTGAGAATTTTACAAGTAAAAAAGAGAGTGGGACAGAAATCGGTAATTCGTTAGAATTCGATTTCGTTGTCCCACCTCCGCACAGTTGAGTAGGGCTGTAAAAGCTGATGAAATCAGCGTAGTAGAGCCCACTCAACCACTGCGTCTTGCTCGACAATCCAAAAACAATTGAGAGGCTAGGACTTTTGTCCTAGCCTCTTTTGAATATTACAATTCGATATCGCCAAACAAGTCAGCCATTGAGAATCCAGTTTGAGTTTCTGGAAGATCAAAGTCGCGTTTTTCTTGTTTTGGACGACGTGGACGAGATTGACGTTTTTCTTGTTTTTCGCCTTCTTCTTGAGCTGGACGTTCTTCAAGAGCTTTGATAGAAAGTGATACACGTTCATCTGCAGCATTTACTTCAAGAACTTTAACAGTTACTTCTTGTCCAACTTTAAGAACATCTTTTGGATTTTCAACACGTTTGTGTGAAATTTGTGATACGTGAACAAGTCCATCGATACCTGGCAATACTTCAACAAATGCACCGAAGTCAGTCAAACGTTTAACAGTTCCTTCGATAACATCACCAGCAGCCAATTTTTGTTCAACGCCATCCCAAGGTCCAGGTGTTGTAGCTTTCAATGAAAGTGATACACGACCTTCTTCTTCGTTCAAGTCAAGAACTTTCACTTGGATTTCTTCACCTACAGTTACAACTGATTTAGGTGATACGTTGCGTTCGTGTGACAATTCTGTCAAGTGAACCAATCCATCAACACCACCAAGGTCGATGAAAGCACCGAAGCTTGTGATACGTGCAACTTTACCAGTTACGACATCGCCAACGTTCAATTTACCAAATACTTCTGCGCGTGCTGCAGCTGATTCAGCTTCAACAACTTCACGACGTGAAAGGATAAAGCGGTTTTCTTTTGGATCTACTTCTTTGATTTTAGCATCAAATTCTTGACCTACGAAACGTTCAGTGTTACGTACAAAACGAGTATCAAGCATTGAAGCTGGAATAAATCCACGAAGTCCTTCAAATTCTACTGAAAGTCCGCCCTTAACAGCGCGAGTTCCTTTAACAGTAACAACTTCTTCTTCACGTCCGACCAATTTGTCCCATGCTTTGCGAGCTTCCAAACGTTTTTTAGATACAAGGTAAGTTACTGTATCAGTATCTTTACCAACTACTTGACGAAGAACAAGCAATTCAAGTGTTTCACCTGGTTTTACAAGGTCGTTAATGTCAGCTTCACGATCGTTTGTCAATTCACGAAGAGTCAAGACACCTTCGACACCAGTTCCAGAGATTGCAACGTTAGCTTGGTTCGCGTCAACTGTCAATACTTCAGCAGTAACAACGTCACCTGGTTCAACTTGGCTAACACTGTTTAGCAAATCTTCAAATTCATTCATCTAAAAAATCCTCCAACAATCAAGTTTTCTAAAACTTGACATACTTATAATTATTTTTCCTAAGCAAGCACTCGCAATGAGATCAACTACAATCTTTAACGACTCATCCTATAAAGAAATAAAATACCTGGATAGATATTTTATCACTTATCTGATATTACCTAAGAACTGGGGTAGCTGGATTCGAACCAACGCATGAGGGAGTCAAAGTCCCTTGCCTTACCGCTTGGCTATACCCCAAAAAGAGCGCTGACATCAGTCACTTTATCATCGTCACAATGAACGCTAATGGAGAGAGAGGGATTCGAACCCCCGAACCCGAAGGAGCGGATTTACAGTCCGCCGCGTTTAGCCTCTTCGCTATCTCTCCATATAAATCAACAGGATCTATTATACCATTGATTTATTATGATTGCAAGCCCTTATTTATTCAAATTATAATTTTCTATTAAAATTTCAACGGCTTTTTCAAGTTTTTTGTAAAGAGAATCCACATTTCCATTTTTGATAATGGCAAATTGACCAGCCATGTCTGCAATTTCACCAATCGTTTTCTTTCCAATGGACAAAGTGAACCCATCAAAAGTATCTTTTCCGACGGTTACTTTACTATCAACGATTTGAATCTCAATTTTCTTATCTTTTTTACTCATTTCAACCCTCTTTTCACTTTTTCTATTTTACAAAAATTCTCTTGATGACGCAAGAGAAAAGGGAGTGGGTCAGAAAGAATTTAGTTAGAAATTCCTTCTTTATCCCACCCCCGAAAAGGTCATTCGGCACTCTTTTGAGCCTAAAAGCGAATGAAGAGAAACATTAGCTGCTGTGTTCTTTCGTTAAGACTCGTTCTCATTGAAGCTTGGACACTTTTGTCTCAGATGCTTTCGTTTTAATCGACTTTGACAATCCATCCTTCTGGCGCTTCGACATCGCCAAATTGGATACCGGTCAACTCGTCATAGAGTTTCCGTGTGACAGGACCTACCTCTGTTTCAGAATAGAAGACATGGAAGTCATCTCCGTGTTGAACGCCTCCGATTGGAGAGATGACAGCTGCGGTACCACAAGCTCCTGCTTCTACAAAGCGATCCAAATCATTGATAAAGACATCCCCTTCAATTGGTGTCATACCAAGACGGTGTTCTGCCAAATAAAGTAAAGAGTACTTGGTGATCGATGGCAAGATAGAAGGACTCAATGGGGTCACAAATTCTTTATTAGCAGTGATACCAAAGAAGTTTGCAGAACCAACTTCTTCAATCTTGGTGTGCGTCGCTGGATCAAGGTAAATCACGTCAGAGAAGTTACGATCATGCGCAATCTTACCTGGCAACATACTCGCTGCGTAGTTCCCACCAACTTTTGCAGCCCCTGTACCATGTGGTGCAGCACGGTCATACTCATCTTGAATCAAGAAGTTCGTTGGAACCAAACCACCTTTAAAGTAGTTACCGACAGGCATGGCAAAGATGGTAAAGATATACTCATCTGCTGGATGCACACCAATAATATCACCAACCCCAATCAAAAGTGGACGAAGATAAAGTGTTGCACCAGTACCATATGGTGGAACGTAGTCTTCATTGGTTTTTACCACTGCCTTACAAGCATCTACAAACATATCTGTTGGAACTTGAGGCATCAACAAACGATCTGCTGTACGTTGCAAACGTTTGGCATTTTGATCTGGACGGAACAATTGGACGCTTCCATCTTTTGTACGGTAGGCTTTCAACCCTTCAAAGGCTTGCTGACCGTAATGCAAACTTGGAGAGGATTCGGACAAATGCAAGGTCGCATCTTCTGTCAATTCCCCTTTTTCCCAAGCTCCATTGCGATAATGTGCCAAATAGCGATAAGGTAAATTCATATATGAAAAGCCAAGGTTTTCCCAATCAAGTGATACTGTCATGATAGTGCTCCTTTTAATTCTTTCTATTCCTAGTCGATCTGATGCAGGTCGATTCAGTTTCTCAATCTATGTACACTATTGTACACCATTTCATGAGAATTTCAAGCGAAATTTTCAATTTTCAGAAAATTTATTTTTAAAGAAAGTCAGTCCTAGAATGGACCGACGCTTTCTTTTATTTGATAGTAGCTGAAAAAACTTCTTGATCCAAAATGGTATCGTTGACAAAGGATCCATTGCTTGTTCTTTCAGAAATGCTTAATTGTGTCAAATCAATTTCTGTCACCTGACCTGTTGTGGAAGTGATCTGAAGAATTTGATCTTGCTCTGCCACTTCTTCTTGGCTCGTAAAGAGATCAAAATCTCCCTGGTCAGTGAAGACTGGACCTGCCTTGAAGACGCGGTGTGGTTTATTTTTCAACTCACGCAAGACCTGTAGTCCCCGTTTAGCCCGACTGGTCACAGGAATATCGTCTTGTAACATCCGTTTGAGACTGCCTCGTTGAGTCAAAATGTACATGCTTGGAGTTGTCGACTTAAAGGCGGCAGCAACTTGATCTCCGTCTTTGAGGTTAATGGCTTTGACCCCTGCTGCTTTGGCTCCTACGACAGGGACCTCCTCAACATTGAAGCGCAACCCATACCCATTTTTGGTAATAATCATGATGTCTTCAAGAACAACTGGCGCAACTGCTACGATACGGTCGTCTTGGTCTTTTAGCTTAGCATACTTAGTCGATTTAGAACGATAAGTCCGCCATGGGCTCAATTCCTTGCGTTCAAAGCGCTTGATTTGTCCTTGTTGAGTTGCTGCAAAATAGGTTACTCCCTCAAACTGATCCACAATCTCCGCAAAGAGAATTTCTTCCTCTTGCTCGAAATTGGTCAAGGTCTGACTGAGGTGCTCGCCGATATCCTTCCACTTGGTATCTGTCAATTCATGAATTGGTCGATAAATGGCATTCCCCAAGTTGGTAAAGAGTAAGAGATGCTGAGTGGTCTTAGCAGGCTCTACAAAAATCAATTCATCGTCGTCCCGCTTACCGACTTCTTCCACTGTCGACGCATTGAAGGAACGAGGAGAGGTCCGTTTAATGTAACCCGCACGGGTCACGCTGACGAAGGTTTCCTCTTCAACGATCAGACTAGCTGTATCGATCTCAATCGTTTTAGCAGTGTCTTGCAACTCACTACGCCGCGGATTGCCAAAGAGTTTCTTGACTTCACGCAATTCCTTCTTCATGAGGTTAAACATAGTCCGTTCATCCCCAATGATGGCTGCCAAGGTCGCGATTTGCTCTTTGAGACTGGCATGCTCTTCTTCCAAGGTGACGATATCTGTATTGGTCAAGCGGTACAATTGCAAGGTGACGATAGCTTCTGCTTGTTCTTCCGTGAAATCATAGCTAACCTTGAGGTTTTCCTTAGCATCTGCCTTGTTATCAGAAGCTCGGATCAAGGCAATCACTTCATCGAGGATAGAAATGACGCGGATCAAGCCCTCTACGATATGGAGGCGTCGTTCGGCTTTTTCCTTGTCAAAGCGCGAGCGAGCGACAATGATATCCCGACGGTGAGCAATGTAGCTAGACAGGATTGGCACAATCCCCACTTGACGGGGGGTATAGTTGTCAATTGCCACCATATTGAAGTTGTAGTTGACCTGCAAGTCTGTATACTTGAACAAGTAGTTCAAGATCAAATCTGCATTGGTATCTTTCTTCAACTCAATGGCAATGCGAAGCCCATCTCGGTCAGACTCATCTCGAACCTCAGCGATACCGGCAACCTTGTTGTTGACACGAACATCATCGATCTTCTTGACCAAAACAGCCTTGTTGATCTCATAAGGAATTTCGGTAACCACGATTTGCTGCTTACCACCTTTGAGTTGCTCGATTTCTGTCTTAGAGCGGACAACCACCCGTCCCTTACCTGTTTCATAGGCTTTCTTGATCTCGTCTCGCCCTTGGATAATGGCACCCGTTGGGAAATCAGGTCCAGGTAGAAACTCCATGAGCTTGTCTACCTTGGCAGATGGATGGTCGATCATGTAGACCACGGCATCGATGACTTCTGCAAGGTTGTGTGGCGGAATATCAGTCGCGTAACCAGCTGAAATCCCTGTAGCTCCATTGACCAAGAGGTTTGGAAAGGCTGCCGGCAAAACAGTTGGCTCTTTTTCTGTATCGTCAAAGTTCCAGGCAAATGGTACTGTGTTCTTTTCGATATCTTGCAGGAGATATCCTGCAATTTCAGATAAACGCGCCTCGGTATAACGCATGGCTGCTGGTGGATCACCGTCCATGGAACCATTGTTTCCGTGCATTTCAACTAAAATCTCACGGTTCTTCCAGTCCTGAGACATGCGGACCATGGCATCGTAGATGGAACTGTCCCCGTGAGGGTGGAAATTCCCCATGATATTTCCGACAGACTTGGCAGACTTGCGGTAGCCCTTGTCATGGGTATTGCCATCCTTATTCATAGAATAAAGAATCCGCCGTTGAACAGGTTTCAAGCCATCCCGAATATCAGGAAGAGCCCGTTCTTGAATAATGTATTTGGAGTAGCGACCAAAGCGCTCCCCCATGATGTCCTCCAAGGACATATTTTGAATATTAGACATAAGATACAAAGCCCGTAAAATACAAAGTGAAAATAAGAAATTTATCTTTTTTACACAGCACTCAGGGCGTGTTCAACTCCTTTCAAAGAATGTTGAGTAGTCTTTTATATATAGAGGAATTCAGTTACACCAAGTAACCAAAGGATCCTTTTTTTAGTTTAAAATAGATTCATTAATGATTTGAAAGTTTCTCTTTAGCATAAGCTATCATCTTCTCAGCCACTTCCTTATCGTAAGTAAATCCCATCTTTTGGGCCAGAATTTGAGCTTCTCGATCGAATAGCCCCATGGTAGCAAATAAAGACTGAGTGATTTTATCGAAACTGGATAAATCAAGCAAAACTGAGAACTCCTTCTCTTGCTCAGCTGGAAGATACTGGAAGAGGTACTTGTAGTTCTTTCCGATGTCAACTACTCCCCTATCGCTTGTCACCTGCCAAGCTAAGACCTTGAGGAGTTCTTGCTGACAAATGCCATAGAGGTGATCAGTCGCATAGATGAGTTGATTTCTTCGAATGGCCTTGACGACATAAGCCGATACCCACCAAAATTCATTGCAGGAGGCTGCAAATTCCTCTTCAGTAGGCGGAGCGGTCCAATAGCGCTTGGAATTAGGCTGATAGGCTTCAAACAAGCCTTTGTCGTCTTTTATAACTTCAAAATTTGCTTCGCTGTCCACCCACTCTTGGATAGACTCCTTGGGACAGAGGGTCAAATCGATACGGTTGCCGTCTTCAAAGAGCATGAGATACAGACGACGGTGTCCAAGGACATTGTGCTGTTCAATCAGACGCATTCCAAACTGGTCTAGCAAAGATAAATCAGATAACAAGTTGTTCAGATTTTCAACTATATAGACCACATCGTAGTCCTGAAATTCATCTTTTGGTGCCCGAGGATTCGTTCGTGATCCAGATAAAGCAATTGCTTCTACTTCTAGAGTATCAGCTATTTGCAAAATCAGATTCATCATTTCTGTATCATTTCTCATGTCGATTCCTTACCATTTCTACATCCCAGCTTATTTAATTTATAGTAGAAAGTAATTAAAATACCGTATTTTCTTCTAAGGTAAACTTAACATTATCTTCAATCCATTGACGACGTGGTGCAGCCTTATCTCCCATAAGGACGGAGACACGACGTTCTGCACGCGCTAAATCATCAATGGTGACGCGGATCAAGGTACGAGTTTCTGGATTCATGGTGGTTTCCCAAAGCTGATCCGCATTCATTTCCCCCAACCCTTTGTAACGTTGGAGGGTTGCTCCACGGCCAAAGGTCCGACGCAACTCTTCTAATTCGCTATCAGTCCAAGCATAGGCTACTTCTTCTTTCTTACCTTTGCCTTTCGACATCTTATAAAGAGGAGGAAGTGCAATGTAGACATGACCTGCTTCTACCAAAGGGCGCATATAGCGATAGAAGAAGGTTAAGAGGAGGGTTTGAATGTGGGCACCATCCGTATCCGCGTCGGTCATGATAATGATCTTATCGTAGTTGGCGTCTTCCACAGAAAAATCTGCCCCAACTCCAGCACCGATGGTGTAGATCATGGTGTTGATCTCCTCGTTTTTGAGGATATCACTCATATTGGCCTTCTCAGTATTAAGAACCTTCCCACGAAGGGGGAGAATCGCTTGGAACTTACGGTCCCGTCCTTGTTTGGCAGAACCGCCGGCTGAGTCTCCTTCGACCAGATATAGTTCATTCTTCTTAGGATTTTTAGACTGGGCTGGTGTCAATTTACCAGATAAAAGTCCTTTGTCTTTTTTGCTCTTCTTGCCATTTCGACTTTCATCCCGCGCTTTTCGAGCGGCTTCACGCGCATCCCGGGCTTTAATAGCCTTACGAATGAGATTGGAAGCCAACTCCCCATTTTCCATGAGGAAGAAGGTCAATTTATCAGAAACAATGCTATCGACGACTGGACGAGCCAAGGGACTTCCTAATTTGTCTTTGGTTTGCCCTTCAAACTGCAAATGAGCTTCTGGAACCAGGATAGAGAGAACAGCCGACAAACCTTCACGATAGTCTGATCCTTCCAGATTCTTGTCTTTTTCTTTGAGAAGTCCTGTCTTTCTTGCATAGTCGTTCATAGCCTTAGTAATGGCTGTCTTCAGACCCGTCTCGTGGGTTCCTCCATCTTTGGTGCGGACATTATTAACGAAGGACAAGATATTATCTGAGTAGCCATCATTGTATTGCATAGCCACTTCTACCTGGAAACCATCTGATTCGCCACTAAAGTAGAGAACCGGTGTCAAAGTTTCCTTATCTTCATTCAAGTACTCTACGAAATCTTGGACACCATTTTCATAATGAAAGGCCACATGGTTGTCTTCTTCCTTGCGGAGGTCGGTCAGCGTCAGCGTCACGTCCTTCAGCAAGAAGGCTGATTCTTTGATCCGCTCAGCAATGGTGTTAAATTTGAAATCCGTCGTTGAAAAGATGGTTGGATCCGGCATGAAGGTGACCTTGGTCCCTGTCTTAGACTTAGGAGCTGTTCCTATCTTCTCAAGAGTGGTAACTGGTTTCCCACCATCTTCAAAGCGTTGCTTGTAGACCGCTCCATCACGGGTAATCTCAACCTCAAGCCAACTAGAAAGGGCATTGACGACCGAAGATCCCACTCCATGGAGACCACCAGAGGTCTTATACCCCCCTTGACCAAACTTCCCTCCGGCGTGGAGGACCGTAAAAATCACTTCAACGGTTGGTTTGCCCATAGCATGCATCCCAGTCGGCATTCCACGTCCCTGGTCTTCTACCGATAGAGAACCATCTTTATTAATCGTGACATCGATTTGTGAGCCAAAGCCAGACAAGGCTTCATCGACCGCATTATCCACGATCTCCCAGACCATGTGATGCAAGCCATTTCCGTCGGTCGATCCGATATACATCCCTGGACGTTTACGGACCGCATCCAACCCTTCTAGTACCTGAATGGCATCGTCATTATAATTATTAATATTGATTTCCTTTTTTGCCACAAGGAACCTCCTGTTTGTTCATCTTTTCTATATTACAGTTTTTTAGGAAATTTTGCAAAATTTTTTCTCTTTATATGGAGATTTCTATATCTCAGTAAAAAAAGCTGGCTTGACACTTTCTTCAGATGTCACACTTGAACTCCAGAAATTGCTTTTTCTATCGATGGCTTTTTGATATAATGAGAGTATGATAAAAGAAATAAGTGTTTTAATTTTAGCCTATCTGTTAGGCTCCATTCCTTCGGGATTATGGATTGGGAAAATCTTTTTCCATATTAATTTACGGGAACATGGCTCGGGCAATACAGGAACGACCAATACCTTTCGGATTTTAGGGAAGAAAGCTGGGATCATCGTCTTTGCGATTGATTTCTTAAAAGGGACTTTAGCCGTTCTCCTTCCGACTTTCTTCGGAATTCAGGGGATCTCACCGATGGTCTTTGGTCTCTTAGCTGTTTTAGGTCACACTTTTCCAATTTTTGCTGGATTCAAGGGGGGAAAAGCAGTGGCGACAAGTGCTGGTGTCTTACTTGGCTTCTCGCCTATCCTACTACTCATTTTAGCTGTGTATTTTGTAGCCAGCCTGTATTTAACCAGTATGATCTCGTTTTCGAGTGTTACCGTTGCGCTACTCGCCATTCTATCTGTCCTCCTTCTCCCTTTGACTGGATGGATCTTGCACGGTTATGATCCGCTTTTTACAGTCATTGTCTTGGCCTTAGCAACCTTGATCATTCTTCGTCACAAAGACAATATCCAACGGATCAAAGAGAAAAAAGAAAATCTTATCCCTTGGGGGAAAAACATCACCCACCAACAACCAAAAAACTAGAGCCTGCGCTCTAGTTTTTTTATGATTTGAACGGAAGTCATTTTACAATTCTCAAGCTCTGAAATCTGTATCAACTATAAAGTATCGACTAAGTCCATCAATATTTCCATTGGAGTTTTTCTCCTACGACCATTAACAGTTTCGATCATGTGATAAACTTTTAAACGATTGTCATTGCTAAAGACAAACTCAAAGCGAAATTGGCGTCCATTGGGTGCCACTGTATCAAATTTCGTTTTATATTTATCATGAACGGGGCTAACTGGAAACTTATTGAAGAGCAAGCGTCGTTTCTCCCCTGCTTCTTTCAAACAGTTTTCTAGTTCTTGACAATAGTTATAAAACAGCTGATAGAGGTCTTCTTCTGAAATTCTTCTTCTCCGAACCAATGATTTAAAATCCGAAAAATTTCTGCGCGGGATTTCAATGCTAAATGAAAATCCCTCCTGGTTGATTCTTTCTAAAAATTCATCTCTTGAAATCATAGAACCACTCCTTCTTTTATCAATCTATAGTGAACCCTTATTGTTTCTATACATCGTCAATCCATAATGTAATCAAGCAGATCCATCAAGGTTAGTTTCTTCCGACCATTGACTGTCTCAAATAGATTATAAACTCTTAGTACTTGATTCTTTTTGAATACAAACTCAAAGCGAAACTCGCGACCATTGCATGCACCTACATAAAATCCAGTCTGATACTTCCTCTCGTCCTCTAGAGCTTGCATTCTCCGGCCTTCTATCTCCCTACAAAGTGAAAGAAACAGCTGATAGAGTTGCTCCTCAGAGAGCCTTTTTTTCCAAACCAATAACTTGAAGTCTTTATACCACCACCATGGGATTTGGATGTTGAAGGAAAAACCTTCCTGATTTACTTTATCGATAAATGCTTTTCTGGAGATCATACCAATTCCCTTTCTATTGGAACATCGTTTGTCTCTATTATACCATCTTTTATCCTTTCACAAAAAAGCATCCCAAATGGAATGCTTTTTTCTGTTTCTTAATAGTATTCTCCTTGGCGGTAGTTCCAAGAGTTGAAATGATCGGATAAGTGCATCATGATCTTATCGATATCCAATCCTTTACGGATGACGACTGGACAAGTATTGACAGAACGGCTACCTGCTCCTTGTTCTGGGATCAGTTTACCTTCTGCATCCACCATAGAAACCATCACACCTTGTTCATAGCGCGTTTCAATGGTCTTATCTGGTTGGATAGAAGCTACATAATCATCAGCTTCGATAACCAAGTCCACGGCACCTTCGATCCGCTCACCGATTCCTTCGACCTTCCCGCGGTTCCCTTTACCGGATGGGTTAGCTGAAGAGGCGTAAACCATCTTACCTTCTTTTTCCCACATTTCTTTGGCGATTTGCTCACCAGCTTTACCAAATTTGATGACAAAACAGCTAGTACCACGAACGTCTGTCATGAGTTCTTCACGTCCATCTCCGAAAGCCTGCAATTTTGCATAAGCATCTTCGCGCCATGGAAGGATACAACCAAGCAAAATATCTTCATCCCAATGTTTTTGGTAGAAGGCTTCAATTTCAGGATTCAATTGCGCAAGGGCACGAAGTTCATCCATGCTTCCACAAAGAACCACACCAGGTTTGTTACGGTTGCGTTCTTTGGCTTCGAACTTCCGTTCCAATCCAGCCTTGTCGCTGGTCATGATGATGTAGCCAACTTTTGTAGGGCAGACGATACAGCCACCCTCTCCTTTCAAAATATCAAATCCTTCTTGTGAAAGTTGTCCGTCCCATTGAATGTGTTTTGTCATAAGTCTCTTTCCTTTTCTATTCTTTTTAGTATTGTATCAAAAAACAGTCTCAAATTCAATATATTTTCAGAAAATTCGTAATTCAGTATACAATTTTATCATTGCCAGTAAGCTGGCCTGTTCTTCTCATAAGCTGCGATCAAGTCTTCATACTGAAGTGTAATCCCGATATCATCCAACCCGTTGAGCAATTTGTGCTTCCAATCTTGATCGATCTCAAAGCGAAACTCTCCAACAGGCGAGAGGATCTTCTGCTCTTCCAAATCTACCGTCACTGGATCTGCCGGCTTCAAACTTGCCAATTTTTGACGAACCTCTAGCGGTTGGACAATCGGCAGCATGCCATTATTGAGCTCATTATTGTAATGGATATCTCCGAAGGATCCGGCGATAACGACTTTAAAGCCATAATCAGCTAAAGCCCAGGCTGCGTGTTCCCGAGAGGAACCAGCCCCAAAATTGTCACCAGTGATCAAAATGGTTGCCTTGCGGTATTCTGGCTTGTTAAAGATAAAATCTGGATCCTCAGTATATTGGTCATCCAAATAGCGCCAAGCATACATGAGGTATTTCCCAAAACCTTTTTTATCAATTAACTTTAAGAATTGCTTGGGGAGGATTTGGTCAGTATCAATATTATCGTTCATCAAAGGAACTGTAGTTCCCGTATAACTGGTAAATTTCTCCATGCTTCCTCCTTTTACTCGACTTCTGGCATTTGGCGCACATCGACAAAGCGACCAGCGATTGCTGCTGCAGCGGCCATTGCTGGGCTACAGAGATGGGTCTTAGCCCCAAATCCTTGACGATCTTCAAAGTTCCGGTTGCTAGTAGAAGCACAGTGGACGCCATCTGGAACCTTGTCTGGGTTCATTCCTAGACACATGGAGCATCCTGGATCACGCCATTCAAAGCCCGCATCCATGAAGATCTTGTCTAAGCCTAATTTTTCAGCGGCTTGCTTAACTGGACGAGAGCCAGGTACCACAATAGCAGTTAAGTTTGGCGCAATTTTTTTGCCTTTCACAAACTTGGCTGCCAACTCCAAATCGCTGAGACGCGCATTGGTACAAGAACCGATAAAGATATAGCCTAATTCAATGTCTGCTGGTTTTTGGCCAGGTTCAAGATCCATATAATGATAAGCCCGTTCATCATTCATGTCCCGAATCTCTGGAAATGGAGTCTCAAAGTCCACTCCCATAGAAGGATTGGTCCCCCAAGTCACCATCGGAGCAAGATCAGATACATCCATACGGATGACCTTATCATAAACGGCATCGTCATCACTGACTATAGTCTTCCAATCAGCTACTGCGGCCTCAAAATCATCTGGCACACATTCGCGTCCCCGGAGGTAGTCAAAGGTCGTCTCATCTGGATTCATGATCCCCATTTTGGACCCGAACTCGATCGACATGTTACAGATGGTCATGCGTTCTTCCATGGTCAAGCGATCAATTGCTTCTCCCCGATACTCTACGACATAGCCAACTCCACAAGCAACACCGTAGCGCGCTATCAAAGCTAGGATGTAATCCTTTGAATAGATCCCTTTTTGTGGGGTTCCGGTGAATTCAACCAACATTTTCTTTGGTTTGACTTGCCAGATGGTTTGGGTGGCAAAGACATGCTCCACTTCACTGGTTCCAATCCCAAAGGCAATGGCACCAAAGGCTCCGTGAGTTGCGGTATGGCTGTCTCCACAGACAATAAATTTTCCAGGCTGTGTCCGACCGGTTTCAGGGCCCACCATATGAACGATTCCTTGCTTAGCAGAACCATGGGCAGCATGATCAATCCCAAAGTCCACCACATTCTCAGCTAATTTATCAATCTGGGCTTTTGAAATCACATCACGAATATCAAAAATATTGACCGTTGGAACATTGTGATCAAAGGTTCCAAAGGTTAAATCGGGTCGTCGGACCTTGCGTCCTGCATCCCGTAATCCTTGAAAGGCTTGCGGACTCGTCACTTCGTGGATGTAGTGTTGGTCCACATACATGAGTTGGGGTTGCCCTTCCACTCCTGTAATAACATGGCGGTCCCAAAGTTTATCAAAGATTGATTTTCCACTCATCGTCTTTCTCCTTTTATCTTCTTGTTAGGAAATCCATTGAAGGATTAGAAAGAGGGCACCTGCTAAAAGTAGGCTACTGCCCCACCAGCTAGCTTGAAAATACCATTTCCGCACCTTGTGGTGAAAGAGATATCCGCCTAGTAGAGCACCGAATCCACCAAGCAGCCAGCTCTCAAGTAACAGGACCTTTTCAGGAATCCGCCACCTGTTTTGGATAGCTTTTCGTTTATCTAAACCATAGGTCAGAAATACGATACTATTCCAAATAGCAATAAGAACTAAACAGCGATCTCTCCAAGTCATCTTAGAGATTCCCAATAATGGCTGCAGTCATCTCTGCAGTAGAAGCCTGACCACCTAGATCCCGTGTCAAGATTCCTTGATTCAAGGTTTGATTGACGGCTTCCTCGATCATTTCTGCACCTGCTGTTTCTCCAAAACTGTCTCGGAGCATCATGGCAACGGACAGGATCATAGAAATCGGATTGGCAATGCCTTGACCTGCAATATCAGGTGCTGAACCATGAATCGGTTCGTACATACTTGGTCCTTGGTCAGAATGACTGGCAGAAGGCATCACGCCTAGTGTTCCAGGAAGAACGCTCGATTCGTCAGATAAGATATCTCCAAATAGATTCTCTGTCACTACAACATCAAAACGGGCTGGATTGGTAATCATGATCATGGCCGCACTATCGACAAGCTGGTGCTCTAAGGTCACATCTGGAAATTCTTTAGCAACTTCTTCTGCCACTTGGCGCCACAATTTAGAAGTTGCAAGGACATTTTGCTTATCGATACTGGTCACTTTCTTGCCACGTCCTTGCGCGATCTTGAAGGCTTGGCGCATAATCCGACGGATTTCTTCTGCACTGTAATCATTGATATCGCGCGCTGTATCTTCTTTCAAGATATGCTCTCCAAAATAAATTCCACCCGTCAATTCACGCACGACCACGAAGTCGACCCCCTCAATACGCTCTGGTTTCAAAGGAGACAAGTGTTTCAAGGCGTCAAAAATCCGTACAGGCCGAATATTGGCAAAGAGGTTTAATTCCTTTCGAATAGCGAGCAGGCCTTGTTCTGGACGAACAGGAGCATTGTCATACTCAGGGCTCCCGATGGCTGCGAGAAGAATAGCATCCGCTCCTTTAGCTGTTTTTAGAGTATCTTGGGGAAGTGGATGGCCAGCAGCATCAATCCCAGCACCCCCAAAAGGTTTATCTTCTAGACTATAATCAAAGCCAATTTTTGGAGCGACGGCTGCGAGGACCTCTAGTCCAGCTTCCATGATCTCAGGGCCAATCCCATCTCCTGCAAGTGTTACAATTTTCTTTGTCATGTTTATTTCCTCTTAGGCTTGTGGAAGATCACGGTAGGAGACAGCTCGTCCCATCTCACCCGCATTCTCTTTTTGAACCAGCGTATTAGCATTGATATAAGCGATGGCAGAGGCTTTCAATACGTCGAAGTCCAAACCAGAGGCATTGAAAATCGTATCTGTATCGACATTTTCCACGGATACCAAGACGCGGGCTTGGGCATCGATCCCATCTGTCACTGCATCGATATTGTAAGATGTCAAGCGAACGGTTTGGTTGAAGAATTTATCAATCGCATTAAAGATCGCTTCAACCGACCCTTGACCATTGGCAAGGAATTCAAGCACTTCCCCTTCTTCATTGCTGAGGCTAACCGCCGCTGTAATCGTTTCATCTGCATTGGTGGTTAAGCGGAGATCGTTAAATTGGAATCCTTCTGGATTTTCCACTGCTGTACCGGCAACAAGGGCGCGGATATCGGCATCTGTGATCTCGTGTTTCTTGTCTGCCAGAGATTTGAACTTAGCAAACAATGGCTTGATGTCTTCTTCTGTAAATTCCAGTCCCAACTCATGCAGTTTTTCGACAAAGGCATGGCGACCAGACAATTTTCCAAGAGGGAGGCTATTGCTCTTAACACCCACCAACTCAGGGGTGATGATTTCGTAGGTAAGAGGATTTTTAAGGACTCCGTCTTGGTGGATCCCAGACTCGTGTGAGAAGGCATTGCCACCAACAACCGCCTTGTTTTTAGGAATTGGAATACCAGAGTAACGAGAGACCAACTCAGAAGTGTTGATGGTTTCATTAAGGACAATCGGACTTTCAACTTGGTAATAATCTTCACGGATATTGAGAGCAACCGCTACTTCTTCAAGCGCCGCATTGCCAGCCCGCTCCCCGATGCCATTAATGGTTCCTTCGACACGACGGGCACCATTTTTAACAGCAGCGAGACTATTGGCCACTGCCATTCCTAGGTCATCATGGCAATGAGGGGAATAGATAATCTCGCGATCTGTCTTGACATGGTCAATCAAGTATTTGAAAATGGCACCGTACTCCGCTGGTGTCGTGAAACCGACTGTATCAGGAATGTTGATGTAGCTAGCACCAGCATCAACTGCAGTCTGTACGACTTGCAAGAGGAAATCCAATTCTGTCCGAGTTGCATCTTCGGGAGAGAATTCAACAATTTCAAATTTTGAGCGAGCGTAAGAAACGTGTTCTTTGATCGTTTCAAGGATTTCTTCCTTTGTCTTGTTGAGTTTAAACTCCCGGTGAATCGGACTGG